>LWDU01043206.1_pt1 | contig 22483 bp, 17 predicted proteins | sample 727161 | NCBI WGS metagenome assembly LWDU01 (sample SAMN04566230, study PRJNA314399) | hydrothermal vent metagenome | isolation source: deep sea hydrothermal plume seawater | place: Mexico: Gulf of California, Guaymas Basin | collected 2004-07-11
TAAATTTGATGAGAAAAATAATTAAAGCTGGCTCACCATAGCGGTGGGACCCACGCTACAGCAGATCATTTCGTGAATGGAAAAACTTATCCCCTCTAAAGTTGGAGGAAGATGATATGGCAAAGCCTGGAAGGCTAGGTTGCCAAGAATTTCCTAAAGTAATGATCCTGATGATGCCCAGGGCATCGAAGGATCTTAGTGGTATATAAAAAAGTTTGGATGATTCACTAACGCTCAGGATGACATGAAAAAGAGTCTTTCAACAGCCTGCCAGGAAGTGCTTGCAGTAATCAAATAAAGGGACTGAGTTTAGCCTTCGTTGCAACTCAGCACTCCCATCATTCTTAGATTAATCTGGAAAGAAATCATCAATCGGAAACCAATTTAAAAATGGTCAATCCTCTCAAAACAAAATATTACTCCCTGTAAAAGGCTAGAATCAAGTAAAAAGAATTCACAGGTTTTTCTGCGTGGGTTTAGGTTTGCCGGGTTTTCTGATTTATGTTATGTTACGCGGGCAATTAGCCCGGTTCCCTTGGAAAATAATATGCTGCCTCCTCACGAACCCTGACTGACCAGGATTTTTTTTACGGTTTGACTATCCTATTTTATGCGTGTTTATCAGTTATCGGGCCGCGATCAAAAACTTAAAAAAACAATGTTGAGTCATGAGAGAATTTTCAAGAATTAAACGCCTCCCTCCCTATGTATTAGGCATTGTCAATGAACTTAAATGTGATGCTCGTCGACGCGGAGATGATATCATTGACTTTGGTTTGGGCAATCCGGATATGCCGACTCCAAACCATATTGTAGATAAATTGATTGAGACTGCAGGGAAGGAGGCTAATCATCGCTATTCGCTTTCCAGAGGTATCTATAAATTACGTCTAGCAATTACTGACTGGTACAAGCGGAACCATGATGTGGAACTGGACCCGGAGACCGAAGCGATTGCAACGATTGGTTCCAAAGAGGGCATTGCCCATTTGGCCATGGCGATCACCAGTCCCGGCGACTCTATTTTAGTTCCGACTCCCACTTATCCGATTCATACTTATGCCTTTATTTTAGCCAACGCCGATGTCATTCATGTTCCTCTTGGTCCTGGGACGGATTTTTTTGAGGCCCTTCTGGATGCCTTTAAGAGTAATTGGCCAAGACCTATGGCGATGGTCATCAACTTTCCCCATAATCCAACGACACAGGTGGTGGATGTGGGCTTCTTTGAGAAGGTGGTGGATTTTGCCAAAGAACATGACTTGATAGTGATCCACGATTTTGCTTACGGTGACATTGTGTTTGATGGTTATCGTGCTCCTAGTTTCTTACAGGTTCCAGGAGCAAAAGAAGTGGGGATTGAGTTTTTTAGCTTGTCGAAAAGTTATAATATGCCGGGGTGGCGTGTGGGTTTTGCTGTTGGGAATTCTGAAATCATTCATGCCCTGGCGCGTATCAAAAGTTATCAGGATTATGGCATGTTTCAGCCAATCCAAATTGCAGCAACCGTGGCTCTGAATGGTCCGCGTGATTGCGTGGAAGAAATCCGTGATACTTACCAAAATCGGCGGGATGTCTTGTGCGAATCGTTGAACCGGATTGGGTGGGAGGTGACACCTCCTAAAGCGACCATGATGGTATGGGCGGAAATTCCGGATAAATTTAAGAAGATGGGATCTTTGGAGTTTTGTAAATTACTCCTGGATAAGGCTAAAGTGGCGGTTGCCCCTGGTATTGGATTTGGCAGAGGGGGAGACCATTTTGTACGTTTTTCTCTGGTAGAAAACGAGCACCGGATTCGCCAGGCAGTTCGTGGTATTCGAGAGATTTTTTAATCCTACCTGTGAGTTTTATTTCAAGTGGGTTACCATGTACTTTGAAATAACGTTTTATTTGAGTACCCATCCATTTGGGGTGGGTCGTTCATTGGAATTGAGTAACGATGAAAATAATTAAAGTTGGAATGATAGGTTTTGGCACGATAGGTGCGGGTGTTGCCAAAATCCTCTCTGAAAATAGCGAGATCATTGAAAAACGATTGGGAGCCGGGATAGAGCTGATAAAAATTGCTGACCTGGATATCACAACAGACCGGGGTGTCAGGTTGGAACCTGATGTATTGACGACATCTGCTGACGAGGTGATCAATCACCCAGATATTGATGTATGCATTGAATTGATTGGTGGTTACGAGCCAGCAAAAACATTTCTTCTTCAGGCCATTGATCAGGGAAAACATGTGGTGACAGCCAACAAGGCTCTTCTGGCTATGCATGGCGATGAGATATTTTCAGCGATTTCTGAAAAAGGTTTGTCGATTGGGTTTGAAGCTTCTATAGGCGGAGCCATCCCAATTATTCGCTCTATCCGTGAAGCTTTTGTCGCCAACCGCATCCATTCCATGGAAGGCATTGTGAATGGGACGGCCAACTACATTCTTAGTAAAATGTCGGATGAGAGTTGTGACTTCAATACGGCATTAAAAGAAGCACAAGAAAAAGGTTTTGCTGAAGCGGACCCGACTTTTGATATTGAAGGGGTTGACTCTGCCCATAAGATCGCGGTGCTAACGCGCCTGGCCTATGGAACTCCTGTATCGTTTGACGAAATATCAGTTTCGGGAATTTCAGATATTTCCTCTGAGGATATTGAATGCGCCCGCGAATTTGGTTGCCGGATTAAACTTCTCGCTATATCCAAATATGATGGACAGACACTGGATATTCGTGTTCATCCCGCAATGATTCCGGTCACTCACCCGATGGCAAACGTCAATGGAGCTTTAAACGCCATTCGTGTTTGTGATGATATGATGGAAGAAAATATATTGATTGGTCATGGTGCAGGGGCTTTACCCACGGGCAGTGCAGTGGTTGGAGATGTTGTGGAAATTGGCCGGAATATTCTCGCGCGCGTTGGTGATAGAATTCCTGCAGGGTCTTTCCAAGGAGAAGAGGTCAAGGCAATTCCCCTTAAGGATATCAGTGCGATTGAATCTGAATATTTTCTGCGCTTTAGGGTGTTGGATAAGCCGAATGTTCTTTCAAAAATATCTGGGATATTGGGAAATCACTCCATCAGTATTGAGTCCATGATTCAAAGAGGGCGTGCCGCGGGTGATGAGGGAGTTTCTTTAGTAATGATGTGTCATAAATCCAGTGAAAAAAATATCCATTTGGCATTAAAGGAAATAGAAAAATTGGATGTTGTGTGTGAAAAGTCAAACTTGATTCGTGTGGAAAAATAGTTATGGAGTTTAAGGCTTGGTTTCAGTGTATTAATTTTGAGTGTCAAAGTAAGTATGAATTGACCGAGATTGTCTATCGTTGCAAGTTGTGTGGCGAACTTCTGGAAGTGCAACACGATATGGCAATGTTAAAAAAACGATCCACTGAGGAGTGGAGAGGTTTGTTTGAGGGGCGATACCGGAGAAATGAATGGCCTTATGGGAGTTCTGTTTGGGCAAAGCGGGAACTGGTGTGCCCCAATATAAGCGACGAAAATATTGTCTCAACCTATGAAGGAGGTACGAACCTTTTCTGGGCTGAACGACTGGGTCAGGGAATTGGCCTTGATGATCTATGGGTCAAACAATGTGGTATGGCGCATACGGGTTCATTTAAGGACCTGGGAATGACTGTTCTGGTCTCCATGGTCAAACAAATAATGGCCAATGGAAGAAAAATAAAGGCAGTAGCCTGTGCCTCTACCGGTGATACCTCCGCCGCGCTGGCGGCCTATTGTGCGGTCGCTGGTATTCCGGCTATTGTATTTTTACCAAAAGATAAAGTCTCATTGACGCAGTTGATTCAACCTATCACTCATGGTGTACTCACCATATCCTTGGATACTGATTTTGACGGGTGTATGAAACTGGTCCAAGAAGTTTGCCAGAAAGACGATATCTACCTCGCAAACTCCATGAATTCCTTGAGAATAGAAGGCCAAAAAACCATTAGTTTTGAAATTATCCAGCAGTTCAACTGGGAAGTGCCGGATTTTGTAATTGTTCCCGGAGGCAACCTGGGAAATGTCAGCGCTATTGGAAAAGGATTTCAGATGTTTCATGATCTGGGACTGATTGACAAACTTCCCCGCCTAGTTTGTGCCCAGGCTGAACGCGCAGATCCTCTCTACCGCAGTTTTTTAAATGGATTTAAAACATTCGAACCTGTCCAGGCTCAAACAACACTAGCCAGCGCCATCCAGATCGGTGACCCGGTTAGCTATAAAAAAGCCATCCGTGCTCTTAAGGCTTTTGATGGCATTGTTGAGAACGCCTCGGAAGCCGAATTGGCCAATGCGGTGGGTCGGGCGAACAAAACTGGACTTCTTTGTTGCCCTCATACAGGTGTGGCTCTTGCCGTCCTAGAAAAATTGGTTGATCGTGGTGATATCAAGAAAAAGGATCGGGTGGTGGTGATCTCCACTGCTAATGGGTTGAAGTTTACTGATTTTCTTTTCAATTACCACAAGGATCAAATAAAAGGGGTTCAGTCAGATTTTGCTTTTTCACCGATGGAGTCAGCCGCAAATTATGAAGATGTGAAAAAAGTTATTTCAGATAGAATAGAAGTATGACCTACCATTTACGTTACCTTATTTGTATTCTTTTTGGTTTTAATGTGTATCTTATCGTTGCGCCTATTTCTATTCATGCAGGGTCTGATGCTTCGCAGGTATTGATCCCTAGTGGAGAATACGATCTGGGCAGTTATTTTTGTGAGGAAGAGCAAAGTAATGCAGATTGGTGTAATGATGAGCTGCCTCGCAAGGTGCAACTGACTAAATTCGTGATCGGCAAATATGAGGTCACTAATGCCGATTATCGGGAATGCTTTGTTGCCGGGGTTTGTGAACCGGCAGTAATGCATGAGGATCGCCCGGAGGACTTTAATAAATCGCGTCAACCAGCTGTGTTCATAAATTGGGCAGATGCGCAGACCTATTGCGCTTGGCGAGGAGGAAAGCTCCCAACTGAAGAACAATGGGAGGCCGCGGCCAAAGGCCCAAGGTTGGGGGGTGCGCATTTTCGCCAGCCTTATAATACGGGGTCGCCTGAAAATGTTGGAAAATTTGAGCCTAACTCCAACGGCCTCTACGATATGATGGGTAATGTTTATGAATGGACCTTGGACTGGTATGGCGAAGGTACTGAGATAGATAAAGTGGTACGGGGCGGGTCATGGAATTCTCCCGGTCATTATTTAAGAACCTCAGATCGGGTTAAAAAAGATCCTGAGTTGAGATACAGCGATGTTGGATTTCGCTGTGTGAAGACAGAACCGTAGAAAGGATTTTAAATATGTCAGAAGTGAAAAGTGTTGCCATAGTTGGTTCGGGGCCTGCTGGGCATACCGCCGCAATATATGCTGCCAGGGCGAATCTCAGCCCTTTTATGTTTGAAGGGTATGTCATTGGGGGTTCTGCCGGAGGACAGTTGACAACCACTACAGAAGTCGAAAATTACCCCGGGTTTCCTGGAGGAATTGGGGGGCCGGAATTGATGCAGTTGTTTCGCGAACAATCTGAACGGTTTGGCACTGAAATGGTTCAGGAAGATGTGACTACCGTTGATTTCAGCCAAAGGCCTTTCATATTAAAATCTGAAAATCGTGAAATCAAAGCGCATTCGGTGATCATTTCCACTGGGGCGACAGCAAAGCGCATGGGAGTTCCTAACGAAGAAAAGATGTGGAATAACGGAATGTCCGCTTGCGCAGTTTGTGATGGTGCGCTTCCCATGTTTCGCAACCAACCGCTGATGGTCATTGGCGGGGGGGATACGGCAGTGGAAGAGGCTACATACCTGGCAAAATTTGGTTCCGTAGTATACTTGGTTCATCGAAGAAATGAACTTCGTGCTTCCAAGATCATGCAGGAAAGGGCACTTAGGAACCCAAAACTGGAAATCATTTGGGACACGGTTTTTGAGGATGCCATTGGGGCAGACTATGTGACCGGAGCCAGGTTGAAAAACGTCAAGACAGAAGAATTGCGCGAGTTGGATGTTACAGGTATTTTTTATGCTATCGGCCATGTTCCTAATACGTCCATCTTCAACGGGCAACTTGATCTGGACGATGCGGGTTATATAAAAATTAAACTGGGTACCCAGGAAACCAATATTGAAGGGGTGTTTGCCGCCGGTGATGTACATGACCATAAATACCGTCAAGCCGTTACCGCCGCAGGGACCGGTTGTGCTTCAGCTCTGGAAGCGGAGCGCTGGCTCGCTGAAAATGGTCTGACGGAATAGGGCTATTGTAATTTGAGAGAATTTTGTTCAACATTTTAGAGAACTCCTGTCGAGTGACTCAAAATGGCAAGATAATGTTTAGAGTGAACCGGGAAAGGGTGGGAGAAGCAGCTTGACTGGGTTTTACTATGTAAGTTGATGGTGCATGGATCAACCCGAAGATTTTGGAAAATTTGCTTTCAAAAGGCTGTAACCACGCTGATGAAACTCTCTCATCAGAAGGATCCAAATCCAAAAAAATTAAACCTAAAAAATAATCCCCTTATGTCAAATTTGTCTTTGGATTGCGAAAACTTGTGGCCCTTTATTTCTGAGCAAGAAATTAGCAACTTTCAGTCGCAAGTCAATTTGTGCCACGACCAATTAGAGGGTGGCACCAGGGAGGACGCAGGCTATTTAGGTTGGTTGCACCTGCCTTCCAATTTTTCGGATACTTTTATTGTTGAGATTGAATCTGCAGCAAAGAATATTCGCGATTTATGCGAGGCTTTTATCGTCGTGGGTATCGGTGGATCTTATTTAGGAGCCCGGGCTGGGATTTCTTATTTGAACTCTTCCTTTTCAAATCAAATTGACCGGGACGGGGGACCAGAAATCTATTTTGCCGGTCAGAATATTAGTTCGGATTACCATGCTGACCTTTTTGATCTTATATCGAGCCGGGATGTTTGTCTCAATGTGATCTCAAAGTCAGGCGCTACAACGGAGCCGGCTATTGTCTTCCGCCTGTTAAAGGATATACTTGAAAAAAAATATGGATTAGCCGGAGCCCGCGATCGGATAGTTGTGACTACAGATTCAAGGCATGGGGCCCTCAAATCTCTTGCTGATGAACAGGGTTATAAGACCTTTGTGATTCCTGATGATGTGGGAGGCCGGTATTCTGTACTAACCCCAGTTGGACTTTTCCCCATGGCTGTAGCGGGGATAAATATTGAAGAGTTAATCGCAGGAGCTCGACAGGCTGAAAAATTATATTCAATGCCCTCTTTGGACCAAAACGATGCCTACCAATATGCGACAATTCGACAGTTACTATACCTAAAGGGAAAAACTACAGAAATTCTAGCTACTTTCCAGCCCGCGTTTCAGTATTTGGCGGGATGGTGGAAACAGTTGGCCGGTGAAAGTGAAGGAAAGGATTTGAAGGGGATATTTCCCGCTTCTGTTGAATTTACCTCGGATCTTCATTCCATGGGACAATGGATTCAAGAGGGCAATCGGAACATTTTTGAAACGTTTTTTACTTTGGAGGTATCCCGGCGGCAACTAAAAATACCTGCCTTTCAAAATGATGTAGACGATTTGAACTACCTAGCCGGTAAAACGTTGGATATGGTAAATGAGAAAGCATGGATGGGAACTGCAAAGGCTCATAAAGAGGGAGGTGTCCCCAATATGACCCTTAAAATCAAAGATCGTTCGCCATATTCACTCGGTCAAATTTTTTATTTTTTTGAGAGAGCAGTGGCAATGACCGGTACCTTGAATGGAGTAAACCCTTTTGACCAGCCAGGGGTGGAGTTTTACAAAAAAAATATGTTCAAACTTTTGGGTAAACCCGGAATTTAGAAAGGATAAAAAGATGGCTACTATGAGCCAAAAGCTGGATGAAATTTTACATGGGCTTGCTTTTGAAAAAATTGAAGGAGAAGTCCCCCGAAATGAATCTGATCCACTACTCGCTAGATTGAAGGCTCTCGGAACTGAGGTTTGGATTGATACTGGAGAATTGGAAAAAGCCCAAGAAATATGGAAGGACGAACTCACGGCTTTGACTACTAACAATACTCTAGCAAATCAGGTAGTCCAAAGTGGGGTCATGGACCAGGTCATTAAAGACACTATTGATAAAATCAAGCAGGAAGGACTGGATTTGCCTGAAGATGAAATGATCTTGGAAGTTGGGTTTGTCATTAATTGTAAGATTGCCCTTCGCCTTGTTCAGGCATTCAAGGTGAAAGTTAGTGTCGAGTTGCACCCTGCCATATCAAGAAGTATAGAGCGTACCCTGCATTATGGACGCCGGTATTATAATGTGTGTCCTGAGTACTTTACTGTGAAAGTACCCTTAACTCCTGAAGGATATTTGGCGGTCCGTATTTTGAGGAAGGAAGGTGTTCCCATTAATTTTACGTTGGGATTTTCGGTCCGTCAAAATTATTTGGCGGCGCGCTTGGCCAACCCTGATTTTGTAAATGTGTTTCTGGGTAGGTTAAACCAAGTGGTTATGAACCATAAAGCTGGAACAGGAGAATTGGTAGGCGAAAAAGTTACTTTGGCTACTCAGCAGGCATTGCGATCTGCGCGTGAGAACGACAACAGTATGGAATCGCGATTAATCGCTGCTAGTATAAGGAACGGAGACCAAGTAGCTTTTCTTGCGGGATTAGATGTTTTGACCATTCCACCTAAGTCAATGAAAGAGTACCAAGAGTCCGGAAAAATTCCAGAACAAGTAGTTTCTCATATTGATGATGCTATTGAACCTGGCATTGATCCTCAGTATTATACGCGGTTCTCTGAACTTTGGAAATTGACCGAAGAGTTTAAAAGTTTTGTGGATGTTCTTATATCAAAATCTGAACTGGATTCCATGAAGGGGAATGAATTAGCTGAATTTTCCCGCGCACAGGGAGTTAATCTATTTCACCCTTTCAGTGATGACGACTTAAACAAAATTCAAGAACAGGGAAAAATTCCAGACTTGAATGCCTGGCCCGAATCCATTGCCGTGGATGACTTAATGACACAATCAGCATTGCAATCATTTACCAAAGATCAAAACGCATTGGATGAACGCATCCGTTCATTTCTCAAGGAATAGGAAACAAATGATATTGGTGGGTGATATAGGTGGGACGAAGGTCAACCTTGCCCTTTATGATTATGATGGTGTTACACAAATAAGGAAAAGGCGTTATGAAAGTAAGAATTATTCCAGTATCGAAAAGATGCTGGATGATTTTTTAAAAGATAGCGACTCAAAGCTTGAAAAAGTATGTTTCGGAGTGGCAGGTCCAGTTATTGGAGGTAAGTGCAGTTTAACCAATCTTCCCTGGCAGGTTGATGTCGAAGGTATAAAACACAGATTAGCTGTGAGTGCGGTTTGGCTGATCAATGATTTGATCGCTACAGCATACTCGATTCCTTTTTTGGCTCCTGAAGATTTTGTAGTAATTCAATCTGGTGCTGCTGTGACCGAAGGAAGGATTTCTGTGGTATCAGCAGGCACCGGTTTAGGGCAAGCCTTCCTGATTCCTGATAAACATGGCAAACACATCGTTCTGGACTCTGAGGGAGGGCATTGTGATTTTTCTCCTAGAAACAATTTAGAGACGGAACTTTTATTTTTTTTGCAAAAAAAATATTCAAGAATCAGCATAGAGCGTGTGCTATCTGGACCCGGCTTGTTGGATATTTTTGAATATTTTAAGTCGGCTACCAAGGCGGAGGATTTTCTGGGTGGACTTGAGGGCATTGAATTTCCCGCTACTATCGTTGAAAGAGCTTTAAGGAAATCTTCTTCTATTTGTGAGAAGACGCTGGATTTATTTGTTTCCCTTTATGGTGCTCTTGCAGGGAATTTAGCATTGCAATATTTATCTAATGGTGGAGTCTATCTTGGCGGAGGAATTGCTCCCAAGATCGTACCCTTAATAAAAGATGGGAGTTTTCTGTGTTCGTTTCGTGGCAAGGGTAGATTCGAAGAGTATCTTGCGAAAATACCTGTTAAGGTGGTGATGGATGAAAGTGCTCCGTTGTTGGGAGCGGCTCAATATGCGATTTCTATGTGAATTACTAATGCTTTGATTTCGGTGGTAGGGTTCACCGGGATTCTTTAATCTGGGAAGAAAGTAGTTATGGGAACAAAAATTAAGAAAATTGTATTGGCCTATTCTGGAGGACTGGATACCTCTGTCATTATAAAGTGGCTGAAGGAAAAATATGATTGTGAAATCATTGCCTTTGCTGCCGATGTCGGGCAAGGTCAGGAGTTGGATCCCGTTAGAGAAAAAGCCCTGGCAACCGGGGCCAGTAAAGTATATATCGAAGACCTGCGTGAGGAATTTGTTAAGGACTTTGTTTTTCCCATGCTTAGAGGCAATGCATTTTATGAACATAACTATCTTTTGGGAACCTCCATTGCACGTCCCTTAATCGCAAAGGAGCAGATTCGGATTGCGAACATGGAAGGGGCGGATGGCGTATCACATGGGTCGACCGGCAAGGGGAATGATCAGGTTCGCTTTGAATTGGCCTATCATATGCTCAGTCCTGAAATAAAAATTATCGCTCCCTGGCGTGAATGGGACCTTACCTCCAGAACGGCATTGATTGATTATGCAAAGGCGCACGGGATTCAAGTTCCTGTTACCAAGGCTAAACCCTATAGTATGGATCGGAACATGTTCCACATCAGTTATGAGGGCGGTGTGTTGGAGGACCCATGGTATGAACCTCATGACGACATGTTTTTATTGTCGGTTTCCCCGGAGCAAGCCCCTGATAAGCCAACCACTATAGAGATTACTTATGAACAGGGTAATCCGGTTGCTGTGAATGGGGAAAGGATGAGTCCCGCAACTCTGCTGGAGCATCTCAACCAGGTTGGTGGGAAAAATGCAATAGGGCGTATTGATATTGTTGAGAACCGCTTTGTGGGGATGAAGTCGCGCGGAGTATATGAAACTCCTGGCGGAACTATTTTACATGAGGCTCATCGAGCGATTGAATCTATTACTCTGGATCGCGAGGTCACTTTTCTGCGTGATTCCTTCATTGCCTCCTATGCCAAAATGATTTACAACGGTTTTTGGTTTTCTCCTGAAAGGGAGATTGCTCAGAAAACTATTGATCATGTGCAGGAAAATGTTTCAGGAGATGTCCGCCTAAAATTGTATAAGGGTAATTGTATTGTTTTAGGCAGGAAAGCTGTGAAATCTTTATATAACCAGAATATAGCTAGCTTCGAAGAAAGTCATAGTTACAGTCAGGATGATGCGGAGGGATTCATAAAGCTAAATGCTTTGCGTTTAAAACTATACGCAGAAACCTTTGATCGCTGAACGTTGGATACCATCAACGACCAGTTTCTCCGAAATGAGATTTTCTAGCCAAGGTTTTCTTGAACCTTTGTTGATTTGAAAAAAACTCTGGGTCAAATCAAAAAGAAGATGACTTCCAAAATCTTGATGCATTCTGATGGGATGATGAACAAGGCGGAAAAAATTAAACCTCAGCTTTTGTTCGATGAGGAATGGAATTGAGAAATACAAGATAAAGTCTAAAGGTAAAGTAAATGACCAATAGTATCTCCAAATATTGGTTTCCCTACTTACGAATTAATGAAAACATTTTTAATTATATTGATATTTGCTTTTCAGCTTTTGATTTGCGGGCTAGTATTTGCTGAACCTGAGGATGAGGTTTTTGAAAATAGTGTCATGGAGCAAGTTAAGCCATCCATGCCAAGTGATCCTTTTTTGCAGGCCGAATACTTGTTTCATTCAGGAGACCTTTCTGGAGCCAAGCCGCTTTACCATTCCTACTTATCCAATAATTCTTCGGGGAAAAGCAGTTATAAGGCTTTATTTCGCCTAGGTAGGATAGACCAATCAAACCGATCTTTTTCAACAGCTATACGTTTTTACGAAATTCTTTTGCAACGTTTTCCTGGATCGTTACTGGCAAATTCGGCAAAATTTAATAGTGCTGTCTGCCTCTATGAGATGGAAGATTATGTTCGTGCAGAAGTTCTGTTTCAAAAAGTTTTGCGGTCTTCGCCGGATAGAAAGCGTAAATGGGAAACTATTTACCATTTGGCCCAGATTGATGGATACCGGATGAATTATGAAAAGGCTTTTACTAAATTAAAACAAGTTTATGCTCAGACCGTCAATAATGAAGTCCGACAGCAGGTTGTGGAAGTTGCTGAGAATTTGATTAAAGAAAAAATTGGAAGTGTGCAGGTTGCAACATTTATTAGCAAACTTGGAAATGGCTTTCCAGTGGATCTCTTATTGTTAAAAGAAATATCATCTTTTAGGGAATCAGGAGATATTTCCAGCTATATGATGAGTATGGAAAAATTCATTGAAAAATTCCCCAATCATTCCCGGAAAGTTGAAGTAGAGGGTTGGTTGAATTCCATTAAACGAGATATAGAAACTAAAATAAAAATTGGTGTTGTTCTCCCACTTACTGGAAAGCTCGCACTGACAGGGCAAAGGGTACTGCAAGGAATTCAACTCGCATTGAATAAACTTCCTTCTCCTTCTAGGAAAAAACTGACTTTGGAAGTAAGAGATTCAGGAAGCTATACGCTGATTAATGAAGCAATTTCTGAATTGGCAGAACTACCAAACGTGGTGGGTATTATTGGACCCCTATTAAGCGATGAAGTGGAAGTCGCAGGTGATATTGCTCTACAATTCCACATTCCTATTTTCTCACCCACAGCATCTAGCCAGGGCTTGGTAGATAAAAACCCTTATGTATTTCGCAATGCTTTGACCCGTGAAATTCAGGCAAAATTTTTGGCGGAGTATTCTTTCAATACTCTCAATTTGCGACGATTTGCTGTTCTTTATCCTTATGAACCTTTTGGTTTGGAGTTGAAAGATGTATTCGTCAACGAAGTAGAAGCCTTGGGTGGGGAAATCGCTGTGGTTTCAGGTTACGAGCGGTCACAGAATGATTTTAAAAAACAAATTTTGCATTTAGGCGGCCTTGAAGATGATAACCTGATGAAGATTGCCCGTGAAATAGTGTTGAGCAGCAGTACAATAGAAGACTTTAGCGACGCCTCGGTATTATCGAGGCCCGTCATGGATATGGGGCATTTGTCTGAGAATGATATTGAAAAACTAAAAGTATCTCTGGAGTTTAGTTATGATGCGATTTTTATTCCAGGTGTCTACGATAAAGTCGGCCTGATAATTCCTCAATTGGCTTTTTATAATGTCAGTAAAGTTACCTTGCTGGGCGCAAATGGTTGGAACTCTCAGGAGTTGGTCAAATTGGGAGGCAAGTATTTAAAGACGGTTTATTTTGTTGATGGTTACCACCTCGATTCTCACCAGCCGGAAGTCCGACAGTTTGTTCAGGAATTTAAAACCAATTTTGGGGAAGAGCCTGATTATTTATCAGCCCAAGCCTTTGATGCGGCAAACATATTTATAAATAGCATCCTGGCTGGATCAGATAATAGAATTAAGATGCATGAAAAACTGAAAGGCGTAAAAAATTTTCGCGGTGTCACAGGAAAAACAACCTTATTACCTTCTGGCGATTCAGAAAAAAATATTTTCGTGTTAACAGTAAAAAGGAAAAAAATCGTTCAAGAGAACTAATCAGGGTGGCACGGGACTTAGTGACTACATGGAATTCATGGCACGATGTTAGGATCAAATATCACTAAGGTCTGGAATGTTGTACCAACACTCCTCAAAAAGTATTTTCTAAAGTATCTTCTATAGAAGTTTCAGGGAAAGGCTGTTCGCTTTCCGGTAAATAATCTTGTAAGAAAATTTCGAACTTGGAACCGGGTTCGCCATATGCTGCTGGTTCTCCAGTTTTAGGATGTACTCTCAGGTGTTGAATATCGCTTGGGATCTTGAAATTGGTGATAGGGGCTTCGGCAAGCGCCTCCTGCATGAATTGCAACCAAATCGGAATAGCGGCTCTAGAACCTGTTTCATTTCTCCCCAGTGATTGATCTTTATCTTTGCCCACCCAAACCCCGGTTACTAATTCGGGTGTGTATCCAATAAACCAAGCGTCAACATAATTATTGGTAGTTCCTGTTTTTCCAGCTACTGGACGATTGATCTCTCGGACTTTTTTTCCGGTACCATTCTCGACAGCGCTTTGCAATAAACTAGTGATGGTATATGCGATACTCGGAGAGATAGGTTTAGTAGTTTCCGGGATGGCCGCAAATAAAATTTCTCCCTTACGATTTTGAATATTTCTGACAGCAGTGGGTTTGATCAAGGTGCCATTATTGGCAAACGCTGAATAGGCGGAAGTGAGTTCAAATAGCGACATTCCTGAGGACCCAAGCGAAATGGAAAGGTTTGCTTCCAGGTTTGAAGTGATGCCCAAACTTTTTGCCAATCTGATGGTCCCTTTGATGCCAATATTTTGCATGAGTTTAACGGTCACGACATTTCTTGAGTGGGTGAGGGCGGTCCTCAGTGAAGTTGGTCCATAAAATTTTTCTTCAAAATTGACCGGTTTCCAACTATCAAAAGCATTTTCTTTTTCCTTAAATATTATTGGCGAATCTATGATGATACTAGACGGGGAATATCCTTCTTTGATTGCTGCCGCATAGATAATGGGTTTGAACGCGGAGCCCGGTTGTCGAATAGCTTGTGTGGCCCTATTAAACTGACTTTTTGAAAAGTCATAACCTCCGACCATGGCTTTGAGGTGACCTGTTTTAGGATCTAGGCTTATCAGACTGCCTTCTACCTCTGGTTCTTGTTCCAGAGCTAGTGCCCATCCTAAATTTCCCCCTAAAACTCTAAGAGGCCTCACCCAAATTAAATCACCAGGATACAAGGCCTCGCTAGGATTTTTTATTTTTGCCCATCTACCATCAAGTTTAGTATTAGGGGGTCTTGCCCAATTCATATCTAAAATATCAATGTATCCTTTATCAGGACCCAACAGAACCGATACTTGCTTTGCATTCACTGCAATCACAACGCCCTTGATTATTTTGCCTTCTGTGATGCCTTCCCCTTTTTCAGGTTGGTTCATTTTAGTGAGGGATTCCTGAATGGCCAATACTCCCTGGGATAAGTCGATGTTGCTTATTGCGCCACGATAACCATAGCGTTTGTCTGTAGATCTCAAGTTGGTTTTGATAGCCCTTTGAGCGGATTCTTGCCCGTCGATATCGAGAGTGGTATAAACTTTTAAGCCACCGCGGTAGAGTTTAGTACTACCATATTTTTTTTGCAGAAATTGCCGTATATACTCAATAAAATAGGGTGCTTTGTTCAGCATGGTTGTGATTTTAGTGAGATGAAATTCTTCATTCAAGGCAGCTTTTGTTTCTTCCGGGCTAATGTAGGAGAGATAGTCCATTCTGCGAATGGTATGGTTTCTTCTTTTCCTCGCTCGTTTGAGGTTTTTATAAGGCGAGTAACGATTGGGAGCTTTAGGAAGGCTGGCAATCATCGCGCATTCAGCAATGGTCAGTTCCGAAACACTTTTCCCAAAATAGGTGAGGGCGGCAGCCTCTACGCCATAACTGCCATGGCCGTAGTAAATTTGGTTGAGATACATTTCAAGAATATCGTCTTTGGTGAAAACAAGTTCCAACCGGATAGCCAGAATAGCTTCCTTAATTTTTCGCGGTAAGGTGCGTGCTCGAGTTAAAAATAAAGTTTTTGTCAACTGTTGGGTGATGGTACTTCCTCCTTCTACTATACGACCCGCTTTCATGTTGGTGATAAAAGCCCTGAATATGGCCTTTGGGTCTATGCCAAAGTGATAGTAGAAATTGGAGTCCTCAACCGCCAGAGCCGCCTGTTTTAAGGCCAGAGGAATATCTTCAAGTGGGATCATGATGCGCTTTTCTATATAAAACTCGGCTATCTTCTCATTGCTATCTGAATAAATCTGAGTGATTGTGCTGGGGTGATAATTTTTAAGTTCGCGGACATCTGGAAGGTCTTGAGAAAAGTAGAAATAAATATAACCTGCTCCAGCAAATCCTAGGATCAAACTAAAGAGGGTGATGGAGTAAAAAGTGACAATTAGAATTTTTCCTAGCCTTGAATGTTTCTTTTTCTTCTTATTGGGATTTTGATTTTTAAATAAATTTTTCATGGGTGATAATTATTAATGCAAGGAAGGAAATATTAGGTTAAATCAAGAAGTGACAACAGAAACAATAAGTGTAGGGATTGAGATTATTTGGGTGGTAAGCGGCCTTCTTCCAAATCTAATAAGTCGACCCAGGAGTTCACATCTGTTCTTGTAGGATCAATTCTGTCACGGATTTCATTGAAATGTTTTATCCGATCATCAGAGTCGGGTCTTCGTTTAAGAATCTGGTCATTGATAAATTCGAACTCCGCAGCCTTTTTATCCTTTAGTATCTCTTCGGCCCAAGTACAAATAGCTTGATCTCCACCCTCCAGCACTTTATTAGCAAATTCATCCGGGTCGATACGTAGAAAATTTAGGATAATTTTATCAAGCTGGCAGGGGTAATCATAATCTGCTATTTGGTTTTTTTTTAAAGCCTGAGCCTTGTCGGTCATGCGTGCCAGGTGCAACAAGCCTGCCATTTTCACTTTGGGACTGCGTGGATAGAACCTGGATAAGTCCATTTGATTTAGTCAAGCCGGAGGCGGCTCACTCTCCTAAAGTTCTTTGAGGATTTAATGGCTTTGGCACCAATATCCCCGATTCGGTTGCGAAAAAGGTCTAAGGTTGTCAGGTTCACCAAGGTTTGCGAATCTGCCAGATATTGAGCTCCCTGTTCTCCAATTTTGTTAAACTTTAAAATTAACTGTTCGAGTTGACCCAAGTTTTCTGCCTGGGCGATCAATTGAGCTCCTGTCTCGGCGATGGCATTCGATTTTAAGTTTAAAACTTTCAGTTTTTTTGTGAAAGGGGAACTACAAAGTGCCGATACCCCCTTATCGCTGATCTGGTTTTCTCCCAATTCTAAATGAGTCACTTCTGCCAACACTTCCATATCTGCCAATCTGATTATTTCTTCGTCGACAATTTTTTTATTTTCCAGATAAAGAGTGACATTGGCAACACCCTTTTCAATTTTATCGGAAACCAGCTTATCAAAATCCCTTGTTTGATCTTGTGACATAAAATAGGATATAAGAGAGAAAAATCATTAAATACAATACTTTGCTGATGTAGCCCATCATAAACTTATTACCGGGCTGGGTCAAATTTAACAACATTTATTAACAATTCAATTAAAATCATTAATTATGCTAAGTTATGTTCATACTTTATTTATTTTCTTGAGTTAATTGTGAACATCTAAAGGGAGTGGTGATATGCGACTAGTAATTTCAGTTTTATTTGCTTTGATTTTAATTTCCTTGCCTCTCACAGCTTTAGCTAAAAATGCCGGGGCCGATATGCATAACAAGGCTGGGATTAAACATTGGGGAATGGGCCATGCCGATGAAGCCTTGAAGCATTTTAAAGAAGCCGGTGCGGAAGATAGCTCAATTGCCGAAATCCATTTTAATGAGGCCATTGCATTGGATGCTTTAGGCGATCATGGTGCCGCTACAAAGCACTTCCAGAAAGCAAAAGATTTGGCAAAGGGAGACAAAAATATTCTTAGTTCCCCAATTTTGAATGGACATTTGGGACACTAGTAATCAGCACATTGGCAAGTTAAAGGGTATGAGAATCCGGGATACACCGGGTTCCCATATTTTGGCATTCAATATTGAAAGTTAAAGAAAGTTTTTCATAAAATTTCCTCAAAACACAACCTCCCCCGACTTCTTATTGTATAGTTATTGTTTTGACAAATATCAACGAAGTTTTTGTTGAAAAAGTTCTTGGATACTAAACGTCTTCTCATGTTAGGGGGTTATTTGCGTCGACACCACCCAAATTTTCAGTTTCTTGTTTAGAAAAGAGTGGGTTCAGTGTGATTTTTGAAGTTTATTTTTCAACCCTCAAAATTACATCAAATTGAGCTATGTAAGTTCCCTCCGCGATCATATCCGAGCTCTAATTTTTAATATGTTTTTCCAACCTCCAATTCGTCAACATTTTCATAAAGAGTGTCTCGTTCTACTGGTTTTCTGCCAGACTCGGTAATCATGTGAATGATTTGATCCTTGTGAAAAACTTGATCTGTAGCCGCGCCAGCAGCATGGATGATCTTTTCCTCAACAACCGTTCCATCCATATCATCTGCCCCAAAAGATTGTGCCAGTTGAGCAATTTTAGGTGTGATCATTATCCAGAATGCTTTTACATGGGCGAAGTTGTCCAGCATCAATCTAGAAACGGCCAATGCCCTGAGATCCAATTGCCCTGGTGTAGTCTTCAGAAAATCCAACACTGTGTTTTCTGGATGGAACGCTAAAGGAATGAATGTCACAAACCCGCCAGTTCTATCCTGCAATTCACGGAGGAGCACCAAGTGATTCGATCTTTCTTCTGCAGTTTCCAAATGTCCATATAATAAGGTCGCATTGCTTTTCAATCCAACATGATGTGCTATCTCATGAACCTGCAACCATTCCTCACCTGTAATCTTGTCTCCACAGATTTTGCGACGCACCCGTTTTGCAAAAACCTCCGCGCCACCGCCAGGTATGGAACCCAAACCTGCACCCTTTAAAACTTTCAGGGTTTCTTTAATAGGAAGTTCTGCCAAACGTGAAAGAAATTCCAACTCCACTGCGGTATACGCCTGAATATGAACCAGCGGAAATCGTTCTTTCAATCCTCGCAATAAATCAAGATAATATTCAAACGGATAGTCAGGATGAAGCCCGCCAACAATATGAAATTCACTGACCTCTCCTCCGTTGTATTTTTCAGCATCCGCAAAAATTTCATCCAAGGATTTTTCATAAGCGTGAGGATTGTCCGCCTTGACTCCAAAGGCACAAAACTGGCAACTCAAAATACAAATATTTGTTGGGTTGATATGTCGGTTATGAATAAAATAGGTCTTATCTCCGTTCAATTTTTCGCGCACGATATTAGCCATATAACCCACACCCAGTAGATCGTGAGTTTTCCAAAGGGTAACCCCCTCCTCATAGGAAAGACGGGTCCCTGCAATTACTTTTTCATAAATAGGTTCTAACGTTGAATCTTCAAACTTGAAAAGCATATTTAAAACTCCAAAATCTAGAATAGATGAATTAAATATTATAACCTATACATCCTCAGAGACGCAAAATACCTAATCCGATGACTCTTAATGCTTCACAGCAAAACCCAATTTGATTTTTTAGCCTAGACAAACATGTAGCACCTTTCACATGATCCCCTGAAAAACAGGGTTTTTCAGGGGCGACTAAGTTAGGAAAAAGACTCGAATTGTCGACATGCTTTCAATTATTCTACTGATTCATTGCCATTAGAAGTTAAATAAGGAAGAAGTATAAATTTTTGTTCAATGTAAGAATATCCCTCATCATGAGGGGAAAGGAAAAATCGGCGAGTGGAATCAGCCAGGTTTTACTTCAGTTTCTTCAATCATTTGCAAGCTTTTTAGGGTGTATAGTTTATAGTAGAGACCCTTTTTCCCCATTAGCTCAGCGTGACTGCCGCTTTCAACGATCTTCCCGTAATCCATCACGATGATGCAGTCCGCGTTGTGTATGGTGGAAAGCCTATGGGCAATTATGAAAGAAGTTCTTCCTTCCATCAATCGTTCCAATGCATCCTGAATTAATAATTCAGATTCATTGTCGAGCGCTGATGTGGCTTCATCTAGGATGAGTATGTGCGGATTTTTTAATATCGCCCGGGCGATAGCGATGCGTTGCCTTTGCCCTGCTGATAGACGAATTCCCTTCTCACCCACTATTGTTTCATAGCCGTCGGGACATTCTATAATGAAGTTGTGGGCATTAGCAGACTTTGCTGCCAGGATGAGCTCTTCTTTACTTACTCCGGGTTTTGCATACTCTATGTTTTCCAGTATGGTACCGCCAAACAGAATAGTTTCTTGGGGTACAATACCAATTTGTTTCCAGTAGCTGGTCAGTTTTATCGACTTCAATGGTATGTCATCGATGCGGATTTCACCTGCGATGGGGTCATAAAAACGATGCATGAGTTGCACGAGAGTGCTTTTCCCCGCGCCACTTGGGCCTACCAAGGCTATGGTTTGTCCCGGGTCCACCTTAAAGTTAACTCCTTTTATTATTTCCTGATCTTCACGGTAATGAAAATGTACATTGTCGAATTCAACTTTACCCTTAATTTCTTGAATAGATTTGGCATTTGCGGTATCGCGGACTTCCCCTTTTAAATCAAGAATTTCAAATACCCGTTTGCTGGCGCCGATACCTTCTTGAACCCGTGCGTAGAGGCGGGCAAAACTCCCCATGGGTCCTGCGATGATAGTAGCGTATAAAATGAAAGCGATGAGCTCACCGGGACTGATGACGCCTAGAATAACTTCTCGTCCGCCATACCAGAGCAGGATGAGTGAGGTGGTAAAGGCGATGAAGCCTATGCTAGGGCCAAAAAATGAAGAGATGATGACGCGTTTTTTTGCGGATTGATAACTGTCTTCCAGCGCCGCGCTATACCGATCGTTTTCCAGGTTTCCCCGGACAAAAGATTTCACGACTTGTATGCAGGAGATGTTTTCCTCCAGGATCGTTGTTGAAACTGCCAGCTTGTCTTGAATTTCTGTGGAGAGTTTTTTTAGTTTTCGTCCAAAGATTCTAGCAAACAATACCAAAATCGGTGCCAGCACAAGAATCAGTCCGGTCAGCTTCCAATTCATATAGGTGATAATAATAATTCCGCCAAACAGACGGATGGATTGCTGAAGTAGGGTGGCAGGTAGGTCAGTAACAACATTTTCTATAGTAGTGATATCATTTGTCATGCGCGAAACGATTTCTCCCGTCCTACGTTTCACAAAAAAACTGATCGAAAGGGTATGCAAGTGTTTGAATATCTTGATACGGAAATCGGTAATTGCGCGTTTTTCAGTTAGGTCAAAAAGGTAATTGTGGGCAGTAGAAAAAATGAGCTGGGTCAAGAACAACAAAGCAATGCTAAGAGTGAGGGTGTTCATTAAGGCCATGTCCTTTTCCACCATAACAACATCGATCAATTTTTTGATGTATAGGGGCACGGCCAGGTTGGTTAATGAAGCAATAACAAGACAGACAGAGCCCAGAATTAAAGCCTTTTTGTAAGGCGATAATAATATTAGAAGTCTTTTGTAATTTTTCATGCACGTAAAGTTTTGGTTTTGGTTTTTGAACACTGTATCATAAAATTTTTCTGCATTTTTTATAGTTAATTTAAAAAGAGAAAAGGTTTTTGTCTAGCAAGCTTGCCATCATATTTTTGGATATCAAGGTTCAACACACGATATTCGCGTTGCCGTTTGCGGTGATGAGCGCGTTTCTCGCTGCTGGGGGTTTACCAGAAACGGAAAAACTGGTGTGGATTGTAGCTTGTATGTTCGGTGCACGTAATGCTGCCATGTCATTCAACCGTATAGTTGATGCGCGTTTCGATAAAAAAAACTTAAGGACAGCTAACCGGGCTCTGCCAGCCGGCTTGGTTGATTTGAGGAGCTATTGGATTTTTCTCATCGGTTCTTCGGCAGTTTTTGTTTTTTCCGCATGGATGTTGAACTTTATGGCGTTTTATCTTTCTCCTGTTGCCTTAGCCATCGTATTTTTTTATTCTTTGACTAAACGGTTCACCGCGTTTTCACATTTTTGGTTGGGGCTTGCCATTTCCATTGCCCCTGTAGGGGCCTGGGTCGCTATTCGAGAGGAAATCTCTTTCACATCACTTTTGTTGGGTGCGACGGTGGTTTTCTGGTTGATTGGATTCGATATTCTTTATTCTTGTATGGATGTTGAAACGGATCGTGTGAATGGATTGCACTCCATCCCTCAGCGATTTGGTGTAGGGGTCGCCTTGAAGTTAGCTTTTGCCTCACATGTGGTGATGATGGTACTTTTGCTGATACTGTTGCAGCCTACGGATCTTTTGGGTGGGGTTTACTTGACTGGGATAGCGTTGGTGGCAAGTCTTTTGATTTATGAACATTCACTGGTTAAGAAAGATGATTTGTCAAAGGTGAATATGGCATTTTTTAATGTTAATGGCATTATCAGTATTGGACTTATGGTTTTTGTTATTGTGGATTGTATCTGGATGTAATTAGTTATTGTTTTTTACTTTAGCTTGAAGAAAATTTTTTAACCCATATTTAGTGGTATGGTTTTTCCTGACGGACTAAATATGGTGTATAAATCAAAATTAATTCAGTTTAGGGGAGCTATTAGGACCTATATGTCAAGGCATTTAAACTGTTTTAAAAGGTTTTAAAGCCATGTAATAAAAAATATAAATATTATTAAAAATAAATCTTGCTTTTAAAGGTTTCAGAGACTATAGTTACCGAGCTGACGAATTGCTTGAAACTCTTTACCTGAAAGTTTTTTCCGAGCATGCGATTGGGGAAAGTTTTCATGTGGAGAT
>LWDU01032123.1_pt1 | contig 22479 bp, 20 predicted proteins | sample 727161 | NCBI WGS metagenome assembly LWDU01 (sample SAMN04566230, study PRJNA314399) | hydrothermal vent metagenome | isolation source: deep sea hydrothermal plume seawater | place: Mexico: Gulf of California, Guaymas Basin | collected 2004-07-11
CTTGACCTACTACTAGGTCTCCAATTGTATTCAAATCAAACGATGTAATCATCGGCAGACTGTTTACAACATCGAAAGTCACACTCTTATGGTTGTTTGAAGGGCGTTGGTCAGTCTTTCTGTCCATTGTCAAATCTGCTTCAAAGGTGTAAGTTCCTTCTTCAAGAGTTACAATATCACAAGCAAATCCGGTTAAGGAAGGAGGTAATGCTGGAGGTAGAACTGATGGGTCGTCTCCTAATTGTGCATGTTCGTATGCTGGAGGGACTCCGTCCATACATTCACCTACAGTACTTGTTTGTGAGTTTGCTTCACCCTCTTTTGTGGTGGTGAATGTAATATTCCAATCATATAATGTTGAAAGATCACTTCCACGATGTTCAACTTGCACATGCACTCGAGATGTACCAACATTAAGGTCTCCTATCTGACCATCACTGAGAGAGTAGGTTGGTTCTCCTGTTCCATCAGTGTTGTATCCTTGGTATACTGTGAGGGTTGTAATACGAATATCATGGTAATTGTTTTTATATCCAGTAATTTCATCTGCATTTGAGTTTGGATAGTCATCTGAATTCTGTGATTCCTCGCACATATGGAACAATGTTGATTCAGTAGTTCCATTTCCTGTATCGGTTGTGTTTGTTTCCCAACATGATTCAAAGGCATCATAATCAACGTAGTTCTGCAAAGATGCTTCAATTGAGTATGCTGCTGTTTCTCCGCTAACATCAGGTTCTACCTGTCCTTGATATGTCCAAACAGTTTGATAATTCAAAATGGTTCTTGGTTCTGTTGTGAAGTTGTTTGGGTCTTCACCATGTCGCCAAGTCTCAACCATTTGACCGCTTGTTCCAGTGATTAGATCGTAGGACCCCAATATGTCTGTGCCAGAACCCCCAGCACCACAGTTAGACAAGCATATCGCATTGATAAGATCTCCAGCAACCTTTAGATTTACTGTTACATTTCTTGGATTAAATCCAGCGTCTGATGAACCATTTGATACAACAGTTAATGTGAAAGCATGTGGACCTGAGCCGGTAATTAGATCTTTGCCGTCGTTGTTATCCCATGAAAGGTCTATCGCAATGTCAACCCAGTCAATAACTGAGACTGTGATTTGTTGAACATCATTTCCAGGGTCTACATCATCAATTGCATTTACTACAATTTCAACGATATAGTTTCCAGCCATTGGAATCCACGTAATGTCATTTCCGGCATATTGCATAGTTGTTTTTCCTCCACCGAGGATTGCTCCAGCAGCGAGACTCTGTATTGGACAAGCCAGTACGTCGTCACAAACAACATTGCCATTTTCCCAACTAAGGTCGTTGCCTTGTAGGTCTCTGGCTATCATTCCAGCGTTGCCATCGCCGTCATCTAGGTAAACGGTTACAGCGTAACCCATTTCCTCGATTGCTGTATCGCCGCTATTCTTAATGAATGCAGCAAAGGTTGTCGATTCTCCAACTTTTAGTTCGTTTCGACAGCCGTTCATATTACAACTTGTTTCTTTCGGTGATGTAATGGCAATTGTTTCAGCATCAGCGCCTGTACGGGCACCTGCTTCGTCAATTACCACAGTTTCTTCTAGCTCGACAAAGTCAATACTAGCAAAAATACTTGCTAGCATCAAAGCGACGAGAATCATAGGGGTCATTTTTCGCATATTCATACCTCCGATGGTTCGGTGAAGTTCACCACTTCATGCTTCGTATTTATACTATAGCGATAAGGAGTGATTGATTACTCATACTAATGCGTAGACCAAATTGCACATGCAATGGACCGAAGTACCACGATTTTACCTCTTATTAGAGCAGGTTATTTGTAAGAAATAGGCAATTTTTGAGCCGCGAAAACTATTATTATCTAAATGCTAGAATGAAAATCAGCAGAAATGCAATAATTCCAATTATCCCAATTATCCCAATTATCCCAATTATCCCAATTATCCCAATTATCCCAATTATCCCAATTAGCAAAATTATTATTTCACTAATAATCTCTCAATGCTGCCGAGGGTGATATTTTCGCCGCCTTACTAACAGGAACTGCTGTTGCGATTAATACCAATAACCACCCTCCAAAGAATACCATCAATATTGAATTCCATGGTAGTGTGAATTCTGCTCCTTGTGATTGCCAAAACGCAGTGTATAGAGCTCTATGGAAACCTATTGCTACGATGACACCGTTCAACATCCCCAGTACAGAGACCCATGAAACTTCAATCAAGAAAGAAATTGTCACCATGCGCGAACGATAACCTAGAGCCCTAAGAACTCCAATAGTTCGTTTTCTTTCTGATACTGAACGGACTGTCACAACACCTATTCCAGCGATCCCCACTATCAAACCAAGTGCCAAATAACCCTCAAAAATTGCTAAAATCGCCAATACAAGCGATTGGATTAACAGCACTTCGTCTGATAAAATCAGTACTGTTACACCTTCACCGGATAGATCCTGCTCGAGATGTTCAGCAACCTCAGCGGCAGCAAACCTTGCATCACTCGGTTTTCCAGTTACAGAAAATGATTTCAGATTTGATGTGTCAAAATCTTCACTTGGTTGAGCATTGTCTGGAACACTAACATATAATCGCTCTAACTTTCCAGAAAATTGTTGTTCAACTATTTCATCGTTCATCCATATTCCTGCAGAAAACAAATATGAGGACTGTTCTAAGAAGCCTCCAACTTGCACAATTCTAGTGTTTGCAGGGTTGGAACTTTCAATTAGTAAAATTGAATCTCCAATTGAAAAACTCAACGGAACAATTGCTGCTTCTTGTGAAGCGGATTCAAGTCCAAAGGAAGCATCAATGAAGACTATGTCGTTACGATTTCCAATTGAATTCCACGCTTCTTTTTCAGTTAGTCCTAAACTTTCATCCCAAATGTGAAGTGGAAGCCCTCCATGTTGAGAAAAACCTTCATCGAAACCACGTAAAATATATGGCATTGATTCGCCATCTGAATCCTCTATGAATACTATTGAGCGATAGACACCTCCTGTAGCATCTATCATCGATGGGTCGGTGGCGTTTAGATCCCATTGTGAATGGTTTCCTTCCAACTGAAGGGGCCTAGATGTAGGAGCCATCAATAAGATTTCAAATTCACCTTCTGCTTCGTAGACGAAATCACCTGAATAGTTCTCAAATTGCTCTGCATAACCACCTAATACGATTACTGAAAAGACAGTGATTGAAAACATCCCCATCACTACTGCAGTTCGCATAGGTGTAGAGAGGGGATGGGCTAGAGCAACCGGAATTACAGGTCCGAGCCGTTTTGTCAGTACTTTTGCCCTACCGATTCGCTGCACAGCAAGAGGTGCTAAACTGGTTAGAACTAACACTCCTGCGAAAACTTCAACCAATCCCAATGTAATGAATGCAAATTCATTTGGAGTTGTCATCGCTCTAATGGGGTCAATAGGCGCTAATATCAAAGTCCAAACCAACAGTAATACGCCGGTAAAACCAAGGGTATTCCTTCCTCTATGACGTGCCAAGTTAGAAATTATACTAGATTTGTTCTTTAGTTTTATAGCCAATTGCCAAGTGAATACAGGAGTAATAGCGATAATAAGACAAATTCCTGCACCAACCCACAAAAGGTAAGACATGCCATTGTCAAGACCGAATACCAAGAGACCAATGGTACAAATTGCAAAACCGCCTATCGTTATTATTTGAGTCAATAATAGGGTCCAAGGCACTCCTTCGCTATCGATTTTTGCCGTACCGCGAAGAGCCTGAACTATGTTTAGATTTGAAGACCATATTGCAGTTAGCCAAAGTGTTGTCATCGCAATTAGAAAGCCCCATGACCATCCAGAAATAACAGAATCAATGCTCCAACTGAAACGGAATAGTCCCGCTCCAACCGACGAGAAAATATTTGAAAATCCTACACTTATCATCCATGCCAAAAATAGTCCCAAAATTGAACCGAGTAATCCGGCAATGCTCGCCACTAATACGCCCTCTTGTACCGCTAATGCTCTCGCATCTGCCTTTCGCAGACCCAATGCTCTAATCGTTCCCAATTCCTCTCTGCGTGATTCAGAAAGCATCATGATTATTGTTAGAACTAGCAATATTCCTGCCGCGATGGTGAATGAACCGAAAACAAGGAACATTGCAGCCATAACACCACTTGACTCCGCTGCTGCTTCTGCAGATTGTAACTTTACAGGAGATAAGACGAGATTGCTATCTTCCATTGTTGACTTCTCATCAAACCATTGCTGAATTGCAGTGATAACCTGCTGATTAGTTGTTGAGTTCGGACTTAAACTTCCTCCAGACAGCAGTAATATTGAACGTTCATCATCATCGGCCAGTGCTAATTCTTCTGCATCGTTTAATGATATCAATCCTAGCACGATTGAATCCAGTTGCTCCAATGCATCAAATCCCTGTACTGAACTATATTCGCCCCCATACAATAACCGAGTTGCTGAGCTGTTGCCAAATGCATATGGCAGCACACCTTTAACCCAAAATTGGCTTTCATTATTTAGTGATTCAAGACCATTCATCCTCGTTGATAATAACACACTTCCGTCATCAACAGATAGTGTGGAGTTTTCCCCACCGAATGCTAAAAACATCTGCGGCATTGGACCAATCCCTGGCGAATCTGAAAGTAATGGTAAGCGAATTGATTCAATCTGTTGATTTTCGTTATATTTGATCAAGCCGTTTTCGGACGAGCACCAATATTGGTTGATATCAAATTCTATTGAGGTGGTAGCATCACAATATTCAGGAATCAGACCTTCTATTTGTGATACGTTTTGAGTTGGAAAATTAGATGATTGTTGTTGAAGCGAAAAAGCCCCAGTGAATGAACCGTTAGTGAAATTATTCTCTGCCCAGTAATATTCATCGCTCAGCAATCCAGAAACCAGTATGTGTATCCCTTGTTCATCAATAACGAAATCACTCGATAATATTCTCCCCGATGTAGTAATTACCTCTACTGCGGGTGCAAGTGGCTGTAATTCACTATCAAATGATTGAATTGCGATTGAATCATTGCCTTCACTAATTGCCAACCACTGATATTCATCCGAAATGTTGGATTGATGTGAAGTGGAAATTGATAAAATCATATTTTCACTTGAAAATGATTCAATGTATTCTGAGTCTAGGTCTTTTTCCGATGCCAAGTATAGGTCGGAATCATGTGAAATTAATCCTTGTATTCCATCGCCAGATAGCGCGAAATCTCCGAGCAGCCCTTCATCTGGTGCTCGCCAAATCCAAGCATCTCCAGCACCCTCTATTTGGAATCCAACTCCGCTAGCACTAACATGCCAAAGTCCTCTATTGCCTTTGAAAAGATTGGTAATCGTTGAATCACTGAGAGTAATCAATTGTTCATCATCAAATTGAACATCAATTAGTGGCACTTGTAATACCTCCATCATCACACTATCGGGTGCGAGGATTGTGAGATTTTCTCGCAGCGCAGAAACATCCTCTCCAGACACACGGCCTAAGCCTGCAGTTGACGATATTGTGAGTGCTCCTGAAGTATCTTCAACTGATAATTCTAATCCTACATCTGATGACTTAATGTGTCTGTTAATAATTTCCTCGAGTTGTTCTAGTATTGGGTCTATTTGCTTGCGCGATGTTAAGGAGTCATCTAATGAAAATGCAACATTATTGATTTTGTCATCAAGTGAATGAAGGGTTTGTGAAGTCGCTAAATCGGTGAACATGGTTGCAGTTCTCGTACCACCTCTAGCCCCTTGGCCCACATTATTGTCTTTACGTACTCTCCCATCATCCTCGTTGACAAACCAATCAACTTCAACAATATCTCCTACACCAACTTCTAATTCATCGGCAAAGACAGTGTCAACTGCAATATATGCGACAGATTCTTGACTAGAGGTATGTGCTTCATCAAAATTGATATTTTGCTCATACAAGTGTGAAAAACGTAATCCATTGTCGCCAATATCGGACCAAATTAATTCCGAATCTACTGAAGCATTTCTTGCAAACCACGCAATATTTGCATTGGAGTTACCATTTTGCGAACTGACACTTACCGATGTTGAATAGCCGTATTGTCGGCCTGTGACATCATCTTTTAGAGACTCAGTAGTGCTGATTTCTTGCCAAATCTCTTCTGCTAATTGTTGCGAGAATTCTACCTTTGCCCCAGTATAGGCTCATCATAGGCTACTTCAACTTCCCATCTAACGGTTTCATCAAGGGAATCACCGACTACAAGTGAAGAAGTAATAATCGCACTTGCGATAACCAAACCGGCCAATAGTAAAGCAGCCTGTCTTTTTCTGCGCAACACGTTTTGACTTGCTAGCCTCCAAACTACCAGCCGTTGAGGCACCAACATTGGTTGAATTAAGACATGGCTCAAGAGGGCTATACTCAAGGCTCCAACCCACTGATTTGTGGTCGATAATTGTAACCAATTTAACAGAACAAATACTAGCAGTGCATCGACTAACGGGCCAAAAATCAATAGGCAGATTTTCCTCCACCCAAGTTGCCTTCTACGCCCTAGTCCATAGACTGAGATTATGCTCGGCACCAGTATTACCATACTGATGATGAGCATTTGTGAAAGCAGAATCATTCCTCCTCAGAGATTTCGTTGATAAATATTCCATCATCCATTTTTAGAATTCTATCGCATTGTTGTGCAATCTTTAGATCGTGAGTTACCAATAATAGTGTTGAATTATTTTCAAGATTTATTTGCCTTAATAATTGCATGACTTCTGATGAAGTGGCACTATCAAGATTGCCCGTCGGCTCATCACAAAGGATTACCGAAGGTGAATGGACAATTGCTCTTGCGATTGCTACTCTTTGTTGTTGGCCTCCAGATAATTCGCTAGGCCTGTGGTTAGCACGGTCTTCTAAACCAACCGATGTTAATGCTTTGAGCGCTCCTTCTCTGGCTTCGTTGCTTGATTTTCCAATCAACAACAATGGAAGTTCAACATTTTCAACCGCCGACAATACAGGCAATAGATTGAAACTTTGGAATACAAAACCAAAATTTTGTGCTCTCATCTCTGTTCTCTCATCGTCAGAAATACCGAATAATTGTTTGTCATCTACCAATACTTCCCCAGAACTAGGTTCATCTATTCCCGATAATACATTGAGTAGTGTGGTTTTTCCACAACCGGAACGCCCCATTATTGCAACCATCTCACCCTGTTGCAATTTGATGTTTATTCCTCGCACTGCTTGTACGATATTGTCACCAGTTTGGTATACCTTCCACAATGCTATGGCTTCCATCGCAGTTCGCATGATTATTGCACAACAGAACGCGTTGATAAACTACCGCTTAGAGCGTTGATACATGGCCAGTGAAGTATTACGGATAATCGCCTTTGGGCCATTGGCTGAAGAATTATCTGCTCGCAATCTTCAGATTGCTTATGTCAAAGGAAAATCAATTCAAGATTATGTGCAACAACTTTCTGTTGCTAAGTGGTTGAATATGGGATTAACAGTTGCACTGAACGGTGAAGTTTGTCAATTACAATCAATCCCAATGCCAGGAGATGAAATCGCCCTGCTTCCTCCTGTTTCCGGTGGCTAAAGAGTAAATTGAAGCGAAGACTTCAACAAAGAAGGGCCGCTACCATAGAATGAGGAAGCGAAATGGCATTTACTCCAGGCACTACAGAATTGCTTATTCTTTTGGGATTATTCTTTGTCTTATTTGGAGCAGAACGACTTCCTAAGATGGCTAAGGCATTAGGTCAAAGCAAAGGTGAATTTCAAAAGGGTTTGGCTCAAACAAATAATGCGAGAGATACTTTGACCGATTTAGAAGCAGATGGGCGTACTCCTGAGCAGGTATTGGCTAAAAGAGCGAAGGCAGTGGGAATTAATCCTGCGGGAATGACAAGCGCAGACCTTGAAAAGAAAGTATCTGCCCTTGAAGCACTTGACTCAGAAGAATAAGTCCACTGAATATTCAGGACTTACGTTTGATATGCATTGGCGAGCCGCATATTTCACATTCTGCAACGGCTCCTTTCTTGGAACGGTCAACATCGGTTGGGACATCTGTTGTTGCACGGCATCCTTCACAGCGCAAATGCCAACGCCACACTTTTTTTGCGCCGCTTTGCCCGACGTTTTCAATGCTACCGCCTGCATTTTTTACTGCATTTTGCAAGCGATAGTCATCTGTATACAATGTAGCATTTAGCGCAATGGTGAGTGCTAATATATCCAAATCAACATCTGATAATCGCGGAAGGTCTCCACTTTTCGCTGCAACCTCTTTGGCCTCTTGCAACCATGATTGAGGGATATCTCTCCAATCTATATCTGCTGCACCAATTAACATTGAACGCTGTGCAGAAACCTTCTCAAGTTCTTCTTTTTGTGATTCAGCACAAATACCACCGGCCAATTTATCCATTGGCCAATAAAGCAAAGCCGCTGTATCGAGAACTCGCATCAATCTAAGCGGGCATGAACACCCCCCATCAAAGCACCGCCAACCCACACATTGATGATTAGGAATGCAAAGCACACGATATGGGATGGAAAGAATGGGTCATAGACGCCTTCGATATTTTTGGCCCAGCGAGTTTGGCTGCTGTCTCATTTAGCGAAGCAATAATTCAGCCACTGCCTCCTGATGTCCTCTATTTACCAATGTTAGTCGATGTGATGGGAGACACACCTGCAGTCGTTTGGTTATGGTTAGTTATTACAATTTCATCAGTACTCGGTTCGATTGTAGGATATTGGATAGGTGGGCGCTGGGGTGACCCATTAATGCAGCGTTTTGCAAAGCCAGAACACATTTCCAAACTCAAACTATTGAGTGAAAAATATGGCACTATTGGAATCTTTATCGCTGCTTTCTCACCAATTCCATACAAGGTATTTGGATGGATTGCAGGAATGTCAGAAATGGATCGGACTTCATTCATTACCGCTGGACTTGCTGGACGCGGACTTAGATTTGGAGTTGAGGCTATACTGATTGGATTGTATGGACAACAAGCGCTCAATGCATTGTTTTGGTTCCTTGACAATGAGATCTTATTGGCAATTGGCCTAATCGCAATGGCAATAGTGGCTTGGTTTGCATGGACATGGTGGAATGGGTTAGAAGAAGAAAATCCAAGCCCTGAGTGATGTGCTGAGATACATTCAACGATAATAAAAGCCGAGAAGCAAAGGTGAAGTGTTATCAACGGGTTGTTGGTGGGCGGGTTGTCGCTCGTGTGGTGTAGCTAGGTCCATCATAGTGGGTTTTCATCCCGCCGACCCGGGTTCGAATCCCGGCACGAGCATTGTAATAATGTTGCTTGCAACCACTATAATACAAGATTCTTTAATGATGTAAATGGGCTACTGCGTATTTTCTGAATCATCATTTATCCCGGGTTCGAATCCCTCACGAGCACTAATAAATGAGGATTGGAGGCTATACAGTAGGTTATTCTAAACAAATGATATTGTTTTGACATACAATGGGTTTCAAACACCAAATATAAATATAATCTTTTCCAGGAATGTATATGTTTTCCCAAGAAGTGCTTGATGTTCTTTTTCGCGACCATAAACTTGACACGGATAGATTAAATAAAAAACTCAACATGTCGGGTGAAGGGAGTTTAGTATCCATTCCACCACATACATATGTTGGCCGAGTAGAGACTAACTACTCCGACGAAAGCAAAGTTTTACTACTTGGAATTAATCCAAAATATAGTAAAGAAGAAAAGTATCAATCTGTGAATGTTGATCTTCCAACTAATTGTATCAACCAATACAACAAAACGAAAAATGCTGAATCTTTGCGTCCATTATTTGAATTTCAGGAAGGTTATTTCTTGAGAGAGGAAAGAAATAAGCGCCACTTTACAAAATTTGGAAATTGGTTTGGAAGACACTGGTTTGGAAAAACTTACGGCTCAGGTGGCTCAATGGGTGCGCAAAGAGTATTGGATAAGCATGTGGTTGAAATGGATGTGCTACAATATTTCTCTGATAGAGCACAGATTGACTCTGAATTATTGGCACAAATCGCAAAAACGGATCCTGCCTTATTATCACATAGAATGTTAATTGAATCTGTTATTGAGAGAATCCAACCATTGTGGATTCAAGTTAATGGAAAATCTTGCTGGAAGTTGATGGAAAGTTACTTATTCGACTCTCCGGGAATCTCAATCAATCCAACTACTGACACGAAAACAGAATTGATCGTAGGCATGGCAACAATTGGCACATGGTCTGGGCCTGTTCTAATGCACAAATTCCTAAATCAATCTGGTCCGCAAAGAAAAGATCAACAAGATGAAATCGCAGTAATGTGGGATGAGTGGCGAATGAAACAATGAGCGTTAAGATTAACAAATTATGTTCATTCTAATACGTAGGTTCTCGGATGGCGAAAATACTGTTATATTGATACACTAAAGACAAGTGGCAACACCATGAGCGCAACACCTGTTAAAATTCTTGGACTTTCTGGTTCATATGGACTTACTTCAAAGAAACTGGGAGCAGAAATTCACATTTGGGATTTGGTTGAAAAGCCATTACCGTTGGTTGGAGCAGAGGGTAGTTGGCAAGATGCTAATGTCAAGGAATTTCAAGCACTTGCAACAGAATGTGATGGATATATATTGACATCTCCTGAATATCATGGCACAATGTCTGGTGTAATGAAAAATACACTTGATTGGGTCTACAAGGACCATGTTGGCGGCAAAGCGTTTGGTTTGATGTCAACATTGGGTGGTATTTCAAACTCAAACACACTAAACCACATGCGTATTGCAGTTAGATGGATTCATGGATGGTGTGTGCCAGAGCAAGTTGCTGTTGGCAAAGTAAAGGAAGCGTTTGATGATGACAATAATCTTACAGATACTGATGTTGCTGAAAGAGTCGTAGGCCTAGCGCAAAGTGTAGTTAAAGCTGCCATCATGTTAAGAGATAACAAAGAGTGATTTGGTCTTTTGATTTTAACAAATCAACATGGGTTCAAAAAGGATTAGTCTTCACCATTGGATATGGGTGAAGAAGTTGTACTAGGCCATGCTGCTGAAGCTGGCACTGATTTTTTGATATATACGAGCAATTATTGTGGTTATTGTACGGCTGCAAAGAGATTGTTCAAACAAAATGACTTGTCTTTTAAGGAAATTAATTTTGATGAAAATCCACAAGTTAGAAATGATGTGGTGGCTGCTACTGGGCGAAGAACTGTTCCTGTAATCTTTGACTTACGCGGTGATGCTCCTATGTATATTGGCGGCTTTGATGAGACAAGCCGTTATCTACGACAGTGAATTACTCAAAGGTCTTGAGCCATTCTGTTAGTTCATCGTGATGGTGCTCGACGAGTTCAACAGCCCAGCCTGCAGTTTCAAACAGGTGCGCAATTGCCCATCCATCTTCGATAGGCACTCTAATGTCTCTTTCCCCATGCATCCAAAATAATCTCTTTTTGTCTAATTCATCTAAGCGCATTCGTAATTCCATTGGCCTAATCAATCTAGTTCCAATACAAATTAATCCAACAATACGGTCAGCAATAGGTAGTTGCAGTAATTCTTGTGCCATCGCACCACCTTGACTAAAACCACCAACGACAAGAGGGCCTAAAGGTGCATTTTTAGAGATTAACTCCTCTAATTGTGATAGACTTGAATCAACATCTATTAATTCAATTCTTGAAAGATTGCCTCTGCGTGTTGTATCTGAATCATAATCTTCGTATCTCCACCATGTTCTACCTCTGGTTGGATGTGTAAAACGCCCTTCGGGAACTAGAAGTGTCCAACCTTCAGGACATACTTTTTCTGCGAATGGACGCATCATCTCTTCATTTCCAGTCATACCGTGCATTAGGATGAGAGTTGGCATCGCAATCACCTGTTAATCCTGAACTATCTAGTCTTACAAAGTCCATTGAGTTACTAGTGCACCGGCTACTTTCAAATGAATAAAAGAGCCTTGTCCACGTACTGTAATCGTCAGTGAATATTCACCAGAATTGCTTGGTATTGTACCGATTGCACCTTTTTCTGTTGCTCCTGCGCCCCATGCTCTTGTTAGAGGACTTGCACCTGCATGGTCTTTCATCGATAGTGAACCTGAGCCGCCAGCGTTTGAGATTTCAACATCCAAATACCAGACTAATACATTCCAATCTTCACCGTCTGGGTGTCCACTGTCCAAGAAAGAATCATAGATTTCATTTTGGCGATTTTCATATCTTTCATCGATTAAATCTCTTGCCCGATAAAAGAATACATCACCATCATAGCCTTTCTTGTCTAAGGTTAATGTCATGCGCAATTGTTCAACACCGGTATCATTGGTCCAAACCAATGATTCAATGAATCCTTTTCTTCCAGAAAATTCGTATTGTAGTCGCTGGCCGTCATCTGAAGTTGCGACTACATTTGTAACGCCGTTGTAAATGTTGATTGTTTCAGCATCCCATGTAATTCCAAATAACATAAAACTCCATTGTTGTCCTTTTTGCCAAGGAAAATTAAACACTTGTTGCGACTCACCTTCTTCAAAGACTGAGAGACCGTCAATCATAATACGTCCAAGGAAAGGATTGTGGTTGATTACAGCATGACGTTGTGCTTCTCTTTCACTTGAAATACCGAGCATATACTGTTGTTCCTCATCATTTATTTCAGCGACTACAAGCCTAGCACTGTCTTCTCCAAATTGAGGTGTTACGAAAGTGTACATCCATTGATCGCCGATTTCCCAGACAGGTAATTCCATTTCATCAACAGTTGTATTACCAATTGATGTTGAAGGGACCTCACCACTTTCTAAGCATCCCGCCAAGGATAGAGAAAGCATCAATGCCGATAGCAATAACGATACTCGCATAGTCATCCCTGCCACTCAACCGTTGAAAGGCTAACGCTCAAAATTTTGAACACTTTTCAAGTTCAAAGTAAATTTGTACCAGCGAGAACTACTGCAACAATTGACATCAACTTGATTAGAATGTTTAGAGATGGTCCTGAGGTATCCTTGAATGGGTCACCGATTGTATCACCGATAATTGCTGCATCGTGAGATGCATCGCCCTTCTTAGCGCCTTCAATGTGTCCTTGCTCAATCGCTTTCTTTGCGTTATCCCAAGCACCACCAGCATTAGCCATGAATAGAGCCATTAGAACACCTGTGACAAGAGAACCTGCAAGAAGCCCACCGAGTGCTTCTGCACCGAGTACGATTCCAACAATTACTGGAGCTGCTATTGCAACAACACCAGGGCCAACCATTTCTCTAAGAGCAGCCTTTGTTGAAATGTCAACACACTTTTGTGAATCTGGCTTGACTCCTTCTCGGCCTTCTAACAATCCATCAATCTCACGGAATTGTCTGCGGATTTCTTCAACCATTTCTCCCGCAGCCTTTCCGACTGAGGTCATGGTCATTGCAGCAACTACGAATGGCAGAGAGCCACCGATTAGAAGTCCGATTACGACCATTGGATTGGTCAATGATAGGTCGATACCTCCAACCGCTGTTGTATATGCTGCGAATAGAGCAAGTGCTGTTAGTGCTGCTGAACCGATAGCGAATCCCTTTCCGACTGCTGCAGTTGTGTTTCCGATTGAATCAAGTTCATCAGTAATGGCTCTGACATCATCGCCAAGTGCACACATCTCTGCGATTCCACCGGCATTGTCAGCAACTGGTCCGTATGCATCAACTGTCATAGTAACACCAACAGTTGCCAGCATACCCATTGCAGCCATTGCAATAGAGTATAGCCCATATGTCTCTCCTCCGAAATGATTTGCCCCATAGATACCTGCTGCGATTAATAGTACAGGAATGAATGTAGACATCATTCCAACTGAAAGTCCTGCTATAGCATTTGTTGCAGGTCCGGTTTGTGACATCTTACCAATGTGTTGAATTGCCTTTGGCTTAATTATTCCAAAGATTGGTTCAATACCAGTATAGTATTCTGTAACCAATCCGATTAGAATCCCTACAACGCTTCCAAGTACAACAGCATGCATTACACCAGAGTCAACATCGATTATTCCTTCCATGATGCCAGGCCAATGTCCAATAGATAAGTATCCACCAATAACGAATAGAATTGCTGCAATAAATGTTGTATTACGAAGTGCTGCTGCTGGGTCGCTTCCATTCTTTAGAATAGTCATTGAGAATACACCGATAATAGATGCAACATATCCGATTAGGCCAAGAAGAATTGGCAGAAGTATGTAATCTGCTTTGGTTGCATCATCGAAGCTTGAAGCGATTATCATTGCTGCAATTATTGAACCAACGAATGATTCAAAGATATCTGCACCCATTCCAGCGACGTCACCTACATTGTCTCCAACGTTATCTGCGATAACACCAGGATTACGAGGGTCATCTTCTGGAATACCAGCCTCAACCTTACCGACTAGATCAGCACCAACATCAGCAGCCTTTGTGTAAATACCACCACCAACACGAGCGAATAGAGCGATGGATGAAGCACCCATACCGAATCCTGCAGCCGCAGAAAGTTCGCTTGCTGTTGCATTACCAGCATCAAGCCAGTATGCAACTAAGGAAATACCGAGTAGGCCAAGTCCACCAACTGAAAGACCCATGACTGCGCCTCCTCTGTATGAAACCTCTAGTGCTTCTGATTGCCCCTTCATAGCAGCCATTGCAGTTCTTCCATTAGCGGAAGTTGCTGCGCGCATTCCAGACAATCCTGCTAGAACTGAAGCAATTGCACCTGCGAAGAAGGCAATTGATGTGTTAGTATCTGTTATTTGTGACAATAAGGCACCAACAACTACTACGAATACTGCTAATACTTTGTACTCTGCAGTAAGGAACGCCATTGCTCCGTTTTGAATTTCTTCTGTAATCTCAGCAACCTTAGGGTTGTCAATTTCAATGCTGTTTACTTTCTTGTATAGAATCATAGCAATAAACAGGCCAAAAACACCTGCTCCTGCTGCAATCTGTGGTATATTGTCCATCATAGGTAACACCTTGTTAACCCGCCGACCTAAATCCCCCTCATAAGGGGTTCCCTCACCAATATGAAGCAAAATAGCCGTTTTGCTAAAAATCCCTTTCTCCGTCACCATTTTCCGTCAAAATTGATTGCATTAGTTTAGCAACGGTTGAAAGGGATAAGCCACCGCCGCAGTGATATGGCGATTAGTGCTGAAGAGGTTTTGGCCGAAATCGGCCCTGTTCAGGAAATTCTTGATGCCCATGATGGCGTTGTTACCGTTCTTGATACCAGTGATGGCAATATCATGCTTTCATTGGATGGGGGATGTACTGGATGTTCTTCAACTCCAATGACAGCAATGCAAATTTATTATTCATTGAAAAAACTCGAGGCCATTAACGATGTGATCTTTGTCAATGGAGAACTTCCAGAGTATATGCGCACCTTTATTGACCAAAAAATGGCAAAGGAAGCTGCAGAAGGCGACCAAGAACCTGGCGAAATAGTCTGAACGATTATTCTTCTGAGTCATCGCTTTGCTCATCTTTGCCAATGCTATGTGGGTTTGCACCGAAAGATACATTTCTTCCTTTAATATTCATCCTTGCTGAGAATGCTAGAATTAGACAAACCAAAGATAGCGGCTTTGGTAAGTAATTGGAACCCCATAATTCTCCACCCGATAATGAAAGCCACCAAAGTGTCGCCGCAGATGCTACTAGTAATATTGCTATTGCGCTTTGTGCTGCGCTTTCTGCCTTTTCAGAACGACTGAAGGTTGCAATGAAAGCAAATAGTGTGGCAGATAAAAAACAAAGTGATTGAGCAAGTTGTTCAATGCTTTCAACGCCGACCATATCTGCTCCTACAGTCATCTACTCTTCAAAAGTTGGGAGTATCCAACCAATTCAATTAGATTGATAGCAATTATCCTTAGCAATCTTTGAGAAGGGTGGGCGTCATCACTGTTTATGGCCGGTGCATCCTTCATTCTTCCAAAGGCTCGTCCAAGTGGCCCTCCGTATTTTTCTCGCAACCAAGTAGCCAATGTATTGCATCAAGTAGCTGTATTGCTCGAACTTCAAGGTGCCAATGTATTCCGCGTACGCTCATATCAAAATGCAAGTAGGATACTTGGCTCATTAACTAGCGATTTAGGTGAATTGATTGCCTCTGGTGAAATTTATGATATCAAAGGAATAGGAAAGGGATTGGGTTCAGCACTGACTCAATCTGTTCATGAAGGAAATTGGCCTAATGATTGGATTGATTTACACAATAATACTCCTCAAGGTCTTATTGAAATGCTCGGTATTCCGGGATTGGGTCCAAAACGAATCAAACTGATGCACGATCAATTAGGTGTTGATTCTGTTGCTAGTTTGAAAACGGCTGCATTGGATGGTATGATTGCCCCAATGAAGGGATTTGGCGAAAAATCACAACAAAGAATGCTCGATGGTATTGAATTGTTGAGCCGATTCAGAGCGAGAAGAAGATTGGATATTGGACTCAAATATGGTGAGGCTTTTACTAACAAAGTTGCTGCAATTCCCGGCGTTATAGAAGCGACATTGGCCGGAAGTACACGAAGAAGAAGAGAAACTATTGGCGACCTTGATGTTGTGGTTTCAGTCGATGATGAGGACCATGAGTCTGTTGCAGAGGCTATTCTCAATTTGAATGGTATTGCCGATGTTAAAGGTGCTGGGGATTCAAAGATAAGTTTGATTCTTGATACATCAATTTTTGAAGAAGGTTTTACGGTTGGACATATTGATTCAACGGTTCTTGAAGCGATTGGAGGAGATGATTACGAGCAATTGGAATCTGGTGGAACCATTGATGCTCAAGTTAGACTAGTTCCACCACATGTTGCTGCATTCACATTAGCATACTTTACTGGAAGTAAAGAGCACAATATTGCAATGCGACAAAGAGCGATTAGTAGAGGATTACGCCTCAATGAATTTGGTTTAATACCCGAGGATAAGGCTGGTGACCTAAAGGGGATGGCCGCAGCACAATATTCGCTAGCAGCAACATCAGAACAAGAAATCTATGCTCATTTGGGGATGCAGTGGGTCACTCCTGAACTGCGAGAGGATACTGGTGAAATATCTGCTAGCGAATCAAATAATCTTCCAACTCTGCTTGAGATGAGCGATATTCGTGGTGCTCTTCACAACCACACAACTCTTTCTGATGGTGATGCAAGTTTGGAGCAGATGGCAGACACTGCTCAGAAAATGGGTTGGAATTGGTTGGGTTTAGCCGACCATTCACCTACATTGCAAATCGCTAATGGAGCAAGTGCTGAGGATTTACTTGAGCAGGGTAATGTTATCAAAAAATACAATCAACAATGGCAACAAGATGGTAAAGATTTCAGGCTGATTCACGGGGTTGAATCAGACATTTTAGCAGGTGGAAAATTAGACCACCCCGATGATGTACTATCACAATTGGACTATACGGTCGCCAGTGTCCATGCGATGAGTAAGTGGAAGGCACGTGATGAGGTTCAAAATACCGAAGAATTGCTACAGGTTATCGACCATCCAGCAACAACAATTCTCGGTCATCCAACAGGAAGAATCCTCCAAGGTAGAGATGGTTATGAAGTGGATTTGTTATCAGTTATTGACCATATGGCTGACCACAATGATGCTGGAAGATTGAAGGCGATAGAATTGAATGCAAGCCCTTACCGATTGGATTTAGATTGGCGTCTTTGTAAACATGCAAAGGGATTAGGTGTCCCTGTTATCATCAATCCTGATGCCCATTCAATTCGTGGATTAGCAGACATTGCATATGGCGTAATGTGTGCTAGAAAGGGTTGGTTGGAAAGTGGTGATGTTCTAAATTCACTGAGTGGTGAAGAATTGATATCACGACTTCATCCATGATGTATTAATCGCTGGAAGGTTGGGCTAAGCATGCGCAGAGATGAGAAGGCGGAAATCATCATCTCCATGTTGGAAGAATTATATCCTGAGACTCCTATTCCACTTGACCACAGTAATCCATTTGAATTGCTTGTATCGGTCTTAATGAGCGCTCAAACTACGGATTTGAAAGTAAATGAAGTCACTCCGGCACTATTTTCCAAGGCGAATAATGCAGGCGATATGGCCAAACTTGATGTTGAGACTATCTTAAATGACATTAGACAAATTGGATTAGCGCCGACAAAATCAAAAAATATATTGCGCTTATCACAACTTCTTGTCGAAAGACATGATGGTCAAGTTCCTCGTAGTTTTGAGGAACTTGAGGACCTACCGGGCGTAGGTCATAAGACTGCAAGTGTTGTGATGGCACAGGCATTTTCTGTACCAGCATTCCCAGTCGACACCCATATCCATCGTCTTGCTGCAAGATGGGGTTTGTCAAATGATAGCACTGTTGAGAAGACTGAAAAAGATTTGAAAGCAATTTTTCCAAAAAATATGTGGAATAAACTACACCTGCAAATAATCTTCTTTGGTAGAGAATATTGTCCGGCACGATTTCATGACCTTAGCCAATGCCCTATCTGTTCGTGGGCTGCTAGCAAAAAAAGAATCCAAATGGAATCTAAGCGATGAGATTATTCTATTTTTATTGAATACTCTTCTCCACTTAACAGCAGCAAAGTGCGAGGCTATTTGCTGCTAACTACTCTAATGATACTGAGTACTCTTCGCCGCTTAACAGCAGCAAAGTGCGAGGCTATTTGCTGCTAACTACTCTAATGATACTGAGTACTCTTCGCCGCTTTTCCAAGCGAAGAATAATCCTAGGACAATCGATGTCAGAGGGATTCCATTACAGATGAGTGATTCCATCGGTTCGGTAGTAGGATTTCCTGCCAAGATCCAAACCAAATAGCCCAAAATCATCCCAGGTAGCACCATCATAGCGCCAATGATGAGAGTACGTAACACACGCATATACAGACGCTGAAGGCATCAATGCAATGAACCCAACGCTGCAAATAGAAATACGTCAAACACCGAATACCGATGAAGCAGATTCCAACAATACCGCTGTCACATAGGAAGTAATTCCTGCAACCCAAATCAATTTGATTATTTGACCAAAAGCACTAGTTCTACCGCTACCTCTCAACCTAGTAGCAATAAGTGATACCGCAGCAATCTGCCCCAATATTAATATTGATACAATGATTTTAAACATCCGTATATTATCTCCAACCGAACTAGCATCCTCCATTACAGGTAGGGCAACTCCTGCACCAAAATCAGCCAATGCACCTACATCGGTTTCGGTAAATCCAGAGGCAACACCTGCTATGGCCTCACCCAATTTCATTACGATAGCGATTGTTACATTGAGTGATGTTACGCTGGCGATTAACAATCCCAATGAAACTCCAGCCATAGTATTCGCAGACAGTGCACGACGATGGCGTAATGAAAGTAAATTTCCAACCGAGCGCGACACTAAATCAGCAGTAGCAGCAGGTTTTCCAGAAGATTGTGAACCTTCGATATAGATTCTTGTATAGCGCGAGATTACTGCAGAATTGGTATCAGCATTGAAATAATCCCAAGCCCTATCTGAATCAATTCTAGTGGATAATCGCTTTTCCAAACGGTCAATTGATAAATCCAAAACACCGAAATCAATTCCCCTAAGCGCCTTTATCGTAGCACTTGGCTCTGCACTTCTCGCCTGTGCAGTTCCACCCAATGCACGTATGAAATCGGGATATGATTCATCCCTGCGACGAATGTTTCTTTCCTCTCGGCCAACTAGCATTGCTGGAATTAGCATTGGACTTAGAGGTAATGCAATCAATAATAATCCGTACTTATCCCACTCTTGTGAGAGTCCCTCCCAAGCATAAATAATAGACGCCGTTGTAACAATCAGCAGGAGAAATGTGATCATTGTGGCCATAATTAATGTACGAGTGAAATTCAATCTAAACGGTGTCTCAAGTTCATCTCTTGCAAAGGTTTTGTCCTTCGGAATTGTTGCTCTAAAGGCAAATACGGCACCGATTTGTATGAACATGAAAAGTAATGATGCAAGTAGCAAGAACCTAATTCTTGATGCCACCTCAATCGGTGTGTCAGCATCTCCTCCAACTTCAAACAAGACCAAATGAATTCCAGCGATTACTAAACCAAATAAACCAGCAGAAACCAATGAAACATAAATCTCCTTCATGATATCAACCGATTCTAGTCTCGTATCATATAATGTGGTATACTGTTCAGATACTGTTTCTTGTTCAGAGCGCATAAACGCATCAATTGGCTGACCTGCTTCGATTGAGAATGCCATTCTATCAAGGAAATCCGCCCAAAGCGGCGAAGGTGACTGTTGACCGACTATTCTAGCAGCCTCTGGTAAAGAAGTGTGCCACTTGTCGACCAAAGTCTCAATTCGTTTCACTTCACTAGCCAATTCACCATAATCGCTCATCTGCTTTAGAATGTCAAATATTGATGAGGCTCCTACTTCTCCAAGAGATAGAATACCCATTCTTGTAATGAACATGTGCATTTCTCTTTCAATTAATGTAGCTGAGCGCTGTACTTCTAAAATAGGGAATGCAATTGCTGAAAATGCCGTCATTAGTGGCAATAATAGCATAAAGAGAACTCCAGAGACACCAGCGAATAATGCTCCTTCTGAAAATCCGCCTGTTAAGAAAATAACAAGGCTTGCGACTAATAGCCCAACTAAAAAGGACCCGCCTACAAATATCAATAGGTATCTTGGAATCGGCATGTCAACGCGACGCAACGCAATTTGCCACAGCGGCATACGCTCCATCTCATAACCACCTCATTTGTGGTTGACCCCAACCCACGTCTCTACAGACCGACTAAACATGTCCCAACCGGAGTTGTAGTATATTCCAAGTAGGTCAAATACATCATCATAATGTGTTAAATCTCTTTCCACCATCCTATCAAGAACTGCTGCACGCCTCAACATTTCATCATAAATGTCACGCTTATTTGAAAATCCAGCCACAGCGGCAATTTTGTTCTCAAGTAAATGCGATTGGAACATTCCACGGAAATAATGCTTATCTTTGACAGGATCCCATTCAAACATACCACGTGTTAGAACACCGTCACTATGCTTATTGTAACCGATTACTTCGTCAATACCAGTGACGCGCCGAGCAATTCCACCGCCTTGTGGGTCCTCTACAACTTCTTGGAAAATCGCGAAATTTAAGTTATCGAAGAATCTTATTGGAACATTGATTGGGTCACCTGTAAATCTTTGAATCATCTTTACGATACTGGATGCGTGGAAAGTAGCAATTACAGGGTGACCTGTCTGCATCGCTTGGAATGCTGTAGCACCTTCTACACCACGAATCTCACCAATGATGATATATCGTGGACGTTCAACACGTGACTCTTCATTCTTAGAAGAACGTGTAACAAGACGCTGCCACAATTTGTGCCTAACTTTGACTTCTGGAGTATCTTCAGCAGAGTATATCTTGACATTGTGGTCGATGAATGGAAGAATCGCATTGAGTGTTGTTGTCTTTCCAGATGCTGTTTCACCCGACACTAGAACTGACATTCCATATTCCAAACAAATCCAAATGTAGGCAGCAACTTGTGCTGAAATCGTTTTCCATTGGATTAATTGGGTAATTGAAATTGTTTCTTCAGCGAATTTACGAATTGTGAACGATGGCCCCAACATAGAGACATCGTCTGAGAATATGATATTGATACGAGAACCATCCAGAAGTGCCCCGTCAATGATTGGTTTGTTATCGGATACAGGTCGACCAATACGCTCTGACATTGCCCTCAAGAATCTGGACAATAAATCTCGGTCACGGAATCTAATGTTAGAAGTAACCATTCCGAATACTTTGTGATATCTTCCAGCATCTCATCTGAAAGAAGGGGCTCAAGTGGCCCATTTCTAATCAAATCGCGGATGACAACATAGTGTAGCCTCTCACGTTGATTTTGTGTGACTGTCAATCGTCGGTCATCCATACCGATCATCTGCCATATTTTTCCTTGACGACGAACAGTTCCGCTTAATTCAGTATCAAGGACAGTATATCTTTCAATCATTTGACCAAGTATGTTTTCAAATTCATTATCGGTAGTAAATGAAGGAGCAGATGGTGCCTCTTGTAATAGAGTTTCAATCAACTCCCTCCTAATGTATTCTTCCGAATCTGTCAATTGTGGTTCAAGACCAAACCACAACACTTGAACAAAAATCGGTTCTTTGGTGATGTAGATTAAATTGTAAGGGCGCTCTTTTTTGGCACCTCTATCCAATTCACCATAGTAAACTGGTCGGGTTCCATATTGTGCTTCAAAATCTCGGACCCAGTCTGCAACATGAGAATGTGCAGCCATTACGCTTGCCAAATCTCCTTTAGCAAATTTTTGTTCGTCGTCCATAATAATCCCTCATCAGCTTACCGCTGTAA
>LWDU01038123.1_pt1 | contig 22473 bp, 12 predicted proteins | sample 727161 | NCBI WGS metagenome assembly LWDU01 (sample SAMN04566230, study PRJNA314399) | hydrothermal vent metagenome | isolation source: deep sea hydrothermal plume seawater | place: Mexico: Gulf of California, Guaymas Basin | collected 2004-07-11
AGCATTGCCCCTTTAAGCCCCATCGTTGATGTCGTCATGGCGCTCTGCGCCGCTGATCTCATCATTGCAGGATGAACAACAACAGTATTGGTTTGTTCAATCAGCTTTCTATAAAGTCTTTTTATCTAATTGAGTTGTTGATTTTTAAGCCTCCTTTTTATGTGCATTGCTCACTCCCTTGGTTGGCGGGAGAATCTTCCAATAAGCCTCAGCTGAATTAAGCAGAATCGCCTTGCGGTAGTGGCGCCTAATAACTTCTGGGGAATTGCCCATCAGTTCAGCCAGCGTATTGATCCCGCGGCTCTTGTTCATAGAAAGCCAGTTGCTCGCATAAGTATGCCGAATGCAATCAGGACTCCAACGACTGTAGAGGCCTACCTGTTCTCGTATTCTATCGAAAGCCCTTCTTGAAAGTCCAATTTGCCCCTTCTTAGAAGCGCAAAGCTTTAGCCATTCAATTCCAGTTGCATGTAACTCAGCATAATGCGTGAACGTTTTGGATTTTTCCGTTCCAACCCTAATCTGTAGTACCCCACTTTCATTCAGCAAATCCCAGTCAATTTCCTCCCAAGTGAGTTTTTCAGCCTCAGTGGGCCTTAATCCAGCAAAGAAGCCGAGCACCAACCAAGGTAGCAACTTCTCTTTAGCCTTTGCATCGTTTAATGCAGCATTCAACAAATCCTGCACCTCACTGTTTTTCAGAACAGAAACCTCTCTGGCTTCAACTGAAAAACAAAGCCCATCACAGGGGTTTCTTTCAATCCACTGTCTTTTGGGGTGCATACACCATTTGAAAAACATCTTAAATTGAGTCAGTCTAGTTCTCTTACTGCTTTGGCTTAATTTCCCCCCATCTGCTCGTTTGGCTTTTTTGAAATAGGCCTCAACCATTTCAAATGAAACTGAATCTACCCGCACCCAACTCAAATTGGATTCTGCCAGATACTTTACGGTTTGCTTATGTTCCCGTATTGAATGTATAGAAAGAGTGCGACCTCCTTTACCTCCTAATTCGGAAGATTTTTCATTTATCCATTCTTTGCCCGCATCTCGTATCGTTGGAATCTTTCTCTGCGCCTTTCTTAAATTTTGTTTCTGATTGAAATAAAAATCCTTAAAAATATCCTCCATTACAAGGTCTGGATTTCGAAATTCTTTCTTTGCTTCCTCAAGTAGCCATTCCCATTTCTCGTAAACTCGATACTCATCTAATTTGTACTTTGAATATTCTACACCAAAATTTTTGAGGTCAGCCTCTATCTCTTTTGCCTTCTTTATCGCCTTGGTTTTTGAATGAAAAAAGAACCTGTCTTTTCCTTCCCAGCCATTGCCGCGCGCATCAACCAAGTAACCAAAACCTCCGTTCTTTTTCTCTTCTCTGACCCTTGGCCAAGTCGAACGGATCAAATTATTGGCATTAAGCATGCGCATCTCTCCAGTGTGTGACATTTCGAATAAATTTAGTAAAGAACTTTTTTTCTTTAATCTTCACGGTTATAAAACACTAAAATTAAATCTGACGATTTAAGCATGACTAAAATGAAGAACTCGTGAATGTAGGTGTCAAAAATTGACACTAATTGACACTGAAGCTCGAACTGTTACTAGGTTTGGAATTGAAGAATTAAGAAGTGACCCCATTTAGACCCTTGTAGAAAGGGGCTTAAAAAATGGAGCCAGTGGTCGGGATTGAACCGACGACCTGCTGTTTACGAAACAGCTGCTCTACCACTGAGCTACACTGGCGAAACTGTCCGTCACTCTTTGTTATCAGTGTGAGAACTGTCTCTTTGCAGAAAGTTCAGGCTTTCAAAAAACTCACACGACAACCGTGAACGGCGGGAATTGTTGGCACACTTTTGGGTCATTGACAAGTTGAGCGTAATCCAGAAAGTTTTAGCCGCCAAGTTTGCTGTTTCCCCTGAAAATGGGAGATAAATGGGAAAGTCAGTTCTGCAATAACTGGGGGTTGTTTTGTTTGCCATCCGGCGGAAATCGGGTACCGTCCCGCCGAACAAAAGGATTGGTTTATGAGTTTACCGCGCACCATCCGGTTCCTGCCGTATGCAGCGATGCTTTTCGGAGCCGCCTGCGTCGTGTCGGTGTCGGCCTCGCAAATTGATGTGTTGCTATCGGTGGATAACCGGGCGGGCGGCAAAGAAGGGGTGGTTTATGGCCGAGCTTTGGATGACTTGGGGTTCCTTCGCAAAGCCACCGTCGACATGGTGGGGCGTATTCCGACTTACGCGGACATTCAGCAGTTCCAACAATGGCCCCCGGCCAAGCGGAGGAGCATGCTTGTTGATCGGTTGATGGATGACAAAGGTTACGCAGACCGCTGGACGGTTTTCTTTGCGGATATGCTGCGAATCCGGAGCCGGGCGGAAGGGGGGAACCGCCTGCTTGCCCACGTGCACAAGTCGATAGAGACCGGCAAACCCTGGGACACCATGGCCAAGGAGTTAATCGCCGCTAGCGGCTCGGCGAGTAAAACGCCTTCGGTTGGTTTTCTTTTGGCAGATGATTCCGAGCCGATGACGATGGCTGGCGCCACGGCGCAGATTTTCATGGGAGTGCGCCTGGCCTGCGCGCAGTGCCACAACCATCCGTTCGACAAGTGGCGTCAAAAACAATTTTACGAGTTGGCCGGTTTCTTCGGTAAAACCAAACAGGTCGAAAACCGGTTAAGCAAAAAAACCTACCTCACCGAAGGCGACGACATGAAGGTGCTTTGGCCGCCGGAACGGCGCAAGCCCAAGGCGCGATTCGCGGTTGAGCCCAAGTTCCCCATCCCGCTGGAAGAATACGCCGTCAAGCCTGACTACATCAAACGACTCGAGGCTTTGCGTGTCGGTGAACTCAGCGCGCTCAAAAAACACAAGGAATCCGAGGCGCTTGATGCGTTGATTGACTCGGTGGGCGGGCAGGACGCGCTTGGCGCTAGGGTCGAACCGGCCAACCTCGCCGTGACCAGGGAAGCCAAGGACGACATCCGCAAGCTCGACGTGCAGGGTGATCTTTATCGCCGCAGTGCGCTGCGAAAGGAGTTGGGCGACCTCATCACCAGTCCCAAAAACCGTTACTTTGTCCGGAACATCATCAATCGCGTCTGGGCAGAGATGGTCGGCCGCGGCTTTTACATGCCGATTGATGACTATCAGGGCGAGGTCACGCACCCAAAAACCATCAAGTATCTTTGTGATGAATTCATCGCCAACGGCTACGATTTGCGGTCCCTCTTCCGCACAATCCTGAAATCTGAAGTGTACGCACGAGCAGCACTGGGCGCAGAGATCGAACCGGAGGCACGCGAGGGTTCACAGGCAGCGTTTGCCTCGGGTATCACGCGAAGAATGGTGAGCGAGGTGTTGTACGACAGCATTGTGATCGCCGGCCACCTGCAGGATTACAAATGGCCCAAAGGCGCCAACGTGCGGCAGTTTGAACGCCGCGTGCGCGTGTCGCTCGACCCCGATCCCGCAGAGGAAGCGGGGGCAGAAACGGGGGCGGCCACAGCCCAAACCGAGATGAAAATGCCCGCCAAGCCCAAGCCAAGCCCTTACAACCTCGAGCAGGTCATTTCGCTGGATTTTGAGGAGTTGGTGAAGTCCGACTTAGTAAAAGACCTTGGCCGGATGAAAGCCATGTCGGATCAGGAACTCGAAGCCAAGCGGATGGCCGAGACGGCGAAAAAGAAGAAATCCCTTCGCCGCCGATACACCTACAAGACCGTGACGGAGGAGATCGACGACAATCCGCGCTTCTCCAGCTCGATGCGAATGTCCACCCCGGCCGCGCCGTCGCATTTCCTGCGCGTGTTTGGCCAGCCGTCCCGCGATGGGCTGGGAGAGTTCCGCGAGCACACGCCGTCCATGCGCCAGGCGCTGATGATGCTCAACGGCAAGGCCACCCATGAGGCTTCCCGTGTCGGGCCGTTCGAGCCGATCCACTCGCTGCTGACTGGCAAAAGGAAGAACTTGGCCAAGGCGGTGGAATTGGCCTATCTCGAGATACTCACCCGCAGGCCAAGCGCCGGGGAACAGTCCGAAGCCTTGGCTGTGCTTGGCCAAGTGCCGATGCAAGGGATGGCCGACCTGCGCTGGGCGCTGCTCAACAGCAACGAATTCCGCTACCTGCCGTAAACTGAACAAACGATCATGAAAGATACTGGATGCCTTGATTACCATTTGACACGCCGTCGCATGTTGCAGGCGACCGGGGCGACGATTTTTGGGATGCCGGTGGCGCGTCTCCTCGCCGCACACAACAAGGCCGCCGCCGCCAAGGCCGGGCATGTGATTCTATTTTGGAATAGCGGCGGCATGAGCCACATCGACACATGGGATCCCAAGCCGGGCCGCCCCGTGCAGGGCGAGTTTTCCGCCATCAACACCTCGGCGGATGGCATCCAGATCAGCAGCATCTTTCCGAACCTGGCCAGGCAGATGCATCACTGTGCGCTGGTTCGATCCATCGCCGGGACGAACGGCGCGCACGGACGCGCGACGTACGAGCTGCAGACCAGTTACAACATGGATCCGTCGCTGATCCATCCCGGCTTGGGCTCAATTGTCGTTCATGAAAAGGATCGGCTCGGCGATCTGCCGTCGTTCATCTCCATCAACGGCCAAGCCTCAAAATCCGGCTATCTCGGCCAGCGCTGCGCCGCGTACTACGTGGGCGAGCCGGGCGAGAAGGATCCGTACCTCGCCTTCCCGGCCGGCATCAACCAGTTGCGCGGCAACAAACGGCTGGATCTGCTGGCCCGCATGAATACCCGCGCAACCAGGAGGACCGGTGAGGTGAATTTCAAGGCCACCGAGACGGCGATCAAGGAGGCAGTCACGCTGATGAAGAGCCCGACGCTGAAGGTGTTCGATCTGGACAAGGAAAACCCGGACACGCTGGCGCGTTACGGCGACACCGACTTTGGGCGGGGCGCGTTGCTCGCGCGCAAGCTGGTCGAGACCGGTGTGCGCTTTGTGCAGGTGAATCGCGGCGGATTCGACACGCACTCCAACAACTTCCCGGCAATGGAAAATCACGGGCTCGAGATGGACCCGGCACTGGCGGCGTTGATCGAGGACCTGGCCGCAAGTGGCAAGCTCGACTCGACTCTCGTGCTGGTGCTCAGCGAGTTTGGCCGCACGCCGCGCATCAACAACAATGCCGGCCGCGACCACCACGCGAGTTGCTTCAGTTGCATGATTGCCGGCGGCGGAGTCCGGGGCGGCCAGGTCGTTGGGGCTTCCGACAAGGATGCGATGGAGCCGGCCGAGCGCCCGGTCAAGCCAAGCGACCTGCACGCCACCGTGTGCCACGCGCTCGGCATCGATCACGAAAAGGAGGTTTACACCCCGCAGGATCGGCCAATGGTTTTGGTCCGCGAAGGAGCCGAGCCGGTGAAGGAATTGTTCGCTTGATGCCAGACTCAATGTTACGACAGCGTCGCCGTCCATGGCGGCGTTTTTGTGTCGAGCGGCTTCTGTTGCCCGGCCTTGGGTGCGCGTTGGCGGTTCAGTTCACGCTTGGCCAGGCGGAGGAGGATGCCAAGCCGGGGTTGCCGCGCGGCTCCATCATCGAGGATCGTGCCGCACGCAAGTTGCTCGAGGCCGGTGATCTGCGGGTGGATGCCGGCGAAAACGACAAGGGCCTCGAGTTGTGGCGCTCGGTTATCGAGCGGTATCCGCGCAGCAAGTTCCGGTTCCTCGCCCACATGAAACTGGGCGAACACCACCTCACGGTGCTGGCGGACCATGCCAAGGCGCGCGCTCATTTCGAGGCCGTCTTTTCCGATGAAAACCCGGACGAGGACCAGCGGGCGCTGGCCCTGTTGAAAACCGGCGTGTGCCAGTACGAGGCCCGGCAGTACGGGCAATGCTTCAAGGTTTTCCGGCGGGTCATCGAGGATTACCCGGTGTCGCAGCAAGTGAATCACGCCTACTACTACATCGGCCTTGGCCATTTCAAGCAGGGCCACTACGGGCGAGCCATCGATGCGCTCGAAAAAGTCGGCACGGTCACTTCGACCAACCGGCTTGGCCAAGCGAAGCTCGAGATTGGCAAGCGGCTGTTCATCAAGGTCGAGGACGCCGATCTCGCGGTGCTCAAGAAGGACGAGACAGTCAGGGCATTCTGCAAAACCACCGGCGGTGACGAGGAAACGGTCGAGTGTCTTCCGCTTGGCCGCAATGTGCGAGTCGTGCTGGGCTCCATCACCACCCGGCTTGGCCGCCCGAGAGCGAACAACGGTGTGCTGGAGGTTTCCGGCCGGGATGAAATCAGCATCCGCTACAGTGACGAACACACGGCCGGCGGCAAGCTGAACCAAGTGCGCATCCACAAGCTCACCGTCGCGGGCAATGCCGTGACGCGAATCATGGACGGCGCGTTCGTCGATCCCATGGACGGCGTGGTCGTTGGCAAGCAGGTGAACGTCGAGATTGTGGATGCGGACCGGGATCAGACGGACGACGCCGACTGGGTGGAGGCGCAAGTGAAGCTATACCGGAAAAAGACAACCGCCGAAATTGAGGAGGAGGAAAATGAGCGCGCCGCCGAGGAGGCGCTCAAGAAGGAAACCTCCGGGCTGGTTGTGCCGGAGGATGCCCCGAAGAAGGAACTGAGCGATGAGGAGAAATTCCAGATGCGCCACAACTTGATCGACCAGGCCAAACTGGTGGTCACCGAGGTTCCGGTTGAGACAACCGAAATCGAACTTGGATCTGCGCCGTCCGTCGAACTGGAAGCCCCAGGGGATGATTTGTCGCCGGGAGACCTGACCGGAAACAAAAAACCGGACAGCGAGTTCGCCACGCTCGTCGAGGAAGAGGCCAGGGACGATTCAATCCACTCCGGGTTGTTCCACGGTTCGCTCGCGGTGCGACTGGCGCAGCAGATCGTGACCGGCGACTCGGTTCTGCAGGCCCTGCCGGGAGACGTCGTGCGGGTGGAATACATCGATCAGATCAACACGACACCAGCGCCCCGTCAACTCACGGCGACTGCAACGTGCATCGAGGGAAGCCTGGGCGATGTGCGGGTGGCCAAGGCGCAGATATCCGATGAGAATCTCCGTTTGCGCACGAAGGTCAAAACCGCGCGTGCCCTGACAATGATCGGCAACCACTACAAGGAATTCGGCCTCGACAAACCTGCGCGCGTCAAATTCCGGGAAGCACTGGAGGTTGCCGAGGAGGCGACCGAGCGCGCCCGCGAACTCAAGAGCCTTGTGCTGGAACAGTGCTACGTGCAGCTTTGGGAAATCTATTTTGCCCTCGACAACCTCCGACTGGCCGTGGCGATGAGCCAGCGCTTGATGCGCGAGTTTCCGGAGAGCACCTTCATCGATGACGCGATGCTGAAACAGGCGCAGATTGCCCGCAAGCAGGGTGGCTTCAGGGATGCCATCTCGCTTTACGGGAGTTTGCTGAAGCTGAATGCGAGCAACCTCCGGGACGAGGCGCAGTTTGGCATTGCCGAGTGTTACGAAAAAATGGCGGAAGCCAGCACCGGCTCGCGGGCGCAGTCGTACTACGAGAAGGCGTTCGAGAATTACCAGAAAGTTTACGAGCAATTTCCGGAAAGCGGCCGGGTCGGTGATGCCGTTGCGAGGGCGGCGAACTACTTTTATCAGCGTCAGGATTACCAGCGAGCCATCGACGTGTTCGAGGGTGTCATTGCCAACCACCCGGACGCCAACTTCCTGGATGTCATCTATTTCAATTACGGCCGCTGCCTGTACCGCGTGGATCGAAAAAAAGTGGCCCGCCAGCAGTTTGACCTGTTGGTCGCGGATTTTCCGGAGAGCAAACTCGCCGCGGAAGCCAAGCGCATCAGCGATGCCCTCGTGAAGACCGGGTTTTAGAAAAGCAAAATGTTTGGGCGCAACAAAATCCTGGTTCGCAATGCGGTGGGCGTGATGCTCGCCCTGGCGATCGCTGCGCCTGGCCAGGCGCAGGACGGGACCGATCCTGCCAAGACGGAGAAACAGATCACCGCGCTGCAGTTGAAGCTGCGCCAGTCGGATGACAACTCGAAACTGGGTGCCAAGCTACTGCTTCAGTTGGCCGACTTGGCCGACGAAAACGGCAAGCCGTTCACGTTGATCCGCGCGGCCAAGCGCTTCGTGATTTCCAACCCGAAGCACGAGCGACAGCCGGAGCTCATGCTCAAGCTGATCGACGCCCAGTTGATCACGGCAAGGGACAGCGACGCCATCTCGACCGCGCGCCAGTTTATTTCGCGCCACCCCGGACACCCCGAGGTGGCGGACGTGCACCGGATGCTCGCCGGGTTGCTGGAGCGGAATCAACAGTTTGGTGGCGCGGCAGCGGAATTGACGAAGGCGTTCGCCGGCGGCATGGGGCACTTGGGGGACGCGGCGCGTGCGGTGCATCTCCATCGCCGGGAAGGCAGCCACAGGTCGTACGCCGATGCGGCCGAGTTGGCAGCGAGAGTGCTGGCCGAGAAGGCCGACACAGCGACCAAGCGGGAAGCGGCCTGGCTGGCGATCGACTCGGCCAAGCGCTCCACCAACCAAGGCATCATCATCGAGACGGGCGAGCGCATCGCGGATGCGAACGTGCGCCTGGCCGGTGAGCGCCTGATCGCCTATCACGCCGCGTTGGCCGGTGCCTACTGGGGGCAAAAGAAGGCCGGACCGGCCGTGCGTCACTATGCCGAGGCCGTGAAACTCGATCCGGTGTATCCCCGGTTCAAGGCATACTTCGAGGTCACGAACAGCGCCGCGTTGTCCTCGACGGAAATGCAGGCCGTGTTCGATCTGTTTGAGGCTCAAGCATTTCCCGGCAACGAGACCGCGACGATCATCGGCTACTTCGCCGCGGCCAAGGCGCGGGAGGGAAAAACAGGTGAAGCGGCAGACTTGGCATTGCGAGCGGCGAAGATCGCCCCGGCGATTCATCAATCCGCCCGGAAGTACGTCCGCTGGGCGGCGGAGGCCAAGGCCGGCTTCCCAGCGATAGAGCGAAACCTGAAAGCAATCATCGACGCCCCCAAGGCCGATCCGTTTTATGCTCACTTCGCGTTGGCGTTCGACCTGTATCGCGATCGAATGAAAAAGCCGGCCGTGGCACAGGAGGCGGTTCGCCGGATGATCAGCGAATCGCCCGGCGCCAGCAGCGACATGACGGGCGCGATGAACTGGCTGCTTTCGGCAGCGCAGTCCGATCCGATTTTCAACTTGGATGCAAAACTCATTTATGAGGCTGCTGTGAAGCATGCGCGGTTTGCGACTTACCGCAATTACCTCAAGGAGTGGCTGAAGCGTAACCGGGGCAACAAGAAACTACGCAGCCGTGTGCAGACAATGAATCGCTTGGCCAAGGATTATGCAGCCATTCCGGCCGTGAAGCTTTGGGCCAACAGTGCTGCCGGAGGAAACAAGGCGGCACAGGCGCGTGAAACGTTGTTGGCCGGGAAACTGGACGAAACGGCGCGAATCAACCTGCTCGGTGGGCAGGCGTACGATTATCGTCACCGGCTCAGGCCGCGCGAGAAATCGGTCGACTATTACCGCCGCCTGGCCAAACGCGTCCCGGAGGATTACGCAGTCGGTCGCGCCTGGCTGGATGCCGCGCACCACTACGGGGACAAGGAGTCACGCGGCGAGGCCATTCGCTTCGTGCTTAGTCAAGTGCCTGCATCCAACGATTCGCACAGTTGGATTTTGATGCTCGACGGCTGCGAACGGCTCAAGGATGGCGGCTTGGCCAGGTTGGTGGTCCAGTGGATCAGCGATTCGCAAGAGCGGTATGGCCTGACCCAGGACCGGGCAGGGGAGATCGGCGAGCGCTTGACTCGAATGGAGCTTCGCGCCGAGGCAATGGCGAGTTGGGAAAAAGCGGCGTTCCTTGATTTAGGCACAAGCGAGGCTCGAAAATGCGTCGCCAATATTTTGAAAACGGAGGAATCCCCAGACCGCCGAATCGCTCTGCTGAACCGGTGTTTAAACAGCGTAACAGCAAATCACGGCTCGTTCGCCGCCTGGTTGGCGGATGAGAAATTCAAGGCTGCCGATTGGGATGCGTTCGAGATCACGCTGTTGACCGCGCGACAGGTCAGCGACGAACACGTCTTTCTCCAATGGAGCATGGGCAGCGATCCGGCGCTGAGTTGGGTGGGCACCACTCGCGGCAACGCCAAGATGGATGACGAGACCAGGCAGCGACTGCTCTCCGTCATCGAGTCGATGAATGCCGGGCTGGGCTCGGCCTCGGCCAAACTCGCGCTTGAGGAAATGGCGGACAAGGCAGGAGGTGTCACGATTGCCGACCGGAGGGCGGTTTGGCAGGCAGTCGTCTGGTCGGGGGATCATCAGAGTCACTGGGATCATCTCATGCCGTATGCCCGTCGCTTCGTGTCCGGCGGCCAGCATGCCCGTGCGACCACCCTGCTCAGCGCCATGTTGAACAAGATCCCGCATGCAGACGAAAGTCGAAAGAAAACCGCCCGCGCCATGTTGACCAGGCTCTTCACCATCATGAGCGAGGTCGAGATGGATCTGGACGAAGACAACCCGCTGGCGCCGCTGCTGAAGATTTCCCTGTTTCTACAGATCAGGGACACCGAGTCTGCCACGAGTCAATACATGAAGCATCGCAGCCTCTTCGACGAGCGCTTTCGCGAACTGCCGACCCGCATCCTGCTTTTTGCCGCCAAGACGGAGATGGACACGGGCAGCGAGGAGGGATTGTCGCGCACCGAGGAGATGCTGCGTCTGTGGCTCGTGCACAACACCGCGAGCAAGCAGGCCACGCCGGAGGATCAGGCGGCGGTTCAGTTGCTGCTGGCTAGGAACTACTTCGAGTCGGGCCGATACGACATCGCGCGCGGAGAGTACACCACCGTGCTGAACCAGTATCCAGAAACGCAGGCGGCGACCGATGCCCGTTTCGGGATTGCCCAGTGTTACGTCGAACAAAAGGTGTTCGACAAGGCGGAGGAGATTTTTGCCGAACTGCGTGACAACAAGTTGCCGGACACCAATTTGCGCGCCGAGTTCCTGATGGGAGTCATGGCGATTCGGCAGGGTGACTACGACGTTGCGAGAGAGATGTTCCAGGCGGTGTTGGAGCGAATGCCGGATAACGACTTGGCCAACGAGACGCTTTACAACCTGGCCGAAGTGTTCGGGATCGAGCAGCGGCTCCTCGACCAGTTGAACATGCTCCGCACCATCGGCCGGCTGGGGCAACGGTCGAAGCGCTGGCACACGCCCGGCAATTCGCTTTTCATCGTGGTGCACGACAGCGACCTCGGCATCAGTCGCGGCAATTCACAGATTCCGGTCGATGTCACCTCTGATCCGGGCGGGGACGCAGAGCGGGTGTTCCTGACGAGCGGCAGCGCCGGAAAAGGCCTGTTTACCGCTGAAATTGCCACGATACTGGATGAACCAACGATCAGCGATGGGGTGTTGCAGATCTCCGGGGCGGACGCCATTCATGTTGATTACCCGGAGGCATTCAAAAAGGAATTCAACTCGGAGTTGCCGGAACTTGACGTGATCCGGATTGCCTCGGACGCGACCTTCAAGGCGGGCAGCCGGAAAATTAAGGATGAAAAAAAGGAGACGGTGACCGAGCAGTTGACCCGGCAGACGGAAGAGACGGCGGCAGAGGATCGGCGCAAGTCCGTTCAGCGCAACCCGAACCAGATTCGGCCCGGCAACTTCGTCTATCTTCGCGTGGTGGATTATGACCGCGACCGGAGCAACGCGCTGGACGAGTTAATGGTGAACCTGACGGCGACCAACGGTGATTCGGTCACCGGCAGGTTGGTTGAGACGTCGCCGCACTCGGGTGCCTTTGAGGGGATGGTGCCCACCGCCGAGATGCCGGCAGGCGCCACGGCTAGTGACATGGCGATCGATCACAGCCCTTTGATGGCGATCGATCACGACCCGGAATCCCACTGGATGAGCGAGCCTGATGGCGTTGCGCCCAAATGGCTCGCGGTTGACATGAAGGATGTGTACGAGGTGGACACGGCTGAATTTATGTTCGGGACAACTCCCGGACAGGCGCCCAAGCGGGTGCGGGTGCTCGGCAGCCACGATGGCCGCTTCTTCTACGAGGTCGCGCGCTATCCGCTTGGCCAAGCGCCCGACCCGGTAGTGTTCGGAGAGGGCAAACCGGTGGTTCAGAAGCTATCCAAGTGGCGATACCACGACCGTGGCCAGGATATTGGCCAAGCATGGCGCAATCCTGCCTACGACGACAGTGCCTGGCCAAGCGGCGACGGCCCGCTAGGCTTCGGCGACTTGGGCAGCATCAAGCCGGCCACAACAGTCAGTTACGGCGGCAATGCCAGTGCGAAACATCCGACAACCTACTTCCGCAAATCGTTCCGCTTTGATCCTGCCGAACTAGGCGCCACCACCGGCATCACCGCGCGCGTTTTGTCCGATGACGGATTCGTGCTGTACCTGAACGGCACGGAGGTTGCCCGGGACAACATGCCGGAAGGCGACATCACTTATGACTCGTTGGCACCCGCGACCCGGGCCAGCAATGAGGAGGATCTGTACAAGGAATTCCTGCTGTCGATGGCTGCGTTGCGCAACGGGCAGAATGTCCTCGCAGCTGAGGTTCACCAACCCAACAGCACCAGCACCGACCTTGGATTTGACCTCGAACTGCTCCTCTTCAGCGACAAATCGCCGGAGGGGATCACGCAGCGCGTGTTCCGCTTGAAAAAGGGCGAAACGGTCGCCACATGGAACGACGCGGTGAAAATCGCGATGGCGCAAACTGCAACGGAACAATCTGTGGTCGAGTCACTTGAGTGGCAGCCTGAATCGGAGGAAACCAATGCCAAGCAGAGGAGCAATCGCTCCAATCTGGTTGTCTGGAGCAGCAATTTCATCCAGCGCCGACCGGGGGCGGTGCGGTTCGAGGTGAACGCCGACGTGGGCGGTGTGATGATTGGAGGCAGGACAGTTGGCTTGATCGATGAGGGGGAAGGCTCGGAATCAGCGCAGGATATTTTCCTCGAGGCAGGTACGCATGCCTTCACGGCTCTTGCCTGGGTGGCCGATCCGCGGGAGGGCGTCTCGTGCGTGCGCGCCCGTGAAAACCTAGCCAGAGCGGCCGTGAGCCTAGCTCCGTTCCGGTTGACCGATTTTGTATTGTCCGCGGACGAGCGCGGCGAATTCGAGGCGGCGACTGCAACGCCGCTCCAACGAAACACAAACGCAAAGATGGAAGGAGACCGGCTCACCTTCGACTTGGGCGGATGGAGTTTGCGGCATCTCCACCTGGTCGTCGATGAGTACACCGGCAACTCCGTCAGCGTGAAGAATGTGTTGGTGAAGGGAGGCAGCAACACCATCATACCGCCGAAAGAGGATGTGCTTGAGTTGGCGGAAAACAGCATCCTTGAGATTGCCGCGGGCGATTCGATCACGGCGGTTTACATCGACGAACTCACCGAGGGTGGCCTCCAGCAAAACCGTCAGCTCGAGCAAAAACTTCAGGCCACCTATTTCAACGGCAGCATCACTCCGGTTGCGTACGAGTTTCGGCGTCAATCCAACGGCAGCGTCAGGACCATCGACCACGAGTTGCTGCGAGTGCAACCGGGGGAGCGCATCGTCGCCGAGGTGACTGACTTCGACCTGGACCGGACGTCGGAGCCGGACAGGGTGCCGGTGGAGTTTCGGGTGAACCTTGGCCAAGCGCTCCAACTGGAGGCGCTCGAGACCGGTCCGAACACCGGCGTGTTCCGGGTGGAGATCGACACCAGCGGCCTGACCAAGCCGGCTGCCGGCCCTGCGTCGGGGGAAACGGACAAGCCGGCTGACCCGCTGTTGTCGCTCAAGCGAGGCGACCGGGTGTACCTGCGGTACGTCGATGAGCAAAACACCTTCCCCGGCCACAGGCATCCGCGCGAGTCCGTGGTGTTCGTCAACGAACCGACCGAGGCCAGGGTGCGCGTGTTGGGCACCCGGTGGGTTCCGCCGGACATCGAGCAGCCGGAGGCCAAGCCAAGCCACGAGTATTCGCTCCTGCCGTTTGCCAGCACGAATGCCTCACCGATCTCGGTTCAAGTGCCGTTGACGGTTGAGGTGGTGGATCCGGATATGGCCAGGACCAGTGGCAGCCGGTTGATGATCGACCTTGCCGTGGGTGCAAACCGAACCGCCCGTGTGGAGTGTGTGTTGTCCGCCAAGTTCGCCGGCGATCAACCGGAGGAATATTCCGAGCCGATCACCGCCGGCCAGGCGCTGGTGGAGGGGCGCTTTGTGGGGCAAATGCTGCTCAATCTTGGCGACGACACGAGCCCGGACCTGCTGCCCATCACTCCCGAAACTCCCGGTGGATTGATCGGCAAAGTGATGGCGACGCCCAAATCCAACGCGGTCGAGGGGGAAGAAAAATCGGATGCCGAGGTGCGGGTGCTGAATCTCATGGGCGGGGAATTGGCCAAGGCCACCTATCGGGATGAGCAGCGTCCCGATGGATCAACCGTCGTTTCGGATGCAACGGGAACGCTGGTCAGTGATGGCACGCTGCACATTACTGACTCGCAGTACGAGGAACCGGCCGAGTCGCTCCACGTTGGTGAGCGGTTGTTTTTGATCGTCGAAGACCGGGATCAGGATGTCTCGCCAATGCAGGACCAAATCGTTGTAACAACGAAAAGCACCAGCGGCGAAAACGAAAGCGTTACCCTCACGGAAACGCTGACCCACAGCGGCGTGTTTACCGGTTCGTTTCCGCTGTTGGCACGAAGCAACCCGAGACCGAACAGCGGCGACAACAGCGTCGAGTGTTTTTTTGGCGACCGGCTCGACGTGGTTTACCGGGATCAGTTGAACTCAACCCGGCAGGCAACGGATCGCCGAGCGCAAGTGTCGATCGCGATTGGCACCGACGGGTTGCTGGCGGCGTTCAGCAAGTTTTTCGAGGACATTGACCTGGCGGCACAAACGCGGTTTCACATCGCCGAGAGCTACTTCGAGTTGTTCAAGTCGCAGAAGAAACTCGAGCGCCCCGAGCAGGCGCAGGAAAACCTGGACAACGGCCGGCGTGTGCTTCTCGAGTTGGCGGAGGATTTCCCCGACGAAAAATATGCGGCGCGCGTGAGTTATCTGCTGGGCCAGTTTGCGCAGGAGCAGGAGGATTGGCTGGAGGCGATCAAGTCGTACCGGGATATCATCCGCCGCTTCCCGGATCATGCGCTCGCTCCGGATGCCCAGTACAAAATGGCGCAGTGCCACGAGGAGGCGGGAGACTTTGACCAGGCACTCGAGGAGTATGTCGCGATGGCGGCGATTCACCCAGACAGTCCTCTGATCCCCAAGGTGATGATCCGCATCAACGATTATTATTACTTGAGGGAGAATTATCCGGTAGCGGCGCGTGTGTCCGGCAAGTTCATTGAGCGGTTCCCCGAGCATGAACTGACCTCGAGAATGGCGTTCCGCTGGGGGCAGTGCCACTACAAACAGGAGGCTTACTCAAAGGCTGCAGAACGGTTCGAGGAGTTTGCCAAGCGGTATCCGGACGATAAATTGTGCGCCGAGGCTTTGTTTTGGGCGGGGGAAAGCTTCCGGATGGACAAGGACGTGCCGATGGCGTTTCGTTACTACAATCGCTGCCGCTGGGATTACCCGGAATCGGAGGCGGCCAAGTACGCGCGGGGCCGCCTGGCACTGCCGGAGATGCTGGCCCAATTCGAGCGCGAGGCGGACTTGGACGACGAATAACGCCAGAGGCGTGTTGGGGGCTATCGGCTCCTTTTAGTTCGCTTTGGCTAGTGTGCTTGGTACTTTCCCGCCCTGATACCGATGTTGAACCCAAGCTTTATTCTGGCGCAGTCAACGCTTGGCCAGGCGGCCGACACCAATGCCCCGCCAACGGAGGCTGCCCAGGCGGAGCCGGGGCCGTCCGTCATCTCGGAGTTTTTTGATTCCGGGGCGCTTGGCCTGCTGCTCGAGGGCGGCTTTTTCATGTGGCCCATCCTGTTGCTGGCGCTGGTCGGCCTAGCCGTCATCATCGAGCGTTGGCGCAGTCTGAAAATGCTTGGGGTGGACGCCAGCGAATTGAAACAGGCGGTACTCAACGATCTGACCGAGAGCCGCGTTGGCGATGCGCTCGAACGTTGTGAACAGGAACGAGGCCCGGTCGCCGCCATCCTCGCCAACAGCCTCCGCAAATATCTGGTTCTCAGCAAACTCGATTACGACCCGGCACGGCTCGAGGAAAAAGTCGTCAAGAGCATGGAGAGCTACGGCGCACACATCCTCGCCGCGCTGGAGCGCCACCTTCCCCTGCTGGCCATCGTGGCCAGCGTCGCGCCGATGATCGGCTTCCTCGGCACCGTGCAGGGAATGATCGTTGCGTTCAGCGACATCGTCGAGATGGACAAGACCGGCGGCGGCAACATCATCCAGGCCGCGGCGGCCGGCATCCAGGTGGCGCTGCTGACGACCTGCTTCGGGCTGATCGTCGGCATCCCGGCCTACATAGCGTTCAACTATTTCTCGAGCGTGATCAACAGCTTTGTGCTCGAAGTTGAGGAGTCCGCCGCCGAGTTGATGGAGGCCGTCACCCTGCAACTGACACTCCGCGAGAATGTTTGGCCAAGCGACAGCAACCCGCCCAACACCCGGTGAAACTCCGACGCCCCAAATACCTCGTCGAGACGCCGACCAGCGCGATGAACGACATCGCGTTCATTCTGATTGTGTTTTTCCTCGTGTGCGCCTCAGTTGAGCCGGAGGACGGCCGCTCGCAGGTCATTCCTCGCAGCGAAAAAAACGAGGAGCAGCAAGCCTCGCAAAGCACCGAGGTGGGCCTTACCCCGGCCACCGTCACCATCGACGGCACCCCGTATCGGCTGAACGAGTTCCAATCCCGCATCCGGCAGATACTCGCGCAGAAGAAGACCGAGGCCGAGCGGGTGGTCGTGCTCAAGAGCCAGGCCGATGTGCCGTACGAACATTGGATTGCGATGACCGGGATCATCGAGCGCGCCGGCGGCATCGTCACGTTGCTGCTCGAGGAGGAGCAGACCGTCATCATCAACTAGGGCATGATTCTCCGGCGAAAAACCGTCGAGGCGACTGTACCGTCCATGGCCATGGGCGACATCGCCTTTTTGTTGCTGATCTTCATCGTGCTGCTGGCGAGGGCACGCGACGAGAGCCACCTCGTCTGGCAACCGGCAACCGGCACGGAACTGGTGAAACCGGCGAATCGAAATGCCAGCGTGGTGATTGACAAACAGAATGTCACCTATCTCAACGGCCGTCCCGTTCAGGTCGAAAACCTTGCCGCAGAACTCGAGGCGCTGCTGGGCGACCTCCCCGCCGGCGGGAGGACTATCCTGTTCAAGGTTCACAAGGACGTGATCGCCGAGTTTTTCGAGCCAGCCATCGAGGCCGTGAGCGAGGCCGGCGGCGAATTGCATCACGTGCTGGAACCTGCCCCAAACCCATCCGCAGTCCCCTAATGCCATGACGGTTTACCTGCTCAAAAACGGAAACGAAATCGGCCCGCTCGAGCTGGATGAAATCCAGGCGTTGATCAACTCCGACTGCATCCTGCCGAGCCAGCTGCTCCGCTTGGAGGATGGCACGCAGTCAACAGTCGGCACGCTGCCCGGCATCCGCTTGGCCAAGCCGGGCGCGCCCGCCGTCCCGCTTGGCCAAGCGCCGAAAAGCGCTCCCGCCCCGATGGCCAGCCTTTCGCGGGATGTGAAATCCCTGAAAAGGAACAGTGCCGCCGTGACGGCGGAGCTGAACCAATTCATGAGGGAGATGCGCGGCAAGTCGCCACACGAAATGCTCGGTGCGGTTGCGAAGAGCAGCCTGACCCGGAGCGGGTTCACGGCAGCCATCATTCTGGCGGCCATCCTCTTTTCCTCAACGGTCATTCCGTTTGTAACGAGGGACGATCCGGAACCGGCGCAACAACCCAAGGCGCAACAACACGCCAAGCCGACCGCACACGCCGAAGCATCCCCGGCGGCACCTCCCGCAACGGCCGCGACAACAAACACGAACCACCCGGCCGTCCTGCCCGCCGACGACAAGCAAAAGGTCGCGGACAAACTCGGTATTGGCGAAACCAAACAGGGACAGCCCACCGAACCCAATCCGTTTGAGACCACGGATGATCTGCTGCAGGAACTCGAGTAGCCTTGGCTGACTCCCCAACAACCAGCCCAGTCAATTTAGCGGTAACATTGTTCACACCGTTCCGGCCATTGGCAAACCACACGTTCCTTGGCTGGTCGGTCGGCATGGTCTTGATTTGCCTGGATCGATTCTCCTTTTATCTCCTCCCGGAGTGGTTGCTCTTGATTCTGCTGACGCTCGTCGTTGTGGTCGCGGCCAAGTGGGCAACAGCCGCCCGTCCGCTTGGCCAAGTGCCGTTTCGCGCCACTGTGTCAATCGTTATTTTGCCCGCCTGGCTTTGGTTGGTGATGCTGCCCGCTTGGCTCGGATGGATGACGCTCAGCGCCTCGCTGGCCCGGCTTGGCCTCGGGCTGGTTTTTGTCATCGGGCTGGGCTGGGTGGTTTGGCTGGTGGAGCGCTCCTCCCGGTTGCTCCTAGCCAAGCGCTGTGTCACCTCCCTGCGGGGCGGCTCGACGGCGGTGCCGTTGCTGGCGATGAACGGCGCGCCTGGCCAGGCGGCCGTCCGCACGTCGAACCCGCTCGACATCGAGGCATGGTATTACGGCAGGAAGCACCGCAAGCTCAACCAATCAGCCAGCACCGTCGCGGCCTACTCCCTCCTGTTCGTGTTGCTGGTGCTGCTCGCCGGATTCCTCACCGGCTGCAATGAGATTTACGAGATGCCCGAGGGCGGTGGCGAGCCGCAGCTCCGGCAGCAGGTCGTCAGGATCCAGAAGGTCATCCGGAAAAAATACGTCATCAACCCGTTCAGCGCCGTGCTGTTCAATCCGCCACCGATCGAGGAGATTAAGCTCCAGCTACAGGAATTGACCAGGCACATTTATCAGGTCGGCCAGGGCCAGGGTAAAAACGCCGGCTTCGAGGGCGGCACCCGGCGCGGCACGGTGCGTTTTATTCGCCTCAGCTATCCCGGCGGCGACTGGGAGCAGGATTTAGATCGCAACTCGGACCTGAATATGTTGCTCTGGTACGCTGCAAACACCGGCCACAACACCGCCAAGAAACCGGAGGTGCGCAGCGTGCGGCAGCTCAAGCGTTTCCCCGTCGGAAAAAGTCCGCCAATGGTCTATATGACCGGACAGGGAAAAATTAGCCTTGGCAAGACAGACATCGAGATTCTCCACGAATATCTCACCGACAAGCACGGCATGTTGTTCGCCGACAACGGCGGGAGTCCCGGTTGGCACAGCCAATTTTTTTCGGTGATGGAGAAGGTGCTGCCGAGGGTCAAGCCGCAGCCGGTGCCGCTGGATCACTCGGTGCATTCCGGTGTCCCGTTCCTGCCGGTGGTGGCGCCGCACGGCGGCCGCACCGCCTGGGGATGGGTGGTCGATGGTCGCCTGGCCGTGTATTATCACCCCGGCGACGTGGGCGACGCCTGGGCGGACGGTCACGCCGGTGTGTCCCGGCAGGTCTGGGAATCCGGTTTTCGCCTGGGCGGCAACATCATGCTTTACGCACACTCGGAATACAGCCGATGGTTGACAGCAAAAAACAACTCGGACTGATTTGCGCCTGTGCGGTTTGGTTGTCCTCGGCCGTCGAGTTGGCGGCGGCCAAGCTGTCCTGGCTCGAGCAAATACAGGTCGAGACCTTCGCCGAGCTCCGCGAGGTGGAGCGTTTCCAACTCAAGGCGGCTGAAGCATTTTACACGAAGGGCGAGTTCGCCGCCGCCGCCGCCGAGTACGAGAAATACATCACGCTTTACGGGAGCAGCCCCGGCGGCGCCTATGCCCAACTCATGTGGAGCCACTGCCAAGTCCGGCAGCGCAGAGTGTACACGGCCATTCGGGATGGTTTTCGGTCAGTGATCGACTACTGGCCGGAGTCGCATGAGGCCAAGTTGTCCGCTTATCTCATCGGCAAATCGTACAAGTCCATTGGCGAAGTGAAGAAAGCCGAGGCCGCCTACGGTAAGGCCATCGCGTCCCACCCGGTGGATCATATTGCCGTGTTGTCCAAGTGGGACATGGCGGAGATCGCTCGCATCCACAAGGATGCCAAGCGGCTCGCGCAGGTCTGGAGTGACCTGGTGTTCAACACCAAGTTGAACAAACAAAATCGTTACTACATCGAGCGCGCTGCCCGGGGGCTTGCCCGCCATCACTTTGCCGAACCGGATTTCGCGAAAGCCCGCAAGGTGCTCAAGGTGCTTTATAGTGACGACGCCCTTGTGGATGCCATCTACCAGAATGCCAAGGAAGCGATCAGCCACCTTTGCAGCGATGGCAAGACCAGGCGCAGCGGAGAACAACTCGCGGACCGGATCATCACTCTGCTCCTCGACGAGACCCTCGAGATCAAGCCAAGCGGCAATGGCGCGGATGAAATCCGCGAGTGGTTTCGGCGTGCCGCCCGCCTGCATGAGCGTGCCGGGCGCGACCTCGATGTCATCAAGACCTACGAGCGCTTGGCCAAGCGCATCGGGATGGATGACGGCGTGCGCAGCAGCATTGCCGCCTGGCAACGCGCCAAAAAACGCTATCCGAAGGCCCGCGAGCTTTATGCCCAATTCGATGACAAAATAGATGGGCTAATCCAAATCGCCTCCACCTGGCTCGACGAGGGGCAACCGGCCCAGGCGATCCAGCTTTACGATCGCTTGGCCAAGCTTGAACCGGAACGCCTTGCCGACTGGAAACAGGCCATCGCCGAGATTTATTCATCCTCGGGCCAACACGACAAGGCCATCGAGGTTTATCGGGAACTGATCACAATCGCCGCTGCGAATGCCAGCACTTGGTACTGGACGATCGGCAGCATCTACGAGGAAACCAAGCGACTGAAACTGGCTATCCAAGCCTATCGCCAATCCGACCGTTACCCGCAGGCCTACTTCCAAATGGCCAAGTGCCACCGCAAACTCAAGGAATACACCGAGGCGCTGACGTTGTATCACCAGGCCTTGGCCACGGACAAGGTAGCACCCGACGCCACCCTGTCCATCGGCTACACCTACGAGGAGCAGTCCAAAAAAAAGGATGCCATCAAGTGGTTTCAGCGCACCTGCAAACTTTACCCCCGCACTCGCAACGCCAGCAAAGCCCACGCCCATTTGCAAAAACAATACGGCATCAGCGTCACCCTCGGCGGCTCAAAAGAGAAATAAAACAGATGGGGGACAATCAAGACGATTAGGCACAGGAAGCGACTTCCTTCTACAAACTAGCTGCTTTCAAAATAAATTACAAAGCTTCCGCACTTGGCCAAGGCCAATGGCAGCTATTTGCCACTTGGCTTCAAACGGGCGATGCCGTGTTTGTCGGCCACCTTTAACATCTCATCCACCCGGTCAACCAACGGGAACTCGACTCCGTCTGCAAACAGTCGACCCAATGTTGCCGAGTCATTTGTGCAGCAGTAGTTGACCCTGACTCCGTGATCCCGCAGGCGTTTTGTATGCACGGGGTCAACGCCCTCGCCTCCCAGAAGCTGGATGAACTCGCATCCCGCCTGGATCGTTTCATTCACGTATTGGAGCGTGTTTGCCTGCCGCTCCATGTTGCATATTTTTATGCGGGGCTCGGCTGCCCTGGCGGCAGACGCTAGGAACGCCTGGTGCAGTCGGTTTTTCGATGCGATGAGACGCGCTGATTTTTCGGCCAGTTCGGCTCCGCCTTTGAGGTGGACGTTGAGCCAAATGTTTCGCGGCATGAAATCGAGCGCCTCGCCTAGCGTGGGAATTCGCTCTCCGGTAAACCGTTTATTTTTCCACGAACCGGCATCCAGTGTTTTAAGGTCGGCGAGCAACCAATCCTCCGGCTTGCCGCTGCCGTTGGTTGTGCGGTCAATCGTGTGATCGTGCATGAGCACCAGTTTTCCATCCCCGGTGAGGGCCACGTCAAACTCGATCATCTGCGCGCCCAATCGGATGGCTTCGCGAAACGCAGCAATCGTGTTTTCCGGATGCGTGTCGCTCGCGCCCCGGTGGGCGCACACTCCACGTGTTGGCATCTGCACCTGCTCAATCCGGGCAAGTTGCCTGATACTGGAACACCCTGCCAGCAGCGCGACTGAGATTATTGAAAGTAAGTTTTTCATTTTCCAGAGATTTCAAGTCGGCTCCAGTTTTGTCGGTTAGTGGTTGAAGCCGAAGATGCGGGATTGGTGATCCTGGGCGGGGAAGAATCTAGTTAAGGCTTGGCGGAGTTGGTGGGTGGCACGCCGGAGGGCGAGGCTGTCGGCGGCGAGCAGCTTGATGCTCCAGCCTGCGGCGACCAGGCGGCTCGCGCCGATCCGAATGTCATCCGACTGAATGGCGTTGATTTTCTCGACCCAACTGTCGTCCGCCCACGCGGCTT
>LWDU01039565.1_pt3 | contig 22465 bp, 22 predicted proteins | sample 727161 | NCBI WGS metagenome assembly LWDU01 (sample SAMN04566230, study PRJNA314399) | hydrothermal vent metagenome | isolation source: deep sea hydrothermal plume seawater | place: Mexico: Gulf of California, Guaymas Basin | collected 2004-07-11
TTCTGAAGCTAATGGCAGTCCTTCCCAAAGGAACGTTTCATTGTCTGCCCACACGTGAAGATAATCTTCTTCCATACGGCCCCCGCCTCCGCTTGCGTGATGCGCCCTGTTTCTGTTCCATCAGCATAAAAAATTACCTCTTGTTCATTATGAGTATTACCCTATGACGGAAAAAAATCCATGGTGGTGCCGGCCCGCATTATGACCTAAAAGGCGTGTCGTGCCTGCAGCCAACCCATGACAAGCAAATACTCGATGCAATGCGCTTGGCATTTCATCGGCAAGGAGCGTTGAGTTTAAAAGGGGTTTTCCCCAGAGACTTAATTCAGCGCCTTAAAGCAGCTTATTTTGACGAATATGCCGTCATCGACAAGTCAACCCGCTTCGATGTTGGCGATGGCGATCGCTACATGTGCACTGTAGAAANNNCCTCCTATATGACTCCCCGCTTCTATTTCCTGTACTGCGCAGCATTCTGCACAATCAGGTAATCATTCAAAGTTTTGGAATCGTTTCCTCCATGCCCGGTAGTCGTCAGCAACAAATCCACATGGATCATCCGGATTTGTTTAAAGAATTGTCGGGATTTAACAAAGTACTTCCCTGTTATGCCCTGACAGTTGCCATTCCGTTGATTGATCTAGATGAGCAAACAGGGACCACTGCGATTTGGCTCGAAAGCCACAGGGACCCCAACTTGGTTCCAGGTCAGGAGAGTAGCAATAATTATGAAGGAGCGATATTGCCCTATCCACAAGCTGGAGATTGTGTGCTGTGGGACTATCGCACCTTCCATTCTGGCACAGAAAATAAAACGTCAAGGGAAAGACCACTTCTGTACCTCACCATAAGTCGACCTTGGTTTGACGATGCGGCTGATTTTCAAAAACTTAAGGGAAGGTTCCCTTTAATCCTCAGTCAAGGCTTCATCGATGCGACAGAAGAGAAGCATTTGGCCCTTTTCCCGCGTGCAAAGATCGTTGGCGATACTTGACTCCACCTTTCGGCTTGGACATGTGATTCCAAGACCATGCACAACCACTCGCGGTGGTGCATGTCTTCGGTCGGTTGAAATATGCTGATTACGTCCGACCTATCAACAATGTGATCCATTCTGATACAGAGCCTCAATGGGTAGGGCATCAGAAAGGAACGTTCCGCGAGGAGTCGGTTATACTCATAGCTTTTTGTCTAGGCAGAAATCTGTAAACTGTATTCGGGAGCGATTGCCAAGGCCACGAATTCGGCCAGCTTCTAGTCGGCAAGCTGCGGGGTATTCAACCCAAGAGATGAAATAATCAGGGCAGGCGATCGTGCAAAGAGCCGGGTGCCCAGGGCGAGTCGATTTGCAAATCAGCGAGCAATACCTGGGCGCAATTATATCCGGGAAGACCGGTAATATTGCCACCGGGATGGCTGCTAGAGCCGCATAGATAGAGCCCTTTCAAGTGGCCGCGATACCCACCCGCACCGGCAAAGGGGCGATGATAGCCCACCTGATCTCCGCTAAAGGCACCCACCAGCAAATCACCCCCGCGCATATTGCGCAAATTGCGCTCGACATCGAGCGGGCTGCGGACAAAAGAGTCGCGCAGCACATCTTGCACGTTTGGAGCATGCTCCGACCATGCCGCTAGCATCCTTCGGCCATGTTCTTCTTTGAGCTGATCCCATTGTCGCGGATCGCCCCCTACGGCATAGGGCAGTTTCTCCCACATAAAAGCCGTGTGTTTGCCCGCAGGAGCTTGCGAGGGGTCGAAAAGGCTCGGGGTGCTGCCCCATGTAATGGTCGGTGGCATGCTCCCAGCTTCGTGGTGGTGGATCATCGCGTCAAAATCAGCGGGGCTTTCAAGGCCCATGATTATCATAAAAGCTTGATTTAAATGGGGATATGTTTCTGCGACGCGATAGGCCGGCGCTTCGTCGAGCTCGAGATAAAGCCCAAAAAGCGGCGCGAGGATATTGTAGCGAAAGGCCGCCGCCTTATCGCGCCAGGCCTTGGGTAGAGCCTCCGGCGCAATCAATTCGAGAAAGGTCTGCTGCGGGTTTAGGGCCGAAGCCACAAAGTGGCGGGCGATCAATCTATCGCCGGTCTTGGTCTCGACGCCAACAGCGCGGTCGCCTTCTACCAGGATCTCAGCCGGCTCGGTCTGTAATAAAACCGTTCCCCCGGCCTCTTCTACGGCCTCGACCAACGCCTGTGCCAGCTTCGCCGAGCCACCTTGGCACATCTGCGCCTTACCCTTGCTGGCCAAAAGCGCGGGAATATGGTGGCCAAAGCCCTTTTCGCGCAGGTCGACCTCGCGCAGGCCATTAAAAAAGAGCAGACCAGCTTGCACGACGGGGTGCTCAAATTCGCGTAGGACGAATTCGCGGGGAGCAAGCCGACTGACTTCGAGCAGACGGCGACCTTCGGCGCTGCGCGAGAGCAGGGCTTGGCGTTGGTCCGGTGGCAGAGGCGGACTTTGTGCTTCGGGGATCAGGATGCGCTCGACGATCGGCGTAAATTCTTCGCGCCAACGCCGTGCGGTATCGGCATCGCGGCGGCTAAAATACGCGAAGGATGCGTAGGTCCGCTCAAAGTCGGTCCACCATTCAAGCGCCGAGCCATTACCGGTTAATAACGCGACATTGAGGGCGGGTTCGATATAGGTCGCGCCGTGGCGTGCGAGCTCGAGGTCGCGATACCAAGGCATCTGCGTCAGCGCCCGGTGATAAAACGAATGCGTATTGTGCAAGAAGCCGGGCGAGTGCTCTTCAGTGCTCAGCCCACCACCGGCTACGGACAGGCGCTCGATGCAGGCGACCTTAAGACCGGCTTTGCACAGATAGGCCTGGAGGACTAGGCTATTGTGGCCGGCGCCGAGAATGAGACCGTCGTATTCCATCGTCAGACTCCCCGGCGGCGAAGCCGCCTACCAATTCGTAAACGACCCGTCCTCGCGCCAATAACAAAGGCCCTTGCCCGCCCGCGGCTCGCCCGCGACCGCCGCCTCTTCGTTAAACTCCACCCCCAAACCCGGTCTATCCGGCACCTGCAAATACCCATCCGCAAAAGGCACCTGCACCGGGAAAACATCGGTGTGCGTTGTACCGGGAGGGCATGGGCATTCCTGTACGCCGACTAACGACGAAGCCAGGCACAAATGCAAACAAGCCGCCGTCGACACCGGCCCCAGCGGATTGTGCGGCGCCAAATAGATATAGTGCGTCTCACACCATCCGGCGATTTTCTTCGCTTCGGTCAGGCCCCCGGCGATGCAGATATCAATGCGCGCATAATCGGTCAGCTCTTCTTCAATGACTTGGCGAAACGCCCACTTGCCCGCCCATTGCTCGCCCACTGCGATCGGCACCGAAGTCTGTTGCCGCACTAAACGCAGGCTCTCGCTGCTCTCGCTACGAATCGGGTCTTCGATAAAATAGGGCCGGTACTGCTCCACGCCCTTGCAAAACTGGATCACCGCCGACGGGTCGAGCCGCGTGTGCACATCGACGCAAATCTCGATCTCTTCGCCCAACTGCTCGCGCACCGCTTTTACCTGCTCAATGCCAAAACGCACCGCCCGCGACGGTTCGAGTATATTGCCTTCTTCGCCTTCCGGGTCGACCATGCCCCAGCGCACGAATTTATAACCAGCCGCCTGCGTCTTTTTGCAACTGGCCACCAACTTGTCGATATCGTGCGGATCACCATTGTGCGGATAACAGACGACCTTGTCGCGGACCAACCCGCCCAAAAGCTCGTAAACCGGTACCCCGAGGGCCTTGCCTTTGATATCCCACAACGCGATATCCACCGCACTGACGGCCGAGGTCTGTATCCCGCCACCGGGAAAAAAACCGCCGCGGAACATCACCTGCCACAAATGCTCGATGCGAAAGGGATCCTGGCCAATCAGGTCCGGCGCCATCGAATGAATGACTTCGGCGATGGCGCGACCACGCCGTTTCATACCCGCCTCGCCGAGGCCGTAAATGCCTTCGTCGGTCTCTATTTTCACATAGATCCCGGCATCGAGCACAAAGGGTTTAATCGCAGTAATTTTCATCGTGGTCTCCCTGGGTTCAGCTTTGCTCTAAATACCGTTTCGATACCCAACCCTCCAACTCCACCTTTACCCGGCACCAACCGTCCTTTTCTTCCAGTACTTCGACCTCAGTGCCCTGCAATAAATGCCCTGCCTGCCGCTCGGCCTGTCCGTTGGGTTCGGCGCGAATATTCAGCCGCGTAGCTTTAACCGTGGCCCTGTCAGGGCCGGCATCGGCCATCGCCGCATTGAGCAAGCGCGCGCGCATTTGATCTAGGGGGAAGGCCGGTCCGGGGTCGACCTTGCGATCGGGGGCAATCTCTTCGTGACCGAGGATATACTCGATCGGGTAGGTTTCGATCAGCGCGGCGCATATCGCTTCAACGACGCGCAATTGCTCCGGCGTATAGCGGTGCCAATGCGATTCTCGGGTCTGATGGCGATGTACACCGTGCACAACTTCCTCCGGCGGATACGCCCGCCCGAACCACGATTCATAACAGCCATCGCGCTCCTCCAACTCACCAGCGTTATCGATCTCAATGCCGATTGAATACTGGTTAAAGCCTTCGCGCTCGCCCCATTTGCTGTGCCCGGCGTGCCAGCCGATGATATTGAAGGGCAGAAGTTGGCTTACTGTGCCATTGCGGGCAACAACTAAATGCGCTGAAACCTTGCGCTCGATATTAGAGAGCGTATCAATTGCCGACTCGGCATTGGCTCCAGCGGTAAAGTGAATAATGATCGTGTCCAGCGCACCTGGGGCGTAGGGGCCACCTTGATTGGGCGATTCGATATAGTCGGCGCCTTCTAGACGGTGGTTGGCTATGTTCAACTTGATCTCCGTAAGCGATGGGGTAGGCGTATTGCCGCTATACAGTAGAAAAAGACGGCGCGGCGGTCCAGCCCATAGGGCACAGATCTTCAAGCGGATGCAAAAAGGGCCGGCTTGCTAGTGAAGAAGACCGCCCCGATCTTTCTTATGACACACCCTATTTCAACAAGGTCATCCCCATCTCCCGCGCAAATCCCGCCCCCGCCATCTTCGCAACATAACGTCCGCTGGCCACCGGCGCGCCTTTGTCATTGCGCCCGTTCCAAATCATCCGGTGTTCACCCGCCGCTCGTTCACCCTCAACCAAGGTACGCACCTTTTGACCCGAAGTGTTATAAACGGCCAACTCCACAGGAGTCGACTCGAGCAAAGTGAAAGAGATCGTCGTCTCAGTATTGAATGGATTGGGATAATTCTGCGCGAGCTGATACCCATCGGGTAGCGCAGCTTCTTCGGCCACGACCGTCTGCACGGGCGACACCCAACGCGGCGCGTATTCGACCGGTATCTCATCGCCGTTGAGTACGACCATCGAAAATAGCAACTCGGGGTTCGCACCGGTGTCTTCCAATTGCAATTCGGCAAATACACCGCTACCCGCCTCAACCGCCTCGGCGCTGGCCGCGGCGAATTTCAGCGTATCGGCATCGACATTATGAAAGGCAAAAAAACCGGGCAGCAGGTCGGTCAGCTGGAAGTCGACTACGTTCACCTGGCGGCTGTCCAGCACGATATTTATATCGACGGCCAGCACACCCTCGACTTGGTCAATCGTCAACGGTACGACTCGCACACCGTCGGCGACCCGCACCTCACCCAGACTCACCTGGCGCGGCGTCTGGGCTGACGCCGCGCCCGCTAGCAGTACGACAAGCGCGATAAGTGCGAAACGCTTCATGCAAAAACCTTTGTTGAGACGAGCGAGCTACTAACGGTGGTTGGGAAAATATTCGCGCGCCGAATATTCGACGACGCTATCGGAAAGCTCGTTGGTAATCCACTGGACCCGGGCGCTGGTGAGTTGGATACTAACGGCTCGGGGTCACTGACGATTTCGGGGGCCGTAGTATCGACCTGCGCCTCAATATAGTCTGCGCCAAGGGCACCATTATTAAAGCGTCGTGCCAATCGCCGCCGTTTCGTTGATCTGAATGGCCATAAAAATCAGCTCGCCATTGCGGGGAAAACCAGAGGCCGCCGCATAGACGATTTGGAATATATTGGCGGTGGGATCCTCGGCGGTGAGCCAGCGTTGGTTTCAGATCAACCCCGCCGTTGCGGACCGTTTCTAGATAGGTTGATACCATCAAATCAAAGGTGTACTTGACCTCGTCAGAAACGATCTCGCGGCCTTCAAGACCACTGATCTGCACCATTTTATAAATCAGGACAAGCATCCTGCAGACTCTGCGGAACAAACAAAAAAACCCGCCGTATAGGTCGGGGTGGAGCCCTTAAACCTTGCTGAATAAGGTCCGATTAAAGTAAGATAATCGACAGGCGGGCTCAAGTTGAAAATGAAGTTTTAACCGATCGCTGGATCTAGCGTGTGGCAAGGTCCGGCGATCGGTCTGTTTGGCTCTTGCTTGGCCTGCTTCTGTTACTCAATAGTACGGTCTAAACGCGCGCCCTCACCCCAGCACCGCCCCATTGCTCTCAATCACTGTCCGATACCATCTGGCCGAGTCCTTCAAAATCCGCTCCTGCGTCTGATAATCCACATAGACTAGCCCAAAACGCTCGTTATACCCCTCAGCCCACTCAAAGTTGTCGAAGGCCGACCAGTGAAAGTAGCCCTCAATCGGTACCCCATCCTCGCCCGCCCGCCTCAACTCCCGCAGGTAGCGCGTCGTAAAATCGATCCGCAATGGATCATGCACCTGGCCGTCGACTGAAACCCAATCCTGGCACGAAAGACCATTTTCGCAGATGGTAATCGGCAATTTGTAGCGCTCGTAATAAAAGCGCGGGCCCCAGTAGAGTGCGGTGGGCGTCACCGGCCATTTGTTGGCGCAAACGGCGTGGCCCTCGGGCCGACCGACATTCCTGAACTTGCCCTGCTCGTTGCGACCAATGGTCCAGCCATTGTAGACATTGACGCCATAGAAATCGAGCGGTTGGCACATGATATCGAAGTCCCCGTCTTTGGCCTTCGGCGCGTCGGCACCATAGGTCGAAAGCCCGTCCTCGGGATAGTGTCCCAAAATCACCGGGTCCGACCACCAGGAAATATTCCAGCAATTTCTGTTTTTAACCGCAAACATCGCTCTGCGTGCCGCCTCAACATTCTCAGGGTCGCTCCCGTCTTGTGGCATGACGGGCGTGCCGGTCGGCGCGTAGCCGACAATGGGCTCGCTCTTGGCGCGAGCGCGGATCACCTGCACCGAGCGGCCGTGCGCCAAGAGCGCGTGGTGGCCGGCCCTAAGCGCTTCGGCCAAACCCAGCTTGTCGCCAGGCGCGTGCGTGCCCTCTATCATGCCTAGGCCGATAAAACACTGCGGCTCGTTTAGCGTCATCCAATGCCGCACCCGATCCGAAAGCCGGTCAACTAGAACGGCGGTATATTCGGCGAACCACTCTTGGCTATTGGGATTGAGCCAACCGCCCCGGCAATAGAGCTCGTGCGGGAAATCCCAATGGAAAAGAGTAATGTGCGGGACGATGTCAGCCTCTAGGAGCGCGTCAACCAGCCGATCATAAAAAGACAGGCCCTTCTCGTTGATAGCGCCAGTGCCCGCGGGTAATACCCGTGGCCAGGAAACGGAAAGTCGATAAGCCATCAACCCCATCTCCTGCATCAGCGCTACATCTTCTCGATAGCGATTATAATGATCGCAAGCTACCTCGCCGGTATGACCGCCATAGACCCGACCTGGCTGTCGGCACATCATATCCCATACCGACAAGCCCTTGTCGTCGTCGTACGCACCGCCCTCAATCTGATAGGACGCTGCGGCGGCGCCCCAGACGAACTCTTTGGGAAAACTCATGTATACTCCCGTATTGAATGGATTATAGCAATCAAAGGGCTTATGTTACAACGCACACTCCAACCACACCAGCTTTGATGCCCAATAAAAGCCTAGACCGACTGCGCGAGGACCTCATCTTCACGGAGACCCTCAAAGAGCGCACATTTGTTTTTCACACGACTTGGGGTCTCTTCAATCCCAAACGCATCGACCCTGGCTCGCGCTTGCTGGTCGATTATCTCGCAACCGAAGCGACCGACCGGTGCCTCGATTTGGGCTGCGGTTATGGTCCACTCGGCCTGGCGCTTGGCCATATGTGCCCCGAGGGCGAAGTGCACATGATCGACAAGGATTTTGTCGCCGTCGACTACGCTGCACGCAACGCCGAGCGTAATGGGCTGAGCAATTGCAGGGCCTACCTGAGCAACGCCTTCAGTCACGTACCCGCCAGCGCCCGTTTCAATACCATCGTCTCCAACCTGCCCGCCAAAGTCGGCAATGAACTGCTGACCTTGATGATGCACGACGCCTATGCCCGGCTCGAACCGGGCGGGCGTTTGTGGGTCGTCACGATCTCGGGGCTCAAAGATTATATCAAGCGCAATTTCAAAGAAGTCTTCGGCAACTACAAAAAGATCAAACAGCGGGGGACCCATCTGGTATCGTTGGCTGTAAAAGAATAAAAGAGCGGCAGTAGTCTCCTTTCTTCAGAAGCCATTGGGTCGCAGATTTCGCAGCACTCAATTGGCCGCGAACTCCTCGTCGTCGTTTTCACCCGGTATCAGTATGATTTCAACTTCCTCGAAGAGATTGACGATCTCCGCAAAAAATGCCGCGAACATCGACCCACCCAAAAGCGACAGATCCTCTCCCTGATGCTTACCCGGAACGCACTGGGCAAAAACGCGAGCGACCAGACCGCTGAGACCGGTCGAATCGCTGACCTCTGAACTGACGGCTTCTCCATAGAGCGCCAGCCGGTCCTGCAAGTCTTCCAGTAAATCCGCTCCAACCTCTCGGTCCAGACGCTGCCAATGACTATTGATCCGCGCGAGAACCGCCTGCCGCTCAGAGCTCTGACCCAACGTCAGGGCAATCGCAAAATCCACGGCAAAGGCGCGCAGAAACATCAGCTCCGATTCCAAGAGATTTACTTCCATACCAAGGTGACCTGCTAGTTCGCTAAGGGCCGAAAGCTCGCGCTCGGTCGGCGTGCAGACGGCATCCATTAACAGGGCCGAAAGCTCAACTGGCGACGCTTCTTTCTTACGCGCTCCCACTATCCACTCTCCTACATTTTGCTTCATGGCCATATATTTTTATTATATACTATACTTTAACCCGTCGACTGTCATATAGATATATGGATATATTCTCTTCTCTACTCAGCGGTCCTGTGTTGACCTTATTGGCCGTAGGAGTTGCCATAGGCCTGGTGATCCGCGCCTTGGCGGCTCTGGCGAGGGACATACCCGGTTTGCGCATCCGCCTTGACCAAGTACAAAGCCAACTCGATGTGCAATTGTCCGGCATCCCCACTTTCAAAGAGACCATCAAGGAAATGCAGGAGACCATCACGCCCCAGAAACAACAAGTGCAAAAACTCCAAGACTATCACAACACACTACTAGAAACCGAACGTAAGCATGCCTTAGCTCAGCAAGATAAAAAGGATTCCAACGAAATCATGATTCACCGCCGGGGAAGCCAATAGACCCGAAGGCTTTTGGCTCAACACCGGGTTGGCCATCTTCCAACAGGAAGATTAGGACCTTCGAAGCCGCCATCCAGCTATCGCCGGACAAAACCTTAAGCCGTCTGGCGCTGAGCCTTGTCTATGTCAGTATGGGAAAACAACTCGAACGAGAAGGCGAGAGAAAAAACGCAGGCGCAGCGCCGCAGCCCCGAGCTAAACCCACAAAACGAAGAGGCGCAACAGGCATCGCGCCCGCGATCGAAATTGACGACATAGCCGCTAGAAAATTTCGCCCTGGCCCAAATCGGCGACGATCTGACCAGCCTGTTGATCTACGCGGCCATCCGCGGCAATGGTGATGTCGAGATAATAGATCCGCTCCCAACCCATCGGCGTATGCACAAGGAAACGCACTTTGCCCCCTTCATCTAACACCTCGGCTTCGGGGCCGTACCAGCCAGGCAGTTTTAGCTGCTCCACTTTTCTCGCCTGGCCTACCACTTCTTCAAAGTGCTGTTGCGTAAAGACCGGCGTCGAAGCCAACCATTCAGCCTCGTGCCAACTAGCGCGCGTTGACCACAGCTCCAGTACAAATAAGGCATACTCAAATAGACCGCGGGGCGTCTTTTCGTAGATCAGAAATTGGTAGAGAGTCTCGACATCCTGGTCGGTGAGTCCCTCCATATCCGGCGACAAGAAATCGAGCAGCAGCGGTTCTCCTTCTTCGCCATCCTTCTTACGGGCAAAAGGCCGGATCCGGGTGACGACTTCGCCTTCTTGAACCTGCTCGTAATCGAGAATATACCCTTCGCTCAGCTGCACACTCGGGAATAGGCGTACTAATGCGTTGACGTCGTCCGGTTTTTCAAACTGGTCGTAATTTTTGCGAAACCGTATGACGCTGTCGAGTATTTCTGCGGCTTGTTCCTGCGGAATGCGGTCGTCGGTGCATTCCTCTGCCATGGCGCCTCCAAAATAGATTCTCCAAGGTATTTAATGAGGAAAGAAGACGCAAGCGAGCGGGTGGTTCTCGGAACAAGACTTAGGGACAAAAAATGGGACTTAGTGTCGTTGTGCGCTTAGAACCGTTGCAAAGCCAAAGAATGCTTTAGATTTTTCTAGGGTGTACAAATAAAAATGGGGAGCGCGTTGTTGTCGCGCTCCCCATTGGTGAAAATTGAAAGGTATTGAAAGTGCTCAGACCACAGGTGCCAAATCCAAGCCTTCGCGCACCGAGGCGGAATATTGGCCGGCAGCAAGTAGCGCCTCAACCATCCCGCGCGCATCGGCGATCCCCTGACCGGCGATATCAAAGGCCGTGCCGTGGTCAACCGAAGTACGCAAAAACTTTAGTCCCATGGTCAAGCTAACCGTGCCGTGGAAGTCTAAAGTCTTTGCGGCAATATGCCCTTGGTCGTGGTATAGCGAAAGTACGCCATCATAACGACCCTCATAACACTGGTTAAATACCGAGTCGGCCGGTACTGGACCAGCCACTTTCCACCCACGAGTCTTGGCCTCAGTTACCGCCGGACCGATCACATCCATCTCATCGGTGCCGAACAAACCCTGTTCCCCGCCGTGGGGGTTGAGCGCGGCGACGGCGACAAGGGGCTCGTCAAGGCCCAACTGTCGCAAATAGAGTTCGCAAAGCGGCAGCGCCTCTAAAATCCCCTCGCCGGTGATCGCGTCGGCGATCTCGCGAAAAGAGATATGGCGCGTCAGAAAAAATATCCGCAGGCCACGCACGACAAAGAGCGTCATCGCCTCGCGGTGCGCGGCGCGACTTTTGAGCACTGCCGTATGATCGATAAAAGGCACCTTGCCCGCCTGTAGCGACTCTTTATTAAGCGGTGCCGTCGCCAACCCAACGACCTCCCCGGCCAGTGCCGCGTCGATCGCGCGATCTAAATAGGCATAACCGGCCTGTCCACCCTCGGCCGAGATCTGCCCGTAAGCAATGGGCCCCGCCAATGACCCCACCTCAATAAAATCCACTACCCCCGCCTCATCCTTGCCATCTGCAGGTGAAGCTACCTCGTTCAACTCCATCTCCAGCCCCAACATCTCCACCGCCTGCTGCAAACAAGCCCGATCCGCATACACCACCGACCGCACTTGTTCCCGCACACCCCCATCCTGCAAGGCCTTGATCACAATCTCGGGACCAACACCTGCCGGGTCGCCGACGGTGATGCCAATTAGGGGACGACTACCATTATTACTCATTACAAACTCCTCTTTTCTCTTATTTATTTTTAGCTGATCGCTTAATTAAAGATACAATATCTCCAAGCCTCGGAGGTGGGGTTGGGGATTTTCCCATAGCGGTTTAGATGCCCAGGGATGGGCCGTATCGCAAAGCGATGCGTGCATGACGTAGAGGAAGATCCCCAACCCCACCGTCAACCGCTGCATCACTTTTTATGCCGCATCCCTCTCCGGCTCAAGCCGCAACCCCTTGGGCACTATGGCCCGCTCCACCAGTTCAAAAAACCCCTGCATCAACAACGCCAACACCGCCGCGGGAATAGCACCTTCGAGAATTAGCCCCAGATCATCTAGACGAATACCGGTGAGAATTGGCTGCCCATAGCCTCCGGCCGCGATCAATGCGCCCAAAGTGGCAAAACCAACATTGATCACCGCCGCCGTCTTTATGCCACCCAGGATCGAACGGGCGGCCAACGGCATCTCGATCAGTCGCAGCCGTGCCCCTGGCGGCAAACCCAAGGCTGCTGCCGATTCGCGGATCGGCAACGCTATATCGCTCAAGCCGGTATAGGTATTGCGCACTATCGGTAACAAGCTATAAAGGAAAAGTGCGGCAAGCGCCGAAGGTACGCCGATGCCCAAAAAGGGGATCATCACAACTAAGAGCGCCAGGGCGGGAATGGTCTGCACAATACCCACCACACCCAAGAGCGCCTGCCCCAAACGCGGCCTACGCGCAGCCAGCACACCCAAAGGCACCGCGACCAGCATCGCCGCAAAAAGAGAGATGCCCACTAACAACAAGTGTTCGCCAGTCCGCTGCCATAGACGATATAGCAGACCCTCGTGCCGCACTTGTACCCCTATCCCGAGACGGGTCCGCAAAAAATCACCGGCGACCTGGGTGGCGGGTACCTTGTCCAGCTTGGCCCGGGCATTCATCGCCACCATCTCGGCCTCGGGGATCTGGCCCTCCAGTTTATGCATCGCGGCCAAAGCTTGCGGAGCACGGTCGTTGAGATCTTGGCGATAGAGAAGCAGTACTAAATATTCGGGAAAATAACCCTGATCGTCGACCAAGGCGCGAAGGTTGTAGTGTTTGATCTCGGCGTCGGTCGAGTAGAGATCCATCGCGTCGATATCGCCGCCTTGCAAACCTCGATAGGCTAGGTCGTGGTCCAAACCGCGGACTTCCCGCTGTGGCAGACCGTAGCGATCGCGCAACCCGGGCCAGCCGTCGCCGCGTTCCATAAACTCGTTGCCAAAACCGAACCTTAGCTCAGGATGGCGGGCGAGATCGGATATCTTCGCGATGTCCAGCCGCACGGCTAACTCCTCTTTGATGCCGATGGCGTAGGTATTGTTAAAACCGAGCGGCAAACTCATCCCTATCCCTTGCTCTGCCAACGCTTGGCGGATCTGCGGCAGCCCCGCAATGCCCTTTCCTGCGAGGATCTCTTGCGTAATCGTCCCTGTATACTCGGGATAGATGTCGATATCGCCGCTGAGTAACGCATTCCACAAGATGCGCGTACCGCCCATCTCCTTATGGTGCGCGACCTCCGCTCCGCTGCTGCTGGCTAGGTGCGCCAAGAGCTCACCCACCACCACCGATTCGGTAAACTTTTTCGAACCCACCTCAACGCTCGGCCCTTCGGCGCCAACACGTCCGGCGATACACAGCCACAACAAACACCATCCGATCCACTTCATGCGTCTTCTCTTCCTTCTAGTGGACTGCGCTGCGCATTGACGAACTCCGTCACGAAAGGCTCAGCTGGCCGTTGCAGGAAATCCGCAAATTCCCCCTGTTGTACGATGCGTCCTTCGCGCATTAAGACAATCTCATCGCCAAAGAACCCCGCCTCCCCCATATCGTGCGTAACCAACACTACACCCTTACCCAAAGCGCGAAAGATCCGTCGCAATTCGCTCTGCAATTCCGCACGGACCATCGGATCGAGCGCCCCTAACGGTTCGTCGAGCAAAAGCAACGCCGGATCCAACATCAAAGCCCGCATCAAACTCACTCGCTGTCTTTGCCCACCCGACAATTGTACCGGATAGCGCTCTAACCCGTCCTCGGGAAAGTGCGTCAACTCCACTAACTCGGCCAATCGCGCCGCGATACGTTGTGCATCCCATCCCAAATGCCCCACCATCAATACCACGTTTTCCCGCGCCGTCAAATGCGGGAAAAGCCCCCCGTCCTGAATCACATACCCCATCCGCCGCCGCAACGCCAAAACATTCTCTGGCGCAAACGCCTCTCCCCCAAAACGCACCGACCCGGCATCCGGCTCGATCAACCCGATCATCAACCGCAACAAGGTCGACTTACCGCACCCACTCGGCCCGATCAACACAGTCGTCCGCCCAGCCGTGACCTCTAGGTCCGTTGGCTGTAAAGCAGGCAATCCGCCGAACTTTTTCGCGACACCTCTAAGCTCGAGCATCTGCGTTGGTTTTTATTTTAGCATTCACCATTATATTAAAGCTTCGCGTGGAGGAGGCCATATCCTGCAACTCCTTCTATGATTATTGAATTTGTAATCCCCTTCAGAGCAGACCAGGAATGTTCAGCGATGCGTGGATGAGCGACGGGGATTACCCCGAACGCAATATAACAAACACCCCTTCTACAAGCGATCATAGACCCTTGACTAAGTCACATAAGCTCACCACACTCAAGACCCAAGCCCCACCCTTCTCATCCGGGAGAACACGTGCACCGTAGCGAACTCAACGCCTACTACCAACGAGTACGGCGCCTTAGCGAAAACATCTGCCGCCCCCTCGCCCTCGAAGACTGCGTACCCCAGCCCATCGCCGATATCAGTCCACCCAAATGGCACCTCGGCCATACCAGTTGGTTCTACGAAGCCGTATTTCTCGACGAGCGAATTCCCGGCTATACATTTTTTAACCCGCATTACAAATTCGTCCTCAACTCCTATTACGATTCTTTCGGTGCCCGTATCGAACGCCCTCTGCGCGGCACGCTATCGCGTCCGACCGTCAAAGAAATTTTCACCTATCGCGCCTATATCGACGAACAGATGACGCAACTCATCGAAGATGTCGAGGAGGCGGGATGGGCCGACTTTGCGCATTTATTGGTCTTGGCCCTCAACCACGAGCAACAACACCAAGAACTTCTCGTCACCGACCTCAAGTATATTCTTGCTTGCAACCCCGAAAAACCCGCTTATCGCCAAGACCTTGCCATAGGTAAATCCGCAAAACCGATCGAGTTATCCGATCGCTTCGTCGATTTCGCCGGTGGTTTGCAGCAGATCGGCTGGCAGGGCACGGGTTTCGCCTACGACAACGAAGGCCCTCCGCACCAGGCCTATACCGCCCCCTATCTCCTGCACAATCGCCTGGTGAGCAATGGCGAGTATCTCGAGTTTATCCGCGACGGGGCCTATCGCGATTTTCGCCATTGGCTCGAAGACGGTTGGAAGGCGATAAACGATGAGGGCTGGCAGGCGCCGCTCTACTGGATAGAAAACGAAGGCGAGTATTGCGAGTTCACCTTGGGCGGCCTGCGCCCGTTGGATCTGCAAGCCCCGGTCACCCACATCTCGTATTACGAAGCGGAGGCCTTTGCGCAATGGGCGGGCAAGCGCCTGCCTACCGAGGTCGAATGGGAGATGGCGGCCCAGCAGGTCGGTGCCGATCCCGCAGATGGTTGCTTCTTCGACGACGACAGACTGCACCCAGGCCCGCCCGGCGCGGCGCAGGGTGGACTGCATCAACTGATGGGCGACGTCTGGGAGTGGACCGGCAGCGCATATTTGCCCTATCCGGGCTATCGCCGGATCGCCGGCCCCTTGGGCGAGTACAATGGCAAGTTCATGATCAACCAGATGGTCTTGCGCGGTGGCTCCTGCGCGACTTCGCGCGACCACATCCGCCCGACCTACCGCAACTTCTTCAAAACCGACAAGCGCTGGCAGTTCACTGGTATCCGCCTGGCGGAGGATCTGTCATGACCACGCGTGACACCAATCGCTTTACACTGATCGAAACAGAGGTTCAGTTCGCGCTCGACAACTTTGCCAGCGACGTCAGCCAAGGTCTGCTCGCCATGCCCAAAACCCTGCCTTGCCGCCATTTCTACAACCAACGCGGCTCCGAGCTTTTTGAAACCATCTGTCAGTTGCCCGAATACTATCTCACACGCACAGAAACAGAAATCATCACCGCCCACGCCACAGAGATTGCCTCACTCTTTGACGAACCGGTCTCCTTGATCGAGTTGGGCAGCGGCAGCGCGATTAAGACCCAACTGATCATCGAGGCATTGCTCGCGCACCAGCCCAACCTGCTTTTTGCGCCGATAGATATTTCTCAGAGCGCATTGGAAGAGAGCGCGCTCGAGTTATTGGCAACCTATAAGAACTTGGAAGTTCTCGGCGTGGCCGCGCCTTACGAGGTAGGTTTGGCGCATTTGCAGCACAAAATATCAGGCCCCCGACTAGCTCTCTGGCTCGGCTCCTCCGTAGGCAATTTTCAGCCCGAAGAAGCGATCCCGTTTCTACGCGAAGTAGCTAACTCGCTCAGCGGTGAGGCCGACCGTCTGCTGATCGGCATGGATCTACATAAAGACCGTCAGGTGCTCGAGCGAGCCTACGACGATGCACAAGGCGTAACCGCCGCCTTTAACCTCAACCTACTCGACCGAATCAACCGCGAGTTAGGCGGCAACTTTGATATGTCAGGTTTTGCACACCGCGCCCTATATGACGAAGACCGAGGACGAATAGAAATGCATCTACTCAGTCTCTCGGCACAGACTGTAAACATCGATAATTTACAGCTAGATATTGCCTTCGTCGCAGGCGAGCACATCCACACCGAAAACTCGCATAAGTACCGGATCGAAAACATTCCCGGCCTGCTCGAAGCGGCGGGTTTTGAATTGGAAAAACAGTTTACAGACCAATTACAACGCTTCAGCCTGAATCTTGCGCGGCCTCTTCGCTAAACGCTATCTCTATTTATGGGTGGTTTTGGCAGAGAAGGCACCATCGGCAACCGTACCAAGAAATAAATCACCCAAACCCCAATCGCCACCAATAAGATTTTCACCGGCCACAGCGGCACAAAAAAAACCACCGACGAACCCAACGTTAGCACGAGCAGTGTTATGGCTACGACCTTAGTCCTGAGCGCCACGCTACCAGATTCTTGCCAATGCCAAATCGTCGGGCCGAATATTCGATTGGCTAATAGCCAATCGTAAAAACGTTTGGAAGAACGCGCATAACAAGCCGCCGCCAGTAGCAAAAACGGCGTCGTCGGAATCAACGGCAATATCATCCCGACCGCCCCCAAGCCGACCAACAAACATCCCAAACAAAAAAACAATGCCCGACGCGGGCGGGAGCCGTACTGGCCTTCTCTGTTTTTTGCCGTCATAGGAACTTAGATCTACCGCTTCGGCTTCCCTTCCACCTCCGGAGGCCCGGTATACCCGATACTCTCCCACCCTGCAATATCCCCTCCCTGCAATCGGTATATATGCGGATAAATCCGCAGCGATCGATCCGGCAAGGGCAAGTACACGCGCTTGTGTCCGTTGCGCGCCGACAATTTCAACGCCAACGCGATCTCCAGTGCCTGTCGGTAATCGTGCCCGCTGCACAAGACCTCCCCTCCCGTCTCACTCGCCTGTACGAGCTGTGCGGCAATCGACTTAAAAGGCCCCCGTCGCTCACCTGTAAAAAAATCGGGATAGACCGGCGTCGACTCCGACCCCTTGCCACCGATTAACGTGGGCATTGGCGCGTTGATCCACGCCTGACCCTGCTCGCCCTCGACCCAAACTCGGCAACTGATATCTGCTTCCGCACGGGGTGCTGGAATCTCGCAGACAATCCCGCCCGAAAGACCCAAACGACCATAGGCCGGGCAGTCGATCTCGTGTTCAGCCGCCCCCTCGGGTAAGGTCCAGCCACCTTCGGGCGGCAAAACCCAACCTTCGACCCACTCCACCTCCATCCCAGTCACTAGACGCATTTGAGTCAGCTGTACGCAACCGGCCCCGCTCAACTCCTTGGGCAATCCACCAGGTATGGCCGCCCGCTGCAATGCGCCGATATGCCCTTGGGCAATCCACTCGGCCGTCTCGATTAACTGCGGCACTTCCCAATAGGCCGTACCACAAGCAAAGGCCGCCCCTTTTTCACGGCAGAGATCCACCATCTCATCGGCGTGGCTCAGTTCGACGGCCATTGGCTTTTCGCAGGAGATCGCTTTAACCCCAGCCTCGGCACAGGCGAGTACCGCACCGTGGGTCTGGCTCACGGGCAAAATCGTCGAAACAACGTCGGGGACTTTATCCGTGAGCAAGTCATCCAGATTATCCAATACGGTCTCAACGCCAAAATGCTCAGCGAATTGGCGAGCCCTATCCCCTGCTCGATCCACGAGAATCACTTCGCAATCTTCCCGCTCGGCAAACGCACCCAAATAGCGGCGCCCCCAAGTACCGGCACCACCAACCACGCCAACGCGATATTTCTTTTTAGCCATGTATCTTCCCTTTTGTGCTTACAGCAGTTCCTCATTTATTTCAACACCAAAACCCGGCCCCTCCGGCAAGATCAGGCAACCGTCTTGGGATGCGGGCTCGCCAAACCATAATTCATCGCGTTTTGCCCCGCGTTTGCCCATGACTTTTTCCGCTAGATCCTCGCCATAACCCGCCGCCAAAAAGTGCAATCCCCAGATCTCGCCACCGCGATGCGGCACTAGGGGGACATTGTATTGCTGGGCTAGCTCGGCAATACGCAGCGCAGCGGTCAACCCTCCGCACCAAGTAATATCCGGCTGCCACAGATCCAACGCGTGGGCCCGAGCAATATGGGTGAAATCGCGCGCGGTAAATTCGTGTTCGCCACCCGCCAATAACACGGGCTGGATTCGCGGGCGCAACGCCGCAAGACCGTCCAGGTCATCGGGCAGCAATACGTCTTCAAACCAATATATATTGTGCTGCGAAAGTTGCCGTGTTAGGCTTAGCGCAAATTCGGGCGTCCATGACATATAGGCGTCGATCATTAACAGCGCCTCGTCACCCAATGTCTGCCGCGCGGCGTCGGCCCATTCGAGTATGCGCTCCGTATCGGCCTCTTCGCTAGCCTGCCGGGTCTGCGAAGACTTATGCGCGTCAAAACCTAAGTCGCGATACCACGAAGAATCCGGCCCGGTAGCATAGGCGCGGACCGTATTTCGCCGTTGCCCTCCCAACAGATCGCAAACGCGCTGACCTTCCGCCCGACCCAGCACGTCCCACAGCGCTAAGTCTACGCCGCTAATCGCCATAATCGCGATGCCGCTGCGACCATAGGGCAAGCTGGCCTGATACTGCGCGTCCCACAGATCGGCGATATCTTCAATACTGCCCAAGGTGCGCCCGACGAGCAATTCACGCAAGTGGAGGTTGACCACATCCACGGCGGCCACACCGCCCCCGCCATAACCCCATCCACTGACCCCGGCATCGGTGTCGATACGCACGGCAATTTGCCAGAAATGCTGGCGCCAAGCGGCCGGTAAAACTCGATAGCGGGGATAGATAGCTTTTACTTCGGTGATTCTCACGACGACATCCTAGTAATCTTCCAGCAATTGTGAATTTTCGGGCGGCGTTCGAAATCGTTCGGGATCGTTTGCCGAGTGATGTCTTCCAGATTCAGCCCCGTCAGGCGATCTTTATCCATTAAGAAGCGACGGTAGTTATTGGAGAAGATCAATACGCCGTCTTCCTCTAATAGTGCGACCGCTCGTTTGATCAACTCGACGTGATCGCGTTGAACATCAAAATCCTGGTCCATTTTCTTGGAGTTAGAAAAGGTCGGCGGGTCGAGAAAAATCACCCCGTAGCGCGCTCCTTGTTTGCGCGCCAACCACTCCAGGCAATCCGCCCGCACCAACTCGTGGCCGTGCAAGTCGTTGAGTTCGAGGTTGCGCTGCGCCCAGTCGAGATAGGTTTGCGACATATCAACGCTGGTCGTAGATGCGGCCCCCTCCATCGCTGCGCGGACTGTAGCCACGCCCGTATAGGCAAATAAGTTTAACAGACTGCGACCCTGCGCCAATTTTGCCACCAACTCTCGGGTGAGGCGGTGATCCAGGAAGAGACCGGTATCCAGGTAATTGGCGAAGTTAACCAACAAACGACAAGGGCCTTCGCGCACCTCGCAAAAAGCACCGCCTTGTTCTATCTTCTCGTATTGCGAATGACCTTTTTGCCGATGCCGGACCTTTAGAAAGACTTGCTCGGGGGGAATTTCGAGCACATCAGCTATGGTCACGAGCGCTTCTTCGCGACGATGACGAGCTTTGTCCTGGTCGATACTGCGTGGCGCTTGGTATTCTTGCACGTGCACCCACAATTGCTCGCCCTGATACAAGTCAACTGCCAGCGCGTACTCGGGTAAGTCCGCATCGTAGAGTCGATAGCAAGCGATGTTTGCACGCCGGGCCCAACGACCGAGAATGCGGCGATTCTTGCGCAATCTATTGGCCAACATCTCAGTACCAGACGAATCACTATCCGCAACCTTCGCCTTTGCGGTGGCATTCTCAATAGGAGGAGGATTTATTCGGTCCGGGGTGAAATACCCTTCTTCAACCTCGAAACGCAACAGCCGACATTCAATTGGACCATTATAGAGCTTATTGTCGAGCAGGGCCCTTAGACCTAGAGCGTGTCCAAGTTGCGGGTTGCCGGTGAAGACAGCCGCTTTCCACCCTTGGAAATTCCGCTTGAGCACTTGGCCCAATTCCGCATAGAGACCGCCCAACTCTGTGATTTCGCCCAGCCGTTGGCCATAGGGCGGGTTGACGACGACCAGTCCCGCGGGATTAGAGAGCTTGGGAGTCTTAGAGATCGCCCGTTGTTCAAAGCGCACGGCTTGCTGCAAACCGGCCCGCTCGGCATGCGCCTTGGCCTGTTGTACAGCCCGCGGGTTCATATCACAACCGATGATCTCGGGCAATTTGGCCATGCCCTCTTCCCGGCGAGCGAGCGCCTCTTCGCGTAACCTGCCCCATATTTTGGGCACGTGCCCTTGCCAACCGCTAAAACCAAAATAGTCGCGCAACAGACCCGGGGCACAATCGCCGGCAATCCACGCCGCTTCGATCGGCAGTGTTCCGGTGCCACACATCGGGTCCATCAGCGTCCCGCCCGCAGCGGCGACACTTGGCCAGCCAGCGCGCAGGAGAATGGCCGCCGCGAGATTCTCCTTTAGCGGGGCCGGTCCAGTTTCGCTGCGATAACCACGACGGTGCAAACTCTGACCGGCCAGGTCGAGGCTAAGCTGAACCCGGTCGCGATCCAGTCTCGTATGAACACGCAAATCGGGGCGCTGTAGATCAATCGACGGCCGCAGCCCGCATGCCGTGCGGAATTGATCAACGATCGCGTCCTTGACCTTAAGCGCACCAAAATGGCTATTGCGTATATCGCGGCTAGAGCCGACGAACCCAATCGCCAAAGTACCCTCAGGGTCAAGGTGTTCTTGCCAATCGATCTGCTGCACGCCCTCGTAAAGCGCCTCAGCCGTCGGAGCGGGAAACTCACCGATGCGCAGCAGAATCCGACTAGCTAGCCGCGACCACAAACAAGCTCTATATCCGACTTCGAGGGGCCCGGCAAAAGAAACCCCCGTCCCCTGCTGACGCACATTTTGCGCGCCTATCTCGTTTAGTTCGGCCGTCAGTAAGTCACCAACACCCTTCGGAGCAGCTGCGTAGTAGTAGTGTAAATCGTTCACTTATTATCGCCTTAGAAAGTCCTTGACCCTGGGAGCGGGTCCTACTAAACTTGGGACAAAACCTTTTACGCGGAGCATTACATGCAGATCTCGGAGCAAAAAGTCGTTACCATGAACTACGAGGTAGTCGACAGCCAGGGCCAACTCATCGATCGATCGGAAGAGGGTGGTCCACTGGCCTATATTCACGGCACCGGCCAACTTATCCCCGGTCTAGAAACGGCCCTTGAAGGACGTGGAAAAGGAGACAAAGTCGCCGTTGACGTAGCGCCCGAACAAGGTTACGGAAAGCGGGATGAAGAAGGTGTGCAAACCGTCACCCGCAATCAATTCGACGACAGCGTCGAAATTAAGGTCGACATGCAATTTGAAGCCCAGGACGACGACGAAGGACATCAGATCGTTACCGTCGTCGCCGTTGACGGTGAGAATATCACCCTCGATACCAATCACCCGCTCGCTGGCAAGGCCCTGCATTTCGAGGTCGAGATTCTCGAAGTTAGAGACGCCTCTGCCGAAGAGTTATCGCACGGTCATGTGCACGGACCCGGGGGACATGACCACTAGTCAGATATTCTAAGATAACAGCAACGCAAAAGGCCGCTCCGGATTACCGGAGCGGCCTTTTGTATAAATTGCCAAAAACTACCTCCCCACACCGCCTTATTCCAGACCCTTGGCCATCGATTTTATTCATGCTGGAGGTGGTCAATTTAGCTATTTTGAAAGTGCGTAATATTTCCCAAGTGCACAAGGGGAATAATGGGTCTAGAAACAAAACCTGTATCTGATTCCGCGGCCCGGTCAACTTTTTGCAGTTTGTGTTTTCTGTACCCGTTCTTGTAGCCGGTAGCGGGCCGGAGACAGATCCGTGTGCTTGCGAAAGACGCGCGAAAAATGCTGTGAAGTGCTAAATCCCACTC
>LWDU01041033.1_pt1 | contig 22457 bp, 20 predicted proteins | sample 727161 | NCBI WGS metagenome assembly LWDU01 (sample SAMN04566230, study PRJNA314399) | hydrothermal vent metagenome | isolation source: deep sea hydrothermal plume seawater | place: Mexico: Gulf of California, Guaymas Basin | collected 2004-07-11
AACGACCTATATACTGCATGACTTTACTAATTCCATTATCTGAATACGGGGTCATCAACAGGTGAACATGATTAGTCATTAAGACATACGCGTGAAATTCACAATCATATTTTTACAAGCATCGCTCAGTTTTTGCAGATAAAACCGGTAGTCTTCATCAGCTACAAAGATAATATCTCTATTATTTCCACGCTTAATAATATGTTGTGGCTGTCCAGGAATTACAAAACGGGGAAGTCGTGCCATTTTATCTTATGCCTATAGCTTATTTCTAAAAGAATAACTTAGAGCATAACATTTTATTTCATTCGAGTCTGACCCCATTGGTTTTGTATAAGACAGTATCTGACCCCATTGGTTTTTCATTGGTTTTTGTAGATATAGTCACCAGTGATATCGTTATTTATTCTTTAGGCAGAAAATGAAAGATGCCAAAATATAAAATAACAGTTAATGAAGGATGGAAATGAAAGGAGGAAGAATCAATCGAGCCTGCCCCTTTGATTTGATACAAACAAGGCATTATTTGCCCCAGCAATTTGCTGCGGTATCTGTGCCGCTCTCTGTTTTTGTACCGTCCTGATCAATGCTTAAATTGCCGCATTTGTCATCTGTGAATTTTGATGCGGCGTTTATTGTATATGCGGTGCCAGATGTGCCAGACACGGTAAGTGTATAATACTTATCAGGCGAATCCATAGAAGTGACCCCAGAAGCAACAAGGTCCATAGCAGCAAGTGATCCATAGCTTACATTATTTGCACGGTGTTTTTCTTCTGCTAATTGGACTCGTAATATTCCAGCCTTTCCATCGCCCCTTTTTGCACGTAAGACATATTCAGTGTAAGAAGGGTAAGCAATAGATAAGAGTATTCCTATAACAGCAACGACTATCATCAACTCTATTAAGGTAAAGCCTAAGTTGCGTGATTTATTCATAATTAACCTTTAAATAAGTAGCTAATATTTTAAAAGTATAGCATTTTTGACAAAAAGGCAACTGAGTAAAGCTGTAGAATAACTCACAGTAAAAAGGCATTGAAAAGCGTATTGACAGCTGATAAATATCCTTTTTTAAAATAATGGAAAACTTGGTGTAATAGCATGAAAAAGAGAGGCAGTTTTGGATTTACGTTAGTAGAATTAATTGTGATAGTCGCAATTATTGGCATTATTGCTTCAATAGCCGTGCCTTCATTTCAGGATATGATTGAAAAAGGAAGGCTTAAAGAAGCTGTGGAATCATTAAAATCCGATTTAATGTTTGCTCGAACGGAAGCGATTAAGCGTAGTTCTAATATTAATGTTGCTATCGTCGAAAATGGAAGTAATTGGTGTTATGGAATTAATGATGATAATACGGGTTGTGCATGTGGAACAGTGAATGATTGTGGCATAAAAGCAATTGCTGGTAATCAATTTTATGGGACAAGCGTAGGAGCTGATTATGCTCCAACATTTAATTTTAGACGAGGAACAACAACAGCTGGTGGGGCAACGATTAGTACCTCAAATTATACGGCCAGAGTTAAGGTTAGTAATGAGGGGCGAATTACTATTTGTAGCTCAAATTTAGGAGGTTATGATGCTTGTTAAAAATATAAAAAAAACATTAGGGTTTACGCTAATTGAATTAATGATCTCTATGGTATTAGGGTTGATTGTTATAGGGGGTGTTTTATCAATTTATATTTCAACGATTCAGGCAAGTAGCGATGTCGTTAAATCGGCCAGATTAAACTATGATTTAGACTCCGTTATGCAGTTTATGATCAATGATATTAGGCGAGCTGGTTATTGGGGAGGAGCTGTGACCGATTCAGATGTTTCTGCAAACCCTTTCATGGTCGGTACTGCGAATATAAATAGCTCAACAGGCTCTTGCATCTTGTATACCTATGATTTTGATGAAGATGGCGAACTTGATATAACGGGGGGCACTAGTGACGATGAAAGTGAATATTTTGGTTTTAAGCTTGATGGTGATGAAATAAAAGTAAGTGCTGCAAAAACTGTTGACGGTGTTGCTAATTGTGGAGCAGTGGATGGCCGCTGGAAAATAATAACGGATTCTAAAAAAGTTAGTATTACACAATTAGCATTCTCTAACGCTAATTTCCAGTGTTTAAATACAACAACTGATGAGGTGTTTGATGGTTCCTGTGACGCTGCATTTTCTGCTGCAGGTGGAACTGTTGGTAAGTTGGTTACTGGAAACGATGCAGTAGAGATAAGGCAAATTAATATTACTTTAACGGGGAATATTGTTAATGATGCTGATGTTGAAAAAACGTTAACAAGTGCCGTGAAAGTTAGAAATAATCGAATTTTTACTCAATAATTTTTTAGAGGAATAGATATGAAAAAGTTATATTTAGTAAAAAAAGATCAACAAAAAGGGGTGGTAACTTTATTTACATCAGTTATTTTAATAGTAGCCCTAACATTATTTACATTTTTGACAGCTAAGACAGTTTTACAAGAAACGAAAATGGCAGCTAATAATGTTAGGGCAGCTCAAGCAATTTCAGAAGCAGGGGCTGCGATGGATTATGCCATTACTTATTTTAACCATGGAGGCTTAGACCATGATAATAATGGCAGTGTTGATGTTATAGGTCTTGCTTCAGCACCGGGTAATTCAACGATTATTTTTAATAATAACGACGGTATATGTACATCAGCAAGTAATATGAAAAGTGCCTTAATTACTGTCACAGGAACAAGTGATGACGGGACTGCCAGCCGAAGTATTAGCCAGTGTGTAGGTACAATTAATATTTTTTCTGATGATGGGCCGCAACAGTCTTTAATTGCAAGAGGTGGGGTAGGATTAACTGGGAATTTCAAAATTGTTAATCGAGTAAATAATACAACAGTATGGTCTGGAAATTCAGTTGCTATAGGTAACTCTAATAGTGCTGCTACATATATATGGGATCATACTCAAATAAGGCCAGACCCTACGGATCCAGCTAATAGATCTATCTTTGAAGATATTACCGGTACCCCACCATCAAATACAGATATTATTTCAACGAAGGGTTTGGGCGTTGGGGTGGATATTGTGGATCAAGATCTTAATTTATCGGGACTTTCTGGTGATGAATTATTTGAAGGTTTCTTTCCTGGGGGGGACGGAGGGAGTCCAACAGGGAGAGAAAAGATGCAGACTCTTGCAAAAGGGGCGGGGCAATTAATCGCTGCAACTGATATTGGTGAGTTAGATGGTAAAGATGGCATCATGTGGGTTGATGGGGATGTTAATAATAATGTTGCTATGAGTGGTGGCGAGTACGGGTCAATTGACCACCCTGTTGCTTTGATTATTAACGGAAATTTGAATGTAGCAGGAAACCCTGTCATTTATGGTGTTTTATATGTTACAGGGCAATTAAATGCTGCTGGAACAGTGAAAGTGATTGGGTCAACTATTGTAGAAGGAACTAATAATACCTCTTTTTTAGCTGGAGAAGATCCAGTTGTTGGTTCCGGTGGGGTGGATCTTACATATAGCCCTTTTACTCAGCACCTTTCACCCAATGGAATTACAGGCACAGCAACGGTTATTAGTGGCTCTTGGAGGGACTGGTAATGTTAAATAATAAGTGGAGAAAGGTGATGAAAATACAAATTAATTACCAACAGGGGGTGGGGCTAATAGAGGTACTTGTTAGTGCAGTTGTGGTAAGTATAGGTCTGTTATCTATTGCTTCAATGCAAGGAAATTTTTTATCAGGCACTGGCGAGAATAAGGCAAGAGCACAGGCTATTGTATTTGCTGAGCAAAAAATTGAAGACTTTAGAAATACTGCAACAAAGACACAATACCTAGCTTTGGTGAGTGGAACTGATACTAAAACGGGTGATAATGCTGAATTTACACGAATATGGACACTTGTAAGCTTAATCGCCCCGGATAGAAAAAGTATTGTGGTAACCGTTACTTGGAGTGCAGGTTCTGTTACTTTAAATAGTGAGCTTGCATGGAATATTGTTGGGAATGCTTCAATATATTCTTCTACAGGAGGTAACTCAGGAATGGCGGCATCCTTGTCATCACCTGGTAGTGATGCTGCAGTTGTTGAGGCCATGGATGCTATTGATCCATCAGCTGTTGCAGATGGGTATGGCTTTCAAATTTATAGAAACGCGGATGGAAAGCAAGTTGTTGCAGATGCATTATATAACGAGGGTGGAGGGCGACAACTAACTTGTGGTCATGTTTGTTTGTCAGTTAAAGGCAATATATATTTACCAAGTGATAGTTTTTTTGAGGTATACGAAAAAATTAGAGACGATGATGTAACGGTTTGTAGTTGGAAGCTTGATAATAATAACATTCCGGTTACAACATCTGAAAATGTGAATGGTACAACTTTTTCAACACGAGAATATATTTGTTATTTTGGAGGGGATTGTGCGGCTGAAACTGCTGAAACTTATGTGGCGGCAGATTGCCCCGCAGACTATGCGACTCTTCCAGAGGTTAATGTTACTGGTGGGTGGCGTGGAAATATTGGCATTGTAGGTTTTGGAGCGAATGGACACGGAGCTGATACTTTGTGTTTTGTAGGGCAAGTAGCGGGAACAACTAGGCGGAACTATCGAACTATTCGGAATGGTACGTCTGAAGAAGGTATAAATACAAACTATCAATGTCATGACTTTTTAATGGTCGTTAATAATGGTAATAGTGCGGATGCTTGTGATGCTTATGTTGGAATTGCAGCGTCTCATATAATAAAAGAGCTGAGTTCTGACGTACCAAATAAGATAGCAACAAATATAGATAGTTGTAGTTCGGTAACGCATTCATTTTCTGGTGTTGTTGCTGGAAGTTATAATGAAAGGTCTAGATTGACTATCTCGATCAGTAGTGGAAGCTGTGTTGTCGGTCCTGTAGGTCCTGCAGGCCCTAATACAACACCGATACCATATAATGAATATACGTGTGAAATTGATGGTACTAATGATGATATTTTAACTTTAGGGGTTTCAAGTGCTAAGCCAAATGCATCACCTAGTCTAACCAGTAGTAGTATCACACTAGGTGTTGAAAATTTAGTTGGAGCAGTACCTGGAGGTACTGGGCCAGACATTAGTCACTAGAAGGGGCTCTTTGAAAAAAAGTAATTGCATATAAATCACTTACTAAAAATATCACCCACTAAGCTAATTTATTTGGTGTGTGTAATGGTCAAGTAAAACAGGATACATTCTGGGACTATTTTTCTGCGGGGAGTCCCTGTTTTTGCGAAAGCTCATTTTGAGCATCCAAGCTCACAACGCGGCAAAAGCTTAACGGGACTGATTAAAATCTACGATGTCCTGATTCGCGCTGCGCCCACTAAATAAAAACCCTAGAGGGGTTTTTATTTAGTGACCTCAAATGGGTTGATGCGCATGTCGGAATACCTTGTATTTTCTCTACGCACAAAGACGCTTCGAGAAAACACCCGCTCCTATCGCTATCAGAGACTAAAAACCTTCACGTCGCTTAAGCTCCGTTTCCAGGATTTTCAGCGATGGAATTCCCGCTCAAACTTTAAAGGTGATTGATAGCCCAGTACGGGGAGTCGCTATTTTTGCGAAAACTTGTTTTGGGCATCCCAGCCCAAGCAAGTGACAAAAACTTAACGCGACCGCTAATGCCTTCAGCGCCCCAGACGTCCTGCGTACGTGCCACTTCGCCACTACCATCGTAAACTCGGCGCTGGCTTCGTAACACTCCCTCAAATGACTGGACGGTCCGATTCCGACAAAACAACGGCCCTACGCCTTCTGGGAACTACCAGCCCTCGCGTTCGCTCTCAATGGTTGGCAGCGATAGAGTGCGTGCTGACCGGGAATTTTAACTATTTTTCTCTTTAACTGACAGTATGTTGATAGCTTTCTCTATGTCGTGGATAAATATCCTTAACTGTTTCTGGTACTGATAGAGCAGAGATTAGTAATCAATGTAATCAGTAACTATTTGAATTTTTATGAACTTTAATATACGAATTCAGGATATGTTAATTTCAGGTGGGTTTAGCAATGAAGAAATGTGGAAAGGCATTGTTCTGTTAAACAGTGTTCAATATTTGCCGCGTATCAGCGTTAGTTATTACATGAGAATAGTTTTATATTGCTAATTTATAACGAATTTAAATGGTATGTAACTGGATAGATTGTCATATTGATAAACAGTACTCACACTGCCCCCAAGGATAGCTAGACTAAATTTATTAATAATTCTACAATTTTAATGACTTATATGCTAAAACATAACTAAAAAATTATTCGTTTTCGGAGTTTGTGATGAAATTACCTTTATTATTTATCTTGTTAGCAAATTTTTTCATGGCAGAGTGTGTCTCAGCTAAATCACCCGCACCAGAACAGGTGAATGGGGCGGTGACTGTAAGCACTAAATATGCAAAAAAACTGTTAAATCAGGGTGTGACTTTTATTGATGTACGCAGAGCAACTGATTATCAAGCCAGCCATATTCAAGGAGCGCATCATTTAGATTTAAAGCTGGATTTAACTGAAGACTCTTTATTGGCCGTTATCAAAAAAAATCGGCCTGTGGTTTTTTATTGTAATGGTGATATGTGTCAACGTAGTGCACTGGCTAGTGAAAAAGCCGTGGCATGGGGCTGGGCAAATGTGTTTTATTATCGCGGTGGGTTTCCTGATTGGAAAAAAGCGGGTTTGCCTCTGAAATAGGAAAAGTTGAGTGTTACTTTGATTCTTGTAGAGTTCAATTGCATAGGTTTATCTTTTAAGAAATAAAAAATACACTAGCTAATTCTACTTAAACCTATAATTAAGGGTAGTAAGCTCCATGACTACGAGCGGTTGTTACCAAATCGGATCGGAGACAACATCAGTATGATAAGAAGGCCGTAGAATGACATCCTAACTAAGGATGTGATTGAAAAAATAGCTTAAAGATGGTTGAATATAAGGCTATTAATACAGGAATATATCTGAGAAAGGAATCTTTTCACTCGTTTTGTCCCCGCATTAAACTTATGTTGCGTGTCTAGCTGCATATAGAGTTTTTATAAGCCTAGACTGCAATACTATTTTCCTTAACTGTTTACAGTATTCATTTATTATCAATATGTTAGAAGTGAAAAATCTGTTTTGCGAACGGGATGAACGGGTATTGTTTGCAAATTTCTCATTTCAAATTAATGCCGCTGAAGTAGTGCAGATTATTGGTCAGAATGGGAGCGGAAAAACGACTCTATTACGCATTTTATGTGGATTGTCTGATGCCTATAGCGGAGAAATCTATTGGCAAGGGAACGATTTAGACGAAGTTCGTGATCAGTATTATCTGGCGATGCTATATGTTGGCCATCTTGCTGGTGTTAAAGGGTCTTTGACCGCTGAAGAAAATTTACGCTGGATGATGCAACTGGATAAAAGTTTAGATAAATGCACAATTGCGACGGCGTTAAAACAAGTTGGCTTATACGGTTTTGAAGATGTTCCCTGTCATAGCTTATCGGCTGGACAGCAAAGAAGGGTAGGGCTGGCACGCTTGTATTTAAGTAGCGCGCCATTATGGATTTTAGATGAGCCCTTTACTGCCCTGGATAAAAAAGGAGTTAAGGAAAAAGAAGCACTGATTGCCAATCATATAGAGGACGGTGGTTCTGTTATTTTAACGACGCATCATGACCTGAAAATTCCGGGCCAAACTATACGCCCGATCAATCTAGACGAGGTTGATCGGGCATGAGGTTTTTTCTGGCAGCTTTAAAGCGTGATTTATTACTGGTGTTCCGGCATCGTAACGACATTATTAACCCCCTGGCTTTTTTCCTGATGGTTGCTGTGCTGTTTCCTTTGGGTGTCAGTCCAGATCCTGCATTTTTATCCGAAGTTGCTGCGGGTGTGATCTGGGTCGCTGCGTTGTTAGCCTGTTTATTATCAGTAGACGGTATTTTTCGTGGTGATTACGAGGATGGCTCATTAGAGCAAATGCTGGTTAGCCCAGAGCCTTTACTAATTCTGGTTTTGGCAAAAGTGATCAGTCACTGGCTGGTGAGTGGTTTCTGTTTGGCAATTATTTCGCCTTTAGTCGCGATGATGTTTTTTCTCCCAAGTGAAGGCTACCTTGCCTTAATCCTGAGTTTATTATTAGGGACTCCGACATTAAGTTTAATGGGGGCTATCGGTGCAGGTCTTACCGTGGGTTTACGCAGGGGTGGCGTTTTAATCTCATTATTAGTGTTGCCCTTGTATATTCCAGTGCTTATTTTTGGTGCTGGCACTGTGCAGGCGGGGGCAATGGGTTTGCCTATACAGGGTTACCTGGCTCTATTAGGGGCTATTTTAGTGTTTAGTATAATGTTGGCACCCTTTGCGATCGCCGCAGCTTTAAAGGTTAGTGTACGCAGTTAGTTTTGTAGCGCTTTGCATTTAGCAATGAGATAAGGATGATATCAATGAAAAAAAAAATGCCCAGGTGGTTTTATCAATTAGCATCACCTAAATGGTTTTATGAATTTACCAGTGCGTTATTGCCCTGGTTTAGTGCTGCAGCAATACTTTTATTAGTTACTGGAACGATCTGGGGATTGGTTTTTGCGCCAGCTGATTATCAGCAAGGAAATAGTTTTCGCATAATATACATCCATGTACCGGCTTCAATTTTAGCACAATCCTGCTATGTAATGATGGCAGTGGCAGGAGCGATAGGCTTAATCTGGAAAATGAAAATAGCACATGTCGTTGCTGGTGCCTGTGCTCCGATTGGAGCTTCTATTGCGGTCATGTCCTTAGCAACCGGAGCAATCTGGGGTAAACCAACCTGGGGTGCCTGGTGGGTTTGGGATGCGCGGTTGACCTCGATGCTGGTGTTATTATTTCTGTATATCGGCGTGATCGCGCTGAACTCGGCTTTTGAAAACAAGGCCAGTGCAGATAAGGCAACAGCGATATTATCCTTGGTCGGTCTGGTTAATATTCCGATTATTAAGTACTCGGTAGAATGGTGGAATACCTTGCACCAGCCGGCGACCTTTACAGTTACAGCAAAACCGGCGATGCCACCGGAAATGTGGCTGCCATTATTAGTGATGGTGCTCGGTTTTTATTGTTTTTTTGCGGTGATCTTAATGAGTCGCGCAAGAGTAGAAGTATTACAACGTGAAAAACGTACCGACTGGGTAAAAAAAGTTATTCAGAATTATTGATTAGCTTGCTAAGCGAGCATAAGAACGAATTAATACTTTATTAAAGGATTGATCATGGGATATTTCTCATCAGTTACTGATTTTTTACAAATGGGCACACATGGACTTTATGTGTGGTTAAGTTACGGCATCGCCTTGGTGATATTTATTTATAATATCTTCTCCGCTTACTGGTTGAAAAGGCAGTATTTTATTAATGCAAAGCGTCGTTTGAGACGTGAACAGGGAACAGTATGACCCCAAAAAGAAAAAAAAGGCTCACTATTATTCTGGCTCTGGTTTTTGGTACTGCTCTAATAGTAGGCCTGGTCATGTATGCCTTGACCGAAAATATTAATTTGTTTTATTCGACCAGCCAGATTGCCAAAGGTGAGGCTCCTGTAGGTGCCAGAATCAGAGCGGGGGGTATGGTCGTTGATGATAGTGTGAAAAGAATACCCGATTCCTTAAAAGTGCAATTTGCGATAACTGATTTTGAGCATCAGGTTGTCGTAGAATTTACCGGAATTTTGCCTGATTTATTTCGTGAAGGGCAGGGTATTATCGCGCAGGGAAAAATGGATGCGCAGGGTGTGTTCCAGGCAGATGAAGTACTAGCAAAACATGATGAGAATTATATGCCACCGGAAATAGCTGAGTCGATGAAGAAAAAGCAGGAGGCCATGCAATGATCCCTGAAATTGGCGAGTTTGCCCTGATTATCGCGTTTTTTTTGTCGGTTGTTTTAGCCCTGGTTCCTATGTACGGTGCTTCGACAGCTAATGACATGTGGATGAGTTATGCCAAGCCATTGGCGATGGGACAGTTCCTGTTTGTCATTATTAGCTTTGTTTGTTTAGGCTATGCATTTTCGCAGGATGATTTTTCTGTCGTGTATGTTGCACAACACTCCAACAGCCAGATGCCAATCCAATTTAAGCTCAGCGCAATTTGGGGCGGGCATGAAGGCTCTTTGCTGTTATGGGCACTGATTCTGACCGGCTGGACTTTTGCCGTCAGTCGTTTTAGTAAGGCCCTGCCGCTAGATATGCTGGCGCGGGTTTTATCGGTGATGGGTATTGTGGCTACCGGCTTTATTTCATTTTTATTAATTACCTCCAGCCCCTTTGCACGTTATTTACCACGCTTTCCTGCGGATGGTGCAGATCTTAATCCATTACTCCAGGATTTTGGTTTAATTGTGCATCCACCCATGCTTTATATGGGCTATGTTGGTTTTTCTGTGGCTTTTGCTTTTGCCATTGCAGCTCTTTTATCGGGCAGAATGGATGCCGCGTGGGCACGCTGGGCTAGACCCTGGACTAATATTGCCTGGGCCTTTCTAGGTATGGGTATTACTCTGGGTAGCTGGTGGGCTTATTATGAATTAGGCTGGGGCGGATGGTGGTTCTGGGATCCAGTAGAAAATGCGTCATTAATGCCGTGGTTAGTCGGTACTGCGCTAGTGCATTCACTCGCAGCGACGGAAAAACGCGGAGTCTTTAAAAGCTGGACTTTACTATTAGCTATTTTTGCCTTTTCTTTAAGTTTATTAGGTACCTTTTTGGTTCGCTCAGGTGTGTTGACTTCAGTACATGCATTTGCCAGCGATCCAGAGCGGGGCTTTTTTATCTTAATGTTATTAGCGGTCACTATGGGTGGTTCGCTCACTTTATACGCGCTTAAAGCACCCAATGTAAAAAGTGAATCAAGCTTTTCATGGTTGTCTAGAGAAGTATTGTTACTGGTTAATAATGTTTTTCTAACGGTGATGGCAATCACGGTATTATTAGGTACCTTATATCCTTTGCTGATTGATGCTTTAGGACAGGGAAAAATCTCTGTCGGTCCGCCATATTTTAACGCCGTATTTGTACCGATCATGTGTACCATGGCACTTGCGATGGGCGTGTCCATTGCTGTTAGATGGCGAGAAACAACACTGCAGTCAGTATTGAATAAACTTTGGAAACCTGCCGTACTGAGTATTCTGATTGGCCTTGGCTTTCCTTTTATTTATGGTAATGGCTTTGATGCACGGGTTTTTCTTGGCATTAGCGTTGGTCTTTGGATTATCAGTACAGTAGGCACCGAATTTATCGGTAAATTTCGCAATACACAGTCGATTACTAACAGACTCAGACAATTGCCGCTCAGTTATTATGGCATGATGGTCGCCCATGTAGGCGTTGCCGTCACGGCGATTGGTATTACTCTGGTGACTAGTTATAGTGAGGAACGTGATATGAGCATGCATAAAGGCGATACTGTCGAAATTGCAGGCTATCAGTTTACTTTTCAAGGTACGCATGTGGTGAAAGGTGCTAACTATATGGCAGACCAGGCAACCATTGAGGTTGTCGAAGATGGTCAGCCTGTGGCTACCTTAAGACCAGAGAAGCGTCGCTACAATGTAAAAAATGCGATGATGACCGAAGCGGATATAGACGCAAGCCTGTTTCGGGATTTATATGTTGCCCTGGGTGAGCCATTAGAACAAGGGGCGTGGGCGGTTAGAATGCATTATAAGCCTTATGTACGCTGGTTATGGCTGGGCGGAATATTGATGGCTCTAGGCGGTTTATTGACGGTAGCTGATAAACGCTATCGCCAGAGTAGTCCTAATCAGGAGGCAACGCATGCCTAGAGTGCTGCTATTTATCCCCTTATTGTTATTTATCATTCTGGCCGGGTTTTTATGGAAAGGCTTAAGTATCGATCCTAGGGAATTACCTTCGGCATTAATCGATAAACCTTTTCCTGAATTTAGCCTGGCATCTTTACAGCAGCCAGACCGAATATTAACTAAACAGGATTTTCTGGGTCAACCCGTGATAGTTAATGTCTGGGCGACCTGGTGTCCCTCTTGCAGACAAGAACATGAACAATTACTGGTAATTGACCAGACGGGTGAAATCCCTATCATAGGATTAAATTATAAAGATGAGCGTGATCTGGCATTGCAATGGTTACAGCAGCTGGGTAACCCTTATCAGTTTAATATTTTTGATGAACAAGGCATGCTAGGTTTGGACTTAGGGGTTTATGGCGCACCAGAAACTTATTTGCTGGATGCTCAGGGTATTGTCCGGCATCGCTACGTAGGTGTGCTAACAGCGCAGGACTGGCAGGAATTAAAACTGATGATCAAAGGATGGGATAGTGTTAAAAATTAAAATAGCAACAGGATTATTAATGCTGCTAAGCAGTTTTTTGCTGTCCGCTGCAATTGATGTATACAAGTTTGATGATCCAGAAAAAGAGAAACGCTTTCATCAGCTAGCCTTTGAATTACGTTGTCCGAAATGTCAGAATCAGAATATTGCAGATTCTAATGCTGAAATTGCCCAGGATTTACGCACTAAAATTTACCAGATGTTAAATGCGGATAAAAATGATAATGAAATTGTCGATTATATGGTCGAGCGCTATGGTGATTTTGTTCTCTACGAGCCCCGGGTAAAACCACAAACTTATTTGCTCTGGTATGGTCCTGGCCTGTTTTTATTATTAGGTCTGGTAGTCGTTGTCCTGATAATACGCAGTCGAAAAAAAGCATATAACGACACGCATAACCATGAGCCATCACTATCTAACAGTGAAGCAAAGGCTCTCGATGCTTTGCTTAAAACAAAACAAGGAAAAAAACAATGATGACACTATGGCTTGTTATTGCTGTCATGCTATTGACCGCAGTGATTATATTATTATGGCCGCTGGCAATTTATAAAGGCAGGAAAAACAATAAGTCTGCTATCTCGCAGAAACAGAAAAATATAAGTATCTTTGAGGAGCGCCTAAGCGAACTAGAGAATGAACAAACACAAGGCAATCTCGATGCGGCTACCTTTCAACAATTAAAAATAGAGCTAGAGAAAACCCTCTTAGGTGATGTGCAATATGCGGCGCAGCCTATCAATAAATCAACAAGTAATGCTAGCATCCAGAATTGGCTGGTTATGGCCGTTATTGCGTGCGTATTCGTGTTGGGTACGCTGGCAACCTATAACAACCTGGGCGCAAGTGAACAATATCAACAATACCTAGCTTTAGCTGATAGTCATCAGCAGCAACCTCAGCCAGTCGCATCTGAAAACTCTGCAGCACCTGATTTTACAACCGCTATCATCGCACTGAAAGCGAAATTAGTAGAAAACCCAGAAGATATGGAGAAATGGTTTCTGTTGGCAAATACTTATGCTGCGGTGGGCGATTTTCAACAGGCTGGTGAAGTTTATAATCGCATCGCAGGTATGTTAGGTGAGCAAGACCCTGGCTATGCAGCGGCAAAAGCCGCTTATGCGCAAATGATGTATCAGGTGGCAGGGGAACGTATGATTCCTATTGTGCAGATAGCTATTAATGACGCATTAAGAGTGGACCCTGAAGAACCTACTGCTTTAATATTACAGGGACTTAATGAGTATCAGCGACAAGCTTATGCCAAAGCGATTGCCGCTTGGGAAAAAGCTAAAGTAAAAGCTGGGAAGGTGCAGCTCAACAATTTTATAGAGCCTGCAATCGCTGAAGCACGAAGACAGTCAGGTGAAGCAGCTCCAATACAACAAATCCAATCAGCCAGCACAACGCAACCAGCACAAGCGAGCAGTGCAGGAAAGGCGAGCATTAAAATTAATCTGGATATCAGCCCGGCATTACGCGCTAAAGTCAGTGGTCAAGACCGGGTATTTGTCTTTGCCAAAGCCGGTATGCCTATGCCTTTGGCAGCGGAGCGTTTACAGGTACAAGATTTACCGATAACTATTGTCCTGGATGATACAAAAGCGGCCATGCCGACTGCAAAAATATCCTCTGCTGAGCTGGTTGATATTACTGCGCGAGTAGCATTATCAGGTAGCCCGCGGGCAACTAAAGGTGATTTATATGTCACGGTAAAACAAGTGGCCGTACGCAAGGGCGTAGAACTGACTTTAGTGATAGATAAAATTGTAGAGTAAAGTGCTAGGGTGGACTATGCTCATCCTTTACCCAATCGTTGTTACCGCTACTGGTCGCTATGCTTTGCAGGATAAGGCACCTGGAAATAAATAAGCGTCCAATATTTGGGCGGGATTTTTGTTTCCAGGTGCCTAAGTCCATAAACAGCCGATATAGGTGGTACGGGTATGCAGACTCTTTTAGCAAATTATCGCCAGCAGATTAATCAATATTATCTTGCCGATGAACTAAGGCTGGTCAAAGAGGTATTGCTTACAATAACGGACTATTCTGCAATAGCTAGCCACCGTCTGGCACACTCTCTGGTTACTGCCATTCGCGATAATAAAGACCAGCAATCGCTGGTCGAAGCTTTCCTGCACGAATACCAACTCAATTCTGATGAAGGTATCGTGTTAATGGAAATCGCCGAAGCCTTATTACGGATACCCGATACGCATACTCAAGATCTGTTTTTACAGGAAAAACTGAGTACAGCGGACTGGCATAAACATCTACAACACAGTGATTCTCTGCTGGTTAATTTTGCTACTCGAACGCTTGATTTTACCGGTAAGATTGAACAGCAATTCAAATTGACCGGCCGGGCATCCCTGTCGATTTTTTCAGAGCTTTCCGCCCGTGTGGGCTTACCTGTTATCCGTGCCATTGTAAGTCAGGCTATGCAGCAACTGGCTTACCAGTTTGTCATAGGCGAAACGATCACTAAAGCGCTGCATCAAGCCAGCCTGAGAAATGATTATTTATTTTCATTTGATATGCTGGGTGAAGCCGCATTAACTGCCAATGATACGGACCGTTATTTCAATGCTTATGCACAGGCTATTGATGTGTTAGCAGCTAGTGCAAATAATACAGATCTTTATAAAAATCCTAGTATTTCCATTAAGCTGTCTGCATTATGCGCGCGCTATGAAGTATTGCAGCATAAACAGGCGGTGCAACAAATTAGTAGTCAACTTTTATATCTGGCAAAAAAAGCGCGTGCCGCTAATATTAGTGTCACTATTGATGCAGAGGAATCTGAACGCCTTGAAATGTCACTGGATATATTTAGTAAAGTATTATCTGAGCCTGAACTAAAAGGTTGGTCAGGCTTAGGGTTAGCGGTTCAGGCGTATCAAAAAAGAGCACTTAGTACCTTGCATTACCTGGCAGAATTATCCAGGGCAGAGCAATGCATAATTCCAATACGGCTTGTAAAAGGAGCTTATTGGGATAGTGAAATTAAACGCGCTCAGGTTAATGGCCTGGACAATTACCCTGTGTTTACGCATAAATCGGCGACTGATCTGTCTTATCTTGCCTGCGCGCAGTTTATGCTTTCAAAGACTGGTGCTTTTTACCCGCAGTTCGCCACGCATAATGCACATACGGTTGCTGCTATTTTGACTATGGCTAAAGCAAAACCTGCTTATGAATTTCAGCGTTTACATGGTATGGGTGAACAGCTTTACCGGCAATTACAGACCGATACACAGGGGGAAATTCCGTGCCGTATTTATGCACCTGTTGGAAATTACCAGGAGTTATTGCCCTATCTGGTTAGGCGTTTATTAGAAAATGGCGCGAATACGTCGTTTATAAATCAGCTGGAAAATTCAGATATAAATATTGAAAAAGTGATAGCCGATCCGGTTGGCCACTTCGATAATATAACTGAATTCTCTAGCAATTGTGTGTTACCCAGAGATTTATATGGCAAGCAGCGTATTAATTCAGCAGGCGTAAACCTGGCCGATCTGGAAGTACTATCTCGCTTACAGCAAGGTCTGCTACCATTCAAAACATACACCTGGCAGGCAGCCCCTTTAGTTAATGGCAAGATTTATACAGGGTCAGAGCAGACTATAATCAATCCAGCTAATAGCCTGGATATAGTAGGCCAGGTTATTGATAGCGATAAACAAGCAATAGCAGCAGCAATCGATGTAGCATCTATTGCCGCTAAGCACTGGCGTTTATCAGCCGTAAATAAGCGCGCAGAATATTTAAACAGAGCTGCTGATTTATTGGAACAAAATCGCATTGAATTACTAGCACTTTGTGTGCGTGAAGCAGGAAAGACCATTAAAGATGCCTTGGCAGAAATTCGCGAAGCAGTCGATTTTTGTCGCTATTATGCGCAATCTGCAGAGGAGTTGTTCTCTCAGCCTATCACCTTGCCAGGTCCTACTGGTGAACAAAACCTGCTGTATCAATATGCTCGTGGAGTGTTTGTCTGTGTCAGCCCGTGGAACTTTCCCATTGCTATTTTTATGGGGCAGGTAACAGCGGCATTAGCCAGTGCCAATACAGTTATTGCCAAGCCTGCCGGGGAAACACCTTTAATCGCCATGCGCTGCATTCAACTCTTGCATCAGGGGGGGATTCCCGAAGATGTGCTGCACTTTTTGCCGGGCGATGGTGCGACTGTTGGGCGGGCTTTATTAAGCGATCCGCGAATTTCAGGCGTTGCCTTTACGGGCTCACTGTCGACTGCCCGCTACATCAACCAGCAACTTGCTCGTCTACCCGTAATTATTCCCTTGATAGCAGAAACCGGCGGGCAAAATGTTATGCTTGCCGATAGCTCTGCACATAGTGAGCAACTGATTCTTGATGCTATACAGTCCGCATTTAATAGTGCGGGTCAGCGCTGTTCAGCATTGCGGGTTCTATATATTCCTGAAGAGTGTGCGGATATTATTATTGCCCGGATTATAGGCGCTATGCAGCAGCTAGTTGTAGCTGATCCGCTAGATTTGGCTACTGATATAGGTCCTGTCATCAGTGAGGATGCAGCCAGGGAACTAAAAAAACATGTGCAAAGCATGCGTGAGACTGCGAACATTTTATTCCAAATAGAACTCAAACAGCCGTTAAATAGCCGCAGTTTCTTTCCACCCACATTGATAGAACTTACTTCACTTGCGCAATTAAGCAGGGAAAATTTCGGCCCTATTTTACATATCATCCGTTATAACAGCGAAGAACTAGAGTCGATAATAGCGGCGATTAACGCCAGTGGCTATGGTTTAACAATGGGAATACACAGTCGAATTAACAGCACGATAAATACCGTGGTTAACAACAGTAAAGTAGGCAACGTGTATCTTAATCGCGATATGATTTCAGCCGTAGTTGGTGTGCAGCCTTTCGGCGGCATGGGTCTTTCGGGTACTGGCCCAAAAGCGGGAGGGCCTAATTATTTGCAGCGCTTTTGCAATGAGCAAACGCTCACGACGAATACTGCTGCCATAGGAGGCAATGCCAGTTTATTGGCAAAAGACCTGAATTAAAATAATATACGTTCTGGTGTGAAAAATATAACTGTAGGGCCGTGCTTTAGCACGCCTTTGTGCAATGATGAAGTGCTACAGTACCTCCTTACAGCCATACATTATTTGACGCAGCTAAGCTTTAAAGACCTGATTTTATGGTAAAACTCAAATTCTCCAAAGCCATGGATTTTAGAATCTGGATGGAAGATCAGTTCAGAATCTTCCAGGATATCCTGTTTAGTAATACCCATTGATTTCATTAAAACAGGGTGGTTTGCCATTTCTGACAAGGTTAATTTAAAGTTCTTGTTTTCAAAGACTATCAGTGTGGCTTTGGGACCCACTACTAGACTTTCAATTTTTTTGTCCCAGTTAGACCCTTGTACATGTAGTAAGTTTGTTAGTTGAATGGGGCCTTTTAGTCGAACCGACTTTCCTCTAAATTGTGTATCATCGTATATTTCAGCCCAACAGCCGTCATTTCTGGCATATACGTAGGTACTCTGGGTAAGCAAAAAAAAAGTAACAGCTAATGCTTTAATAGCATAACCTAGGAGTTTAAATTGTTTCATCATTCTTCCCCTTATGTTCAGTAACAAAAAATAAGTTGTTATCTTATATAATAGGGCATAGTTTCATAAATTACAATAACATGTATCCGGTTATTTTTGAATCGCATTATTATTAAGTAGCCCTAAACGGGCTTGGGTAAAAACGGTTTAAAAGCCAGTCGTTTTTGCTGATAATAATTCGAATCTTTTTTTTTCATTTATAATGGTCGAATAGCTTATAAACCGCAATAATTAGCTGATCGCTGTGGCTATATTTCGTTAATAAGAGAATACATACAAATCATTGTGTTATGAAGATACTGAATGTCTATTTTAATAATATCAATTCGCTAGCTGGCGAAAGCCGAATTGATTTTGATAAAGCACCTATTGCGGATGCAGGTGTTTTTGCGATTACAGGCCCCAATGGTTCTGGTAAATCCAGTATTCTAGATGCCATCAGCCTGGGTTTATATGGCGAGACATTTCGTTTCAAGAAGCCTGCAGAAAATGTCATGACAAAAAATACGGCGGTGTGCTTTGCACAAGTCGAGTTTTTAGTGAGTGGCGAAAAATACCGCTCTAGCTGGCAGGTGAAACGCCAGAATGCCTCACCTGATGGCAAGCTTATGGCTGCACAAATGCAATTGATCCATATTAATGGCGAAGAGCAGATTATTGAGCGTGAAGTGCATAAAGTTTTAGCATTTAATACTGAAATAATCGGAATGGATTTTCGCCGCTTTAGTCGCTCAATTATGTTGGCACAAGGGGATTTTGCCGCATTTTTAAATGCTCTGGATGCCGAACGTCTGGACATTCTGGAGCGTATTATCAGTAATGATATTTATGCGGACTATAAACAGCAGATTCATGTATTGACTCAACAGGCTGAACAGCAATTAGCAAAATTGCAGGGACGTCTAGATGAAATAGACTTGATGTCAGACACTCAGCTTGAAACAGCTGAGCTGGATTTGGCGGATCAAAAATTAACATTCTCGGAATTTAGGCAGGAAAATACGAGTTTGTTGCAGTTACAGGCTGGATTGCAAGAATTACATAAATTAGAACAGGACATTAGCCAGTTAGAACGAACTCACGCCGAAGATCAGCAAAGTGTAGCGCAGGAAAAGGAAGTCCTCACAACTATTGACGGCGCTACCGATGTGCTGGCATTCAAGCCCGGTCTAGATAGTGTTGCCGAGAAAAAAGCGTTGAGGGACCAGACCCAGCAGCAACAAGTCAGTCATCAACAGGATTTGAAAAAAATTGTGGATAAGTTACAGGCTGATGGTGTTGATGAAGCTAAACTAGAAGCTTTGCCTAGACAGGGTGCGGAACAAATCCAGCAAAAGATTGCTAATTTAAAGGCCAAGACGGCTCAACTTAAGATTGATAGACAATCGGAAGCCTCTCTCTTAAATGCACTAGAAATCCAGTTGCCAGAAAAGCAGAAGACCTTGATAGTTGTTGAGAGCTGGATAGCAGAACGAAAAAAAGATCATATTCTTGTTGAGAATATGCCAGAACTAGGACGCTTAAAAAATCTACGCACCCGTAGTGCCGATATTCAAAAACAACTTAAGTCTTATAATAAGTTGCATAAAAGTAGCTCTTCAGCATCCACTAAAAATCTCAAACGCATCTCTGAAGCCGAGAACGAAATTGGCAGCGGTAAAAAATCATTAGAGAAATTAGGGCAAGTGTTGGAGTTTATAGCTGATGGCCATAGCCTTGAAGAGATGATTGCCTTGCATGCCGGACAAAAAGAGCGTGTCGCGAATTTTGTTGAGTTACTCAATTTAGCCAAAGTACATAGACGCTTTGTTAAAAAAGGTTTTTCTAAGCGTTATGAACATTTTGATAAAGCACAGTTAGATAAGCAGATAGCCGCTAAAAATGAACAAATTGAATCGGCGCAAAATATCGCGAATATATTAGGAAAATCTGTATACCGTGAACAATTAATAATTCGATTAAGCGACGATAGGAAACAGCTGGAATATGATACGCCATGTCCATTATGTGGTTCTTTAGAGCACCCGTATTCAAGCCAGTCTCCTGCCGTCAATGATTCACAAAAAGCACTAAATGATCAGTCTGCTACGGTAAAGGTGTTGCAAAATGATGCCAGGCGCCTTACCCATCAGTTTACTTCGTATAATAACGTCAAAGAAAAAAATACCGAACATGCTGAGCGTATTAATCGGGTAAAAGCCGAATGGTTGAGTTTGTGTAGCCGTTTAAATGCAGTCAGCAAAGATTTTGAGATCGATAGTTTTAGGCCAATGAATAGCAGGATTAAAAACGAAAAGAAAGATCAAAATGAAATTGCAGCTTTAATCAAACGCTATCAGGCAAAAAAGAAAGAAACCGCCAGGTTGGATGTCTGGGTGATTAAGAAACAGACTAGCCTGGAAAGATTGCAGGCAAAGCAAAAAGTGCTTGATGAAAGTGGTCAGGGACGACCGCAGGAGATTGTTAATCTGGAATCAGAGTTGGGAACCTGCATGCAGGAAGAAAGTACCCTGACAAAACTGATTAGTACACTATTAGCTGAATTAGGGGAGAAATTGCCAGGCGTTGGTAAAGAAGATCGTTTGTATGATTTGCTGAGTAAGCGTCGGCAAGATTACCAGAGTTACACTTTGCGACAAAGAGCTTTGGCAGATGAAATAGCACAGATAACCACCAAAGTTAATGCCAGCAATGAAATATTACAGTCTCAGGATCAGCAATTTCAGACGCATTTAGCGCTAATCCAAGACCAAGAATTAGCACAGATGTATTTTTCTAAATTAGACCTGCAAGCTCAGTTAACAGGAGAGGAAAAAACAATAGCCCGGTTAGAACTCGAGTTAAATCAAAGGCTTTCTGCTTTACAAGTGCAATTGCAGCAATCTGATTATCAATCTTTAGACAGCGTTCAGGAATTAATTGATTTATCATTGCGTAAAGATGAAATTCAGTCTTTATTGTTCCAATTACAGGAAAGTATTGCCCAATATCCCGCCGAAGTTGAAGCACTACATAAGCAGTTAGATGCTGAACGTATACATATTGCAACTCAGGAGACACTGGAAAGCGTTGCGATAAAGCTTCGCGACAAGAAAATACAAATGGAAATTGCACAACAAGAAGTATCGACATTAGAAAGCAGTTTGCACAAACAGCAGCAATTGCATCATGAAAATGGGCAATTAATCAGACACATCGAGCAGCAACAAGGATCTGTTCAAGAAAAGCAGGAACAACAGCAGAAAATCGATGCTGAGCCAGAGAATGTTTTTCGTCGGCGTGTGCAGAACGCTGTAGCAGAAAAGTTACTACTATTAACAAATAGTTTCCTGGATAAAATTAACGGCCGTTACCATGTGGCGAGTGTGCAAAGTGATTCAGGACTGGCAATAGAAATTATTGATAGTAAACAGAAACAAAGTAGACGCGCGGTGAAATCTTTATCCGGTGGAGAGACTTTTGTGGTCAGCCTGGCCATGGCTTTAGGTTTATCTGAAATAGCCAATAACGGTAGAGCGATTGACTCGCTATTCATCGATGAGGGCTTTGGTAACCTGGATGCAGAGACGCTTTATACAGTGGTAACTACCCTGGAAAATTTAACCGTGCATGGTAAAACAGTAGGAATTATTTCGCATGTTAAAGGTATTCACGAATATATTAAGACCCAGATTGAATTAATTAAGGAGCCTAATGGAATGAGTCGTATCGTTACACAAGATTAGAAGTACTATCCCAAAGAGTATCTAGGCAGGTAAAGATTCTTCTTGATTGGCTTTTTATCTAAGGTTGATTGATTCTGCGATTGTCTGGATTAATCCATTGCCAGGTGCCTAAGTAGGGGGGTAATGCCGGCTCATTCCATTACTAGACCGTATTCACTAACGTCACCTGTTTTAAAATCTAAAACAAACATATCGCCATAGCTAGTATAGACATCCAGATATTTATCCCAGGGGTAAACAGGTTGGGTAATTGATTTAGTCGCTAAGGGAAAAGTGAGCAGGTCAAGCACGCCAACTGAAATTCGTCCTGTTGTATTGAGTATACCTAAACCCGTACCACCGGTAAGGCCATACAATAGATTGGTGCGATTGGAAACAATAATGATATTTTTGGGGATTTCTATCACGCCGAGCGTAATATTGGCCAACGATCTTAGTGCTTTTTCTCCTACTTTGGGACCATAAGGGTCTTCGGTAACTGCTGTTGCATCCACTTCATTTGCATGGCTAGTGCTAGAAAAAGATAGAAAAATACTGGTTAATAAAGCGAAGACGATTGTTTTATTAAATCTCATCAGATGACCTTAAATACATGTTGATTCGTTTGTTTTAGTATAGCAGTTCTTTTTAAGAACTAAACCAGATGAGAATAAATATACGCTTGAGCTCCCCCTGTGTCAGGATAGTTGTCGCCTCTAAAATTAATTAGAGGAAAATAAAATGAGAGCAAGATTTACTCAATCATTTAAAATACAGGCC
>LWDU01000209.1_pt1 | contig 22447 bp, 34 predicted proteins | sample 727161 | NCBI WGS metagenome assembly LWDU01 (sample SAMN04566230, study PRJNA314399) | hydrothermal vent metagenome | isolation source: deep sea hydrothermal plume seawater | place: Mexico: Gulf of California, Guaymas Basin | collected 2004-07-11
TTATCCTTGACATGATGCACAGTCATCTTGTGAGTCGAATGAACCTGATACTGGTTCTGATATATCTTGACCACTTGGAGTTTCTGAATAATCCTTCATTGTCTGTTGTTCAACCTTATTAGATAACAACTCAGCCTTATTAGATGATTCAGTTCTCAGATAATATAATGATTTATTTCCATATTTCCATGCATTGTAATGTACATCATGTAGATATTTCCTATCAACCCCTGCAGGAAAGAATATATTAAGTGATTGAGATTGACAGATATATTTTGCTCTTTGTCCACCAAGACGGACAATTGCATTCTGATCGATCTCAATTGCAGTTTTGTATACTGACTTTTCATGTAAAGACAAAAAATCCAAATGTTGAATTGATCCATTATTACCGATAATAGAATTCCAAATTTCATCCGTATCTTGACCGTATACTTCTAATAGATCAGAAAGAAGTGAATTTTTAATTAAGTGTGATCCTGCACGCGTTCTATGAACAAATGCATTTGCCTTAATAGGTTCAACTGATGGACTAGTACCAGCAATACTAGAAGAATTTGCATTAGGTGCAATTGCAAGTAAGTTTGCATTTCTTCTTCCAGTACCAATCATATCCGGACATTCACCACGTTCTTTTCCCAAAACCAAAGACATTTTTACTGCTTCATCTTTAATATAAGAGAATACTTCTTCGTTAAGTTCACTTGCAGCCTGTGATTCAAATGGTATAGATTTCTTCATTAATAGATTATGCCAACCCATTGCACCAATACCAATTGATCTTTCTTGAGTTGCAGAATACTTTGCTTTTGATATTTCAACAGGTGCATTATCGATAAAATATTGTAGAACATTATCAAGGAAAATAGTAAGATCTTGTACCAGACTAGTACCTTTCCATTCATCGTATTTCTCTAGATTCAATGAACTCAGACAACAAACTGCAGTTCTTTCTTCATTGGTTGGTAGAGTGATTTCAATACATAAATTAGATCCTCTTGAGATTAATCCTTTATCCTTTTGTGTTTGTGGATATGCATCATTGGCTTTATCAATGAAATAGATATATGGTTCACCTGTACGATAACGGGTTTCTAATAGAGTCTCCCATAGTTCACGTGCATCTACTGTCTCAACAGATTCATCAGTTTTTGGATCGATTAGATCCCATGATTTATTATTCCCCACTGCTTCCATAAAGGCATCAGGAACATTAACCCCATGATGTAAGTTTAAACATTTTCTATTAACATCACCAGTAGGAATTCTAAGTGACATAAATTCCATGATGTCAGGATGAGAGATATCTAGATATGCAGCATAAGATCCCTTTCTAGTAATACCTTGTTTATATGCAGTCATATCTGCATCAACCGTATGAAGAAATGGGATTGGGCCAGGAGCAATATCAGACACAGATCTAACATCAGACCAATGACCACCAACACCACCACCCTTAACTGACAACCATCTTAGTTCGGATGTGTGTTCAATAAGACCCTCTAATGTATCCGGAACATATCCCAAGAAACAAGAGATAGGCAGTCCTTTAACCTTTTCATCTGGTTCTGGTGCATTGGATAGAATAGGTGATGAAAACATAAACCAGTTTTTATCTATATAATTATAGATTCTCTCTGCTAGTTCGGTATTACCTCCGGAAAATGCGATCGCAGTTCTTTTAAATGCATCTGATGGATCTTTTTCATATTCCCTCATGTAATAATCTTTTAATAATTTATATGCTTGTTCAGTAAGATTCATCATCACCTCTTCTAATTGTTTATTTTTTTATTTTTTGACTTCGGTTTCAGTTTCTGGCCATAATGCATTTTCCCTTACTAGTTGTTCTGCATTATCCCATTCTAAGTCTTTAATTTTCTTTTCTAAATCTTTTTTCTCAAATTCCAATACTTCAATTACATCTTTATTATCCATTTTTAATTTCTCCAATCAGATAATCACGATATTCGGATCTATTATAGTTAGTGATCCATTTTATGTATGTTTCATATTTCTTTATTTTATAATCGAATGACCTCCATAGATAATCATCTTTCAGTTTCACATTAAACACATCAACAAAATTGGTAAGACTATTGATTATAGATATAGTCTCCATTGTACATCTTTCGGTAAGTATTTTTGGATCATCTGGGTCAAATAATTCCTCAAAGGTATTGCCATCTAATAACCTAACAACATCATTTTTGAAATTATACATAAGTGATCCCATAGAACCTATCAATTTTTGTAGATAAGATCTATCTAGTTGATCTGGTTGTAAACCTTGGGCACCTTGTGCAGAAGAAGTATTATATATAATATTACCCACCACCAATTTCACAAACTCATCCCTACTATATGTATTTGCGGCTTTCTCATAATGCCACATATTCATTCTATTTTGGAATGTCGTATATGAATGGTGGTTTAAATAATTTATCCTTTTATTATGCATTATATCAATGAAATTAAAATCTCCCGACTTTTTTCTGAAATGCATTTTAATACCCATCAAATATAGATCTGCACGATATCCATCCCATTCATCTAAGGTTCTACCCATTAGATAGGTAGAATTGGTCGTGTCACACCCCTATCAATCACATGATTTTTATATGCATCCATATACATTTTTTCTTTGATATTCGGAGTTAATAATTTTGCAGCAGATTCAATTTCCATTTCATATTCTTCACAATACCATAGTATGGTATCCAAGATAGACATAGAATGTTCATTAGCTTTAACTTCGATTATCTCTGAAAATTTCTTTTTAGTTAAAAGAATTTCCGATGTTTTTTTACTTGTATCAATTGCAATCATTAATTTTCACCTTTCACCAAATTATGTATATATTATAACAAAGATAATCACATTTGTCCAGTACTAATGTCCAGAATTTAATTTTGCAATCAAATAAGACTTAACAAATCCAGATCTAACAATATCATTCAACCCAAATTCAACTATATCAAATTCTTTCATATCCGTAATAATGGACAGGAATTTAGTGAACCCCTCTGCTTCACGATAAGAAAGGTCTGATTGATCGATATCCCCAGAAAATATAATTTTACAATTCTCTCCTACTCTAGTGATTATTGAGTTTAATTCCCAAAATGATAAATTCTGAGATTCATCTACAATAATCACTGCATTATCAATAGTAATGCCTCTAATATAAGAAGTAGTGATAAATTTAATAGTTCCCTGATCCACAAGTCTATTATACAGGGAATCGAAATCATCTGAATTATTTTGTTCGAACATATACCCAACCATCCCACGATATGGTGCCTGATATAGTTCAGTTTTTTCTTCAACATTACCAGGCATAAATCCGATATCCCTAGTAGGTACTGCACTTCTTACAATGAACACTGTTTTCTTATCCGATAAAGATTCCTCTAATGCTTTATACAGTGATATGAATGTTTTACCGGTTCCTGCTGCACCATAAAGAAACAGACTTTGACCTGAATCATATGATTTGAATGTTGTCTTTTGTGCATCTGTTACCGGTTCTATCTTAACTAGATTTTCTTTCTTGACAGTCATTTTCTTTTTACTCGCCAATTTCCGTAATTCCTTTTAATTTATTTCCATTGTTGCATGTGGTGATTTATCTTTCACATTTCTTAAAACATCTTTAAATGCATCTGGGGTTTTACTTAATGGATTCCCCACACCTGATACAATATGAGGTGCTCCAACAATTTGTGACCAAACCCCAGAGCCAGTCAATTCTTCCATTTTTGAAATAGTTAATACCTTTTCTACTATTTCCCCAGTTTCATTATTCTTCAGATCGTATAATGGCATATTAATCAAACATTTCGAAAATATTCATCATTCCAATCCATTGCAGCCTTTACAACTTTATCAGATAATTTATAATCCACATCAACAGATCTATTTTTTGCAGAGATTAATAATAATGCTTCTGATTCATGAAGAGCCTCAAGGGTTTGTACAAACCTATTCTCTCTCTGAAATTGTTTCAATGTTTCATCCCCGTTCTCGACAAACGACAATAAAATTTTAATATCATGTTGTAAAAATTTATGACCATCACCCAGAGGTGATTCTGATGGTGTGTATGGTACTTCCCCATCTGGTAATAACCATTTGATCTTAGGATCATATGCAGCCTTTAAAAACATTCTCATTGCTGGAATGTCAAATTTCTTAAGTTCCTCGACCTTTGCTTTGAAACTTTTCTTTTTACCTGCTGATTGAATCATTTCAACCATTGTCATATCTTCAATTTTCATAATTTAGAAATCCTCTATATCGGTAATTAATTCTTTATATTTGTTCTTTACAAGATAACTCAATAAGTCCATTTTATTTCCGACTTTGTTATCTTCTGCATACATAGTATGTATATGTTTGCTTATATCTACTGGTATTTTTTCAAATGAAATCAATAGTTCATTTCTATGAAAATTTCTCATCATCCCCTCATCACAAAACTCTTCCGGAGGTTTTCCGTTCCATTCTGCAAGTTTCTTTTTTGTTATCGGTGACTGTCGAACATTAGATATCAAAGCATTATCAGGACTAAGGAAATTTGGTATACCATCACCACGATCCCCTCTAAGAATATGTTCCCTCAAATAGGTCTTTGCATCTATACTGGGAGCAACCATTTTCTTTTGAAGAGGTGAATATTGTCTAACCATCTTATTTTCATGAAGTTGAAAATAATCTTTATCTGCAGATAATATCAAAATCTTTTCAGATGTACCTTTATACATAAGTGCAACCACACCTATTATATCATCTGCTTCAGTATTATTACAATCCATTACTTTCCATGGAAAATACTGTTTTAAATCTTCCTTCACCGAATCAATTCCTGCATAGATGGCTTTCCAATCATGTTTGACATCTGTAGCTTTGGTTTTTCTTCTAGTTGCTTTGTAGTGCTCAAATCTATCATATCTCCATGATCTTTTATCATCCATGCAGAGTATCATTTCCCCATATCTACGTTGATGTTTCAATTTATACTCAAGTAAAGATGAGTATACCATATGTTTGAATGTTGGTACATTCAATTTATTATCATTATATTTTAAGTTAACCATAGCATTTGCTATGAAAACTTGACTGCAATCAACTAAAATCATATTATCTAAAAGTCCTCCTCATCATCTTGAAAATAAAAGGTATCACCCTCTTCCAACTCTAATTCATCCCCACAAAATGGGCAGCATCGTATACTATATGCATTATCATTCATCGAATGAATAATCTTAAATGATGCTTCACATGATGTACACAATACCGTTAAACTTACATCTTCCATTAAATTCGTTTCCATTCCATTAGTTTCATTTTGGCAATAATACCAGAATGATTGTTATTTTTTATAATTTTCATTATCTCATCACATGTTGTCCCGTTAATTATATATTCATTAATATCTTTACCATTCAATGAATCTGGTAATAAACACACAGTAAACCCCATATCTATAAACTTATATATATTGTTTATAATTACTTTATTTCTCGGTTCCTTATCTGGTATTAAAATACAGATATCTCTATCGATAACACTACACACCCTAGAAAGATTTGCATTGTTTACAGCAATTGCATTATCGAGAAACATTGAATCGAATGCACCCTCTACCACATAAACCGGTTTATTATGATCAATGATATCCAATCCATAAAATGACTGTTCATCTGATAATGACACATTTATATACCTAAGTCCGGAATCACCAATTGCCCTACCTGTAAATCCTACTAATATTCCATCTTTATTATAATAAGGGACTATCAATCTAGGCTCACTGACCAACTTACGTTTCTTATCTAGAATTGAAAAATCGTCAATATAATATAATCTTTTTGCATGTTTGATCGGTATTTTACGATTAATAATATATTGCACAGCTGGATGATCTGGTGTCAGAGTTTCCAGTTTTACTGCTTCACGTTGAAGAATATTCTTCGGAGGTGTTGTAAATGTTGGTGTGAATGAGAATGGATAAACCGTAGGTGGTTCGACCGTCTCATTTAAGTCAGGATGAATCTCTGCCGAAGTAAATTTTTCTTTGAATTTCTCAAAATAATACTCCCTTGCATCATTCTCTGAAACAGTTTTCAGAAAGGAATATAAATTTAATGACGATGAACAATTAAAACAATAAAAGAAGGTTTTATCTTTTTTTGATATTAAATGCGCACGTGCTTTTGATTGCGATTTTTCAGAGTCACCACAGATAGGACATCTGAAGTTATACTCATCTCTCGTTTTTTGTTTGAACCTATGCAGCTTATGTGCAACTTGGTTAATATATTTTCTATCAATGTAATCCATAATGTATTATACCCTATAATAAAACTCAAGTCAAGTTATTTCATGGTTTAGATTTTGATCCTATTAATGCAGATCCAAAATAGAATATTGAAACCGCAAGTGCCATGTTTCCAAGTTGATCAACAACCATCATGATATGTTCTGCCCATTCGGGCCCAAATCGAATATCACTAGTATCAGATGGAAATGGTATTGCATAAACTATTGATGATAACAATATCAGTGCAAGAAATGAACCCATTATACTCCATGCAAGAATTCTTCTAGTAATAGATCTAATAGAATTCTCATGCATAGTAGACTTAACCAACTCCTGATTCAGTCTGGCAAGCTCCATCTGTGCTTTTACCCTTTCTTCGGTGGTGAATTCCTGCTCATCAATAAACCCACCAATACCCCTAACAGAACTTGATATAAGGTCTATAGATTTTGATGCAGTTTCTCCACCACCAAACAAACTAGTCAACATTCCAATCATTTTAATAATATGGCTTTAATAGTTTCAGTTATTCCAAATGCATTTAATACCAACAATGACAATGCACCAACACAAAAATATTTAATTTGTGTTAATGTTTCAGCGATAGTTGTCAGACTTGATGATAAAACTTCAACTTGTTTTTCAATTCTCTGAATATCCTTATCATGGGATTCCAAGACCCATGCATGTCTATCCATTCGATTATCCGGACATCGACCAATCGTTCCATGATCGGTATTAATATTTTCCATAATGGTTATTCCTTTGAGATGTCTATACCCATTTTTAAGAGTTTTTCTTTTATAGCATTATCAATCTTTTTCTGATTTCTCTCTTTGATTCTTTTTATTGCAGATCTGAAAGCTTTAGTACGGGCATCAACTCTAGTAATAGGTTTATTTTTTAATGGTAAATCTCTCATTGCAACTTCACCTGATCCTGCAACATTTACAATTTCTTCATAGAAGTCGATATCATCTAATATCATAATACCCATATCCTCATCGATCTGGTCAATAGTATCTATGATATCATAGGTGAATTCACCTGACTCCACAACACTTTCCAATAGAATTTCATATTCTCTACTTGGTAAATGTTCTTTTAATAAGAAAAGTGCAGCTGCATATGTTCCAAGTTTAGATTTAACTAAAGGCACTTTTGACAATACTCTCTTAAAATTAAATACTAATCTATGTACTAATGTATATGCATCCTTTTCTTCAGATGTGGTCAATTTTTTAGATGTTATTCTTTTGCCATTTTCATCGATAATACCATGTTTAAAGGCAGGTTGCTCTGTCCAAGGTATAGTCAATATTCTTAGAAATCTATAGGCGACAAACATATCAACATATTTCCCCTCCTTTAGATCTACAATTCCATTGTTCATATAATTTTCTCCAAGTGTATCATCAAATCATCATCATTGATGACACTTAACATTTCGGTAGGTGACATATAATCGAGATATATTACCACACTTTTAAGTTTAGAATAGTACAGACTATCTGTATGATAAAACAATAATGCAACAGTTGCTTCTACCCCAAATACATTCTGTAATAATATTACAGTATTAATCAATAATCTCCAATTGATATTCTGACTTTTGAATAACCTATTAATCAATTTGAACTTCTTATAATCAGTATTAAATTCTTCCTCACCAGAGATTGCAGGGTTCATATAATGCTGTATTCCAAACATTATATGATTGCTCCTATTAAGATGTTCAAACATATTTTACCTATGTAATTGTTACATTATATGAAGATAAAATTTGCCACTTTAAGCCATCGAATAATAACGATAATGTACCACCACTACCTACAAACAGAACCTGAGTATTCCCACAACAAAACCCAGTTGATGCAGTAACTACATTATACACAGTATTTGGACTGGTATAACTATCAACATTTACCACAATATTAACCAATTGACCATCAACTGCGGTAGTTGGTAATGTAAATACATCTGGAGAGCTTTGTGTGCCGGTAAAACTTTCAATTCTGATATATGACACATCATTATTAATAATATTCTGTGAAACATTAGAAATAATAGACTTACCTGCCAATACCAATTTTGATGGTATTGATGCAAACAATGCTGCAAGTGTAATACGTTTGTTAACATGACCGTTAATAGAATCGTAATCCACTATATGTAATAGATCTTCTGATGATGTAGATATACCTAGATCGGTAAGACTTGATATTTTTTTATTTGCCATTCTTTAAACCCTCCAAAGGGAATTATTATGCTGGGACTCAGCTCAATGAAACTTATTTTTTATTTTTTAAACTTTTCTTGTTTGGTGTAGGTTTAACTACAGGTGTGATTTCTAATGTGGTATCACATACATATACTTCATTAGTGACTGGATCTTGCCAACCCAATTTAGTTGCAACTGCATTTGGACACCAAAATGGTGCTTCTTGATTAGACATTTGTTTTTCCTTTTTTGATTGATATTATTTATATAAAATCATTAAACGATTCTAAAATTCCCATTTCTTTTTTGAGAAGTTCGAATAATTCTTCTGACTGTTTAAATCCTTTAGGCAAACCCTTTGCAAACGATTTAAAATCTTTATCCACTACTGCTGCTCTCATCTTGGATGCAGACATACCTTCTACACCCTCGGAATCTGGATCACGATCCCCTGCAGATTTAACAGAGATTTGTTTGAAATCATAAAACCCATGTCGTGCTTCAGTTCCATTATATTTATTAATCATTGTTTCGAATTCACTGACCCTATCAGATCCGACTACCATACAGATATAACCATATCCCTCATCATGGAGTTTTACCAATATATCAAATATTGTATTAATTTTAGCATCATCCATTATATATAATGAATGTTTAGGATTCATCAATCGTGCATATTTAACTTTATCTTTAAATGATAATGGATTCTTTTTACGGTCATGTGATCTAGATAGGTACATTCTATACTCTGCACCTTTAGATTCTTTTTTTAATGCATCAAGTAATTTAGTGTGACCGACTGTCGGGGGATTCAATCTACCGAAAGAGAATGTCATTTTTTTCATTTCTGCCAACCTTTAATTATATCTTTTGAAAAGTTATTTGATGAGAATTCCATTCTATCAACTAATTTTACCGCTGAACCATCTGTATCAATTGCAACAAATCCCTCAGATCCTGATGTTTTGAATCCATCAATTGTTTTAACAAAAGTGTTTATATCTGATACTTTATCCAATTGATCAATTAGAATCTCTTTTGCAGCAACCAAATGATTCTGTAGATCGAACATCAATTTAAGATTGGCTTTATTATCATCTGAAAAGAAACTGAGTACATCATCACGAACACCACGTTTTCTATCTTTACCTTTATCAGTTTTTAGTTTGTCAATTTCCTTTTGATATCTAATATTAATCCATGATATCAGATCTTCAGTATGACTCTTGGTATTAGTTATTTTCTCTTGTGATCTAACCTTAGTGTTATTAAAGGTATTAATCATTTGATTGATGATAGAATTATCTGATACTTCTTTTAATGTTGATGATGATATTTTTCTGAAAATCTTACCAGCATTCGATAAATTCTTGGTAACGGTTTCTGTTTCGGATTTAGTCATGGTTGCAGTACCAGATAAATCTTGAAGATCTGCAGTCCTCATCCATACAGATCTAGATTTTTTTAAGGAATTAATAGATATATCAAATGATGCAGACATACTTTCAAATGAAGTTCCTGTATATTTTGTATGCCAAACAACCCCAATTTTAGATGCAATAACATCAGTTGCTTGATCTACCGGTATTGCATAAACAATTGTATTAGGATGAAATGTTATATACTTCTGACCGTCAATTGTTTCTTTTTTGAGATCAGGTTTAATATACATGATATCACCTTGCAACACACCTTTAATATTAAGTTTTTTAAATTCTGTGTAAGCAATCTTCAATTTAACCGATAGTTCTCCTGATGTATCTGCATCAATATCATCGAATGATTTATAGACTTTAGGATTCTTATTAAATATACCTTTCTTTGCAACAAAAAACACACCATCACTTGGATCGATTCCAGCAAATACCGCAGGAGCTCCATCCCATTTTACAGTGACATTATGGGAAGTGTTAGAGCTCCCACCAAGCATATCCCGTAAACTCCTCAATGCATTAATAGCACTTCTTGTCCCATCAACACCACCATCTAGAACTAAGTCTTCGATATGTGTCATATGGGTATTCTTTGCTTCTGTTATTGTTTTTATGGAAGTGAAGTTATTAAATGTTATCATTGGTTTGACCAGTTCGATTAAAGGGTTTCTATCAAGTACAGGACTAGTATATCAAACCGTGACTTCCTTGTCAACGTATATTAGTACTAATTATATTATTTATACTATTAAAGATCGATAGGTCTTTTCTGCAGTGTTTGCAAATTTAGATTCAAAACCTTTTGCTGGTTGACCACCACCAGAGATTGGTGTTATACCGGATTGTGCAGAAGTATCAAGATCATAGAGTCTCATCTTAGGTCTATCTATCCCCACAACAAACCGTTTAAAACTGGATAGATCGTTATATCTATTTTTCAACTGTTTAATCATTAATTGATTCTGTCCCTCTAGTTCCTCAGTTGATATTAATGCTAACATAAGATCGACTGTAGCAGGCAACCCGAAAGACTCTGCAGTATTGGTAAGATCTAAATCCGGATCATCTGCACCAGATCTATTAACCTGTGTTGCAGTAACTAGTGGAACATTCTGTGTCACGGATAATCCTCGTAATTCCTCTGCAATCGATTTAATCATTGTATAAGAGTTCACACCATTTGCATTCTTTAACCGTCTAGATGTACATAAGTTAATATAATCGATGAATATGATATCTGGTTTGAAGTTCTTCTTTATCTTAAGTTCATCTAATAAATGTTCAAAATTACCTGCATGTGCAGTAGATGTTGGATATTCCTTAATTATCAGTTTTCCATGACATCGTTTTTTGATGTTAGATATTTTATTTTGGAATTGACGTTTATCAAGTTTATCAATTTTCCTAATATCTACATCCATCAGATTTGCATCAATCCTTTCTGCAATTCTTTCTTCCGACATCTCTAATGTGATATACAATACATTCCTACCCATTGACATTGCAGCTGCAGCCTGATGACACATCACAAGAGATTTACCGACCCCTGTGGATGCCAACCAACACATGATAGACTTATTCGGTAATCCACCATTAGTCACCTTATTAAGAAGGTCAATATCAAACGGAATCCTTTCTTCATCTCTGTGATAGAACTCATATCTATCATCTGCATTATCATAATAACTATGACCAATATTCGAATCAAAACTAACACTCAAAGCTTCAGATAATATCTGTGGTAATGCTTGTGGGGTTAAATCATCTTCCTTCCCATCGATAATTGAAATCGATTTCAGAACTGCATTATATATAGATCTATCTTGACAAAACTTTTCAGTCTCATCACAAAGCCAGTCAATATTTTCCTCAACTGGTTTATATGATTCTAAAGATCTTTTTGCAGTATCAAACATATCCTGTGACAAACTTTTATCAGTTTCCAATGCAACCAATAAAATATCTACTGATGGATTTTTTGCATAATTTGATACATAACTCTCAATTGTTCGGAATATAGTCTTATTGCAATGATCTTGAAAATATTCCTCCTTAATAAATGGTATTACCTTTCTCAAAAATTGAGTATTATGTACCAACTGTGTTAGTATCATGTTTTCCACTTGTTTGCTCCGTGATAACAGTCATTAAAAGATCTCCTAAGTACTTGAGTGGAACGTTAATCCCCGTGGGATTAACTGCCAACTTATACTTGAAGCTTAGAGTTGGAACATCATTTTCCACATCATTTTCTGATTCAAATTCAAACCAAAAGTCTTCATATAACACTATTATACCAGAATATTCAAGATCATGCAAATAAAGTGCTAGAGTATTTGGATATTTGTCATTGAATACATATTCATAATCTTTCGTTGGTATATCAACTTTCTTTATATCACTCATTACATCACTCATTATATCATCTCTCATGATTGCATTGAAACATAACCAATTTTAAATTTCTCTTCTACATATTCACTGAAATTGGTATCATTGAAAATTGGATCCCAGAATTCTTTATTCATAGTATCCTTTTCACGGTAATTTTTATCATCTGTAACAGTCGGTCTAGTATACCAACCAACTTTTGGTTTTACCACGAACCCAGATTCGACTGCAATTTCTAGTAGACCAGACCATTTTTCTATACCACCTTCCCATGAAACCGAAATAGGAATCTTACTTTTTTCTTTAACGAATCTAGATTTTTCAACATTAATAATAAAATCATATCCCTTGATTTCTTTTCCAACTTTATCCTGTCTTCTACCAATAATGAAGATAGTGTTTGCAGAATATACAACACCCGTACCACCTGAAACGACTTGTTTAGAAAACATTTCTTGTGTTTCGTATGTGTGATTGATTGCAATCAATGGAATATCATTAAGTGTTAGGTATGGAGTGACCATACGAAATAAAGATTTCATTTGTTTGGCTCTAGTCATATCTGCAACAGATTTAGAATCACGTGCATCATCAACCTCTTTCTTTGATGCTAGGTTTCCAATCGAATCTATTAAAACAAAGACTTTTTCTTTTGCATTAATTCCTTCCAGTTGAGTAACCAGATCAAATTTAAGTTCTTCCACATTCTTAATAGGAACATGTAGAACTCTAGTCATATCAATACCGAATGAATCCCAATATGCCTGAGGTGATCCAAACTCGGAATCATAAAATAAACATACAGATTCAGGAAACTTATCCTGATATGCTTTTAACATCAATAACCCGAATGATGTTTTATAATGTTTACTTGGGCCTGCAAGAACTGTCAATCCAGAAGTAATACCCCCATCAAAAGATCCAGATAATGCAACGTTCATCATAGGGACTGAAGTTGGTATTGGGGCTGATTGTTTCAGGATTTTAGATTCAGTCATTATTGCAGACTGTTTTATTTTAGATGTTGATTTCATTCGTTCAAGTAAACTACTCATTTTTCATTCTCCATAATTAAGTTCATATTATATAACATTTACCAGTGAATGTCAATCAACAAAAAAACTTGCAAGTGAAATAGTTTTCTTGTGATTCCATCCAATAATTTTAAGCATTGTCTGTACAGGTTGGAGGAAAGATTTCTCGAATTGTAGATCATAATCGATATATTTCTCCAGATCAAGTTCCGGTGGCAACACACTTGGTATTGCAATTACATTAGATTGTAATGTGTTCGGCATTCTCATATAACAAAATTTAATCTTATCACCATTCTCTACAGATTCATATCTATCACCGAGTCCAGCTTTATATATTGCATGATTATACACAATAGATCCACGTACATGAATCGGTGTCCCTTTCCTGTATAATGTTACTGGATCAAAAAACTTATCAATATTATTTGCAGTTCTAGGAAATGAAATATTCAAGAAATCGGTTTTATTAAATTTTTGTTTAAAGTCTGAATAATAATCTTGTGCTTCCTTTTCAGTTCCATTCAGAATGATTTTAATAAATTCCTTAAGTGCATCACGACATACGGATGGTGTTGATGATCTAACCGCTTCAATCCCCATCATTTTAATTTTAGGATCCTTATATCGAACCCCCTCATTATCAATGACATTCATGATATATCGTTTCTTTGCAAAGAAAACTGAACTATCTGCAATTGCTTCACGATCCATATCCATTTTTTGTTCATATGCATTAGTATAGATATACAATTCCTCATATGCATCATTTATCACTTTCTGTATCTGATCAGATCCAATCTTATCTAAGAAATCAGTTTTCTCTTGAACCCCCTGTTCTGGTTTCCATGTGATAGAGTCCATAATTTTCTCGAATGATACATATACAGAATCCGTATCAACTGCAATAATATAATCTTCCTCTTTATCACTCTTTAGAACCGAATTCATATATTTGTTAATTGCACGTTCAACCCATCGAATACTTAACTGTCCTGCAGTAGTAATAGATTCTGCCATATCAACATCAAAGTGACGGAAATACTTATTACCCAATGCACCATATAAACTATTAAGAAGAATTTTAAGTGCCATTTGTTCCACTTGCAATTTATTTTCTAGATCGGAATCCCCATCCTTTGCAGCTTGAATCATTCGACCTTTAACTGCCTTCCTATCTGTAAAATATCGATCCATTAACGATGGAATAAATCCACGTTCAGAAGTAGTATATAATGTTCCATTCGGTGTCACACAATCAGTTCCACCAACAAGATCATCAACAACTTCAGACCCATGTTCTTTATTAAGAAGTGAATCTATAGTGACTTTATCATTCAACTTACCATTAATTTTCTCAGGTGAAATATTATATTGCATAATAAGATGTGGATATAGTGATGCCAAATCGAACGACATTACCCATTTATGTCTACCTACTTGAGGATCTTTAACATAACCACCAACAAAATCCCTAGAATCTGATACATGATTGGATCCAACTATAATATTCTGTTCACGTAGATAATTATAACATATTACATCCCATATCCTAATAGTTCCTAATGTATCTGCAAAGTTACATTTAGCCATATAAGCCATAGAATACACTAAACTTAAAAGATTTAATTTTTCATCAAGTCTCTTAACTAGTTCAACATCTTTAATGTTATAATCAATGAACAACTCATAATTCTTTTCATATAGATTATGTAGATTCGAATATTCTGCATAATCAATCTTTTTCTCACCTAGTTCGGCATGAGAAATAAAATTCAATGAGTAGGATTCTTGTTGATTGTATGTAAACTTTTTATATAATGCAGAATAATCCAGACATGTGACACCTCTGATATCATATGTTTCTCTGGTTTTTCCGAATTGTTCTGATGTTTTTTTGAACAGATCATTCCAAGGTGATAGACTTTTTGCAACATCCATCATCCCTAAGTTATCCATTCGATTGACGATATATGGAATATCAAAGAATTCAATATTCCATCCCGTCATTACATCAGGACTGATAAAGTTCCACATCCCGACAAACTTCCGAAGAAGATCCCGTTCATCTATACATTGGAGATATTTTACATTTGAATTTTTTGGAGTGTATTTACCACAACCAAAAACATAATATATATTCTCAGATTCTAAACAGATGGCATTAACTTCACCATTTGCATTTTCTGGATAAGGGAATCCACCCTCTGGTGGTGGTAATACCTCAATATCAAAGTTGGCAACTCTAATCAGATTAGGATCATAGTTAACCTTTTCTTTAAACCATTCTTGAGATATATATTGATATTGATGTGGAAAGTCTCCGAAGATTTCGGATCGACCCTCCACACCTTTATACTGATTGACGTACTCTTTAGAAGCTTTAATAGAATGAAATTCTCTACCACTCAACTCTCTACCATCAAGAGTCTTATAATATCCTTCATTCAACTCATAAAGAGATGGTCTGAAATTGGTTTTTCTGAAGTATTGTTTACCCTCGGAATAACCTCTTGTGTAAATCTTTCCACGACTTACAATAGCATTTGTATAAAAATCTGAATTCACTTAACAACTCCCATAATCTAAATAATATTATACCACTATCACATCATCTTTGTCAAGATTTTATTTTAGTTTTTACTTTTTCTATCTATTTCTGCATATATTTTACGCAGAGATTTCGTTCTATTGTCCAAACTCTCATATTTCGATCTTGTCGGATCTTGTTCTTTTTTCTTTTTTTTTCTTCTTTCCTTTTGATCTTCATATGATATAGAGGATCCACCCGATCCATAACCACCAGCACCAGGCGTATTCCAATCTCGGTCGAATACTGGATTATGGCTTCTTTCTTTTTTGCAAATTCCATCATCAAACGTTTTTCATGTTTTTCAAATTCTTCTTTGCGTTTATTTCTCATAATTAAGTTAATTTAATATAATTTTTTTCTCTGGTGTGAATATTAAACCATACATCTGAGAATATGATGCTTGCATCTGTTCAGACGGTTGACCTTTTGTCACTAACCATTCAGTCTTAAGGTCAAATGTTTCTGTTGCCGAATATGGCATCCACGGAGACAAACCCATAGTTACTACACCATCATCACCCCTAGAAGTTGGAATGATAACTGCTGGATTTTCAATTACAATCAAACCGTCTACCTCAGATTTGATGTCACAAATAATATCTTCACCGGATTTCAATCTTAAAATTTCAATACTCATTTCTTCACTCGCCTGTATGTTATGATGACTTCCCACCTAAATTATATTTGGGAACTAATTCCCAATTTTCTTTTTCTTTAAATGATATAATCTTTATTTGATTCATTGGTGCAAAATCATGAACAGGTGTTAGAATATCCATCAAACCCCATTCTGATAAAAGCCTTGCAATTGAATTCCTACGTGTTATATCATTATCACTTATATCTGTTTCCTTACCATCTAAAAGAAATAATTCTTTAAAATGTACAATGTAATATTTACCTTGTTTATGGAGTATATGACAAGATTGGAATAATTTATTATCCCGTCTACTTGCAACTCCAATTCTAGTTAAGGTTTCTTTTATTTTAAGGAAATTATCAGGTTCCTCAAACTTCACTTCTAAAAAATCATGATCAATGTCCATGCCTCAGTCCTTTGCTTCAATACAAATATGTATTTATAATTTTTGATTATATAGATCAATTATGTATTCTAACCGGTTTTCACCAATCAGATCTATAATTTCCTCTGCTCGTTTATCCGAATAATTATAATGATCCTTTATTGCATTGATTGCATGTGTTTTTTCTTTTTTCTTGATATATGGTGCAAACCGTCTTTTCTTAGTTACCGAATGGCGCAGAAAATCATAATGCAATCTCTTTGACATATTACCATACATATTAGTAAATTGAACTTCAAACAGACAATCAATAGATCCAGACAGAATTTTATTAATTACAAATGGGATATATCCAGATTCATTTTCTGGATCCATTAAGTTCTTTTTAGTATAATTAATTGATTCTAACCAACCTTTCATTGGAATTTTTGTTCTTTTCCAATTAGATTCATCTGCATCATATTCAGATTGTTTATCTTTTGCAATTTGAATATCATTTACAAATTCAATGATACTCATTTGAAATCACACTTCAACATTAATTCAGTAAGACATGCAAGTGTATTGATTTCCTGATCTGCAACAAAAGCAGACTTATATTGATATTCAGAAATAATAATTACCGCTTCTGGTATTGATGCAGATTGTAAAGAATCGTATAATGAATCATACACTTGTCTAAAAACACCTGTTTGATTATCATTTTGATTCTGCACAACCCATTCCCTAACTTTAGAAAATTGTTTCTTACTCAATGACTCTACCAATGTCTCAATAGATCCGGATTCATCCCCAAGAATACCAATATCAATTGATCCAGAAGTACCATATCTTTGAAGTTCATTCAACAGTCTTCGCATATCCGGATAATGTCGAATGATCATTTTCACCACAACCGCAGGTTCGAATTGGACTTTTTCCTCTGATAGGATAAAACAAACCCGTTCAAAAAACAAGGAAGACATTCGTTCCATATTTTTCTTTTTGATTGTGAAATCGATGACCGAACACCTAGAATGAATTGGTGGTAATAGTTTATTAGGAAAATTACATGTAAGAATAAACCGACATGTTTCATGAAATTCCTCAAATACTCCCCGTAATATCTTCTGGGCATCTGTGGTCATATTATCAGCCTCATCCAAAATCACAACCTTTTTTTCATTGGTTAATGACATAGATGATGCATATTCACGAATTTTTAAACGAACAGTATCAATACCACGATCATCGGATGCATTAATTAAAACATAATCCATTCCCATTTCGGTACAAATTGCACGTGCAACTGTAGTTTTACCACAACCAGCATTACCTGTTAATATAAGATTTGGTAAACTTTTCTTTTCAATAAAATCAAAGAATGTTTTTTTGATCTGAGGATCTAAAACTGCTTCATTGATAGATCTTGGTCTATACTTTTCTACCCAAAGTGATTCACTATTACTCATAATATATTTCCCAAATTAATGTAAAATTCTGTCAGGTGATAAATCCCCAACTTCTCGCCCATCTTCATCCCCCATTGCAACATCCTCTTTTGATAAATCAGATATTGCAACCAGAGAATCGAATAATATTTGTGAATCGATTCCCATTTTACCACATTCTGTGAATGATTTATGCATCAATGCAAACCAGATGGATGGACTATCATACCCGAACTCTTGAGCATAATGTTCATCCATCTCATCAATCACATGACACAATCTAGAATCGATTGCACGCATTAATGTTATATAAATTTCCAATGCATCCGCATCAGATTCTTCTTCTATGTTATCAGGTTGTTTTTGTTCCATGTGTTGAGTCCGCCTCCATTGCTATCCAGTACTCGACTGAATTTGACCCTTTAAAGTGTGCCACACCATTTTCAGAAAATGCAATTTCATAATCCATTGGTAACAGTTTTAAATTCTCTTTAAGAAAATAAAATTCAAAATCAATTGAACTATCTGCACCATCAATTGTTGTGAAATTTTCTGCACCTGATAGGCCTGTTTTATCAAAAACCCCAATCTCTACCGATTCCCCGTCACATCGAAATACAATATCTTCAACCCCTAATGTATTAGAAGTTGCAAGAATTGACTTAATTCTTGCAGCAGATAATGATAATGTTGCACATGGATCAGGAAGATCTAGATCTTTAATACCGGTTGATGTCAGAATCTCTTTACTAGCAAGATCCCATTTTGTCACTGATGGATTCCCCAACGAATCAAATCCACTCATCACGACTTTTTTTGGTTCAAATGAAATTTCTAATGAATTCTTAATAGTGCTCAATGCACCAAGAAATCCAGATAAATCATAAATTCCAAATTCTGGAAAGTCAACATCAACTTCTGCTTTGGATAAAATATTCTTTAATACAGAAATAGTTTGAAGAGTGTTTCCACCAGAACAATAAAAATTCGAATTGATAGTTGAAAAGTTTTTTAAAATTTCAATTGTTCTTCCGTCAAGTTTAATTGTAGCCATTATTTATTCACCTTTTAAATTATAATTAGATTCAAGATTGTTATTATACACCAATCATGAATATATGTCAAGTCACCTATAATCATCCCAATCCGGATCATTCGAACATCTAGATTGATCAAAATTATATTCAATAACACTCTCACAAAAGGAATATCCAACATCATTATTCCTATATGAATAGTAACTATGAACAACAATAAAAAAAAGTATAGACCATGTGACAATAGTGCCAATACCCATATATCAATCCTCCTATGAAAGTTTACATCTATATTTATACTACATTCAACAATATTTCTGATGCATACACAATTGCAAATCCAACTATTACTATTTGAAGATTATACATTTTTTTCACCATCACTATTAAAAAATTGTTTATCAATTTTAATTATTTCCAAATTGGCTTCATGATATTTCACAGTTCTACCATTGGTATTTTCGAACATAACCCTTAAGATGTAATTTTCATCTTCCAGTATTATACCACGTTGACCATAAAAATCATCATTTTTACTTTTAGGTGTTGCCAATTGACCAACCTGACCCTCTATCAGAAACCTGCCAACACCAACAACCTCCATCCACATTTCAAATTCATCATCATCATATACCTCATCGGGTTTATATTCTTCATATTCAGGTTCATAGGATTTCCATTCTAAAGATTTTAAAAATTTATTATACATATCTCTAATCATTTTTTATTTCCATTTTGGTTATTTCCATTTTAGTTGATTGGGATGTTAGTTTTTATACTTCAGGGACATTGTCAGGTACAATAGAAGCATCGAACTTAGTATAAAGTTCCTTGAAAGTGTTTTTAGTTTCTTCATCAAAACGTGAAATTGCAAGATCAATTGATTTCATACGTTCTTCAAAAATTGCATAAGTTTGGACAATGTGACCTAAGCGACGTGTTGAAATAACATCATCGACACCATCATCATAATAAGTCTTACGAATACCATCTGCCCATGATACTAATAACTTTGCAAATTCAACATCAACTTTACCAAATGCATTCATGTGGTTAATTAATATTTTTTCTTCAGTTGCAATTGTTGGGAATGGTTGTTCTATTGCAATCGTGAAACGTTCTAAGAATGCTTCATCAATGATGGTTGCAGCAGAGAATTTACCAGAATCAGAACCCTGACCCTTAGTATTTGCAGTTGCAATAACATTAAATCCTTTTTTCGGATATACAATTTCTCCAGTTTTTTTGATTACAATGGGTTTACCCTCTAAAACACCTTGTAGTGCCATAATTTTATTAGAGCCACGATCAATCTCATCGATTAATAAAATTGCACCTAATTCCATTGCCTTAACAACAGGGCCTTTCTCGAATACGGTATTGCCATCAACTAAACGGAACCCACCAATCAAATCATCTTGATCAGTTTCAGGGGAGATTTGAACACGAATAAATTCACGTTTTGCATTAGCTGCAGCTTGTTCAACCATCATGGTTTTACCATTACCAGATAATCCAGTAATGAAAATAGGATAGAAAAAATCAGTCTTAAGAATCTTTAAAACATCTTTATATGCTCCCCACTTAACAAATAATGGATCTATCTCAGGGATATATGAAGTCTTATAAACATTACGAATTACTGGTTTTATTTCTACCACATTTTGAACTGTTGCAACCTTAACATTCGGTATTGTCGGTGGTTTGGAAAGTACACCTTGTACATTAAATTCATAAACATTATAAACCCCGTGGGATGCTTTGACCATTAAAGTAGTAATATCACCTACCATTTGCTCCCTACCTACAATCTTAGACCATGTATCTTTGATTTCTTTTCTAGTAAACTGGGACTTGCCTGGAAAATCTTCTTCTAGACTTGCAATAATTTGATCATATTTACTTTGTAAAAAATTGGTAATTGGTTTCATAATTCTCTCTCTTTAATAATATAGTTAAATCTCAATTTGTACAGCTAGTATACCACACCTTTTACCTCATGTAAAGGCTTTTCTCAATTTTATTTTTGTAATAAATTCATCATATTCACGTTTGATAGTATTTTTATAATTTGTTTCATAATTACTATAAGGGTAAATTGCAAATGTTTCTGCATTTTCTTTATTACAGAATGATGGGTTTCTCTTATATGTCTTAGTAGATCTACCACGATATTTAATAGAAAATTCTCTGGTCATCATTAAATTCTGAACTTCATCACACATTCTCAATGACATCGGAATACCCTTGAATACAGATCTCTCATTTTCAGGACTTAAATATTCATTCAATAACATAATTACCTCTCAAAGTTTTCGGTCAGAACCCCAACCCACAATAGATATTATACAGAAGTCGCATGACTATGTCAAGACTTATTTACTTTTATTTGCAGCAATCTTAGATGCTCTCCATTCATCAGATCTTCTTCTTTGGTATTCTTTAGGAGAGTTTTTGTTGAAGTCTTGAAGGATCTTAAATGCTACATTGTAACTTCTTTTTGCAGACATGAATTCAGGACTGAATTTAACTTCATCTGATAACAGTCCCCCTAAAACAGCAGGTTTGAACTCTTTCAAAGCAAGTGATGCAACATCAGCAGACTCATTAACAACTTCATACATTGAAAACCATTTATTGTAATTCATATCTCTCTCTCTCTTATAATTTCGGTTAGAACCCCAACCCACAATAGATATTATACAGAAGTTGCCATACTATGTCAAGACTTTATTTTCATTTTTTTTCAATAATATGATACTTTTCTTTAGCAACTTGGTATGCTTTTGCCGCATCTTCTTTTAAGTCAAATGAACCTAGATGCTTCTGCACACCATTAATCATTATGAATGCACCCCATTTTAACTGACGTTTATGCCAAGAATAACCTTTTGCAGAGGTATTAAATGCATTCTCTTGATTAGTAACAACTCTCAAGTTTTCAATACGGTTATC
>LWDU01039643.1_pt1 | contig 22442 bp, 20 predicted proteins | sample 727161 | NCBI WGS metagenome assembly LWDU01 (sample SAMN04566230, study PRJNA314399) | hydrothermal vent metagenome | isolation source: deep sea hydrothermal plume seawater | place: Mexico: Gulf of California, Guaymas Basin | collected 2004-07-11
CCCTATCAGTTCAAAAACGGCCACCTGCAACAAGACCCGCCACCGTTCCCGCCTTATCTCTTCCGCGACGTGCTGGCCAACGACCTCGTCGTCGACGTGACGCAGGCCGTACTCGGCGAAGGCGTCAAGAATGCCTTCTACAGTGGCAACACCTGCCTGCCCAACCCGCACCAACAGCCACTGCACGTCGACTCGGGCCAGCTCTGGCCCGACCTTGACCAGGCGACACCCGCCTACAACCTCGTCGTCAATGTACCCATCGTCGACACCACCCCGCACAACGGCAGCACCGAACTGTGGCCCGGCACCCACCTCGACACCACCCGCGCCATCAGCGACGGCGATATCAAACTTGCACCTGCGGACGAAGAACGCCGACGCGCCGAACGCCAACCTCTGCAACCGAGTATACCCGCAGGCAGCGTACTGATCCGCGATATGCGGCTTTGGCACCGTGGCATGCCCAACCACAGCGAGCAAGCCCGGCCGATGATCGCGATGATCCACTGGCCGCGCTGGTGGCATATAGGCAAGCCGCTATTGTTGGCCAAGGGGACTGAAGCATTATTCGCAGATAGCGCACTAGAGACGGTGGCGGAATTTGTCGACGGGCCGATCGACCATATCGGCCGAAACCGGAAACACGATTACAAACCGCCTGCTAATGCCGTGTCTCACGGCGCCAGTCGACGACACTCCAAGTAATAGCGCTTCTCCTCCGCCTCACCCAACGAGAAGGTCTTGCGCGGTGTAGCCCCGTCGATGACAATGGTCTCGAACAAATCGTGTTTGTCCATCACCGGCAGGAAGAAGCCAATGCTGTCTGGCGCAGCAGCCAGCTTCTCCAACGCCTCTTCCCCATGGATATAATCGAGGCTGGCCAAAGAATGCGCGTCGAGATAGCGGTCGAGAAAAACCTGCAACGACGCCACCTCCAACTGGAAACGGGGTTTGGCAATGCTCAACAGGCCGTGTTCGGCCCCGCTTATATACGGGATATGATGCCCTTCGCTTGCCGCGGCCTGCTGGCAGGCCGTTTCCCACGCCTCCCGCTCGGCGAAAGTCTGCCGGCTAAAACCCAGCCCCGCGCAATCCGTCTCTAGCTCCGCTAAGAGATCATCGACCTCGACGCCAAAGACCGCCCGATGGATAGGAGCGAACTCCAGACCATCGTCGTGCACGTTGACCAACTCGACGATGGCGTAGCGCGCCGGGTGGTTCATAACCAGCGACTCGTCTTCGGCCTCCGCCTTGAGCTGCTCCCAGACGGCACGGGCGGTGGCGAAAGAGTGGTTGCCGTCACCCATCGCATAGGCCATCGGCGGTTCGCCGCGCGAGAGGCGGGCGATATGCGCGGCGACTTCGTCGATCAGTTGGCCGTCGTCGACGCGCCAACCGCGGACCCGGCCGCCGCCCAGCATCAGCTCGACGTCGTAGGCTTCTTCGAGATCTTTCAGGAAGAGCGGTTCGATAACCGTGCGCTGCGGATCGTCGATCAGCACCATGATATGCGGCGTCTCCAGCGACGCCTCCTGCTGCCGCACCTGTATCCTCGGCGGCAAGCGACTCTCGTCGGTGCCCTCGGTGGTGCGGATCAGCTTCTGGGTCCCGTCGCGATAATCATATTGCTCAAGGTCGAGCGCGACGATCAGCCCTTTGCGCGTCGAGGCGCGCCCGACATTGCGCTCGACCAGCATAAAACCGGGCCGTTGCTCGACCAACACTCCATCCGCCAGATATTCCTGCATCCTTTGGTTGATACCGGCGATGACTTCTTCGCGGTTGGCCGAGTCGAGATATACCTCCGGAAAAACCAGGTGCAGCGACGAGGGGACAGCCCCAACGACCCGCCGTACTTCCTCCCAGTATTCGGGTTGCGAGGCAGGCGATAACCGCCCACGTTTCGAGCGGGACATCCGCCCGCGGTAAGAGCAGGGTCGGCACGTGCAGGGCGATTTCGGGATAGTGGCGTTTCATCTCCGACTAACCGATCAACGGCCTGGCCCAAGCGGAGAATACCGGGAAAATATCCTCCGGGTCCTCCAACTCCTGGTGCCAGCGCTTCTCGTGTTCGAACATGATCCAGCCGTCGTAATCGTGCTGCTTGAGCAGGGCAATAGCTTCTTGCAACGGCAGTTGGCCCGTACCCGGCGCCACGTAGCGCCAACCGTCCTTCATCGCCTCGGCGTGCTCGGGCTCGTAGACCGCGTCTTTGATGTGCGTATAAGCGACACGCGGCCCCACCGCCTCGTAGGTCTGCGTCGGCGACTCCTCGCCGACGCGCGCGGTATGGCCCATATCCCACAACACGCCAAAGGCCTCGTTCGGCACGCGGTCGAGCAACAGCTTGCACTCCACCGCCTTGATCCATTCGTCATGCGTCTCGAAGAGCCATTTGAGGTCGGCCGCCCCGTCCAATGCGAGAATCTGCTGCATCGTGTCCCGGCCGATATCGGCCAGCTCCTCTTTAGAATGAACTGCGGAATCGCCGCCGCCAAAGACCCGGACCGCCCCGCAGCCCAACCCCTTAGCCACCGGAATCGAACGCCGCGCCTCCTCGACATTGTCCTCCAGCTTCTCCGGCACGCACACCCGAATGCTGGAGCTGATGCCCGAGACTTCCAACCCGGCGTCCTGCAACTGGCGCCGGGTCTCGGCAACTGCGCTGGTAAAGGCGGGCAACTGCGTGATATCCATAGTCTCCTGCAAACCGCGGAAATCGACGCCGTCATAGCCGTATTTGCCACCTTTGGCACAGATCGTATCCAGATCCCATTCTGGACAGCCCAAAGTCGTAAAACTGAGTTTCATGCATCCTCCAGTATTAGAGCGAACACCAAAGGCGCCAACTCGTTTATATCGTTTAGAACCGCAAAGGCCCGGGAGAAATCGCTCTGCTCCGTCAGGCCCTGCGGAATAACCACACAGCGCAATCCAGCCGCTACCGCAGCCTGCAATCCGCGCTCGGAATCCTCGACCACTAAACATTCGTCCGCCGCCAGTCCATTGCGCTCCATCGCCACAAGGTAGGACTCAGGCTCGGGTTTGGACGCCTCGTAATCTTCGCGCACTAAGACAAAATCAAAATACGACAACAGGCCCGTGCTGGCGTGGATCATCTCGAAATGATCGCCGCGACAACTGGTCACTATGCCCATCCGCACTTTACCGTGCAGCGCTGCAAGTGTTTCCCTCACCCCGGTTATCGGCTCGACACCCCGCTGCAATAATGCGCTATATCGCTCATTGCGCCGGGTGCGCAAGGCCGCAAATTCAGCCTCATCCAGATGCCCGACAAATGCTTTGATGCCCCCGCTGGTCTTGAGGAAGGTCGCCACGAAGTCGGCTTCATTGATCTCAATGCCCTGCGCCGCCAACTCATCGCGGCAGGCCTCGAAGTAGAGTTTCTCGGTGTCGACCAGCACGCCGTCGTTGTCCCAGAGCATTGCTTTTAGCATAGACACTCTTGATAGCGAATGGGGGAAGCCATACCTTGACTGAAAATAAGATCCGCCCCGGAACCATCGTCGTCAACACATTCATCCATCACATGCGGTCGCAATGCCCCGCGTCTCGACTTATTCGAGCTATCGCGATGTCGCAATAGGCTAGGCCGCAAGAAAGCCAACCCATGCTGAGCGAGCAACAGCGGCAACAGTTCCGCACCGAGGGCTATCTGCTCGTACCTGACGCGCTCGCCGATATCGGGCCACAACGCGTGCGCGACGCCTACGAACAAGTGCGCGCGCAAACCGAAGCCCAATGGCGTGAGGCCGTCGCCGCCGACACGGGCAAGGGGGTCTACGGGCTGGGTGCCGCCGCCCACGTCATGCCCGACCTTTACCAGTACGACCCGCTCTTTCTCGATCTGTCCAACAACCCGGCCGTGATCCCCATACTAGAAGCCGTAGTCGGCCTCGACCTGCAGCTCACCGAAATGATCGCCCACAACCACCCCGCCGACACCGACGCGCATATCGAGTGGCACCGCGACTGGCCACCGTGGAATCATCCAACGCAAATACTAAAGGCCAAAGTCTTCTATTACCTCGACGATATCACCGACGACATGGGCCCCTTTAGTATCGTGCCCGGCAGCCATACCCGGCCGGACGACCCACCGGGGTCGGCGAACTCGTTCGCCGAAAACCCCAGCACTCAAGCGCCGTGCTACACCGGATCAGAACTTGGAAATATGCCGCAGATGAAAAAAAACACCGCCCCGGCCGGCACTGCTGTCATCTGGAATGTCGCGCTTTGGCACACCGCCACCGCCAATACCAGCCCGCGAGACCGCCGCCTTATCGTCTACGGCTATACGCATTTCTGGGTCAAGCAATGGGAAGACCGCACGCCAGCGCGCGAGATCGTCGCCTGGGCCGACACGCCGCAAAAGCGACAGCTAATGGGCATCCACGCGGTGCAGGGCCGGGCGGCCTGGGACCGCCGCGACGTCGCCTACCTGCCCGAGCACCAGGCTATCGCCGACGCCAAACCCTTCTGAAACCCACCGCGCAACCATAGAGTCTATTGAGTATATGAAAACTATCCAACGCATCCTCGATCAACACGGCGCCCTGGCTCTACCCGGCCTCTTCGACGCGCTCTCTGCCCTTATCGCACAAAAAGCCGGCTGCCCAATGGGCTTCGTCTCCGGCTATTCCGTCGCCGCCACCGTACTCGGTGAGCCGGACCTCGGCTTATTGACGCAAACAGAAATCGTCGCGCAGGCCCGCCGCATCTGCAAAAGCGTCTCGATCCCCGTGCTCGTCGACGCCGACACCGGCTACGGCAATGCTCTCAACACCTACCGCACCGTCAACGAGCTAATCGACACCGGCGCCGCCGGCTGTTTTCTCGAAGACCAGGTCTGGCCCAAGCGCTGCGGCCATATGCGCGACAAACGCGTTGTCGAGCGCGGCGAATACCTCGAACGCATACGCGCCGCCGTCGAGGCCCGCGGCGAACACGATTTCTTTATCGTCGCCCGCTCCGACGCCGAAGCCGTCATCGGGCTGGACGAAGCCATAGACCGCGTCTCGGCCGCGCACGCGCTTGGCGCCGACGCCTGCTTCGTCGAAGCACCCGGTTCCGTCGAACAGCTCGCGGAAATCGGCCGCCGCACGCCCGGCCCGCGCGTCGCCAATATGATCGAAGGCGGCAAAACCCCGCTCTTACCCAAGCAGCAACTCGCCGAACTCGGCTTCCAGCTTATCCTCTATCCGCTCACCGGCCTCTTCGGGGCGGCCGCCGCGATGCACCAGCTCTGTACAAAACTAATGGCCGACGGCACCTCCGCCGGCGCCGAGGATCAGCTAATGGATTTCGCTTCGTTTAACGAGTTGATCGGTGTCGAAGAACGCCTCGAACTAGTCCGGCGACTGCAAGAAGTCGAAGAATAGTGCAACGCTATGCCAGCGCACTGATCATCTCAACGATCCTGCTCGTAAGCGCCTGTGGATCAGACGCTCCCATCCAAGTCAAACCCCTGGCTACGATCGAAATGGATCAGCTGCTCAGCACCCTGCAACGCATACCCAATCGCCCCGGCCCCAGCCCCACCGCCACCTTCGAAATCCCCCACCAACAACTCAACCAACCCGCCCCCATCATCGTACAGGAGGAATTAATCACCGCCGTCGCCGCGTTGCCCAACGTCCTGCTCTGGGAGTCACCGAACTCCTTGCCGGGTGCAATCGGCTGGATCCTCGGCGAAANNNAGCATGCATCTGAGCCTACCGGCCACCGCCTCGCAAATCGTGCTCGAAAAAGGCTGGGCCGTATTACACCCCTTTTCCACCGTAATCCACGGCAGTCGCGCCGTCGACTACCTGCTGGTATATGCCCCCCGCGACAACGAGGATCTGAAAATTGTCTGGCTGATCGTGCAGGCGTCGTATGCTTTCGCGCGGGGTGCGTTGTAAAATTACGCGGGGATTCCTGTCGAGACCGAGACGGGCTGGTGAGAGAGTCCGACAAATTGGAATGCGCTGGCGGGCGTGGGTATAAAAATCAGGTGATTATTTATACGATCAATCTGCATCACCACTTAATGTCCGAACCAACCAATAGAAGCACTCTTTCCTCCCCATCTAAAAACGGAGATAGGCCCCGAAGGCCTCGCCGACTAGCGGGTATCGGAGGTCTCCTGTAGCGGCTTGCTGTCCCCAATCTCACAGGATGTGGAATTGGAGGATAGCCCTCGGCAGCCGACCAAGGATGGTCGGCGAGAATGAGTGAAGAGATACCCTCGATGCCCGCCCGCCACCGCTTAGCGCTTCCCGGTTTTACTCCACCTCGTACCCATTCTCCGCCATAGCATTAGCAAAAAAATCAAACATATACTCCCCATCGCTCTTATCATCCGTCTTCCACCGCCCCACTGCATCCTCCCGCACGATAATTCGCCCCAACGGAAAACCCAAAAACGCCTGCAGATTCGCCAACGCCTGCTGCTGCTGCAAGACAAAATCCTCGAAACGCACCAACACCCAGTCCTTCGGCTTCGGTGTCGCCTTCATCAACTCGTATTGGTATTTCCACGAAATCGCCCGCCGTTGCCGGATATTATCCGTCCACTCGTACTCGATGCCAAAATCGCTCAGATCGTCGGTTTTGTGCCCGCTGAGAATGCTATCGCGCGGGTCGCGGATCCAGTGGATATACTTGATGTCGGGGAACATGCGCACGATCCACGGGTAAATCAGCGTCGTCTCGGGCAACTTCCAACCCTTGTGCTCAGACCGATCGCCCGTGACATCGGCCAAGTACTCGCCGATCAAGTCTTCGAACTCCGGGTCGATATCCATATCGTGCAACACGGAGAAGTCCCACTCCAAGCCGCCCTTCCACTTGACGTATTTGGCCATGACCCGGCAGGCATCGTAGAGCTTTTGTGGCGGCACCTTGTCGCCGGAGCGGTTGAGTGTATGGCCCATAAACACGCCGCTGGCATAGAGCGTGTGCGAGATGGCGCGCGTGCCCGAATGGCCGCGGCCTATAACGGTGATCAATGACATAACTGCTCCTAAAGACAAGGCAAAACCGCCGGGCTAAACAGCGCAGGCGGCGGTCATATGAATCGGCTGGAGTAACAAACGACAGTCAAAAAAAAGAAAAGCTATATGGACCGGCAAGCGCCGACGGGAATAAACTTATGCAAGGCCTAACGCCTCGACCTCGCACTCAGCACCGACGCCGTCCGCCGCGTGCGACGAATGCGCTTTTTGCCGAGTTGCTTATCAAAGCGGATCTCGCGCGCCCGCCCGGTGCTGACCACGCAAGCCACCACTTGGCCCGCCGCGCCGCGTGCAAACTGAAAAGTCGTATCTTGGGCCTGAAACTGGTCCGTATCGGTGGTAGCCAGCAGCAGGCGCTCCTGACCGCGCCGCACGAACAAATCGCCGGCACAAGGCGAGAAGTCATAGGTCACCTGCAACTCCTCGCTGTAGTATGCCCCGGCAAATTGGCGCAAGCGGTATTGACCCGCCAGATATAGATCAAAGATTGCGCCCGCTTTTGCCCAACTATTAAAAGTGCGCAGATTGCCCAATAGGATAACGCTTAACCGCTGCTCGGGAAAACGCCCTATAAAGGTGCTAAAACCCAGCATATTGCCGCTATGGTGGACTATGCGCAGTCCCTTGTAATCGCGCACAAATAAACCCGCCGCGTAGCCGTGTTGCCGACCGTCGTTGAATTGTCCCCGCGTCTGCATCTGCTCGATAAACTCCGGCCCACCCACTTTCGCCGTGTAGAAATTCTGGTCCCAGCGGCAAAGATCGCCCATCGTAGTCACCAACCCGCCACTGCCGACAATCGTAAACTCCTTGACCTGTGCCTTAAAGCTACCGCCTTCCCCCGATCGATAGCTGACCACTCGGTGCTCGATTGCCGCATTATCATCGTCGAAAAACGTATCGCGCATCCCCAGCGGCGCGAAGAGCTCCCGCTCGGCGAATTGCCGCAGCGTCAACCCGGTGATTCGGGGGACCAGTTCGGCGAAGAGTTTATAACCCGAATTGCAATAGACGAACTTGCTGCCCGGCTCGAAGTCGAGTTGCCGCTGGCGCAGCAACAACCCCATCCCGTCCTCATTGCTCAATGGCCCGGTAAAACTGCGCCCGGCGAGCCACCACAAATCCAGATAATCGCGCAGCCCGCTAGTGTGGTGCATAAGGTGCCGCAGCGAAATCTCATGGCCATAGTCGGGCAGTTCGGGGAAATATATACGCACGTCGTCTTCCAGCGAGAGTTTGCCGTGCGCGGCCAGCATTAAAATGCAAGCCGCCGTAAACTGCTTCGACACCGACGCGACATAAAAGCGCGACTTAAGTGGGTCGATCGCCTCGCTTTTTTCTAGATCGGCCATGCCGTAGCCGCACTGATAGACCAGTTCGCCGTCTCTGATAATGCCCAAAGCGCAACCGGGCGAGTCGGCTTTGTCGTATTCGGCGAATAGAGCGTCGATTTTTTTTGTCGATGGATTCATTCTGAAGTATTACTCAATAGAGTAGGCGAGGCCGGGATTACCCAGCAGCACCACAACGGGAATGGCCAAAGCCCATCCCGCGGAAAAAGAGATCGAAGCCAATCCGCCGATGGGCCGTTTCTTTTTTGCAACGAGAACAACTCGGCCAGTACAGGCAATAACAAGGCCGGATAGAGCAAGAGAAAGAAGATGCGATCTGCATCGTTAGCGGCTTGGTGATACCAGTTGCGAGCCGTCTTTTTAGCCTTCTCCATAAAAGCACGTTTCCAGCTCTTCTAATAATAGAAACTGATCTGCAACAACCCGCTCGTCGCCGCCCCACCGTACTCACTGCGCAACCCACTCGTCGCCGCACTGGCGCCCTCATTGCGCAAGGATATCGGACCCGCATCCTTCCCATAAGGCCAATAGGCACTAGCCGCCAAGGTCAGCGCGTCGGAAAAAACCCATGTCACTACCGATGTCAGCACTCCCGAGCCATCGGTCGGCGCGAAGATCCAACCCAAGGTCAGCGGCACGCTGCTGCCGATCCCCCGCAATAGCTGCACGGCCCCGGCATGGCGGCCGAGAATCTGCGCATCGCCCAGCGCCAGCCGCTCGCGATAATCGGGATCCAAGATGCGATAGACCAGCTCTTCGGTATCTTCGAGGCCAAAACCCGAAAAGTGATATTCTCCCAATAACATCAGACCACCCTGCACATCCCACGCGTACGATCCCCCAACTAGCACCTTCATCACTCGGTCGCTTCCCGTCACCGTTATCGGCTCCGGCGTTTTGAACACCGCCAACTCGCCGTGCATCTCGGCGTCTTTGACCGGCAGCGACCACACACCGCCCACAAAGAGATCGCGCCGCCGCCGGCCCAATAGCAGCTCGCCATCGACTTCGCCGAAATAACCGGAAAGCCGCCCGACAAAAGCCGACTCGTCCACCGAGGCCCCAAGTGCCGCGACGCCTTCCAACGAAAACAAATCACCTAAAGGCAGAGAAACCCGCAACGCGTCGATGCCGCGACGCCACTCGCGATCGCTTTCCAATGGATTAAATGGTGCAAAGATATCCACCGCGCCAAAGAGCACGCCTCGGCCCCACCCGATCGCCTGGCGACCCAGTTGCAACTCGCCGCGGCCCACGCGCCAAGCTATAAGCGCGCGATCCAACTCGTGATGATAGGCAAAGGTCTCACCGACAGTGACTAGCGCCTTGTCGACCGGCTCGACCCGATAGGGCGCCTCACCCTCCGACAACAAAATCCCCGCGCCACCGCCCAAACCCGCGCCCTCCGACACCAACCGCGCCCGTTGCTCATAGGCCACGCGCAAATGCAGCCGTTCCGCCACCTGGCCGCCCAGCGCCAATCGCCCCCGCCACAGCGAAGCCGAGCTCCAGCGCTCGGGATAGAATAGCGGGGCTTCGGGCGAGCGTGATAATAACGAAGTCCATTTCAGCGCCGAATCGAGCGCCCAATAGCGGCTGCCGTCGGCGCTCGACCACAAATCGGCGGCCAACGCGGGCTGCGCCAACGCCAAAAAAATCACCAGCACCAGTTGCATCCGACTCAGCGCTCCGCCTCTTTGGCCTCGTCGCTGAGCACTTGGCCGTCGCGCAGGGTCACTACCCGCGAGGCATAGGAGACGACCAGCGGATCGTGCGTCGAAAAGACAAAGGTCATGCCGCTCTCGTCGCGCAGCCTGCGCATCATCTGCAATAGCGCCTGCGCGTTGTCGCTGTCGAGATTGGCCGTCGGCTCGTCGGCCAATACCAAGCTCGGCCGCGAAGCCACCGCCCGGGCCACGGCCACGCGCTGCTGCTGACCGCCCGACATCTCGTTGGGTCGCCGGTCGGCCAATTCGGCCAGCCCCAACTCAGCCAGCGTCTGCTCCGCCCGCACCTTGCGCTCGGCAGCGGCCATGCCCTGCAACTCCAATACAAACTCCACATTCTCGCGCGCTGACAGTACTGGTACCAGATTATAGGCCTGGAATACGAAACCCAACGACTGCAATCGCAGTTCGGCCCGCGCCTGCNNNNCCCGCCGGTCGGCACGTCGAGTGCGCCGATCAGGTTGAGCAGCGTGGTCTTGCCGCTGCCGCTGGGCCCGACGATGGCCATAAACTCGCCCGCACCAATCACCAGATCTACCCAGCGCAAAGCCGCCACCTCGATTGCACCCGTGCGAAATATTTTTTCCACACCACTCGCCGCTATCAGCACTTCGGCCATCTCACATCTCCCGCAGGCTCAGCACCGCCGCCGGATCCTGCCGCAGTGCGGACCAGGCCGGATAGAGCGCGGCGAAGAGCGTTGAAGAAAGCCCCACAAAAAAAGCGTAGGGCAGCATCCACAAACCCATGTCGGCATAGATCACCGGATCAAAAAACACGCCGGTAATCGCCAGATCGTCCCCCATCGCCTCGGAAAAATCGACGCCCGCCGTCGCCGTATGCCAAACCAAGGGCGAGGCGAGTACAAGACCGAAGAGCGCTCCCAACACCCCCATCACCATCGCCTCCAACAACACCAGCCGCAATAACTTGCTGCCCTTCATGCCCAGGGCGATTAGCACCGCAAACTCTCGCCGCCTTTCCAGCATCGCCGTTAGTTGCGCGCTCGTCACCCCCAGAATCACCACCGCGATCACGATGCCGATAAACAAATTCGAAAAGGCCTTGTCGCCCGCCGCGTCGCCACCCATCACCGGCAAGACCTCGCGCCAAGTCAGCACTTCGTCTTCGGACATCTGTCCGGCCAATACGGCGGCCAACGCGTCAACTTGGTGTGCGTCGGCAAAAACCACCGACACCTCTGCCACCCCCGGTAACCCCGTCAGTTGCTCCAATTCCGCCAAGGTCACGTGGCAAATCGCCGCATCGATTTCCCTGCTGCCCGTCGTCACCACACCGACGATGCGCAGCATCGCGTATTCCAACTCACCGTCGGCGCGCGAAAGCGTCAACAGCAGATCATCCTCCAACTCGACATCCAGTCTTTCGAGCAACGTCCGACCCACGACCACCGACCCCATATCATCCGCCTGCAAATAACGGCCCTCATCGACGGCCCTTACCAAGCGATTGAGCTGGGGTTCGACCGCCGGATCCACGCCTAGGATCTGCACCCCGGCGACGCGCGTGCCAAAAGCCAACAATCCCTGCGCCCGCGCATGGCCAGCCACCACCTTGACACCTGCGAGCCCACGCGCCGCCGCCAGCGCCGCCGGCCCATCTTGCAGCCGCAATTCATCGCGACGGCTCTGCGCCCAGCCCTCCGGCGCGATGCGCACGTGCCCATAGCCGCTTTCGGAAATCGCCCGGATTCTCATCTCACGGCCTCCGCGCATAAAGGCCGTGGAGAAAACGGCAATCGCGCACCCCAAGCCCACACCGAGCACCGAAAGCAAGGTCCGCCGCCGACTGCGCGCTAACGAGCGCATTGTGTATTTGCCCACCAAGCTCATCCGCGCATTGCCTCCACCGGCTCCAGCTTTGAAATATGCACCATCGGCCAGACACAAGCGCTCAGCGCCGTCACCAACACCGCCACCACCCCGGCGATCACATCGCGACCATGCAAATCGGGATATACCCTCGAAGCCACCTGTACCCCCTGAAAACCCACTTCAAAAGATTCGGTCCCACCCAGCTCCGCGAAGTCAAAACCCGAGCCCGCGGTCAACAGAGCAAAAAACACGCCCAACGCCGTGCCCAACGCTACTCCCAATAAACCCAATAACACCGCCTCGGTCGCCACCATCCTCACGAGCCGAGCCGGACTCGAGCCCAGCGCCAACAACATGCCCAACTCGCGCCGGCGTTCAAAAGTCGACATCAGCATCGTATTGGCAATGCCGGCTGCCGAGGCCAAAAAGACAATGGCCAAAATCACCAGCGTATAGACATTCATCAGCTCGATGATGCCAGCCAACTGCGGCACTACTTCGTTCCAGGGTTTGACCTCCGCTTCGGCCAGCGCCGATTGCGCCTCAAGCCCGGCGACGGCCTGCGCGACCTGCTCAATATCCTGCACGTGCACGATGATCTCATGCGCCTCGTCACCCATCTGCAATAGCACCCGCACATCGTCGATGGCCGCGATGATCCCAAGGCTGTTGACCAATTCGACCGGCGAGTCGACAATCGCCGCGACCCGATACAGCTCGCTGGCGATCGAGCCGTCAATATCCTGGCCGATCACCGCCAGCTCCGCACCGGCCTCGATGCCCTGTTGCCGCGCCAGCCCCCTGCCCACCAGTACCTGCCCATCCCCCAACATCCCAGCCAAGACCTCACTGCCCAACAAGCCCCCCGCATTGGCTTCGACCGCCGGATCGGCCCCGACCACCACCCCCATAAATCCCTCTTCCGCCAACGCCGCCAACACCGGCGCATAAATTCTCGGCGCCGCCCGCACAACTTCGGGTCGCTGGCGAATCGCCGCGAGCTTTGACCCCACCTCGTCGAGCGTGCGATCGACCGCCCGATCCTCGCGCCAACCCGGCGCCAAAATCTGTACGTGGCCGACCAGCGGCCCGGTGATCGAAGCGAAGTAGTGGTCGGCATATCCGTGCATAATCGCCGCCGTCGCCAGAAACGCAAACTGCCCCAGCCCGATCGCCGCACAAGCCAGCGCCGAACGCTTGCGGTTGCGGCCCAGGTTGCGCCAGGCGATGAGAAAATTGCTGTCGGCCATCTAACGCTTGCGCTCCAATTGCTGCAAACTGAACAGGCGTTCGTCGAGTTCAACATCGAATTCTACATGCAAATAAGTCAACACCGTGCGCTTGCCTTCTTCGCGCTCGGGTTCGATAATGATCCGGGTCGCGACAAAGCGATCTCCAATTTTTTTGATCCCCTCCATCCACATCGTCCGCCCCAACCGCCCCTTGCGATCGTAGTAGCGCCCAACGACCGGCAATTGCTCGGCGCGCGAAAACACCAACTCTACCCGCTCCCACAGCCCCGGCACCCCCGGCTTGGCCTTGATCTCCACCAGCCAGCCCGGCGGATCCTCGCTCTCACCCTGCAATATCGCCGAATAATCCTCGGCATAGGACGACTCGCGCACCAAATCGTCATTGGTCAAATCGCTGCCCATCCAAGACCCCATCATCAGTGCCGGCGGCACGCGGATTGTGCGCGAAATCTTGGGCAAATAATTCCACAAATTGCGCCCGACCTTGAGCGTCGCAGTACCCGCGTCACGAGCCGGCGCATCAATAATAATCAACGCCTTATCCTCCCCCTCACTCCAAGTGCGCATGCGCATAGTCCGCGTCTTGTTCGGCCGCGTAACCTCAATCTCAAGACGCGCCGCGGTACCCGTCGACTCGTACATCTGATCAAAGCGCTTGAGCAATTGATCCGCTGTCGGTGTCTCTGCGGCATCTTCCGCTACAACGGGAATCGCGCACAACAGCAATGCGATAAACAGACCAGAGCACAGCTTGCTCATTGTGCGAATCGCCTTATGTTCGGTGGCCTCGATTTCACAAGAGCGACTATCGGCAGCGCAACTATCAAGCATCTTCACCTTCCGGTTCAAGACTTTTATAGACCCGAAACTGATGGCCATTTAAATCCTCCATCGTAAACTCGCATAACCCGTGCGGGATGTCCTGCGGGTTCGAGACGATCCTCGTGTCGCGCGAGTTGATCCAGGTTACCCGTGGCTCAAAAGAGTTTTGTTGTAGAAAAAAGAGGATGACATTATCGCGAAAAAACCCACCGCGACGATCCTCCAAGTTCCAAGGGCACCACCAACTCCTCTGATAAAAACATACTCTGTTTGTTGTGCATTTGCCGAATACTTCTACTGACATACCACCCTAAACCCCGGCTTCGACTACATACCACACCATCCCACGCGGCGGAATATTAACCGTCAGCTCCACCTCGTACTCCCGACCCAATACATACTCTCGCGCCACACCTTCGCCCTCGCGAATCAACGCCCTCTCGTGCAAACCCGTATAATAAAGCGGCAACTTCCACACCCGCACGACCGCCTCGTCGAGCGGATTAAAAAAGAGCGCCAGCCCACACGTCGGCAATTGCGGATTGACATGCAAAACCCCATCGATATCCCGCCCGTCGGCACGTCTTAAGTGAATAATATCGGATTCGAGTATCGCCCGATAGCACTTGTAGAAATCCACCCACTTCTTTACCACCGCCTTGGTCTCGTCGCTGTCGTAAAGCCGTGGCCCGCGATAACAGGCCTGTACCCCGCAGCCAAAATTCTGCGCCAAATGCGCTTCATAGGCGTCCAGGTGCTCGGCCAAGGGCTCCAAAGTCGCCGCTTCGCCGCCACCGTGATACTCGACCAGCGGCACAAACATCCAGCCCATGCTCGGCGTCTTCTCCCACGTGCCGTCATAGACATTTTGCCGCGCCAAAAGAATTTGCCTGTCGCGTGGCAGCGACCAATTCACCTCGCGATAGCCTATGCCATTTTTGTTCGAGCCATTGAGGAAATACCAGTCGGGCACGTTGAGATAGATACCCTGCGCTCGGCACCAATGATAAAAGCGCGTAATGCGCTGCCACTGCCGCCACTGCGAATCGGCCAGTCCTGCATGCCCTGGGTGCGTAGTCGAGGCGCAGACATCACCCGGATACGAGCCGTCGTGTTCAAAAATATCGAGACCGGACGCGGCGTAGAGCACTTCGACTTTGCGAAAGTAATCTTCGCCCCAATCGCTGCACAAACACGGCGACTGGCCAAAGATCGCACCGCCGGGCGCACCGGTCTCCGGGTTGATCGCGTCGTTTTCCACGTCGATACTGCGACTGGCCAATAGCGAATAACCGCCCAGCTCTACGCCCTTATCATGCGCGTAATCGGCCAGCGTCTTGAGCTCGGCGATATAGTCGGCATCCTCGCTCTCAGCATCAAAGCCGCTGCCAAAAGTCATGATGACCATCTCAAAGCCGACCTCGGCGCACTGGTCCACCGCCGCCCTGACCGACTCAGGATCAGCCTTGCGCACATGCATCAGGATCGGATTCTCCTGGGTCCAAGGAGCGAGCGTGCGATACATCCGGCGCAGCGCCAAACCCCGACGTTCGCGATCGCTGCTGTCGGGCGCGAGTTCATAGGTGCGAAAGCTCTCAAAGGTCTCGCCCGCCGCGAGATCGACCTCGGGGCCCATCGGCAAACGACTCTCTAACAGACAAGGCGTGGCGTATTTGTAATTGACCTGCGTCGTATACTGCGGGTCTGTAACCCAATGCGTCGTCGCATTGGCGCTCTTGGGCGTCATGCCATGAAAAGCGAAGTCGCTCTCGACGTGCAGGTCCGGGTAAACCCACTCGGCCGGCGCATCCACCGAAACCTCGCCTTCGACCACCGCAAGGATCTCGCTATTGAAGGTATTGAGACGCACGGCACTATTGCCGCCATTGCGCAGTTCCAACCATTTACCCAACAATGGCAAGCCGTCATAGAGCTCGTAGACGATCGCCGCCGCGAGATCTTGCGGACCAACAAAATTCAACGTCAAACGCACGCCCGGCGGCGGCCACGGCAAATCGGGACAGGGCCGCACTCGTTTCCACGCAAAGGGCGCCTGCGTCTTGCCAACGGCAAAGTCGACAAACTGAAAGGCTGCGGGATCGCTCGCAAAACCGTCGATCCACTCCCGGCGCAAATAGGCGTATTCTTCCTGGCCGACAAGCCCGCCGATATCATACGATGCCCCGTCCACAACGACGCTCGCCTCGGGTTTGACCCCGCGCAAGATAGATGCGCCAGTGACGAGGTTGTCGAAACCGACGGTGGCGGCATTCGGTGTGACGCGGAAGGTGCGATTTAAGAGGCCATTGGTGAGGATGATTTCGGCTAGATGTTCACCTGCGTAGACGCCGGCTTTATAGGACGAGGAGTCGAGCAGCCAGTCGCGCTCGTAGACCGATGCTTGGCTGAGAAGGGGTAGTTTATTGCTCATGCCCTAAAGTTCGCCAGTGCGATGGATCGGGGCAAACGGCGATATGGGCTAGTAGGTTCGACTGGCTATTTGCTATATTGCACATGCGATATAACAAAGGACGTTGCAACTGTCTCACGCAAAACATAATCTCTTTTTAAAAAAACCCTCACTCAAGCGTTGGCAGGCGGAGGGGGCGGCCGCGCAGTTCCCGCACTCCTCACACCAGCGCAAACAAAAATTCAAAACTGCTGTAGCACTTCCAAGGAGCCCCACATGAAACAACAACAACTGCTACGCCACCTCCTCCCCCTACCGCAAGAAATCGCCATCGATAACCAGTTCGAACTCCACCCATCCGAAATCGGCCTCCACCTCACCTCCAACGCCGGCCCCATCGCCGAACAAGCCGCCACCGAACTACGCCAGCTCTTCATCGACAAAGCCAACTGCGCCCCAGAAGGCGATCGCTTCACCATCACCCTAGGCATCCCCGACGACCAGGGCCAATTAGCCGATAACCCTGTCGACATCCACCGCCTGCAAAACCTGCCCGTCGCGCAAAACACCCCGCTCTCCCGACACCACGAGCAAGCCTATCTCATCCGCCCCGTCGGCCAAGAGCAACTGCTCATCGCCGCCCTCAATGGCCGCGGCCTCTACTACGGCGCCCGCACCCTGCAACAACTGCTCGCCGCCACGCTCACACCCGAACGCGTAATCGTACCCCTAGCCCACATCACCGATTGGCCCGACTTCGACGAGCGCGGCCTGTGGAACTTCCCCGACGAAACCGAGTGGATCCCCGAGCTCGCCGCGCTAAAACTCAACTACGGCAAAATGGCAGCGACACGCCTGGAGACGATCGAACGCGACAAAACAAACCAGGCCATTATCGAAAAGGAGCAGATGCTCGCAAGCCGCTGTCGCGCCTTCAACTACTCGCCCTATATCTTGCACCTAAATTTCCTGCACGACTGCGGCCTCTACCGCGCCTATCCCGAGTTGGCCGGCATCGGCGACGGCGCGCTAACGGGCCGTTACTTCGCGCACAAAGAAGGTAACCAACACCGCGCGCCCTGCGCTTCGCAACCCGTATTGGTCGATATTCTTACCGAGTGGATGGAATCGATCGCCGAGCAAGACGGGCTCGATATCAGCTGTTGGCTCAGCGAGCGGCCCGGCCAATGCGGCTGCACCGACTGTACCGCCACGGGCCAGTTCGCGCTCGAAGCCCGCGCCTTCGTACAGGCCTGGCGACGCGCCAAGCAAAACCACCCCGACCTCGAAATTCGCCTCTTCCTTTCCACCACCACCCTCGAACGCGACTGGCGGGTACTCGCCGAAACGCCGCCCGAAATCAAGATAGAACGCGCCTGCGCCATGGGGCTGGAACGCGTAGCGCACAAACCCCGCGACCTCTTCACCAACCCCCTCTACGACCACTACGCCGAAGAAGGCCACTGGATCGCCAGCTACGACGCGCCCATCGGCGTCAACGGCGATGTCGACACGCCAGATTTTAAAATACCCGAGCGCTCGGCGCAGCGCATCCGGGACTATGTCGGGCAATTGCACCGACGCGCTTACCAAGGCGCCTACGGCATGATCGCCTGGGGGACTTTCGCCCGCGAGATCAATGGCTTCAATATCGCCGCCCTCGCCGAGTGGTCGTGGAACAGCAACGGGCGCGACACCCGCGAGTTTGCCGCCGCCTGGGCCACGCGCGAAGGTTTTGCCGATCCCGAGCGCGTCGCTGATTGGTCCGAGTTGCTCGGACCAATCGCCTTCGACGTTTTTGACTCGGACTTTCCCGTCTGTTATTCGCAGGATCAGGCGCTCGAAATGGTCCGCCGGCGTCAAAGGCCCTATCTCGGCGAGGGCATGTTTCGCTATTACGATACACCGGAAGCCTTTGACATAAAAAAAGCCGCCTGCACGCAAGCCCTGGACCTCGTACATGACTTGCCTGCAGACTTCGCGCTGGAAACCACCGTGGTGCAGACCTATATCGACCTCGCCCACCGCATCTGGCAGGTCGCCGAGTTGTTGGCAACAAGCATGCTAAACGACCCGGAGGACCAGACCAGCATGCGCGGATATCTCGCCGCACTACGCCAGGCTGGCATAGCCAATATCGAAGCCATCCGCGCTTGGCGCGGCCACCTAGGTCCGGAGCCCTGGCACTACCGCGTGCACGACGCGCTCAAGAGCAGCAAGCGCACCGTCGACGAAATCTGCCGCTTCGTCGAAGAGCGTTATCTCTTTTAGAAGATCGCGCCCGGTCTCGCGTCCGAGCCCTTCTTGAGCTACCTTCTGCCCCCATGCGCAAAGCACCTTTTCTCTATCTGTCCGCCTTTCTGATGGACGGCGGCTTGGCCCTGGCCAGCCTCTGCATTCCATTGCTCGCCATCCGCGTCGGCGGTACCTACGACGATCTCGGCGCGCTCAGGGCGACGCACTCGCTGACCTACGCGCTCGGCGCTTTCTGGCTCGGGCGGCTGGCCGACCGCATCGGCTATCAGCGCTCGATGGCCGCGTGCTGCCTGCTGCTGGTACCGGTCTTTGCCAGCTATTATTATGTTAGTGCGGTATGGCAACTTTTTGGCTTGGCGCTATTGACCGGGATCGCCACCTGCGCGTTCTGGCCTTCGCTACAAGCTTGGCTTGCGGAGGGGCAAAAAAGCGACGGCCTGCGACGGCGCATCGGCGGTTTCAATATGTCCTGGTCGTTGGGCATGGTCGTCGGGCCGGGCTTGGCCGGCGCGCTCTACGCGGCCTATGCCGGGCTCTCCTTCGCGCTGCTCGCCGCGTTGTTCTTCGCCATGTTTGTCGGGGTCGCGTTATTGCAGGTCCGCGAGGATGGGCGCGAACAGGGCGACGCGACGGAGACGGCCTCGCTCGCCGCCGCGCGCATTTTCTTACCCGTGGCCTGGATCGCCAATTTCTCCACCTACTTCGCCATCGGCATCGTCCGCTCGCTTTTCCCCAAACTGGCCACCGACCTCGGAGTACAAACGGCACATCTGGGCTATCTGATGGCGCTTATCGGCCTGGCCCAACTCGCGACTTTCGCGCTGATCTCACGCACCGAGCGTTGGCAGTTCCGGCTTTGGCCGCTGGTAGCAGTACAATTCGCGGCGATGCTAGGACTCGGCGTATTGGCCTTCAGCGCTTCGCTCATCGCCTTTGCCGGCGGGCTTTTGCTATTGGGGGTACTGATCGGTTTTACCTATACCGCCAGCGGCTTTTATAGCCTGCATTCCATCGCACCCGGAGGCGGGCGCATCGGCATCCACGAAACCATCCTCGGCAGCGGCAACCTGGTCGGTCCTTTGGCGGGTGGTCTAGTCGGCGAATATATCGGCGCACGCGCGCCCTATATGCTCGCCGCCGGCGTTATCGCCATAGCGCTAGCCGCGCAGGCGATCTATCTGCGTCGGGCACAGGCATCATAGCGCACTTCTGTTACGGCTGGGTTGGGCCAGACTGTCTACCCGCTGGCCTTCGTATTACAAACCAGTATCCCTCCATCGCGACCTAGTGCACCACCATCTGCTGCGCTTTGCTAAAGCACATTCGGCGTACCACATGCACCACAATGATCGAACCGATCGCCGTAGAAGCTACTAACATTAGCATGACGATGATCTGATATTTGATCGAAGTCATCGGGTCGGCACCGGCCAGGATTTGCCCCGTCATCATGCCCGGCAGAGAAACCAGCCCCACCGTCATCAGCGCATTGATCGAGGGAATCATCCCCGCGCGAATGCAGGCGCGCAGGATATCGGCGGTGGCTTCCTGATACGTGCCGCCCAACGACAGCGCCAGTTCGATCCGCGGCCGCTCCCTGCGCAACTCGGTGAACATCCGCTCCAAGGCGATGGTAATCGCATTCATCGAATTGCCGGCGATCATACCCCCGAGGGGAATAAAATACTGCGGACTATACCAGGGATCGACCTGAATGATAAAGGCAGTGACCACCACCGTCACCGTCGTGTAGCTGGCCACCATCGAGACAAAGGTTGGCGCGAAAATGGCGACCTTTGTCTCTTTTACCCTACCCCGGACAGCATGGGCGGCCCAAAATACCATCCATACGAAAATCAATAATACCAGATAAGGATTGCTGAGCTGAAAGACGAACTTGAGTACATAACCGACTAGAAAAAGCTGCGCGAAGGTCCGTACCGTACCCCAGGCCAGATCCTTCTCCAAGCCCAGACGCAATACCGCCGAGCCGGTACCGGCCACCACCACGAAGAGGGCACAGAGCGCCAATTGCAGCGGGCTAATCTCGATAAGACTCACGCCGCTGTCCCGTCTAAGCGCCGCTCGCGCAGGGCATAGCGCTTGAGACGCGCCTTCTGCGGATTAAAGTCCAGGTGGGTTACCAGTACTATCCCGAGGCCGCGTTCCACATTGGCACGCTCCAGCCAAGCGTCGACCACCTCCTTCGAGTCGGTGTCCAAGGCCGAGGTCGGTTCGTCGCAAAGCAGTATTTCAGGCTCGACGAGCAAGGTGCGAATCAGCGCCAACCGCTGTTGCTGGCCGACCGACAGTACCACGGCATCATCGTCGAGCGCCACATCGGCTAGCAGCAAGTCGTCGAGCCAAGTCCGCAAGACCTCGTCGCCGGGCGACTGCTGGCCGCGCTGCGCTTTAAAAGCGAAGGGATAGTGCAAGTTTTCGCGCACCGAGCCGGTGACCATCACCGGAGTCTGTTGCACAAAACCCATGCGCCGCCTGAGCTGGGTCACCTCATATTCGCCGGCCGGGCGACCATCGATCAAAATCCGACCGGCGCTGGGCTCCTGCAAACGGTTGAGCACGCGCAACAGGCTCGATTTGCCGCAGCCAGACGGACCGTGGATCAACGCAAAGTCGCCCGCGTCGAGCATAAAGTCCAGATCCTGCAATAGCGGCGGCTTGTCACCGAAGCTCAATTCGATTTTCTGTAGTTCGATTTTCATGGGATATAACGCGTAAAGTCGCTCGTTCGCGGCAGCGACACAAACAGCGGCAAGAGTTCGCGACCTGCATTGATCTCAGCAAGTCAATCGCTACGGCAGCGCCAGTACTACTAATTCGGGGCCGCTGCGCCGATTACCCACCGGTACCGCAATATACTGCCGGCCAGCGACCATATAGGTCATCGGGCTGCCCGAGGCATTGCCCGGCAACGCGACCTGCCCGACCAGATCGCCGGTATCGAGGTCGAACGCCCGTAAGTACGCCTCTTGCGATGTGCTAGCCGATCGGCGACGACGGCGCTCGGAAAACGAGCCTGGATCCTGAGAAGCGACCAATAACAAGGTCGGCGTGGCCACCGCGAAACTGCGATTAGCCCAACCCAAATCCGGTAGATCCAGATCTCTAAGCGCCGGATGGTCCGCCGGACCGCGCCCCACTGGGCTCATCCAGACATGCTCACCCGTCTGCATATCGATAGCGGTAATCCGGCCATAGGGCGGTTTCGTCAGCGGCAACCCCCTTGGACCGGCGAAAGGCTCAGAGGTCTCAGCTCTATACGACGAAAGAGCCAGCGGATTGTCGTTGCGCTTAGCCCACACCAAAGCCGGCAGGGTGTGCGAAGGCACATAGAGCAGGCCTTTACCCGGATGAGCTGCCGCCCCCGACCAATCAGCCCCCCCAAGTAAACCCGGCACTAGGATGGTCCCCTGCTCAGAGGGCGGCGTATAGAGCGGCCCATGCCTAAAATTCACCACCAGCGCCTGCGCCGCTTGCCGCAGTTCGGGCGTAAAGTCAATCAGATCGGCTTCGCTCAGGCCTTGCCGGTCAAAGGCCGCCGGTTTGCTGGGCATGGGTTGTGTCGTTGATGCATTTTCGCTGGACAATGGCGACTGAGGCACTGGCTTTTCGACGATCGGCCAGATCGGCTCGCCGGTGACGCGGTCAAAGACATAACAGAAGGCCTGCTTCGTCACCTGCGCGACGATCTTGCGCGCACGACCGTCGATCTCAACGTCCATCAATACCGGCGCGGCTGGGATATCG
>LWDU01000753.1_pt1 | contig 22414 bp, 38 predicted proteins | sample 727161 | NCBI WGS metagenome assembly LWDU01 (sample SAMN04566230, study PRJNA314399) | hydrothermal vent metagenome | isolation source: deep sea hydrothermal plume seawater | place: Mexico: Gulf of California, Guaymas Basin | collected 2004-07-11
ATTGTGTTTTACCAGTTTTAACTAAAAATGTATTTTTAAATATTGTTGATTCTGGAGAGTTGCCAAATCTTCTTTTATTTGGTTCGTCAGGTGTCGGAAAGACTACAGTTGCAAAGGCGCTTTGTAATCAGTTGGATTGTGATTGGTTGATGATAAATGGAAGTGATGAAGGTAGACTTATAGATACCTTGAGAACCACTATAAGTAGTTATGCATCAACGGTAAGTCTTTCTGGCGGTAAGAAAGTTATTATTATTGATGAAGCGGATTATATGAATAAAGATACTGTCCAACCTGCCCTAAGAGGTTTGATAGAAGAATTTTCAAATAATTGTCGCTTCATCTTTACTTGTAACTATCACAATAGAATTATTCCAGCACTTCATTCGAGATGTTCTGTTGTGGATTTTAAAATTCAAAAAGATGAAAAACCAGAACTTGCTCAGGAGTTTTCTAGGACGGTATTAAATATCCTTGATACAGAGGGTGTTAAGTTTAAAACAGATGTTGTAGCACAATTGGTTGTGAAGTTTTTCCCTGATTTCAGAAGGGTATTGAATGAATTACAAAAACATTCAATAGGCGGAACTATTGATTCTAGTGTTTTGAATTCATCATCTAATGAAACATTTAATGAGTTGATGCATTTTTTGCAGAATAAAGATTTTAGTAATATGCGGAAGTGGGTTGCACAAAATATTGACAATGACCATATAAGATTATATCGTCAAATATATGACTCCTTTTCTTCAAGATTGAAAGATGGTAGTGTGCCACAAGCTGTATTGACTGTAGCAGATTATCAATATAAATCTGCATTTGTAGCAGATCAAGAAATCAATATGGTTGCTTGTTTAACTGAATTAATGATTAATTGTGAGTTTGCATAATGAATAAAAAAACAGGGGAAGGCGGTATTCCGCAAATTGATAAGGTGAGAGATACTGATATATTTGTTGCTGAGTTTTATGAGGATGGTAAGAAACAAAGGTTAGGTCATGCTAAACTTTGTCATCAAATGAATAATTCTTTAGGGAGAATTTCTAAAGGATTGAAGGTATCTAAATCTTTATTGATTAGAAAAATTCTTGAATCTTATATAAAGTTCTTTGATGAATCAAAAGCTATTGGTGGCCAGACACATTTTGATGCAGAAAAAACTATGAATGAATGGATATCAGAAAGATATGATATGAGCATTTGTCAGACAGAAATATTGCGAATGAATAAGATGATTCAGAGTAATTCAAAATCACCAGAGGTTCAGTTGATATCTAAACAATTAGTTGTGATGTCAAAAATGATGAATCTTGTTCACAAAAATAACCTATGAAACATATATACTATTATGATGAATACTTTAAAGATATATCTAAACTTGCGGTTAGGTATTCTAAGCATAAAAATCCGCATATTGTATCTGTGTATAATCAATCGTTGCCTGCGACTGTTCATCTAAGCAATCTCTTAAAATGTCCTATGAGTATTTTAAGTGTTAAGGATGGGAAAGCATTATGGGTTATAAATAATACGGAAAATAGGGACATAAGACCTAAACACGCACCTTTGTTTCCTTTCCTTATATGTATAGATACGATATACAATGGAAATATTTTTGCGGCTATTAAACAGTTGCCTGAGTTTATTAAGAATCCAGACTATGTGTTTCATTCTTTGTTTGGTCACAATAACGATTTAAGGGTTTATTATAGTCACGAAATGATTTACAGAGAAATTGAATTCCCATGGCAGAGGAGAATTGAAAAGAATGATTTAATTATAGAATGATTATATCTTATAAATAACATTGTTATATAGTTAATCAGGAGGCACACGAACATGGACGATAAGACACCAGAAAAAAAGGATGATGACAATCGTTATTATGGTAATAAAAAAGATGGGGATGACATGAAAAAGGGTGTACCAGATGAAGATAAATATGATAAAAATGGAAATCTTTATATTAAGTTAACTATAGAAGATAGTGCTTTGGTAGTAAGAAGTGATGGTAATATTGAAATGATTAGTCACGAATTAGAACAAGCCGAAGGTGGTCATGTCGGTGATATTGAAGATTTAAATAAAACATTTTCTTTAGTACTTGCATTAGCATCTGCTTTGGAGAATGAAGATTTATATAATCGTATATTTCACAATCTTAATATGACCTTAATGGCAAGATGGCAGGATATTCCAGAAAATATAAAAGCTGATATTATACACAATAGAAGAAACGAAGCTCTTAATCGTACTCCCGAAGAAAGAGAAGATAAAAATAAAAGGGTTGACGAATTCCGTGATCGTATGAATAAATACAAGGATTCGTTTCTTGACGAAGAAAAAAGAAAGTTAAGAGAGGATATGAAAAGAGAAGCAGAATTTCTGGATGATGTTAGTAGTGATTTTATTGATCCATCTGAAGTACGAAAACATATGGAACAAATGGATGACATAATAAGACGGAAAATGGATGAACAAAGTCAGGAGAATCCGAAACAGAAAAAGGTTCAAAAAGTAAAAAGGAATCCACTTGCTAGGTTGAGAAATGTTAACTGGAATCCATACGATACAACTTTGACAGCACACTTTAAAGATTTTCGTGCTGATGCTCCGCCTGATGATGAGGAATAATAAATGAATCCATTTGATTATGCACATGATTTAATTACAAAAGAAAATCTTGATGAAGATACGCATGAAAGAAAAGATTATAAGATGTTTTTAATTAATCGAACTTTATCCTATCATTCTGATATAGCTCTTTTTATTAATGAGGTGAATAGGTATCCTGATATTAAGACGAAAATGCATTTTGATTATATTCATAATGCAGTTCCGAAGAAAAGAAGGAAAAAGAAATATTGGGCGAAGGGAAAAAAATTAGAGAATATGCAGATTGTAAAGGAATACTATAAGTACTCTAATCAGAAATGTTTAGATGTTTTGTCAGTTTTATCTGATACAGATATTGAAACTATTAAGATTAAACTATATAGGGGTGGTACTGCTTAGTCTTATAAATACCTACATAATGAATAACAATCTATATTTAGATTATTGAAAGGGATAAAGAGATGAATGAGAATGAGAATGTGAAATGGTCAATTGAAGATATGATCGAAGTCCGTCTAAAAGAGGATGATGATTTTTTGAAAGTTAAAGAAACCCTCACACGAATTGGTATAGCTTCACGGAGAGAAAAGAAGTTATTTCAATCTTGCCACATATTACATAAACAAGGTAAATATTATATTGTTCATTTCAAAGAATTATTTGCTCTTGATGGTAAACCAACTAACTTATCACATACCGACATTGAGAGAAGAAATACAATTGTAAATCTTCTGAATGAATGGAGTTTAGTTGAAATGATTCATCCAGAAAAAGCACAACCTACAACATCTATTCGTCAAATGAAAATTCTTCCGTTTAGTGAAAAGGGAGAATGGGATTTACAAGCTAAGTATACTATTGGAAATGTTGCAATAAAAACATCTAAAGCAAGAGAAAATGCTGATGGTGGCAAAAGTACATTTGTGATTGACGATGATTTTGCTTTATGAAGATATTGCTTGTTTTGATAATATTTTTACAAATTGGTTGTGCTGAATTAACTATGTATAGTGTTAATGTTATTAGTGGTATAACTACAGGTTTAATTGCAAAAAAACTAACTGATAAAAAAATTGATAAGGAGAAAGATAATGAATGTAAAGATTGTGAAAATGATAAGTTGTGAGGAATTGATTGGGGACTTTGATGATCGTAAGTGTACTATAACAAATCCTGTTGTAATGATTCCTGTGAGTAAAGAACAAATAGCATTCCAACCTTGGCTTCCTTATTCCGAAGATACAGTATACCACTTAAAAGAAAATCAAATTGTATTAACAGCTGAGCCTAGTGACCATATTAAAAAAGAATACGATAGAATTTACGGTTCTGGAATTGTTTCTCCTAGAAGTAGTATGATAATGTAGATAGTAGCATAGTTTTACTTACATTATTCATCTTTTTTTGATATACTACTATAATGAAATTCTATACATATGTTAATCAAATAGGCAATAAAATCTATACTAGAGATATAGATAATAAGGGAACTGAATTTTCTGATTCTGTGTCTTTTAAACCTACCTTATATGTTCCATGCCCTCCAGAAAAATCTACCTTTAAAAGTTTAGACGGCAAACCACTAGCACCATTAAAGTTTCCAAATATTAAAGAGTGTCGGGATTTTGTAAATCAGTATTCTGATGTTACGAATTATCCTATTTATGGAAACAAGAATTATGCCTATCAGTATATATCAGAAAATTATTCTGAAAAAATAGAATGGGATGGTTCTAAACTCTCAATCTATACTCTTGATATTGAGGTTGCATCCGATGATGGTTTTCCAGATATCCGAATAGCAAATGCACCCATTACAGCTTTAACCGTTCATAGTACGATTAATGATACTTATTATGTTTTTGGTATGGGTGAATATACTCCAAAGGATTCAGATAAAATAGTTAAATATTTTCGTTGTGATAATGAAGAAGAAATGATGCATATCTTTTTGGATTGGTGGAAGGACAATCCGCCTAATATTGTTACTGGGTGGAATTGTAAGTTCTTTGATATTCCCTATATCATTAATCGCATGAAATATCTTGATTTGGATTTTAAATATCTTTCACCAATTAAAAGAGTTTATGATAAGAATACAATAATTGCTGGCCAGGATAATATGTATTATAGTATTATAGGTATTTCTATTTTAGATTATCTAGACTTATATAAAAAATATACCTATAAAAATAGAGAATCATATCGTTTGGATTATATTGGTCAGGTTGAGTTAGGTATGGGAAAGGTTACTGATGAGCAGATGCAAGGATATGATTTATATAAAACTGATTATCAGAAATTTATAGAATACAACATTAAGGACGTTGAGATTGTAAAGAAACTTGATGATAAGATGAAACTATTAGATTTGTTAATTACTATAGCATATGAATCTAAGATTAACTTTGAAGATGTATTTTCGCCTGTTAGAACATGGGAAGCAATTATCTATAATTTTCTCAAGAAACAGAATATAGCAATTCCTAATAAAAAGAATCAGTCTATTGGTAATAGAACCATTGAAGGTGGATATGTAAAAGACCCTGATCTTGGATTACACAAATGGGTAGTTAGTTTTGATTTGAATTCTTTGTATCCACATTTGATTCAGCAATACAATATCAGTCCAGAGACTTTATATAATGGAGTTGTATGTGCTGACTCCAAAGATATTGGTGTTGATGGATTGTTGGAACAAAAACTTGATACTGATTATCTCAAACAAAAGGATATTACACTTACACCAAATGGTCAACATTTTACAACTAAATTTCAAGGATTTCTACCCAAGCTTATGAAGTCTATGTATGATGATAGGGTGACATATAAAAAGAAGATGCTTGAGGAAGAACAAAAGTTAGAGGATGGGAATTATAAAAACAAACAAGATGTAGTTAATAATATTTCAAAGTATAATAATGCTCAGATGGCCAAGAAGATTCTCTTGAATAGTGCTTATGGTGCATTGGCGAATCAATATTTTTTATATTATTCGTTAGAACAAGCGGAAGCAATCACAACTTCTGGCCAATTATCGATTAGATGGATTGAAAAATATATAAATACATTCATCAACGATTTATTAAAAACAGAGGACAACGATTATGTTATCGCTTCGGATACGGACAGCATATATATCACGTTTGATAAATTGGTTAATGAAGTCTGCCGAGAGGGACTTGAAACTGAAAAAGTTATATCCTTCTTGGACAAGGTATGTAAGGATAAAATTGAACCGTATATTAATTCGTGTTATAAAATTCTTCATGCGTATGTAAATTCATATGAACAGAAAATGGTAATGAAAAGAGAGTTGATTGCAGACAAAGGAATTTGGACTGCAAAGAAAAGATACATACTTAATGTTTATGATTCAGAAGGTGTGAGATACAAAGAACCAAAGTTAAAGATTATGGGTATTGAGAGTGTTAGGAGTTCTACCCCTCAATGGTGTAGGGAGAACATTCAATCGTTGATAAAAACAATTATCAATACTGATGAGAAAACAGTTATAAAGTCTATTGAGGAATATCGATTTAGATTTAAAGAGTTGTCTTTTAGTGAGATAGCATTTCCTAGAGGTGTTAAAGGTCTTAGCAAATACAAGTCATCAAAAGATATTTATATTAAGGCAACTCCGATACACGTTAGAGGGACTTTGTTATTTAATCATCATCTGAAGGAGAAAAAACTAACAAGAAAGTACCAGTTAATTCGTGATGGTGAAAAGATAAAGTTTGCATATCTCAAAGAACCAAATATACTTGGGGAGAATGTGATTGCGATTGCAACCGTCTTGCCAAGTGAGTTTGGTTTGGAAAAGTATATTGATTATGATTTGCAGTTTGATAAATCTTTTCTTCAACCTATTAAAAATATATTAGATGCAATTGGTTGGAAGTCAGAAAACATAAGTACATTAGAATCGTTTTTTGGGTAAATTTATGGCGAAAGAATATGAGTATCGGGAGTGTAATGTTTTAAAAAAGTTATGTCATTATAGTGAATTTCCTAAAGCTGGTTTTGGATGGTTAGCTATAGATGGTTCACGGAGACATTCACAATCTAAAATTGGTAAGAGGGTAAATCAAGCTTTATGTAATGGGTTGAGGATGACGGCACAACAATTTATGGATAAGGATACAACAACAGGTAAGAGATGAGAATCCAGAATATACAAAACATTTACTTAGGGCGGATTTAACTAAAGAAGCATATATTAGAATGTATAATGAAATAGGAATTTCACTTCCAGATTTTGATAAGGTTCGTTATAAAAGTGGTAAGGGTAGTAATAATGGTGATAATTGTTTAGCGTATTTAAATATTCCAAATGATGAAAACCATAGAGAAGTAAAAATAGGTAGGTATTTTGTAGATGGTCTTTTAGATAATAATGTATATGAATTTTTTGGTGATTATTGGCACGCAAATCCAGATAAATTTTTAGCAGAGGATAAAATAGTAAAGTGGACTGCTGGAGAAAAATGGAAAAGGGATAAAGATAGAGCTGAAGTTATTAAATCACATGGTTATAATTTTTATGTTATTTGGTAATCTGATTGGGGTAAATTTCAACATGGGTCATCTAAAGAATTAAAAATAACACAATGGTAATGATAAAGGAGATAGATTATGGCAGTAAATAGTTTAGTAAAACAATTAATAAAGGAGAGTGACAATGATATGGCGTCGGTTGTATCCGCTGGGATTCTTGGTGATTGCAGCACTTTTTTGGATACGGGCTCTTTTTCTTTAAATGCTTTGTTATCAGGTTCTCTATATGGTGGTGTTCCATCAAACAAGATTACCTGTCTAGCAGGTTCGGAGTCCGTAGGTAAAACTTTTTTTGCATTAAGTATTGCCAAGAATTTCTTGGATACTAATAAAGAAGGTTTAATTTTATATTTTGAGAGTGAAGGTGCATTGACATCTAATATGATTGCTGATAGGGATATAGACCCTGATAGGTTTGTTATTTTTCCAGTAGCAACCGTTGAAGAATTTAGAACACAATGTATTAAAGTGATAGACGGACTTCCCGAAGATACTAAGGTTATGATTTTCTTGGATTCTTTGGGAAATCTCTCTACACGAAAAGAGATGGAAGATTCAGCAAGTGGTTCAGATAAAAGAGATATGACAAGAGCGACAGCTGTTCGTGGAACTTTTAGAACACTTGCATTGAAACTATCCGTAAAGAATATTCCACTTATTATAACTAATCACACTTATGATAAGGTTGGGAGTATGTTCCCATCAAAAGAGATTTCTGGTGGTGGTGGAATCAAGTATGCAGCTTCAGTTATTGTTACGTTAGGTAAACGTAAAGTTAAAGATGGTACTGAAGTTATGGGTAATATTGTCAAGTGTAAATTAGTTAAAGGTCGTTTCACTAAAGAGGAATCTATTGTCGAAACGATGCTTGATTATCAAACTGGTTTGGATAAATATTTTGGTTTAGTTGCTATTGCAGAAAAGTACAAAATATTTAACAAGGTTTCAACACGTTTTGAAATGCCTGATGGAACTAAAGTTTTTGAAAAAGCAATAGTGAACAATCCAAAAAAATACTTTACCGATGACATAATGAAACAACTTGAAGAAGCTGTGTTTCAAGAGTTTAATTATGGGAGTCGAAAAGGAGAAAGGAATGAATGATAAATTATGTTTATGTTTTAGTGTAAAGGTTCTGTGGACAGCTGTAGGTTTTATTTTAATTGGTGGAGTTTATTTGTTATCGTATAATAATGTTGATGAAACAGTTATAACAGAGGGTAGTCGAATAGTTGATTATGTGAGGACGGTTTTAAAATGATGACGATGAACAATAGTTCTTTACAAACAACCTATGAAGCGTGGTATACATATCAAGGGTTGTATGCACATTTTAAGTCAGCAGATAGAAGATATGATTACTTTAAATATAATGGTAAATTAAAGTTTAGTGGAATAGCATCAATGGAAAAGAGTTTTATTAAACATGAACACAACGGACACTTTTCTATGCAGAGAAAAATATTTCAAGACTTAGGAAACAAATTTACGAATAAAGAAGCTTTGATATTCTTTTATCTTTCTCAATTTACTAATAATATTATGTATCCTTCTTTGTTTGATAGTGATATTTATGATGAATATGTTGAAAGGATGAATAATTTTTACTTGTATTTAGAGCAAGATGTTGATAGAATAAAGAGATATACTGATAAGTATGATATGTTTTTTAATGATCTATTTAATGTAGATGGTATTAACCATCCAGTTATTATGAAATTAAGTTTATCCAAAACTATATCATTAGAAACATTTGTAGTTTTAGATAAAATGTTAGGATTTATTTCTAATATTGATAAAGCATTAAATGATCCTATTTGGAAGGATCATAGTTTTTTAGCTAAGAATTATGAACCTTTCGTAAAGATTGATGAAAAAAAGTCAATGAAAATAATAAGGGATATTTTGATTAAATGACAGATTTTAGAAAAACACGAATTGAAAGTTTAATTTTAGAAAATCTTTTATATGATGAACATTATTGCAGTTTAGTCGGTATCTTTTTACAACCAGAATATTTTAAAGAAGTTTCTGAAAAACAAATATTTCTTGAGATACAAAATCATATAAAAGAATATAACGAATCCCCAAGCGTAGAATCACTTGCAAACATTCTTTCAAATAGAACTGATTTAAATCAAACTATATTTGATAATTGTTTAGAGAATTTACATCGTTTAGGAAAAGAAAAATCACATGATCCAGAGTGGTTGTTATCTGAAACAGAGAAGTGGGCAAAAGATCAAGCTGTATATAATGGTATTGTTCAAAGTATTTCTATCTTAGAAGGTAAGGATAAAAAATCTTCTAAGGATGCAATACCAGAAATTCTTACAGAAGCATTAGCAATTTCATTAGACAAAAGTATAGGACATAACTACATTGAGAATGGTGATGATAGATGGGAATTTTATCATAAGACTGAATCTAAAATTCCATTCGATATGGTAATGTTGGATAAGATTACCAATGGTGGAATATCACCAAAAACACTTACAGTTTTATTAGGTGGTACTGGTGTTGGTAAGACATTAGTAAAAACACATTTGGCTAGTCAATATTTAAAACAAGGATTGGATGTTTTATATATTACTATGGAAATGGCAGAGGAAAGAATTGCAGAGCGTATTGATGCAAATCTTTTGGATATTGATTTGTATGATTTACACCGTTTAGATAAAAAAACATTTGAACAAAAATTAAATAATTTAAAAATAGGTAAGTTGATTATCAAAGAGTATCCAACAGCAGGAGCTCATACTGGTAATTTTCGTGCATTAATTAGAGAACTGAAAATTAAAAAAGGATTTACACCGAAAGTTATTATCTTAGATTATTTAAATATTTGTTCGTCTAGTAGAGTGAAATGGGCAGCAAATATGAATACATACATTTACATCAAGTCTATTGCAGAAGAAATTCGTGGTTTAGCTGTAGAATGTAATGTTCCTATTATTACAAGCTCGCAATTAAATCGGGAAGGATTTACAAGTTCTGATCCTGATTTATCGAACACATCAGAAAGTTTTGGATTACCAGCAACAGCAGATTTGATGTTAGCTATTATGGCGAAGGATGATGGTTCTGGTGTTAATAATCAAATCTTGTTCAAGCAGTTAAAAAATAGATATAGTGATATTTCAATAAATGCAAAATTCTTAGTAAAGGTTGTTAAGAAAAAAATGAAATTGTATGATATTGAGGAAGTTAATCAACCTGTATTAGCTAATGATGGAAGTAACAAATACTATGATAAAAAATCTGATGCTAATACAAATTCAAATCCTTACAAGTTTACAGTAAAACCTCAAAAAAGAGGGGCTACTGTGTATGAGGATTGGAAGTTTTGAGATATTATAAATACCTATATAACCATTTAAGGAGTCGTTTTAATGCAAAATTTAACTATTTCTGAGGGCTGGTTTGATGGCTTTAAGGAAAAGGATGAAGCACCTATATTAAAAAAGTTATGTGAACATAAGGCAAATACAACTACTTTAGACCATGAAGTAGGCATTGAATACTGTAATTTTTGTGGTGCTTTGGGACATTATAGTGTCGATAAGGATATGGTTGAGTGGAAATTACCAGAATTTCTAGTAAAACAGAACTATAATTGACAAAAGTATTATAAATAGTATTATAACAAATAAAATAGAGAGACATTATGGCATCTATATTCAGAACATTTTTAGAAAAATTAGGCGGTTCAACTGCTGCTAATTACATTGGAAAAAAAGGAGATTTGTTTTTTGACCCCGATCAAGCTACACCAGTATTAAAAGTTTCAGATGGTGTTAATGCTGGTGGTGTTTCTATAACAGGTGTTGGTGGAGATATGGGTGGAACTATGACTTCTCATATTATTCCAGATACAGATAATGTTTATGATTTAGGTTCAGCAGAGTTTAAAATTAGAGATGCATATATTTCTGATAATACAATTTATATGGGAGATCATGCAACTATTAAATCTGAAGGTACAGCAATCGTTGTACAGGATTTAAAGACTGGCGATCTTCATTTAGATAATACTAGTCGTGGTGGTAATAGTATAGATGGAACTTCTGGTTCTTGGACATTTCAAGAAGGTGCTAATAATCTATTCCTATTAAATAACGGAACTGGAAAGAAATATAAAATTAATTTAACAGAGATGTGAAATGAACTTAAAAACTTATAAGAATTGGTTAAGGGAAAATGTATTTGAAGGAGCTCATGCAAAGAAGTCACCAGAACTATTGAAAGAAGCATATTCGTTTTTTCCAAAAGATGAAAAGACTATTAAGAGTACCTTGAAAGATGCTGATTGGTCAAAAGAAAAGATTGCAGATGTTGTTTCTCTTTTTAATTACTTAAAGAAAAAAGACGAAACCCCTATCAATTGTGATTTAGCTACGAGCGGTAATGTGAATGTTACTCGAACATTACAAGGTAGTCAAAGCATTGATAATATCATATCTAATTCTGGTATATCTACATTTAAAATTAAATGGGGTAATGGTTCTTCTGGAAATCGTGGCGCTAATAACAGAGGGAATGCTTTTGAAAAAGTATTTGCAGATTCGTTGTTTGCATGGTTTGAGGAAGGGGATGACGCTGTAAAGGATGCAAGTATATTAGCTGCAATACAGGATTTGGATAAAGAATATGATCTTTCATCATCAAAAGAAATTTGGATTGATGTTGTAGGTGGAGAGAATACTAAAAGACCTTTGAAGTATGGTAATAAGATTGTTTTAACAAATACAAAAGGTAGTGGTTATGACATTGGAACTAGTGTTACCGACATAACTGTTACAACTGATAAAGGCAAAAATATTTATTTAAGTCTTAAACTTGGTGGTACTACTACATTCTTTAATGTTGGTATTAGAAAGAAATTAACACAAGATGAAATAGATAAAGGAACGATTAAAGATAAAGACGGTAAAGCCTTATTGAAAATGTTTGGTATTAATAACAAGAGGTTTTGTACTATTTTTAATGATAAAGTAAAAACAAAAGGCGGTAAAGTAACTACAAAACCTGATGAAAATTTAATTCAAGGATTATTGCAATCAGGTATTGGTTACGGTTATCATGTTATTCATCAATTGAAGGGTAAAGTAATATCTAAGAAAATGGATAGTAAAGCGATGAAAGCAGCTGCTAAGGTTGGTGCTTGTACGGTTTACTATGGTGGAAAGACAGGTAAAGGTAAACGAATAGATATGGAATTTAAATCTTCTTACTATACATTTAAACTTAATATCAGAGATACACAAGGTAAGGATGGTTATCCTACACGAATGATGTGTGACTTTAAAAACAATTAATATGTTAACATTTAAAGAATTATTAAATGAAGATAAAAATACGCACATGGAGCACCTTGAAGATGAGATCATCAACAATGGTGTTAAAGGTGCAACTACAGTAGTACAGTTCTTAAATTCCTTGAAAGATATGTTATCTGGTGGAAAAAGTAAGACTAATATTACTGTAAAGTGGGATGGAGCCCCAGCAGTATTTGCTGGTATCAATCCAGAAAACGGTCAGTTTTTCGTTGCAACAAAATCGCTTTTTAATAAGACCCCCAAGATAAATTATACAGTAGCAGATATTGATGCTAATCACGGTTCGGGTGGGCCTTCAGATAAACTAAAAGTTGCATTGAAATATTTACCTGATCTTGGAATGAAAGGTATCTATCAAGGTGATATGATGTTTTCTAAAGGTGATTTAAAACAAAAAACTATTGACGGTGTTAGTAGTTTAACATTTACTCCTAATACTATTACCTATGCTGTACCCGAAGATAGTGACTTAGCTTCTCAAATGAGAAAGTCACAAATGGGAGTGGTATGGCACACAAAGTATACAGGAAACACGATTGAATCGTTGTCAGCTCAGTTTGGTGTTGATTCAAATATTTTTACTAAAACTAAAAATGTTTGGTTTGCCGATGCGTATGTTGATACTACAAACTCAGCTACTTTTACGCCAGCAGAAACTAAGATATTACAGAAAAGAATAAATCAGATTTCTGGTTCTGTCAAAAAAGCAGGAAAGTTTTTAAATACATTAAGTCAAGATAAATCAAAGTTTGGTTTAGCTACTTTGATGAAAGTATTTTTCAATACAAAGATTCGTGCTGGTGCAAAGATTGCTGATACTAAAAAACTTGTATTAGAATTTGAACAGTATTATATGGATAGGATGTCCAAAGAGGTCGAAACAAAGAAATCTGATAAAGGTAAACAAAAATACAAAAACATAGAGAAAGAACAAAAAAAGATTTTAAGGCAATTTAAAACAGAATTATATTTTACTATGGCAACTTACTTGAGTATTATGGATGCTAAAGAGATGGTTGTTAAAAAGTTAGAAACAATAGAAGGTATTGGAACATTTCTGAAAACTGATGATGGTTATAAAGTAACAGCCCCAGAAGGTTTTGTTGCAATTGATTCGTCTGGTGGTGCTGTTAAGTTGGTTGATCGTCTTGGTTTTTCTCATGCAAATTTTACAATTGCTAAGGATTGGTAAGGAGATATTATGCTAGAAGATTTAAAAGAAATTAGAAATTTGATAGATAAATTTATATTGAAGTATCAAGAGAAAGAAGATTTTAGGTTTGAACATGATTCCAGACTTAAAATTGAGTTTAATAAAGTTAAAGACAACAAACCGTTAACATCAGGAATGGAAGGATGCGCTGTAGGGAATGACTATTATTGATAAAAAAAAAATAAGGATAAAGGTAAGATCGAGGTTTTNCAAATCATAGAGTTATGGCAAGGCAAGTAAAGAAAAGTTTCCATGATGGTAAAAGATACAGAGGCAAGCGAGCATTAGAGTATTGTTATGATAACAACGATAATTTAGATAATAAAGGGGAGAAATCTAATGAAACAGTTTAGGGCGTTTATTGAAGGAGCAGATGGTGGGACAGGAGACAAGGAAGCTTATAAAAAATTCTTTGCTGGAAAATTAAAAAAATATGGTGTAGGTAGTCCTTCTGAATTAAGTGATGAAGATAAGAAAAAGTTTTATGATGAAATAGATAAAGAATGGAAAGCTGACCATGAAGAAGTGAAAGAATGGAAAAAATCAGGCGAGTCTAATCGTAGATGTGCTGATGGTGACAAACGCCGAAAAAGTAAGACTGAAGAAGAAGTAGCAGAAAAAAAAACTACTTCATATATGGAACATGAGATAGAAAAAGCTTGTAAGAAAGTTAGGATGTCACCAGGCGAGATTGGTGATTTCTTTGCTGCTCTTGAAGGGAAATAAGTTATGAAATCATTCCATGAATATAAAAAACATTTAGAGGAAGGTTACGAAAAATTAGTAATTAACGTCCTTAAAGATAAAGGAATTGATTCTTATTTTGAGAAGGGAAAACTTTATGTTGCAAAAAAAGATGTAAAGAAAGCTGCTTCTATTCTTAAAGCTGATAGAGATATTATAAAAGACCCAAAAATTATAGGAGAATCATTCAAAGATGAAGTTAATGAATTAAAACTTTACATTGAGAATGATTCTGATTTGTATAGACAAAAAATTATTCCTATTGTCAAAAACATTCAGCGTAAAATGAAGTCTGGAAAGTATGACCATAAGAAAGCACCTAAGTTGTGGATGTATCTTGTAGATGAAGGTGCAAAGAAATATGCAAAAGAATTTCCTGACGTTAAGTTTGACAAACGTGTAAGACAACAAGTTTCTATTGAATTTGCAGATGAGTATAAAGACGAAATTGAAGCACAAGACGGAGCGATGTTCTAATGAAAAGTTATAAAACATTTTTAGAAGATAAGACGTTAAAGGATATTGTCAAGAGAGAGAAAGAGAGTAGTCACTCTGGAAGTAATACTAGTAAATCTATCAGGATAATGACCAAAGAGATTAAGAAAGAAAAATCTGATGACGTTATTATTGTTAAACTTTCTGATGACGGTGATAGCGTGATGCGTGTAGGAAAAGATGAGTTAAAGAAATATTTGAAAAAGGGATATGAAAAACTAAAATGAAAAATTATAAAACATTTCTAAAAGAAGCTACTTACTTTAGTATTAGTGATGTTGATAAGTGGATTGCTCCCCTTTCTACTAAAGTCAACGCACCAGTTATTTGGGTGGCGAAGTCTATTCTCGGTGGTGAAGAAAATGTTACCATAATGATTAAGATGTCATTGGATGAAGAACATAATTGGCCAAATGGTATTTTTCAAAATTCCCGATATGCTCACATTCGTATTGACCGTGATGGAGTAATGGAAATGTTTGCTCATTCAAAAAGAAAGATGGGAAAAGGATTACGCAAAACTAAAGTTAAGAATGCTAAAGATGCTATTAAAAAAATAAATGATTGGATTGGTAAAGCTGGCGGTGCAAACTATGACGATCAAATTAGTAAAAAAACAACTAGAGCAGAATGAAGACTTACAAACATTTTTTAGAAGGAAAACCATCTTATAAAGTCTATTGCGACATGGATGGGGTATTGGTTGATTTACTTGGTAGTATTGAGAAGCATCTTGATGTAACTAAATTGAATCAGGGTATTATTGACGATTTTTTCCATAGTGATGATGGAAAGAGTACAGAGTTCTGGGCTAATTGTGATCTAGAATCTGGTAGTAAACAGCTTTGGAAGTATATCAAGCAATATGATCCTTATATATTATCTGCTTGTCCATCTGCTTGTCCAAAAGATAAGAAAGTTATTAAGGGTAAAACATTGTGGTGTACAAAAAATCTGAAAGTTGATCCTAGTAAAGTTTATATTGTACAACGCCGAGAGAAGAAAGATTATGCAAATAAAGATGCAATATTGATTGATGACCGTAAGAAAAATATTCAAGAATGGGAAACCTTTGGTGGTACTGGTGTTCTTCATGTAAATGTTAACAGTACGATCAAACAATTAAAAGGAATAATTTAATGGCAAAAACATATAAAAAATTTATAGAGGCTGTTTGTTTGAAGAGCTGGAAAGACATGAAGGATCGTAATGTTCTTAAGGCTGCAGAGAAATTTAAAAAGAAAATGAAGGATGGTAATGTTCTTGGATATACTTTGTCACATGGAGAGTTTAATATTTTTAAAGATGACGAAGAATTTAATGATTCAGTTAAGAACGCTAAAGATATGAAGTGGATTCGTGTGGAATGAAAACATATCGGAAGTTCGTAAGAGAAGCAAAAGGTAAAACAGCAGTATTTGCTTTCGGTAGAATGAATCCCCCTACTGTTGGTCATGCAAAACTTATTATGAAAGTTATGAGTGTTGCTAAAAAAGGTGGCGGAGTTCCTATGGTTTTTCCTTCAAAGACTGAAGATAAAAAAAAGAATCCTTTATCATTTGATACGAAGGTGAAAGTATTGAAAGATGTTTTTGGCAATGTTATAAATACTGATACATCAATAAGAACACCCTTTGATGTGTTAGATTCATTAAACAATGCTAATTATGAGAAGGTTGTATTCGTAGTTGGTAGTGATCGGGTAAACGAATTCAAAAGAGGTATGTCAAAGTTTGTTAATTCCAACCTAGATAACATAAAGGATTTTTCTGTTATCTCAGCAGGTGATCGTGATCCAGACGCTGAGGGTGTTGCTGGTATGTCTGGTTCAAAGATGAGAGATTTTGTTATTAAGGATAAGTTTAGCAAATTTAAGGAAGGACTTTTGACGAAAAATGCTAGACTTGCAAAAGTCGCTTTCAAAGAAATCGGCAAAAAACTAAAAATTAAAAAGGAGAACTATAATGCATCCACATCTATGTAAGTTGGTATTTTTTGTAATGGGTTGGGGAATTGCTGGTTGGTTGTATCACTAAAATTAATAATAAGGAGTTAAAAACATGGAATCATTAATGATGGCTTGGGGTTCAAGTCAAGCATGGTGGGGTACACTTTGTTCAATTGTAGTAATTGCAAACGCTCTCACTCTTGCGATGAAGGATGAATATGCTGAAAAACTTCCTATTCTTGGAAAAATTTGGCCTATAATGAATTGGTTGGCATTGAACGTACATCATAATAAAAATAAATAATTATTGATATATGGGGGGAAACCCCCATATATTTATTGAAAGGACAATATTATGCCTAAAGGAAAAATCGGTGGTTATCATGGGAATGTAGGACAAGTAATAAGTGAAGGAAATGTTTACAACTTTCATTTAAATAATGTTCAAGGTGGTATTTCAAATGGAAAAGAAATAGATTTTGAATTAGATGAAAATGGGAATATAAAAATTATATTTGGTGATGGTAAACCAAAAAAGAAATCACCAAAGCTTAAAAAAGAAACAACCAATATTGATACAAAAGAATTATTAACAGAGGAGAAATAACATGAGTTCATGGGGAGCGGGAGCCGCTGGAGCAGATGCTAAACCAAAATATTTAACAGATGCTGAAAAATTAAATTGTACAGGAACGACTGCTGGTTGGACAGTTCCAGCTGGCGGTAATAGTAGAGCAAGTGCAAAGAGAGAGGTTTTAGTTGCTATTCGTGGTTTGTCTGGTGCAACAAAACTTGCAGAAGCAAATATTAGTAGAGTTAGTTTAGTCACAACAACAATAGGTGCTGCAGCTGGTGCGCCATTTTCTGTTATAGCAACTTATAATGAAAGTGTAACTGTAACTGGTACACCACAAATGGCATTAACAAATAATACTGCTGCTGGTAGAAGTGCTGTTTTGGATTATGCAAGTGGTACAGGAACAAACCGTTTGACATTCACGGCGACAATTGCTGGTGGTGCTTTGACAGAAGCAGATGTACTTCAAGTTGCAGCAGATTCAATAACATTGAATGGTGGAACTGTCGTTGATACGTCTGGTGGAGCAGCATCATTACTAACACATTCTGCTCTTGCTACAACGGTTACTGTCGGTGCTTAATGTTTAAGTTAATAGTATTATTGTATTTTTTATGTTTTGCTAGTGTTGGTAATGCAAACGAATTTAAAAAGGAATTTGAAGAACCTAGTGTAGATAAAATGGTTGAGTGGATTCCCGAAGAAGTTCCGAGAACTGTATCAATGTATTTTGATACTAATGGCGATGGTGTATATGATTTAGTAGTTGCATATCACCTTATAGAAGCTTATGCTTGTAAAGAATTTTGTACTGTTGAAGTAACAGAATTTGATGACCATTGGATTCTTGTTTCTTCAATAGGTAGTAATCCGTATAGCTATTTTGTTATTAAGAAATGGTCATTATGGAAAACTTCTAGACATGAGGATTGGCAAAGCATTTCAAAAACTAGTCAGAGAGCATATAAGTATAAAAAATACGAAGATTGGTATGAAAATGAGTTTTTAAAACTGTGGCCAGATCAGGCTCCATAAAACAAAAAGGAAAAATAAAATGGCATATAAATTAAAAGGAGAGATGATTACTGGTGCGGTTACTGGTAGTACAGTTCCTCAATCAGATGGTACTGGATCGACATTAGTTCATATTGTTGTTACTTCAGCACAAGATGTTATACAAACAAGAGGTGGTTTAATTGTAGGTCGAATACACATGGTTGGTAATTCATCAATTGATTTAGTGAAAGAATCAACCGATACTATTGATGTTCCTGGCGATGCATTTGTGACACCTATAGCGTATCATTATTAATATTTAAAATATGGAGTAATTGTGAGAGCAATTGAAATTCATGGGAAGATAATTGACAGTCCAAATAATAATGATATTAATATGGCACGGTTAGTCAGAATTACAGCAAAGACTAAGCAAACTAAAGTTACTATATTACGATTGGGTATAGTAAGTGGTCAACTACATCTTCACGCAAAAGAGTCTATAATAATTTCTAAAGCAGCAAGTCAATCTATTACCTGTCCAGATAGTTGGTGTACTAGAATAAAATACGCAGATTGATATGGAGTAGTTATGAAGTTTACTGAATTGACGAATGGCAATTATATGATGTATGCATTATTACATTACGATAATCCCCATTGTAAAGATATAAAAGAATTTTTTGAAGATATAAAGCGTATTCACTATATTAATAGATTATTAAAAAGGTACAAATATGAAAATGTTTTAAAAGAAAGAATTGTACTTAATCATTTAATAACTTTTTATAATGTTTTTACCGATTCAGCAGCTACAAGAATTTTATTTTTTAAAATTCAAAATGAGTATCATTCGGCTTTAAAAACATTTCTAGTTTACATAAACAAGATGCCAGAGGATGAGATAGATATACCTTTAGACGATAATATAATTAAAATTTTAAGGGATATAAAATAAAATGTCATCTTTACAAGAGTCTGTTGTAGACACATATTTAGTTTATAAGATCATTACAATCTTAACAGATGATTGGGATGAACAAGAAGCTTTTAAACATGGAATAATTGATGAAAAGGGTAATGTTCTTAGAAAATCAAAAACCCTAGATACAAAAAAAGAAAAAGATTCATATACTATTTTACACCGATTTGTTTTTAATTTGAAAAGGTTAATAGAGAAAATACCAGGCGGAAAAACTAAAATTGGTTCTTATGCAGCTGCAGCTGTATTACTATTAAAAGAAGAAGAAAATAATGACAAGTGATGTAAAGGATTATTTTGTTATACCGCCTCACGGAGCAATTAATTGTCCAGGCGCTACTGGAACTGAACATAGGGCAGTTGAATGTGATGCACCAATATATACTACTGCTGATCCAACTTTGATGGATGAAAGAGATCAGTCTATGGATGTTAATGATCCTTATGCGAAGGGTGTTCATGCAGCAAGTCAAATGGAAATTACAGAACATTGGACAACACCAATTGGTGAAATGGAAATAGAAATTGGTGAACAATTACGAAAACAACTTATTCAAGTAATTGCAAATGATGGTTCTAATATTTTTGTTTATCCTGATAATGACCCTAATGCAAACGCAATTAGAGAATTTGAAAAAATATCAAATAAAATAATTAGAGAGTTTATTACTGAAGCTTATGGTGTGGAAGATGCAAATGAACTTGATATAGAAGCGAGATCGTTTGGTAATTTACAAGTTCATGGTGCAAGAACCTTTCCACATTATCATCATGGTTTTGATGGTGTGTTAATTTATTATTTAACAGCTGGTGATGAATATGATTTAAATGCTGATGGATGGCCCGAGGATTTACCAGATGAAGAAGTCACCCATCTGTCTGGTGATTCATATTATAATCCTAGACCAGGCCATGATTTTGCAAGTGGTGAGGTACTTGAAGGTTCTGGAAATTTAATAATTCAAGACCCTAGACCAGCAATCAATTATCCTTATTGCAATAAAGCAATTGCATGGAGTCCTAAAACTGGAACTTTATTGATACATCCTGCTGGTCTTTGGCATGAATCAAATACTTTTACAGGAAGGGGAGTAAGGTTATCGATTGTTATTAATTACAGAATACTTACAGAAACAAATCAAGAAACTGTAAAACCCTTAGCTACGATTTATGATGAAGATAACTAAGAACTGGACAACAAAGATTGGTAAGATACAGCTGGATGTTCCAGAGGATTGTAAGAGATGTTACTAACTTTTTTGTTTATGATAAAAATGATCCTAATGCTGATTTTTTAAAAGAATATGAAATGCTGGCGAATGAGGTGATTAGGTATTACCTGACTAATGCTTATAATATTACTGATGCTAAATCTTTAAATATAGAAGGAAATGCATTTGGAAACCATCAGGTTTATGGTGGTAGAAGTTATCCGCATTACCATCATAGTTTTGATGGAGTGATGATTCATTACTTAACAGCTGGTGAAGAATATGTTTTGGATGAAAATAATAAAGTACAAGAAATAGAAGAAAAACACAAGATTCATAAAGATACAAGTCGAGAAGTTAGACAAGGATATTATGGTGTTGATGGTTCTAAAGCAAGACTTAAAGATAAAGTACATGATCTAAATGAAGGTGAATTGATGAGTGAGAAATTTCCACTTCAAGGTTCTGGAAATTTAATAATTCAAGACCCTAGACCAGCAATCAATTATCCTATTGATGAAAAGAATTTTGTAATTCCGCCGAAGTCTGGACAAGTAATATGTCATCCTTCTTATCTTTGGCATGAATCAAATACATTTTTAGGAAATGGAATAAGAGTTGCAATCGTTATTAACTATAGAGTACTAACCCAACTAGTTCAACCAGGCCAAAAACCTATTAAGAGTTTTTTAAATGCCAACTAAAAAATACACAGAGGATGCTCCAACAAATGCAACTGGCCCATCTGTAACTGGAACTGGTGATGATCCTGTTACTTGGAAAAAGAAGAAAAAGAAAAAGATTTTGAGAAGGTTAAAGGGTACTTATGAAGTTGGTAGAGCACCTGATAAAGAATTAAATATTGAAGGAAAGAATATGGATTGGTTTCATAAACTAATCAAACAGGGTAAGTCAGCTGAACAGATTTCAAGAATTATGGAATTGGATAGAGATACAGTAGAAGCATTGATGGAACGTAACTATCGTAAAGAATATGATAATTATCATGCACAACCAGAGCAACGTGTAAGAAACGCTGCTCGATTAAGAGCGAGGAGACTAATGGTGAAAAAAGGAAAAGCAGAAAAACACGATAAATTGGATGTACATCATAAAGATAATAACCCTTTGAATAATGATACAAATAATCTTTCAGTAGTAACCCAAAGATATAATAGAAAAGAACCAAGATTGCGTAAAGAGGATGGTGATGCACCAGTATCTACACCTACGATTGACGTAACACCTGATTCTACATTTGCTACAATGCCAGTGTTTAAGGTTAGTTCTGATGATTTTTCAAAGTGTCAAGATGTTAAAAAGAAATATGAACGATGGAGTAAACATATCGATACAGAATCAGAGTATGGTAAAAAGATTCACACATATGCAAAAAAGAATCCTAAAAAGTCTATTATTGTTCAAGACGATAAATCTGGACATATGGTGTATTTAAAAAAATATTTACAGTCGGAGAAGTAAAAATGAAAAGTTTAATTCTTATGATTATCGTTTTTTTTACAGTAACACAAACGGCTTGTTCTTTTATAACTACAGCAGCAGGATCATTTATTGGTAATGTTGGTGCTGATCAAGTTGAAGAATATCTTAAAGAATCGAAAAAAGATAAACAGGAGAAAATAAAATGATAGGATCAATTATTGGAAACGCACTTGGTCTTGGATTAAAGATCATGGATAAGATAGAAAAAAATTCTGATAAGGCAAGCTTTG
>LWDU01039154.1_pt1 | contig 22410 bp, 11 predicted proteins | sample 727161 | NCBI WGS metagenome assembly LWDU01 (sample SAMN04566230, study PRJNA314399) | hydrothermal vent metagenome | isolation source: deep sea hydrothermal plume seawater | place: Mexico: Gulf of California, Guaymas Basin | collected 2004-07-11
CCAACTCGGGGCCCGGGTCATCGTCGCCGACTCCAATGCCGAATCCGTATCCCGGCTCAACGAAGAGTCCAGCGCCCAGGGTTGGTCAATCGAGGCGGTGGAATGCGACGTCACAAAAACCGAGCCGGTCCGGGCCTTGATGGAGAGAGTTCAAAGCCGCGAAAAAAGACTCGATATTCTCGTCAACAACGTGGGCGATACATTGCGTCTCTATAAACCCTTCGAAGAAATGACCGACGAGAACATCGACGATCTCTTCGGCATCTTGCTGCGCCACGTGATGGTCTGCACCCGGGAAGCAATTCCCCTGATCAAGGGATCCGGGGACGGCGGAAGCATCATTAGCATTTCTTCGATTGAGGGCTACCGGGGCCTGCCGAATATCGTCCCCTACGCGGCGTTCAAACTCGGCATCGAGGGTTTCACCAAGAGTCTGGCCCTGGAACTCGGCCCCTTCGGAATTCGGGTCAACAGCATCGCGCCCGAGACCACCGAGTCCGAGTCGATCCGGCCCTCGCGCTGGATCAGCCCCGAGAACGAAGCGCGTATTCCTCATTGGATCCCCCTCGGACGCTTTGGCCGCCCCAGCGATACCGCGGGATGCGCGGTTTTTCTCGCCAGTTCGCTCTCCGCATGGGTCACCGGAACCACCCTCCACTGCGATGGCGGCAGCCTGGCCGCCGCGGGTTGGTATCGCCTGGACGACAACCGGTGGACGAACACGCCCATCATCGAAGGCAGCGGGATATAGAACCTCCGAAATCTCAAGGGGCGAGGCGACCTCGGCGCTTGCGAAGCCAGGTCATCAGCAAGCCAGCAACCCCCAACTGGAAAAGGCCCACCAAACTGCCCCACCACGAGCCGCGCCCGTTTTCTCCGCGCCCGTTTCCTCCAGGCCCATCTGCTCCAAGACCATCTGCTCCAAGACCAATCCCCCCAAGACCAAGAGGCGAGCAGGCCACCAGGTCGGTGACGGACATGACCTCTGCCGAAGAGTTTGGGTCAAGGGCTTGGGTTCCACTGCCTTCGGGAAGGTCTTCGATGGTGACCTTCCCTCTGGCCACGGAGAACTGGTAGTAGATCACCACCAAGCGACTCAGCGCCGAGACCAGCATGAACCCGAGACCGAGCAGCGTCAGGGGAACACTCGAAAAACTGACTCCGCCGGCAAACAGGATCGACGCCATCGCGCCGGCCGAAGCCCCCGCTTTTTTGGCCAGGTCGATCCGATGGGTCATTGGGCTCTGCTCGGCGGCAGCTCCACCCGGGTCCCAGTAGTTCAGAGGGTTGCCCAAGGTATACGCGAACTGGTTGATGGGATGATAAATGGGATCGGGCGACAGAAAACGACCGGTTTCCGGGTCGTACACCCGTGAGCCGAGCACCAGGAAGTCGCCCAACGCCTCACCCTGGGCAAAGCTCTTCGAATCAAGGCCCTCGCCGTATCGCTGGGCGACGCCAAACGGCGAATACGTATAGAACTCAGTGGACTGACCCGCCTGGTTGGTGACCATCTGCACGTTCCCTCTGAAATCGTGATGACGGTACAGGCGCTCACCCGAGTCCCAGCGAATTTCGACCTCACCCAGATCCAGGGAAACGGGCTCTCGATTCGCATCCCCGGCAACCGCCCCCCCAAAAAGCGAACGGGAGATCGTCGTGGGCGTACGGATCGAGATCGGGCGGCCCAAGCTGTCGAACTCCAACTCCACCGAATCCCCAATGCCCGTGAGCAATCCGGCGGCGCTCCAGGCAAAGGCAACCCCATCCCGAGCGGCCATGAACCCGGCTTCATCCCACGCATACTCGTGATGAACCGAACGGTCTGAACCCACGAGGCGGTTCCGTTCGGCGTTGTACGTGAACCGAGCCGTTCGCTCTTCCCCCTGCCAGACGCCAAGCCAATTGCCCAGGGCGTCGAAGCTGTAATGAGGCGCGCCCACGGACCAAGGGCCTCCGATGAAGGACTGCGCCCAGGATTCCAGGCGGGCGCCATGGCCGCCTTCCGCCAAGGCAAACTCGGCCCTGGGTCCCATCACGTAGTTCTCCTCGGAAAAAATCGAAGGGACGGGTCCATCGAGCCAGGATGCAAAGCGGGTCGTGGCCACCACGCAATACGAATCGCCGTGGCACTCGCTCCAGGCCATCTGTGTTGAAGCGATCTCCCAGCCCCCGGGATCGCGCAGAGAACTCGCCTGTAGGAGGTTGGATTCGGGCGCATACTCGAAAGACTGAGTCAATCCGTTTCCGTAGCCGACCTCAGCAAGCCGACCCTGGTCAAAGGATCGCATCAGGATCAGTTCGCCCTGGTCGAACACCTCGGTCTGCCGATCGGCGAGATCGTACGAGAACCCGAGACTGCGGAGGGGCTCGGCTTCGGCGGACATCCGAAAACGTCGGGCGGTCTCCCGAGATCGCAGGTCATAGTCCCGCTCGAGCACTTCGCCGTCGGGGAAAGAAACCGAGATGGAACGCCCCCCGGCGTCGTACGCCAATGACTCCACGCCGGGCAATCGACTATCGAGCAATGATGCGAGGCGGCCGCTGTCCCAGCCCAGTTCGACGCTCTGCTCAAGAACCCCGTCGCGCCGGTAGCCCAAATGGGTGGGACGGCCCGCCACATCGTAGATCGCTTCGCTGCGCATCCCATTGGCGAGTTCGATAGCGGAGAGATCACCCGCCGCCGTGTACTCGTAGCTCGAGGATTGCCAAGCACCATCGACTCGCTCCCGCCGCTCCACCAGGCGGCCGACTGCGTCGTACTCGAAGATCGCGTCGCCACCGTGGGGGCGCTGGATGCCCAGAACTTTCCCGTCGCTTCGATAACTGAAGATCACTTCACCGGCTTCCTGAACCGACGGGGCAGAGTCGGAGTCCCCCGCCATTTCCAGTGCTCGAAGATTTCGATCCTCGTCAAAGCTTCGCCGCTGGATCCCGGGCCGACCCGGCGAAACCGACGACCGTCCGTCCGGGCCCGCGACAAGATTGCCGACTTCATCGAAGGACCGCCAAAGACCCACGCCACCCCGAAGGATCTCTTGGGCGTGCCCATGCTCCCCGTACCCATCGAACCACGTGGAGGCGCCGCCGGGGTCGATCAAAATGCCCAGCATCCCCTCGGCGTCGTGGTAGAGCCAACGGATGTCCCCCGCGCCACTTTGGATCGTAACCAGGTGCCCTCGGATGTCATAGGTTCGCTCTTCAACTAGACCCAGAGAGTCCACAATCCGGGCGACGGGGCGTTGCCCGGGCCGGCTGCGGTACTGCGCCTCCGGCGCGTAGGTGTAATGCACGATGTTGCCCGAGGGCAATTCGATTCGGACCGGATCATCCTCTTCAAAGACCCAGTTTATCCTGGCGCCATCGGGGCCTACCCGAGATGCGGGCCGCCGACCCGACCAGGTCGTAAACGTCGAGTCCCCGGCGGCATCCCGCCACTCGTGCAACCTCTGGCTCTCGTCGTAGCGGTAGATGCTTATTCCGCCACGGGCGTCCTGGACTACGCTGAAAAAGAGCTCCGCCACGGGCTCGAACCCGTAGTGAAATTCGAAGAGCGGGCCCTCGCCTCCCGACTGGGCCACGGCCACGAGCCGACCGTCTTGATACGTGTATTCCACGCGCTCGCCCTCGGAATTCGTGACCGAGGTCAAAAGTCCCCCGGCGTACTCGTAGCGGCGCCCCGGCCAACCCTGGGCCAGGTCGAGCGCATCCCGTGCCACATCTGGCCGACAGTTCGCAAGGTTTTGGAAAACCGCGTGCCTGCCCGCTCGATCCCGAATCCCATCGACACAGCCCTCTTCGTCGTACGAGACTCTGTAGACCAAGCGGCAAACATTCGACCCCCGGCATTGGCTCACCGCCCTCGTCCGCACCCCCCCCGCCCCTGCCGCCTCGCCGAAGAAGACCAGGGCCGGGCGCACCCCGTCCACCCCGGTGATCGCCAGCAAACGATGGGAGTCCGCGTCGAAATGGTGCACCAGCCCCCCCTTGGTCTTGACGCGCTGGGCATCGAGTTTCACCCAATGGGTTCCCGGGATGGCGTCGCCATCGGCCAGAAGCGAGAGATCGTGGACCGCACCGCTGTCGTCGAGAAAAGTTTGGCCGTCGTAGCTCATCTCGAAGGGCCACTGCCATTGACCGGTGGCCGAATTGTAGACAGGCCCCACATCAAGAGAACCGAATAGCGTGTCGATGGAGAGATCCACTCGTCGGTGCAGGAGATTTCCTCCCGCGAGATTCACCTGGCCCTCGGGCACATCGAGCATCAGAGGAAGCCGGTATTGGAGAACGCCCGGTTGGGGGGCAATTGCGCCCCCGGGTACACAACCGGGGCTGGGCACGAGGAGAACGCATTGGATCAGAGCCACCCAGCGAAACCCTCTGCGACGGCGATGCACTCTGACCATGTATTCTCCTGCTTCTCGCAACGGTTTTCGGGGTTTCTCCTCGAGTCATCAGCAACTCCCATGCCAGTTCTCGGGATTGCTTCGACGAACGAAAGGGAGCTAGAATCAGCCGGGCCGACCGACCCAGTCACACCCGCCACTTACGCCCACCCCTAACACCCACCCCCCGCCAAGCCCAAAGGAGCCGAGGGTGGATTCTTCCCGGGAACTGAAGCAGCGGTCGCCCCATTGAGTCGTTCCAGGGAACACGCTTCCCCGCTTCGGTGGTTCCCCGAGAGCCTCCCGGGCCGCCTCGTTCTGGGGTTTTCCCTGGGCGTGGGGACCGTCCTGCGACTCATGGACGTCGGCCCCGCCCTGCTCTTCGGCGATGAACTCCACAGCCTGGGTGACATGCAGGGCGGCTACGCCCATATCCTCAGCCACTTCAGTCCAACCGGCGGGGGCCTCGCCCTGCCCCTGATCCAGCGGGTTCTTCTGGACCTCTTCGGCGACGGGCACTGGAGCATCCGGGCGCCCGCGTGGTTGGCCGGGCTCGCACTTCTTTTCCTCAGCTTTCCCATCGGGCGCCGCCACTTGGGAGAATCCGCCGCCGGAGTCGCCACGGCGCTGGTCGCGGTGGCTCCGCTGCTCGTCTTCTACTCCCACTTCGCCCGGATCTACTCCCTGGTGGCTCTGCTTTGCTTGCTCCTCTACGACCGCCTGGCCCGTTATGTCCGAGGGGCAAACCAGCGCGAAGGCCCCCAGCCCCGGACCGGGCTGGGCTTGGTCCTGATGACCGCGGCTCTCCCCTGGGCTCATCCCACCGCGCTGGGTTTCGTGCTGCCCGTCTACGCCGGGGCCCTGCTCATGTGCGCGCTCGGGTCCGAGCGATCCCCCAGCCGCTTTGTCCAGGCGGCGCGGCCCCTCACCCGTGCGTTGGCATTCGGGGGGCTGATCTGCGGCCTGGCCTATTGGCCGGCCCGGGAATCCCTATTGGCCTTTCTCGGCGAAAAAACTCGAGCCGAGTACTACGGAGATTTCAGCGTTCTCGACGTAGCGAGTCTGATCGCGGGAAGTCGATCCGCGACCATCGCCCTCGCGATCCTGGCCGCCGCCGGAGCCATCGCCGTGCTCCGCAAGCCCGGGCACCGCCACGCTCTGGTGCTTTTTGCCGCGCTGGGCCCGCCCCTCGCCATCGCGCTGATCCGTCCCTATGGCGACGCCTACGCGTACGCGCGCTACGTGATGCCCAGCCTGGTCCCGTTCTTCCTGCTGGTGGGCCTGGGGTTGAGCCGGCTGGTCGAGGCTATTCCCGGCCTGGGATCGCGTTCAATCGCCCTGCTCGGCGGGGGCGTCGCCTTGGCGATTGGTCTCACTGGCCCCCTCGGCCCCGGGGCGCCTCGGCCCCCGGAACACGCCAACACCTACCTCTCGATGCTCGGTCTCCCCGCCTTCGATGCGGTGTGGCCGGGAACCCCGAGCTTTTACCGCACCCTCGGCCCTCGATCCCAGGCCGAACAAACTGGACTGCGCCTGATCGAAGTGCCTGCACTGACAACCCGAACCCGCCATCTCTACCGCAACTACCAGATCCAGCATGGGGCTTCGTCCCTGGTCGTCCCCCTACCCGGAGAATTTCCTCGAGTTTCCAGCGGCCCCTATGTCTCGTTCCAACGGCCGAACTGGCAAGAGGGCGCCCAGGCCGACTACCTGGTTGTTCACCTGGATGTTGCCCGGGAGATCGCCGACTACTGGCGTTGGCTCTACGGTCCCGATGGCCCGGGGCCCTTCGCCGCCCAGGAAGCCTCCTTCATGGAGCGCCACCGGGTTTATGGAGGGCTGCTTCCCCGGCCGGATCCCGCAACCCTGGCCGCGCTTCGCGCTCGGCTCGGCGAGCCCCTGATCGACGACGAGCGGTTGCGAGTCTGGAAGCTCCCGGGAAACCCGGGCACACCCGACTCCCTCGACTAACTCGCCGGGCCCGGCTGGGCACCGATGCCCAGAACCTCCGCCTCGTACTCGGCCAGGCTCTCAAAGCGCCGAAAGGGCGAGCCCGAAACCGCCGCCGGGTCGGGAAGGCAACTCGCGCCGCTCCGCTTTTGGACCGTCGCAATGGTGTCTTTCAAAGCTTGAAGTGGACTTCCGGCCCCGGGCGACAGGGGCATCGGATCAAAGCGGTTGGCCGTGATCCGAATCAACTTGAAGGGCTCGCCCGAGTCAGCCTTCCAGTTCAGGATCAGATCCATCACCAGCACCGGTCTCGCCGACAGCCCCGCGACCGCCGCAACCGCCACGGCTTCAATCCGCTCGTAGGGAATACGCCCACGGCCGCGACCCTGAATGTCAACTTCCAGCGCGTCTTCGCCGATGCCCACGGGCACGCCCTCAAGAACCTTGGCGGATCGCGGGGGCAACGGGATTTCGGGCTCATCCTCCAGCAAGAGTTCTTCGCTCATCTCGAGGATTGGATCCTCTTCGTCGATTTCGACGAGCCCATCCTCTTTCTCGGACTCGATCTCCGACACCCCAAGCTCGGGTTCCCTCGGAACCGATTCATCGACGGGACTCAGTGGGGAGAGAGTGAGAGGATCCCCATCCTCACCCTCGGACTCCGATTCGCCCGGGTCGAGAATTGAACCGAGTTCCAAAGGCTCCAGGGACTCGATCGCCCCCTCCTCATCCCCTTCGTCCTCTTCGTCTTCCGCCTCCTCCAGGCTGACTTCACCCTCAAGGCCCGCGATGGAAATCGCGGCCGGGTCAATCTCCGAGAGGTCGATGGTTCCGGGCTCGCGAGGCCACTCGTCGGCGGCCTCCCGGGGCGTCAGTTCCTCATCGTCGGCCAGGCCGAGTTCGGCCAAGGCCAAGTCATGGTCCTCGTCATGGTCCTCGTCAGCCAAGTCCAAAGCCAAGTCCTCGGGCTCCGGCTCCGACGAGTCCGCTTCAGCCGCCTCCCCGGACTCTTCATCGAGAGCCAACTCCGCGAACTCGGCGTCCTCTTCAATAATGGCCTCGGCTTCAATAATGGAGAAGCCGCCGTCGGCCTCAACGCGATCCTCTAGATCGACGATCGCTTCGGGGACCTCCGGCTCGGCCTCCACCTCCACAGCAATGGACGCACCCTGGGAATCACCACTCCCGACGAGAGCCTCCAGGCTCTCCCGGGAACCCGGATCGAGTTGCGTATCCTGAAGGGCTACCCGGGCGGCGGCCTCGGCCAACTCGGGATCGAGTTCTCGGGCGCTGCGAACCACCCGCTGGGCCAGAGCGGTGGTCAATCCTTGAGAATCTTCAACGGCCCGGCGAAGCGCTTCCCGAGCGGCCGCGGAGTCGCCGCGATCGATCAACGCTTCCGCAAGCCGCGTCGTAATCCGGGCCTCGACCTCGGTCTCGGGTGCGTGATGAACAATCTCGAACCAGTCGTCAATCGCCGCCTCCCCATCGCCCCCGCGCAGTTCCTCGGCCATCCGGGGCAGGATGACGTGAACGGCTTCGCGGGCCCTGCCCTGCTCGCAGGCGAGAGCCCACCACGCCCGGGCCACCTCGTCGTCCTGGGGCTCCTCGGCCGCAGCATTGGAAAGCGCGCTCCAGGCCGCGTCGAGTTGGCCCTCGGCCACCGCCCGCGCCGCCAGAGCCAAGACCGGGTTGGACGCCGAGCGGGTGGTGTCCGCGCGACGAGCAAGCCGATCCTCCAGGCCCAGCAGGGCCACCGCCGATGCGCCCAGCACACCCACTCCGAACCCGGCGGCGTGGGCCAGCAAGGGAAGTCCCTCCACGCGATCGAACCAGACCTCACGCACGATGACGTATTCGGCAAAAAGCCAGAGCGGGAGCAGGATCCAGCCGGGCAGAACCAGGCGCCCGCCCCAACCCCGCAGGCCATACGCGGCCAGGAGTGCAGCGAGCAGACCACTGGCTCCGCTGAAAGGAATTCCGCCCTCCCCGGCCCACGTGGCGTGAACCAGCGCGGGCGCGAAGAGTGCCAAAGCGCAGAAAGCAACAAAGACGAGCGATCCCCAGGCCCCCTCGAGTCCGATGCCGGCGACTAGGAAGAAGAGCAGGGAGATGGCAAATGTGATCACCTCGGAGTGGAAGAATCCGTAGGCGAAAAAATCTCGACTCACCCGATCACCGGCGTTCACGCCGTAGTGCCAGGCCGAATCCGCCGCACTGCGAGTCTGGTCGGCCTTATCGGTCAAAACGTCGAACTGTTGCTGGCGACGCGCGCGCAAGCGCGGCGGCACCGCGGCGCGGCGGCGCGGGCTCGACGCCTCATCGCCCAGAATCTGGTCGACATATTTCGCCCCCAACAGCTCCCGGGCCCGAGCCGTAAGCGTCACGTCGGGATGTCGATGGAAGAATTCCTGTGCCTCTTCCCGGGCAAACTCCGAAGCAAGGTCGGCGCCCTCGGGCCCCCCCGCCGGCAGCACGAATCCCGCAAGCATCAGGATCGCCACGAACAGCGTGACCAGTGGCAATCGATTCCCTGAAGAACTTCCCATGACTGAACATTCTCCCGCACGGATTCGAGGTTGGGGGCCGCTGTAATTCAGCGATCCTACCGAAGAACCTATCGGCCGGGAGGGCGGCGAACCGAAGAGCTTCGTGCTTCCCGTAGAAGAGCTTCGTGCTTCCCCTAAAAGCTGTGCTAACCCGTTGTCCTGAATATGAAAATCGCCCTTTCACCCGTGAACCCTGCAGCCCTCTGCCCCGGGCCCCCAGCCCTTCTCTGGACGCTCTTCTGGACACTCCTGGTCGCCGGCGTTGGCGTGGGCTGTGATTCGGGTGCCCCGGGGGTGCCCGCAGCCCATCCCGCAGCCCTTCCCCCGGCCCAGGAAGCGTCCATCCCCGACCCGCGAGCGGGGCTTTCCGTCGATGCCAAACTCGAGACCGAGGCCCTGCTCCAAGAGGATATCGCCGCCCCCCGCGCGCCCTCGGACGGCGGCGGCCGGGCCTGGCGGATCGCCAGCGACCGGGTGCACGTCGCCGGCACCCGCGCGCGGATCGAGATCGTGTTCGAGGTCGGCCCCCTGGGCATCGCCCAAGACGGCGCGGTTTTTCTCCAGCCCTCGCCCTTTTGGGAATGGGAAACGCCCCAGGCCAGCCTTCCGGACGCCCCGGGATTCACCGAGATCCTCGATCTCCCGGAGGGCGTGCAGGTCGACCTCGACGACCGCACCCCGGGTATGTTGATCGCCTGGGTTCGGGGACGGGCCCTCAAGGCCGGAGAGACCTTTCGCTTCATCTACGGCGCCGGCGCCCTGGGCACCCGCATCGATCGTTACGCCGAAGCCCAGACCCCGATCTACTTGGCGGTGGATGGCGACGGCGACGGCATTCGCGCCTTCATCGCCCACTCACCCCGGATCGATATCGTGGGCGGACCTCCTCGCCAGATTCGCTTGATCCTGCCCACCACCACCGCCCCGGGCCAAACCGTTCGCCTGACCGTCGCGGCCCTGGATGTTCACGGCAGCCCGAGCCCGGTGGAAAAGGCCAGCGTTGTTCTCGTCGATCTGCCACCGGGCCTGGTCGCGGCGCCGGGGATCGATCTCGGAGGAAGCTTCGGCGGCCACCGCAGCGTCGACATCCGGGTGGAGAAGCCCGGCACCTACCGCATCGCAGCCCGGGGCCAGGGCGAACTCGCCGAACTCTCGGCGGTCTCCAACCCGCTGATCGCCCGGGAAGGCCTTCCCCGACTGGCTTGGGGCGATCTTCACGGGCACTCCCAACTCTCCGACGGCACCGGGACCCCGGCGCAATATTTCGCCTACGCCCAGAACGTGGCGGGCCTCGATGTGGCTGCGCTCACCGACCACGATCACTGGGGCATGAAGGCCATGGACAACCAGCCGGCCTTCTGGAGCGAGATCCGCCAGGCGGTGAGCCATTTCAACGCCCCGGGTCGCTTCGTCACCCTGCTCGGCTACGAGTGGACGAGTTGGCTCCACGGCCATCGGCACGTGCTCTACTTCAGCGACCGGGGCGAAATCTACTCCAGCTTGGACCCACGCTACGAAACCCCGGATGCGCTCTGGAATGCCCTGCGCGGCCAAATGGCCATGACCTTTGCCCACCACTCGGCGGGCGGGCCCATCTCGACGAATTGGCTCTATGCGCCGGATCCCGTACTCGAGCCCCTGACTGAAATCGTCTCGGTGCACGGAAGCAGCGAAGCACCCGACTCCCCGCTGCCCATCTACAACCCGGTGGCAGGCAACTGGGTGCGGGACGCCCTCGACGCGGGCTATCGCCTGGGCTTTCTCGGCAGTGGAGACAGTCACGACGGCCACCCGGGAATTCGTAAACTCGGAGAAAGCGCCGGGCTTGCGGGAATTTTCACCGAGGACCTGACCCGGGAAAGCATCCTCGAAGCCCTGCGCGGCCGCCGGGTCTACGCGACCAATGGCGCCCGTATTTTCCTGTGGGTCGACCTGGAAGGAATGCCCATGGGAACCGTCACCTCTGAAGGATCGGGAGAGGGATCGGCAGAAGGATCGGGAGCGGGCCGAGGCGAACAAAGGCTCCAGATCGAAGTCGTGGCCCCGGAACCCATCGTCCGCGTAGACCTGATTCGCAGCGGGGTCAGTATGAGCATCCCGGTGGACGGGCAGACCGAGTGGAAACTTGATCGCACGATCCCGGCGCTCTCGCCGGGCGAGTACCACTATGTACGCGTAGTGACCGAGGGCGAGGGCGCCGCATGGTCGAGTCCGATCTTCGCCCGCTGACCCGGCACCGCCCGCTCCCTTCGCAAAACCCGTTGCCTCGGGTTTCCATTCTGCTGCCTTTTCGCGATGCGGCCCCCACCCTACCCGCCTGTCTGGCCAGCATCGCGCGCCAGACCGAACCCGACTGGGAATGCATCGCTATCGACGACGGCTCGGTGGACAGCGGCGGCGCCCTGGTAGAGGCCGCCGCCCGCCATGACCCGCGCTTCACCCTGGTGTCCCAGCCCCCGCGCGGCCTGGTCACGACCCTGGGCGCGGGGCTCGAGCATTGCCGGGCGCCCGTGATCGCCCGGATGGATGCCGATGACTGGATGCACCGGGACCGCCTGGCCGAACAACTCGCGCTGCTCGAGGCCGACCCCGGGCTCTCGGCGGTGGGCGCCCGGGTGCGCATCTTCCCTCGCGCCGGGCTCAGCCCGGGGAGGCGCCGCTACGAGAACTGGCTCAATGGACTCGGCGCTTGGGCAACGGTTCGGAAGGACGCGTACATCGAATGTCCAATCGCCCACCCCACGCTGATGATTCGCGCCGAGGTGTTACGCAAATTTGGCTATCGGTCTCTGGGCTGGCCCGAGGACTACGACCTCGTGCTTCGCCTGATCGGCGCCGGGCATCGTCTGGCGGTTCATCCCCGTCGGCTGCTGGGCTGGAGGGACAGCCCCACCCGGCTATCGCGCCAGGCTCCGGAGTACGCCCTGGAGCGCTTCACTGCGTGCAAGGCCGACCACCTCGCCCGTGGCCCCTTGGCTCCGGGCGCCGAATACCTGCTCTGGGGCTATGGCTCCACGGGCCGGACCCTGCGCCGCGCCTTACTCGCCCACGGAAAGGCGCCGTCCCATATCGTGGAAGTCCATCCCCGCCGGCTGGGCAAGCACATTCACGGAGCGCCCGTGGTTGCCCCCGATGCGATTCCCAAGCTGCCCCCCCATCCCCTCCTGGTCAGCGTGGCCGGGATCGGCCCCCGAACCGAAATTCGCCAAGCCCTGGCCGAAATGGGACTGGAAGAGGGGCGCCACTTTTTCTGCGTCGCTTGAGGAAGTGGGGCATGTGCGCCGATGCCCCGGGGCCGAAGCCCGGGACGCGCGCCACGGCGCACTCTTCAGCCAGCGGGGCGAATCCGATACCGAAGCGGCAGGCTCTTCAACCCCACAACAAAAGAGGAGCGGATCCACACGGGATCCCCAGCGGATTCGACGAACTCGATCCGACTCGTCAATTCACGAAACAGCGCTCGAGCCGAGCGCCGGGCCAGGTTGGCGCCAAGACAGAAGTGCTCGCCGTACCCGAATCCGAGATGGGGATTCGGATGGCGGTCCGCCTTGAAGACAAAGGGATCCTCGAAAACCGACTCGTCGCGGTTGGCCGACGCATAGAAGAGCGCCAGGGCATCTCCCTCTCGGATGGCCTGGCCACCGACTTCACAATCTCGCGCGGCGTGGCGCATCATGTAGTTCACCGGCGTGGTCCAGCGAACGATTTCCTCGAAGAGGGGATTCACGAGCTCTTGATCGGCCTTGACCCGGGCGAGTTCTAAAGGGTTCGCCACCAAGGCTTCCATCCCCCCGGCGATGGCGTTCTTGGTGGTGTCGTGCCCCGCCGACATGACGATCAAGAAATAGCCGAAGGTTTCCATAGGCCCCATGGACTTGTCGGCCACCTTGCCATTGGCCAACACACTGGCGAGGTCATCTCTCGGGTTGACCCGGCGGTCCTCGATGATCTTGCTGAAATACTGAAACAGTTCAATCCCCAGAGCTTCCATGGCAGCGTCTCGGTCTTCGCCCTCTCGCTGGAGATCCGGATCATCGGCGCCAAAGAGTTCATTGGTCACGCGGAGAATTCGCGGCTCGTCTTCGCGCTCCACGCCAAGAATCGTCGAAAGCAGCCGCAGGGGGTGACGCACCGCCACGGCGTTCACGAAATCGCACTCGCCCTCGCCCGACTCCCCCGCCAGTTCGTCCACCAGTTCTCGGGCGCTCGCCTCCACGGCCTCGTCGAGGCGGCTGAGAGCGTTCGGGGTAAACCAGGGGCTCGAGACCTTCCGGTACACTCGATGCTCAGGCGGGTCCATCTCGATGATCGTGCGCATGGCACCCACCCCGCTCTCGCGGTCGATGCCGAGTCCGCCCTGGACATTCACAATTCCGGGCGAACTGAGAAAAATATTGGGTGTCTTCGAGATACTGCAAATGTCCGCGTGCCGCGTGATCGCCCAATAGGGCTGATAGCCTTCGGGCTCGCAACGATGAACCGGCGATGCCTGGCGTAAGGCGGTCCAACTCGAATGGGGATGCCCCTCGTCCTCGTATCCGCTGGGGTCGATGAGATTGAAGCCGTCAATGGCTTCCGGATGATCCGGCTGAGTACTGGACATGAACCTGTTCCTTCTTGAATCCCACCAAATTTTTCCGGGAGACCCGGCTAGAACTCGGCGTTACCGGGTACGCGCGGGAAAGGGATGACATCCCGGATATTGGCCATCCCGGTCATGAACTGCACCAGGCGCTCAAAGCCCAGGCCGAACCCTGCATGGGGAACCGAACCGAAGCGACGCAAATCGAGGTACCACCAGTAGTCGTCCTCGGGCAGACCTTGCTCGGCGATACGCTGCTTGAGATTATCCAGGCGATGTTCACGCTGGGAGCCCCCGATGATTTCGCCGATCCTCGGCACCAGAACATCCATGGCGGCCACGGTGCGCTGATCGTCGTTGCCATACATATAGAAGGCCTTGATGTCCTTGGGGTAGTGGGTCACCACCAGCGGCTTTCCAAAATGCTCCTCGGTGAGAAACCGTTCGTGCTCGCTCTGAAGATCCGCTCCCCAACTCACCGGGAACTCAAACGTCCGTCCGGATCCCTTCAGGATCTCCACGGCCTCGCTGTAGGTAATCCGGTCGAAGGGTTGCTCCACCACATGCGCGAGGGTCGAGAGCACGCTGTCATCGATCCGCTTATCGAAGAAGGCCAGATCGTCTTCGCATTGCTCCCCCACTTGGCGGAAGACGCTTTTTAGAAACTCCTCCGCCAGGTCGGCCAGTCCGTCGATTTCGCAGAAGGCCATCTCCGGCTCCACCATCCAGAACTCGGCCAGATGACGGCTTGTATTCGAATTTTCCGCGCGAAAAGTCGGCCCGAAGGTGTAGACCCGCGAAAGCGCCAGCGCACCGATCTCCGCTTCGAGCTGACCCGAAACCGTGAGGTAGCTGGGAGCCTCGAAGAAATCCTGCTTCCAGTCGATTTCGCCCTCGGAATTGAGAGGCGCGTTGACCGGATCGAGGGTCGAAACCCGAAACATATCCCCGGCCCCCTCGGCGTCTGAGAGCGTGATCACCGGGGAGTGGAGTTGAACGAACCCCTGGGCGTGAAAGAACTCATTGATCGCCCGGGTTGCCGCATCCCGCACCCGCAGCACCGCGCCCAATGTATTGGTGCGTGGCCTCAGGTGGGCAATGGTGCGCAGGAACTCAAAGCCGTGACGCTTCTTTTGCAGCGGATAATCGGCCTCGATGCCGCCCACCAGTTTCACCTCGCTGGCATGGAGTTCAAAGCGCTGCCCCTCGCCAGGAGAATCCACCAACACGCCGGTGGCCTCCACCGCGCAGCCATTCCCCAACCCTCGCACTTCTTCCTCAAACCGAGCACACTCGGGCCCGGCGACCACCTGGAGCCCCGCGAAGCAGGATCCGTCGGAAACCTCGAGAAAGGAAAGATTCTTGGCGTGGCGGGCGGTCCGGAGCCAACCCCGCGCTGTCACGCTGCCGCCGGAGGCCTCTCGTCCCAAGATGTCGCGAATCAATTCGTTCATGCCACTCCCTTTTCGCTCGGGGAGAGGGTAACGCCGTCCAGGCGGTGCTCGCTATGGTTTACCGCCCAAACGGGAGCACGAAAAAATGACGATCAATTGGTTCCCAGGCCACATGAACAAGGCGCGCCGCGAACTCGCGGTCGCGTTGGCCCGAATCGATGTGGTCATCGAGATCCTCGATGCGCGCTTGCCCCAGTCGAGCCGAAACCCGATGCTCGCCGAACTCCGCGGGGACACCCCCTCCATCCCCCTGCTGAACAAAAGCGACCTGGCCGATCCGAAGGTCACCGCCCAATGGCTCGAAAGCTTCTCCGCCGATGAGGCAACCCGGGCCCTGAGCATTTCGGCCACCGACCCCGCCGATGCAAAGCGTATTCCGGGCCTGTGCAAGACCCTTGCGCCCCACCGGCGTGGGCCGGGAAAAACCGTTCGCTGCATGGTCGTCGGCATTCCCAACGTAGGAAAATCGACGCTCATTAACACGATCCTGGGACGCCGGATCGCCGAGGTGGCGGATCGGCCCGCCGTCACCAAGCACCAGAAGCAATTCGAACTGGACCGGGGGGTCTCGGTTTCCGATACCCCGGGCGTGTTGTGGCCCAAACTCGCCGACCAGACCGGCGCCTACCGACTGGCGGCCTCGGGAGCCATCCGGGAGACCGCATTCGAGGTCCAGGACGTCGCGCTCTTCGCCGCGCGCTTTCTCGCCCAGCGGTATCCAGCCCCCCTGGCCGCGCGCTACAAGCTGGAAACGGTCCCTTCCGAGGGCCAAGAAATTCTCGATGCATTGGGACGAAAGCGCGGCTTTCTCAAACGCGGGGGCATCGTCGATACCGAACGCGCGGCCGAGATCCTGCTCCGAGAGTTGCGCAGCGGTGCCATAGGGCGAATCAGTTTCGAAACGCCCGCCGACTTTCCGAGTGACTTGCCCGAAGATTTAGCCAGCGACTTGCCCAGCAATCTACCCAGCGATCAAGAACCCGCGCCGGACTGAACCTCATCCTCTGATCGAGTCAAGAGAGCGAGTGGTCTGCGCGAGTGAAGAGAGCGAGTGGTCTGCGCGAGTGAAGAGAGCGAGTCAAGAGCGCTAGTTAAAGAGCGCTCGTAGAGAGCGCTAGCGAAGAGAGGCGATCTCCGGTGGATCCGGGGACGCCCCGCTCTCGGACCAAACCCACTGGAAGCCGAGATAGGCTTGCCACCCGATCCGCTCGCGGTTGTCCGAAGCAATGCCGGTCCCCGCCGAAGCCAGCATGTGCAGGTCGCCGCGCATTTGCCAATCAAAGCCCAGGTTGAACGCGAAGTCGGTCGCACTTACGTCCGCGCCGTCCAGTCCCAGGGTGACATCCAGGGCTGAATTCTCGAACCACATTTCGCCCAGCAGGGTCAAGCGATCCGTAGCGCCAAAGAGGCCGTAGAGTCCGCCCCTCCAGACATCCGTGTGGTCGTCGATCCACGTATAACTGAAATCCAGCCCGGCGGCGAAGCGTCCGAAACTACGTTCCACCTGAACGGCATTGGATAGAGCCGCCCGCTTGTCGCCGTCGATTTCCACGATCACCACAGGGGTCCATGCGGCATTCCATTTGGAACCCGCCAAGGGCTGCCACTTGAATCCGGTCACCAAGAGGCCGGACTCGGATTGCTCTTCCCCGGCCCCCACCACGAAGAAGGCTTCGCCCACCACCAGAAAATCGAGTCCGTCGACAATTCCCAAAGTGAAATCGAGCACCGGACCGTGCACACCGATTTCACCGGCTTGTTCGGCGGCCGCCGAGGCGACAATAAACTCGATATTTCCCGCCCCAATCGCGTGGGGATCGTCGAGCACTCCGGGCGGACCGGCCAGGGCCGCTGAAGAGAGCACCCCCCATGCGAACAAAAATGAACCCACAGACCCGCACCACTTGAAAAAATTCAATATCACTCGACTTCTCAATCCCTGGTTAACTCGCCGAAAATTACTCCGTTGAAAGGTTGTCGGCAGTCGACCGACCAGAGTCGACCCCCCCGAGCAAAAAATCCTCCGCATAACATCAATGTCATCTATTCCCCCGAATTCGCATTGTTCCCGAGACCTTGCGTAGCCCGACCGATGCCCGCTCGGGCCTTCTTCAGTGGCCTCGATTCGAATCTTCCACCGCCTGCAATTCGGCCAGCAGCGCGAGATAACCCGCGTGCCGGTGAGTGGATACCCGACCCGCCTCGACCCCCGCCAGCACGGCACATGCGGGTTCGCTGCGGTGCAGACAGTCCCGGAAGCGGCAACCCTCGCCTAGGGATTCCTCGAAGCCGGGGAAGTAGGTCGCCAATTCCCGGGCGGAAACCTCCACCGGACCAAAATCGCGAAATCCGGGGGTGTCGATCAATTCTCCGCCCCCGGCCAGGGAGTGCAGGGTGGCCGTACTGGTGATGTGCCGGCCGAGTCCGCTCGCATCGTTGATGGCCCCAACCGCGAGGTCAAGGTCGGGCAGAAGGGCATTCAGGAGCGAACTCTTGCCCACCCCCGAAGTTCCCACGAAGACCCCACGACGACCGGCTTCCAGCCAGGTGCGCAACCCGCCAAGGCCTTCGCCGGAAAGCGCCGAGACCCGCAGGACCTGGACCGTCCCCCCGTAGCCGGCTGCCACGGATGCGTGGAGTTCCTCCGCCCCCTCGAGATCCGCCTTGTTGACCACGATGAGCGGATCCAGGCCCGATGCCCGGGCGGCCACGAGCCCCCGCTCCACGAAACCCAGGGGCGATTCCGGGCGCGGCGCCAGGACAATGCCCAGGGCATCCAAATTCGCAGCCACCGAGCGTACCCGGCCGTGACTGTCGCGCCGGCGCAGAACCCCGCGTGCGGTTTCCACCCGGAGAAGGGTCTCCCCCTCCACCGACACGCGATCCCCGACTCGAATTGGGGTCCTGCGCGGCACCCGTACTCGCACGGGTCCGTCGGCGTCAAAACGCACCGCCACGGCAACCCCGTAGTGGGCCACTACGACGCCCTCCCGGGCGATGTCGGACGGTTCCATCGCGAAGCACCCTAGCGTCGAGACCCCTCGCCAACAACTCAAGGAGAATATCTCCCCCAAGCACTCACCCCCAGAGCGCCGCCGACAATCCCGAACTGCGTTCGATGCGGCGACCAATGGCTTCGACCAGAACCTCCCGGGAGGCAAAGACAGTCACCCGTTCCCGCGCCCGGCTGATCGCGGTGTAGACCAATTCCCGGGAGAGAATCGGCGAAACTTCCTCGGGCAACACCAGGGCGATCTCGGCAAACTCCGAGCCCTGACTCTTATGAACCGTGGTCGCAAAGACCGTTTCTGCCGTCCCGATGCTCAGGGGCGAAAGCCAACGCGGTTCCTCTCCGGGCGATTGAAAGAAAGCACGATGGCCGCGCTCGGGGCTGTCGGGATCCAGACCAATGATCCCGACGTCTCCGTTGTAGAGATCGAGTTCGTAGTTGTTGCGCGTCATCCCGATGGGACGGCCGGCCTGAAGCACCCCGGAAAGATCCTCTATGGGGTCGAACCCAAGCAGATATTCGGCTTGGGCATTGAGCGCGTCCACGCCCCCGGGCCCGTGGCGATGCGCACACAAAATCCGGAAGCGGTCGAGCGCTTTGAGTTGGCCCGAGGGGGAAGTCTCCTCGCCAAAGGCCCGGTAGCCCTGGGCAATGGTTTCCGCGAGAGCCTTCCCCCAACCTCGGCCGGGGGTGGGCTCCACCCGCCGGACCTCGGGGCGGGTTTCGTCGTCCAGCAGGGCCAGGGCGCCTTCGGCATTCCCGGCATTAATTCGTTGGATCAATTCCTCGATCGCGCTCTCCGCCGCGAAGCGGTAGTTCCGGGTCAGGTGCACGACGGATCTCGGAGCGGTGACCGGCTCCCCATCGATGCCGCGCCCGATATCCCCGAGCACCGCGCCGGCTTCCACCGAAGCCAGTTGATCCCGGTCGCCGAGCAGGATCAATCGCGCGCTCGGGGGCAAGGCATCCACCAAACGACTCATCAGGACCAGATCCACCATGGAGGCCTCGTCCACCAGTAGGACGTCAACCTCCAGAGGGTTTTCCGCCGTGTGCCGAAAACGCATTCCCGATCCGCCACGCAGACCAAGAGAACGATGAATCGTCGACGCCGAAAGGGGCACCCCAGCTCGAACCGCCTCGGAACACGCCAGGGAAGACAGACTGCGCTGAACCGCTCCCTGGAGATGGGCCGCCGCCTTGCCGGTGGGCGCCACCATCTGCATGCGCGGCGCGGGCTCTCCCCGGGCCGCGGCCTGCTCGACCAGGAGCGCAAGGATCTTGACCACCGTGGAAGTCTTGCCCGTCCCCGGCCCGCCGGAAATCACGAAGAAACGCGAGCGCACGGCTCCCTCGGCGGCCTGGCGCTGGAGATCCGGACCCGCATCCCCGTCGGGCAAAGCGGGAAAAAGCCGACCGAGCCCATCGGCAAGGACCGCTTCGTCCACCTCATTGTTCACCCCATCGGCCGCCGCACCGGCGTCCACCCGGCCCCCCAAGGCCGCCGCCAGGGCCTGCTGGTCGTCCCAATAGCGTCGCAAGTAGAGGCGACCCGCCGCATCCAGCACCAGGGGGGCACTCGAGTTCCCCACCGGTCCCCGCCCAAGCACCTCGACCATCTCGCTGTCCGCCAACATCGCGAGCCACTCGTCGGCCGCCGGCCACGCCCAGGGCTTCTCCCCGGAATCCGTGAGCAGGAAAGCGCCGGCGGCGAAGCCGGGAATGTCCAGGCAGACATGGCCATTGCTCACCCAGCGACTGACCAGCCCCGCTGCCAGCAGCGGCTCGCTGCGCTCCTCCCCCGCCAGGCGCCCCATGGCCCGGGCAAAATGTTCGTCCAGGGGAGAGAGATCTCCGCTGCTTCGCAGTCGCGTCAGGTCGGGAATCAAGCCGCGCTCCCTTCGCTCGCGATTTCCGGCTCACCCAAACACGCCGAGAGTGCTTCGATTAATGAACGGGAAGGCCGGTCGTAGAAGATCCCGCATCCCCGGGGCGCATCGGGGGACATTCCGCGAAGAAAAAGATAGTAGGCCCCCCCCATGTGGGTCTCGAAATCGTAACCGGGCAGCCGGCGGGCCAAGTGCCGGTGGAGCGCCACCGCGTAGAGATGGTATTGGAGGACATAGTCGTGCTCCTCCATGCTGGACCGCAACGCTTCCTGTCCATAGTGCTCGGCGTGGTTGCCCAAGTGATTCGACTTGTAATCCACCAGGTAGAATCGGCCGTCCCGGCGAAAGGTCAGGTCGATAAAGCCCCGCAGATGACCTTGCAGGGGCGCAAAGCCCAGACCTCGAATTCGCGCTCCGTACCCCGACGTCCCGGCCTCGCCCGCCCAGATTCCAGAGGCGTGGGCTTCAAAGGCATCGGCGAAAGCCCCGGCCGTGAGCGGCCCGAGTCCCGACCTCGCCACCGGCAGGGTGAACTCCATCTCGTCCACCCGATCCTCGCCCGGCAACTGGCCCAGACTGAAATCCGCCAGGGGCCCGCCCAGGGGAGTGGCCAAGGTCTGGCGAATCCCGGCGCAGAGAATCGGGGCCTGATCCCGGGGCAGACCGTGACGGGCCAGGCCGGAATCCACCACCTTCTCGAAGGCCGGAGAATCGGGCAAGGAGAAATCAATGGATTCGAATACCTGATGAATCATTGTCCCCGGGCCGGCGCCTTTGGGGAAGCCGTGAAGAAGTACCGGGGGCGCATCCGGCGGGGTTTCGATTCCGGGAGTCGGCAGAGCCTCGGGGGCGTCGTCGTAGTCAAAGCCCTGGCTGGCGGGGTGAGAGTCCGGCCGGCCCCCTCCCCAATGACCGCTGGCCCGGGCCACCAGGCCCGAAAAGCTCGAGACCCCCCAGCGACTCGAGAGCTTCCGCTCGCCCCGGCGCACCTGAAGAACTCCGGCTTGGGCCACGGTCCGTGGCAATTGGGGTCCCGGTGCCTCGGACAGAGTCTCCACGGAAATTGCTCCGCCCGAGGCCTCCACCAAGAAGGCCAGATCCGTACGGAACTCCTCATCGGTCATGGCTTTCACGTGCTTCCGGGATAGATCCTCGAGTTTGTCGCTGGCCTCGGCCGGGAAATCCTCGGCCCCGGGCGCCGGGTGAAGAAGAAGACCCAAGGCGGAGGAACCCGCATTCTTGAAGCCTCCCCAAACCACCACCAGCCGATGCTCGGCCCGGGTCAACGCCACATAGAGCAGGCGCCGATTCTCGGCCAGAGATTCCCAGCGCATGCGATTGGCCGCGGTCGCTTGCTCGGGCGAGCCAATGTCCAGCTTGAGGCGGTGCTCCTCCTCGGGATCGTGAAAGCGAGGCCTCACCTTGTCGTCGGTTTTCAGCAGGCTTCCATCCCAAAGGTCGGGGCAATACACGATGGGATACTGCAGTCCCTTGCTGCCGTGAATCGTCAGGATCTGAACCGAGTCGGCGTCGCTCTCGAGGCGGATCAGGGCGTCATCCAGAACGGCGGAGTCCCGGGATCGCGCGTCGATCCGCATTCGCTGAAGCCAGACGTGCAGCGCCAAGGGCCCCATACCGCTCCCCTGACCCGCTTTCTGGACGAGTTCGGCGAGGTGAAGAAAATTGGTCAGCTGGCGCTCACCCCCAGCCCAGGCCAGCAGCCGACCCTGGGCCCCGTAGTCGCGAAAAATCTTCTGGAGCAACGCGATTGCCCCACCGCGCCCCCAACACGCCTGCCAATCCCGCGCGGCGCCGAGCGCTTGCTCCCAGGCGTCCTGACTCTCGCGCATTTCTTCCAGCGCACTGGCATTGAAGCCAAGCAGCGATGTGCACAGAGCCGCTCGGAGTGCTCGCGGGTCGGAGGGATTCGCGGCCGCGGACAGCAGCGCCAGGAAATCCTCCGCTTCGGGCGTGTCGAAGACGCTGTCGTCTCCGCGAACGACATTGGGAATCCCCTGGCGGTTCAGGGCCAAGCTGAGGTCCCGGGCCCAGACTTTCGTCCGGCACAGAATCGCGACATCCCCGGCGCCCACGCTCCGGCCGGGCGAATCGGATTCGTCGCTTTCGGGGCCGATCCGAGCCCCGGAAACGAGCAGGCGCGCAATGTCCGCCACAATTGCCTGGGGAATCAGGCGCTTGGCCGACTGAACCTCCCCGCGTTTGGGGTCGTCGTCGCGCTCGAGCAAGAGGAAACGTACGGGGGCCCCCGCCCCCTCCTCGGCGCGCATTTTTTCCGTCGCCCCCGGAGCCGCTTGGGCTTCGTGGAACGGGATCTCGTCAAACAGAAAGGGCGAAGGGCCTCGCGTAAAGATGCAGTTGACCCCATCGATCAGGGAAGGGTCCGAGCGCCAGTTTCGATCCAGGGTGTACGCCCTGTCCCCGGCTCCGCGCTTGGCGTCTATGTAGGCGAAGATGTCCGCCCCTCGAAAGCCGTAGATGGCTTGCTTGGGGTCTCCGATCATGAAGAGCGAACCCGGCGCAGTCCCCCAGATCCGATCAAAAATTTTATACTGGGTCGGATCCGTGTCCTG
>LWDU01037432.1_pt1 | contig 22391 bp, 25 predicted proteins | sample 727161 | NCBI WGS metagenome assembly LWDU01 (sample SAMN04566230, study PRJNA314399) | hydrothermal vent metagenome | isolation source: deep sea hydrothermal plume seawater | place: Mexico: Gulf of California, Guaymas Basin | collected 2004-07-11
CGTCGTGCAAATGGACGAGCCTAGTCCGAATGGGCTGTCATTTGCGCGAGCAATGGCCTGTGACAGGCTCGAAACCTTCCAGAGCGAGGCGACGGGGCCGAACATTTCCTCATGAGCAGCGGGCGCGCTGTCCGGAGCTTCCTCAAGAATCTGTGGGGCGTACCACCAGCCCTTGTCCGGCAATGACGGTGTTTCAAGTAGGGGTCTGGCACCTGCTGCCATTGATTTGTCGACCTGTTCGGCGAGGTCATCGCGAAGTGACTTCATAGCGAGCGGACCGATTTTCGTTTCGTCCGCCAGAGGATTGCCAATCTTGAGGTTTTTCATCCCTTCAACGAAGCGGTCGCGAAACTCGTCATAAATCGCTTCGTGCACGAAGAAGCGTTTGGCCGCGATACAGGACTGGCCATTGTTCTGTACGCGGGCGTCGATGGCTGTCTCGACGGCGCTTTCAATGTCGGCCGAAGGCATCACGATGAAGGCATCGGTGCCGCCAAGCTCCAGCACAGTCGGTTTGATTTCGTCTCCGGAAATCGAGGCGACCGAAGCACCCGCCGGACCGGATCCAGTCAGCGTCGCTGCGCGCACCCGCCGGTCACGCAGCACGTTCTCGACGCCATCCGAACCGATCAGCAGTGTCTGAAAGCAGCCATCGGGAAAGCCGGCCTCCCGGAAGACGTCCTCAATATTGAGGGCGCAGCGCCAGACATTCGACGCATGCTTCAAGAGGCCAACATTGCCCGCCATCAGCGCCGGAGCGGCAAACCGGAAGACCTGCCAGTAAGGAAAATTCCACGGCATGACGGCCAGGACCGGACCAATGGGGAGGTGACGCACAAAGGACTGGCTTGCGTCCGTCTTGATCTTCTCGTCCATGAGATAGCCTTCAGCGTTCTCAGCATAGTGACGGCAGACCCAGGCGCATTTCTTCAGTTCGCCTTCAGCCTGCGCCAGCGGCTTGCCCATCTCGCGGCTCATGGCCGGGGCCCAGTCGCTGACGTGGCCCTCCAGCACCTCGGCAGCCTTTTCCATCAGCTTTGCGCGCTCATCAAAGCTCGTCAGGCGCCAGTCGGCGTAGCGTTCGTCGGCCTTGGCAAGCGCAACATCCACGTCGACCTGACTGTGCGGTTCGAATGTTTCGATGATTTCTTCGGTGGCGGGATTGATGGAGCTGACACTCATCGCGCGGCCTCGCTGGTTTTGGCTTAACTCTCTGACAACAGAAGCCTATATGGTCGCCATGAGTTCCGTTCCCAGACTGTTCATCGACGCAGGCCTGTCTTCTGGAGAGAAGGTCTCGCTTAGCGACAATCAGGCAAACTACATTCTGCGGGTCATGCGGCTCGGTGAGGGCGCGCCTGTGCGGGTCTTCAACGGCCGAGACGGCGAGTGGAGTGCGTCCGTTGTTCCGGAAAGCGGCAAGCGGGCATCTATTCTGCCTCAGAGACAGACAAGGGAACAGGTTGGGACGCCGGATCTCACCCTCTTTTTCGCACCGCTGAAAAAGACTTTGTCGTTGAGAAGGCTTGTGAGCTTGGCGTGCGGCGAATCCAGCCCGTGATGACTGAACGTACCCAATCGAGCCGCGTACGGCGTGACAGGCTTCAATCAGTCGTGATCGAAGCGGCCGAGCAGACAGAGCGGATGGATGTGCCTGAAGTCTTCGACGATGTGTCGCTTCAGTCCGCGCTAGAGAACTGGCCAGCCGATAGGCCGCTTTATTATTGCGATGAGGCTGGCGATGCGCGCCCGATGCGTGAGGTTCTTTCGGGCGCGGGTCGCGGCGATGCAGCGGGAATTCTTATCGGGCCAGAGGGCGGCTTTTCTCCAAAGGAACGCGAATGGCTCCGGAAAATCGAGCATATTCAACCGGTAACGCTCGGTCCTCGTATTCTCAGGGCTGAGACGGCGGTGGTCGCTGCGCTCACACTATGGCAATCTTGTGTTGGCGACTGGCAGGAACATCCCTATCTGCCTGAAACCGAAAACGGCTAGAGGGGCCGGGCATGACGACACCTACGTCAGACATCGACGAGAACGCCCCGCGTATCGAGTCAAAATCAGAGCTCGTCGAATGGATGGAGCAGGGCTGCGCGCCCAAATCCGACTGGCGGATTGGCACCGAACACGAGAAGTTCGGCTTCATTCGCGACGGATTGAAACCGCTTCCCTACGACGGCGACGTCTCTATCCGTGCCATGCTTGAAGGCCTGGCCGACAAGTTCGGCTGGGAGCCGATATCCGAATCGGGCCTACTGATCGGTCTCAAGAAGGACGGCGCCAGCGTCAGCCTGGAGCCGGGCGGACAGTTTGAGCTTTCCGGTGCGCCGCTGGAGCACATCCACCAGACCTGTAACGAGGTCGGCGACCATTTGAAAGAAGTGCGAGAGATCGCAGACCCGCTCGGTATCGGTTTCCTCGGCATGGGCTCGTCGCCGCTGTGGACGATGGCCGAGACGCCCATGATGCCGAAGGGACGCTACGCCATCATGCGGGACTATATGCTCAAAGTCGGGCGTTTGGGCCGTGAGATGATGTTCCGCACTTGCACCGTTCAGGTGAACCTCGATTTCGCCTCTGAAGCCGACATGCTGAAGAAATTCCGTGTATCGCTGGCGCTGCAGCCGCTTGGCACAGCGCTTTTCGCCAATTCGCCTTTTACTGAAGGCCGTACCAACGGCTTCCTGTCCTACCGCTCACACATCTGGACTGATACCGACCCCGACCGGTCCGGCATGCTGCCTTTCATGTTTGAGGATGGTGCAGGGTTTGAGAGGTATGTGGACTACGCCCTTGATGTACCGATGTATTTTGTCCGCCGCGGTGGCAAGTATCTCGACGCATCCGGTAAGAGTTTCCGCGACTTCATGCATGGCAAGCTCGACCTGCTGCCCGGCGAGAAGCCCGCGATTGACGACTTTGTCGATCATCTCTCGACCATTTTCCCGGAAGTGCGCCTGAAACGCTTCCTTGAGATGCGCGGGTCTGATTCCGGCCCTTGGAGCCGGCTCTGTGCGTTCTCCGGCTTCTGGACGGGCATCCTCTATGAGCAGAGCTCTCTTGATGCGGCATGGGACCTAGTGAAGGACTGGACCGCCGCAGAGCGCGAAGCCATGCGCCAGTCGGTTAGGGTTCTCGGCCTTCGCACACCGATTCCGGGCGGCGGAACGCTTCAGGACCTTGCCAAGCAGGTGCTGACGATCAGCCGGAATGGTCTCAAAGCGCGTGCGAAGTACAACAGCTCCGGCGACGACGAGACCGGTTTCATCGCCGAGCTCGACGAGATTGCAGAAAGCGGGCTGACGCCAGCTGACCGGCTGCTCGAGCTCTATCATGGTGAATGGGGCAGGCGGGTCGAACCGGCCTTCGAAACGCTGGCCTACTAGAGGGCCTTTGCGTCTTTCTGATTACAAATGGCACATCATTGCTTGAGCCAGACCAAACTGCGTGATCAAAGTGTGCGCTGACGAGGCGTGCGATCACGCGTGGAGAGGTTGAGGGTCTAGCTGATGTTTTCTGTTCTATTGTCGCTTCTGGCAGTGCCGCCACTCGGTTTCACGATGTGGCAGCTCAGGAAACATCCCAAGGGTCTCTACATCCTGTTCTTCGCCGAGATGTGGGAGCGTTTTTCCTATTACGGGATGCGCGCGCTCCTCATCTTTTATCTCACTTGGCATTTCCTGTTCGAAAGCAGCTTCTCGCTGACGCTCTATGGCGCCTATGTGGCGCTGGTCTATCTCGGGCCTCTCTTGGGCGGCTGGCTTGCTGACAAGTATATCGGTTTCAGAAAGGCTGTGACGTTCGGCGCCATCCTGCTTGTGGCGGGTCACGGCCTGATGGGCCTGCACGGTCCGGCAGCAACGGAGACGCTGAATGTCGACGGCACTGTCTATGAGCTCGAGCGCCCTGAATACAGCGAAACGCGCGATCGGTTCATCGTCATCGACGGTGAAGAAATCTCTATTGACGGTTTCGTCCAGCCGGAAGAGGGCTCGACGACTCGCGTTGTTACCTTCCAGCAGGACGGCGCCGAGACGACGCTGACCGGTACGCTTGAAGAAGAGCGTAACCCGCTTTTCGCAACCATCCTGTTCGCGGCGCTTGCTCTCATCGTGGCCGGTGTTGGCTTCCTCAAGCCGAACATCTCGACCTGCGTTGGTGCGCTTTATGACCAGGGCGACCGCCGGCGCGATTCGGGATTCACGCTCTACTATATGGGCATCAATCTCGGCTCGTTCCTGTCCGGTATCTTCTGTGCGCTTGCTGCCGCGACGCTCGGCTGGTGGGCGGGCTTTGGCCTTGCCGCCGTCGGTATGCTGGCTGGCCTCCTCGTCTTCGTCTGGGGCCAGGGCTGGCTGGAAGGCCGCGCCGATCCGCCGGCAGATGTTGACCTGAAGACGCCGGTCTTTGCGGGCCTCAACCGCGAGTGGCTGGTCTATGCGGCGGGTCTTGGCTTTGCGCTCGCAGCCTTCTTCCTGCTGCAGATCGCCAGCATCATGACGCTCGCCATGCACGGCGTCTTCGCTGTCGTGACGCTCGGCATCATCATCTATATGCTGACCAAACTCGAAGCCGATACGCGTAATGCGATGATCGGCCTTCTGATCCTTACCGTGTCGTCCGTGCTCTTCTGGGCGCTGTTCGACCAAGGGCCGACATCGCTCAACCTTTTCGCGGCAGCGCACGTTGACAATCAGGTCGGGGGCGAGCCTTTCCCGGCACCGGTCCTCCAATCAGCCAACCCGCTCTACATCATGTATTTCGCGCCGCTGATCGCGGTCCTCTGGACCTGGCTCGGCAATCGCGGGATTGAGCCGAACAGCTTCATCAAGTTCGGCCTCGCCATGGTCCAAATCGGTGCAGGCTTCTTCGTGCTCAACCTGGGTATCCAGACCGCTGTTCCAGACGCCGACGGTGCGCTTCGCATCTCGGTGCTGTTCATCATGCTGATGTACCTGCTTCACACGACGGGTGAGATCTTCCTGTCGCCGGTTGGCCTCTCGGCTGTTACCAAGCTGTCGGCCAAGCAGATTGTTGGCTTCATGATGGGCTACTGGTTCCTCGCTTCGTCCTACGCGAACGTGATCGCAGCAGGTATCGCCCAAGCAACGCAGGTGCCTGAAGGTGCACCGGCTGAAGAAAGCCTCGCGGCATATAACGCGGTTTACCTTCAACTCGGCGGCGCGGCCGTCGGTCTCGGTGTTGTACTGATCCTGCTCAGCCCATGGCTTCGCAACCTGACCAAACATGCAGAGCGCAGCCACGGCCCCGGCGACAAGGAACGCCGCGCTGAAGTAGACCCGTCCGGTGTTTCAATGGATCGGACGCAAAGCTAGGCTTTCCTGACACTGAAAAAGATTGTCCCCGCAAGGCCCCCCTTGCGGGGCTTTTCTTATGGGGACGGGATGCTTCAAGGTTGCGGCCTCAACGACAGCGCGATAGCGTCACAGCGGCGTTGTTGGGTGGGGGGTAGATTGATGAGGCGATTGGTATTGAGTGCGGCGTTGGTCGCTACAGCGGGTATTGCTGCGGCTACACCAGAAGACCGGGATGCGCAGCCGATCAATCCACCTGTGCCGAGCTATCCGCTGGAAGCCGCAATGATGGATTTGCCGGGGGCCTGTTTTGTGCGCTTTGACGTCGACGTTGAGGGGCTCCCGGTGAACATCACAGCGACCTGCACCGACGAGATCTTCTGCTCAGAATCGAAGCGGGCAATCAGCAGGGTCTTCTTTGCGCCGAAGATTGTCGATGGTGAGCCCGTTATGCGAACCGATGTCGTGTATCCGCTGGAATATCAATTAGAGGTCTGGGATTCGGAGCTTCAGCGAAACGTGCCGAAAGCGGTCAAAGCCGACGCTGAACAGCTGCCATGTGAGCCGGTGGCGGTCTCGTGATGGGTATCGCGCGTTGCCGACTTGGTTTTTCAGCCAAAGGCGCAGCTCGCCCATTGCTTACATCAATCTCACTTTTGGCAACCGCATGTGTCTTGCCGGCCTACGCTCAGGACCGAGACGTCGAGGTGCTCGCGCCGCCTGTGCCGGAGTTTCCGAGGGACGCAGCGGCTCGCGGTGTGCAGGGTCAATGCTATGTCCGTTTTTCTGTCGATGCAGAGGGCTATGCGTTCGATCTGCGGGCGTCATGTACAGAGCCAATCTTCTGCAATGAGGCAAAGCTCGCGGTGAGCCGTGCCCGCTTTTCGCCAAAGCTGATTGGCGGCGTGCCGACTATCCGGTCGAATATTGTCTATCCGATCGACTTCATTCTCAGCGAATGGAACTGGTTACTATTTAAGTTCGTGCCGGTGGAAGCCTATGAACCCGGACCGACCGAACCTTGCGACGAGATCGCTGTTTCCTAGCCCGCGCCGCCCACGGTAAGCGCGTCGACCTTCAGTGTAGGTTGGCCGACGCCGACCGGGACGCTCTGACCTGCCTTGCCGCAGGTGCCGACACCGTCATCCATCGCGAAGTCATTGCCGATCATCGACACTTTGTTGAGCGCTGTCGGGCCGTGGCCGATCAGGGTCGCGTTCTTCACCGGTGCGATCACCTCGCCATTCTCGACGAGATAGGCTTCTGTGCACTGGAAAACGAAATTGCCCGACGTGATATCGACCTGGCCGCCGCCGAAATCGACGGCCCAGATACCGCGCTTGATGGATTTGACGATCTCATCCGGATCATCCTTGCCGCCCAGCATAACCGTATTCGTCATGCGCGGCATGATGCCGGCGTCATAGCTTTCGCGCCGTCCATTGCCCGTCGGTGTCATGCCCATCAGGCGGGCATTCTGGCGGTCCTGCATATAACCTTTCAGGATGCCGTCCTCGATGAGGACGTTGCGCTGGGTCGGCGTGCCTTCATCATCAAAGGAAAGTGAGCCGCGGCGGGCATCCAGTGTGCCGTCATCGACAATAGTAACACCCTTGGCAGCGACCTGCTGGCCGATCTTACCGGAATAGACGCTGGTCTGCTTGCGGTTAAAGTCGCCTTCGAGGCCATGGCCGACCGCTTCATGAAGCAGGACCGCTGGCCAGCCTGGGCCGAGGACGACTTCCATCTCGCCCGCAGGAGCCGGGATTGAATCGAGGTTGATTTCCGCCTTGCGAAGAGCGCGTTCCGCCATTGCCTGCCAGCGTTCTGGCTTGATCCACTCTTCATATTCGGCGCGGCCGCCAGCACCTGAGGTGGCCGATTCGCGGCGGCCATTCTTTTCCAGCGTGACAGCAATGTTCAGGCGGACGAGGGGCCGAACGTCGTGGAAGGTTTCACCAGCAGGTCGCAGGATGTCGATTGCCTGGTGGCTGCCGGCGAGGGAGACCGAAACCTGAACGACGCGGGGGTCTTTCGCGCGAACCCAGGCGTCGATTTCAGCGAGCAGGCCGGTCTTTACCGTGAAGCCTGGTGCTTCGGTCGGGTCTATGGGCTGGTAGAGCTTCCGGTTCGTCGGTACCGGTCCAGCCGCGAGGGAGCCGGAATAGCCGCGTTTGGCGGCGGAGGCAGTGTGCGCAGCGCGGCGAATCGCGTCCAGCGTCAGTTCACCAGCATGGGCGTTACCGCTTGCTTCTCCTGCAACCACTCTCAGGCCGAAGCCTTGTGATGTGTCAAAGGCAGCAGATTTCAGCCTGCCATCGTCGAACATGAAGCTTTCAGAGCGGGCGCGTTGAACATAGATGTCACCGTCATCAGCCCCTTCGCAGGCCTCGGCCAGGATACGGGTCGCTTCTGAGCGGTCGAACGGAAGATCTGTTTCTAACATGAGAAGACAATGGCCATTCGCCGCTCAGCCTGCAAGCGGGCAGGGGGCTGTTACTGCTCTTGAACCTCAAAACGGCTCAGTTGGCGCTGTGCAAGGTCCCAGCCGGGTTTCAGCTCCAGCGATCGTTGAAAGTCGTAATACGCCCCAGGCACGTCGCCCGTGTTCTCCCTTGCGATCGCGCGATTGTAATAGGCCGCAAACAGATCGTTGGTGTCGAGTTCGATCGCGCGGTTTAACGAGACCAGGGCGTCGGTGAAGTTCCGTTGATAGATGTGTGCGGCCCCTGCATTCAGATAGGCTGCGCCCAGATCCGGAAGGATCGAAGTTGCGTTTGCATAGTCGCTCAGTGCCGCTTCATGAGCCCCTTCGCGCATGCGCATGACGCCGCGATTCACATACGTCGCCGCGCGGTTTTCCCGTGTCAACGTTTCCTCACGCAGGGCGCGTGAGCAGGTCTGTTCTGCGAGGCGGAACACATAGTTGCCGCTCTGGGCTTCGTCATAACATTCACGGGCGAGACCACCGCCTACGACGAAGACCTGTGCGCTTGCTGTCGCGGCTGCGAACATGGCGACTGAGCCGGTTAGAAAGATACGTAACATGCCGGATACCTCCCTTGTGATAGGAGGCAATATAGCGTTGAGGGAACACAAAGCGAAGCGGCTGCGACATATTTGATTTTGCTGAAGGGGCGGGTGGACGCAGCCCGACGCGACGGCTATTGCAAGGCTCGAATAATTACCAAGGAGTCGGGTTGTGCGTTTTCTCGTCGCTCTTCTTTCGATCCTTCCTTTCAGTGCTGCAGCCTACGCCGCTGTGCCTGAGGAAGGCGGAATAAATCTTCAGGCTGCCGCCACGCGAATCATGGAGCGTCTGCACTGGTTTCATAACTACCTGCTGGTGATCATCACGCTGATTACCCTGTTTGTGCTCGCCCTGATCGTCTGGGTCTGCATCAAGTACAACAAGCGCGCGAATCCGGTCGCCCGGAAGTTCAGCCACAATACGCCGATCGAGATCGTCTGGACTGTCGTTCCTGTGCTGATCCTCGTTGCGATTGCGGGCCCGTCCTTCTCGAACCTCTTCTATCAGGAGAACCAGCCGGACCTTGAAGCCATCGCGGCAGCAGAAGGTGATGACCCGAACATCTATCCTGATGCAGCTGCTCAGGGCTGGATCACCGTCAAGGCGCAGGGCAACCAGTGTAACTGGACCTACTCCTTCCCGGATGAGCTCGACGGTGGTGGTTATCCGGTAGAGTTCGTATCCAACCCGCTTCAGCGTGGCCTTTCCAGCGACAATCTCGATGAAGCGCGTGGTCCACGCAATCTCGCCGTCGACTATCCGCTGGTGCTGCCGGTAAACCGCTACATCCGTTATCAGACCGCCGCGTCCGACGTCATTCACTCCTGGACCGTTCCAGCTTTCGGCGTGAAAACCGATGCTGTTCCCGGTCGCCTCAATGAGGGCTGGTTCCTCGTCGAGGAAGAGGGCACCTATTACGGCCAGTGCTCCGAGCTTTGCGGCAAGGACCATGCCTACATGCCGATCGAGGTTCGCGTCGTTGATCAGGCGACCTATGACAGCTGGATTTCGACCCTTCGCTCTGGTGATTTCGAAGGCGCATTCGGTGCGCTCGACCAGGCTCAAGTTGCAAGCAATTCCGACCGAGCAGATGCTGAAACGCGTCTTGCCCGCGCCGAGTAGAACCCAAGAGGATTTCTGACATGGCAATGGATCAAGTTTCGACCGTCCATGACGATCATGCCCACGACCACAAGCCGGGCTTCTTTACCCGTTGGTTCCTGTCGACCAACCACAAGGACATCGGTACGCTCTACCTCGTCTTTGCGATCATCGCAGGCATCGTGGGCTACACCCTCTCCGGTATTATCCGTCTTGAGCTGGCGCAGCCGGGTATCGGCCCGCTCACCAGCCTGATGGAGTTCTTTGGCTACTCTGGCGATCAGGCCATTGAGCATGCCAAGCACTTCTACAATGTCGTGATCACCTATCACGGCCTCATCATGATCTTCTTCATGGTGATGCCTGCGCTAATTGGTGGCTTCGGCAACTGGTTCGTGCCGCTCATGATTGGTGCGCCGGACATGGCGTTCCCGCGCATGAACAACATCTCATTCTGGCTCACCGTTGCTGCCTTCATCATGGCGTGTATCTCCATGCTGATCCCGGGCACCGGCCAGTTTCTTGGTTTTGGTGGTGGCTGGGTACTGTACCCGCCGCTGTCGAGCGCGACCGGTCACCCTGGTCCGTCGATGGATCTTCTGATCCTGTCGCTTCACACGGCCGGTATTGCGTCCATCCTGGGTGCCATCAACTTCATCGTGACCATTCTGAACATGCGCGCGCCGGGCATGACCCTGCACAAGATGCCGCTGTTCGCATGGTCGATGCTGGTCACAGCTGTCCTGCTTCTGCTGGCTCTGCCGGTTCTCGCAGGCGCGCTGACCATGCTGCTTACTGACCGTAACTTCGGTTCGCAGTTCTTCGACCCTTCTGGCGGCGGCGACCCGATCATGTTCCAGCACCTGTTCTGGTTCTTCGGTCACCCGGAAGTGTACATCATGATCCTGCCGGCCTTCGGCATCATCAGTCACATCGTTTCGACTTTCTCGAACAAGCCGGTGTTCGGCTATCTCGGCATGGCCTACGCCATGGTTTCGATTGGTGCGATCGGCTTCATCGTATGGGCGCACCACATGTACACTGTCGGTATGCCGGTTGACATGAAGGCTTACTTCGTCGCGGCGACCATGGTTATCGCGGTGCCGACGGGTATCAAGATTTTCTCCTGGATTGCGACCATGTGGGGCGGCTCCATCGATTTCTCCGTACCTATGGTCTGGGCAATCGGCTTTATCTTCCTGTTCACCGTCGGCGGTGTGACGGGTGTGGTGCTCGCGAACGCAGGCATCGACCACATCCTGCACGACACCTATTACGTGGTAGCTCACTTCCACTACGTGCTGTCGCTCGGCGCAGTGTTCGGTCTCTTCGCAGGCTGGTACTACTGGTTCGAGAAGATGTTCGGCGTGAAGTATAATAAGGGTATCGGCTACGCGCACTTCTGGACCATGTTCATTGGCTCGAACCTGCTCTTTTTCCCGCAGCACTTCCTCGGCCTTAACGGTATGCCGCGCCGCTATATCGATTACGCAGACGCCTTCTCGACCTGGCACTTCTGGTCGTCCATGGGCTACGCCGTCACCCTGGTTGCAACGCTGATCTTCTTCGTCGGTGTGATTGAGGCCGCTGTCCGTCGCCGCAAAGGCGTCAGCAACCCGTGGGGCGAGGGCGCTACGACGCTGGAATGGACGCTGCCTTCGCCGCCACCATTCCACCAGTTCAACGAATTGCCAGAAGTGAAGCCGCAAGGTCACCACTAACGGGCCGTTGAACGACTGAAACAGAGCGGCCCTTCGCGTTCAGTGTCGCGAGGGGCCGTTTCCATCTTGATGGAGCACGTGAAACCTATGTCGCATGTCGATGCAGCTGATATGACCCCAGGAGCGCCGCGCTACGCGACCGCGGGTGATTATGTGCAGCTGATGAAGCCGCGCATCATGATGCTTGTGGTCTTTACCGGACTTGCTGGTCTCGTCAGCGCGGTTGGCGTCACGGGCGAAGCAATCAATCCGTTCATGGCTGCCATCGCAACCCTTGCCATTGCGCTTGGGTCCGGTGCCGCTGGCGCAATCAATATGTGGTACGACGCTGATATCGACGCCATCATGAAGCGGACGTCCACCCGTCCCATCCCGTCTGGTGCCGTTCCTCGCGAAGAGGCGATCGCGCTTGGACTGGTGATGAGCGGCGTATCCGTCCTTCTGATGTGGCTTGCGTCCAACGCGGTTGCGGCAGCCCTTCTTGCGCTTTCAATCGCCTATTATGGCGTCGCACGCCGCAGAACATCGTCATCGGCGGTGCTGCAGGGGCTTTCCCGCCTGTTATTGGCTGGGCAGTCGTGACGGGCAGCGCGCCGCTCGATGCCTGGCTACTGTTTGCAATCATCTTCTTCTGGACGCCACCACATTTCTGGGCGCTCAGCCTGCTTGCGCACGGTGAGTACAAGAAGGCCAATGTCCCTATGCTGCCTGTGACCCATGGTGCAAAGGTGACCCGCAACCAGATCATGGCATACACGCTGCTCTTGGCGCCGCTGGCCCTTGCGCCGGTGCTGACCGGGCTCGGTGGTCTTGTCTATGCTGTCGCAGCAGCGCTTTTGGGTGTTGTTTTCATCAAGCTGGCCGTCGATGTGTGGCGTAGTGATGCCGGGGCAGTGCCGGTGCAGCCAGAGGGTGCAAAAGCAGCCAAGCGGCTCTTTGCGTTCTCGATCCTCTATCTCTTCCTGCTCTTTGCCGCGCTGATTATTGAGCATGGGTTCGGGGCTTATATGGCGGTGCCGGGACTATCATGACCGAACCACAGCAAACTCCGCCACCACCGCTGGATGATGAGGCCCGTCAGGCGCAGAAACGCCGTAACTGGTGGCTAGCCCTCGCCCTGTTTGCTTTCGTCATTCTCGTAGGCGTGACCACGGTAGTACGCCTCGCGGACTCCGAGCTTGGCCCGGATGGCGGTTTTTACTGGAGCAATCCTCCGCAAAGCGACAGCCAGCCTATGCCTGATCTACCGGCTGCGGATGAAGCTCGCTCGGATGAAGAGGGGAGTGAACAATGAACAACCGGACAATCGCTCTCGGCGCTGGTGTGGCAGCGCTTGGCATGCTCGGCCTCGCCTTCGCGTCGAAGCCGCTTTACGACACGTTCTGCCGCGTGACAGGTTTTGGTGGAACGACGCAGATAGCTGAGGCCGCGCCCGAAGAAATCCTGGACCGGACAGTGAATGTGCGTTTCGATTCAAACGTGATGAATGCACCGGTCCTGTTCCGCCCGCTGCAGACCGGCATGGATGTGCACCTTGGTGAACATGGACTCGCGTTTTTCGAGGTCACAAACACGTCCGATCATGATGTAAGCCTGATGGCGTCCTACAATGTGACGCCGCATCGGGCCGGCATCTATTACAACAAGCTGGAATGTTTCTGCTTCGAGGAGCGCATCGTCAAAGCCGGTGAGACCAAGAAGCTGCCAGTCGTCTATTTCGTCTCGCCCGAAATGGACGCAGACTCAAATCTCGCAGATGTGCGGACAATTACCCTGTCCTATACCTTCTATGAGACGGATAATTTTCAGGGTGCGGCGAAATCGGCGGCACTTAACTAGACGGTTGCGACTCCGATAGCCTGCGGGCTAAAAGGCGCGAAGAATTGATGGATGATAGGGATTCCGGGCAATGGCACATGATGAAGTGAAACATGACTATCACCTCGTGAACCCATCTCCCTGGCCGCTGCTGGGGTCGATGGCGATGGTTGTGCTGGCGGTTGGTGCCGTCACCTATATGAAGGGCCTCTTCGGCATACCTGAAGGCTCTCCATGGCTCATGCTGATCGGCCTCGGCTTTGTCGGCTACGTCATGTTCGGCTGGTGGCGCGAAGTCATCAAGGAGAGCAAGGCCGGCGACCATACGCCTGTCGTTTCCATCGGTCTCAAATACGGCATGGTGCTCTTCATCGCGTCGGAGATCATGTTCTTCGTCGCATGGTTCTGGAGCTTCTTCGAGTTCGCCATTTTCCATGGCGCCCGGGTTGGTGAGACTTTTGATGTCGCCAACCCGCTTTATGCCGAAGCCCTTCAGGCAGTCGGCGGCCAGTGGCCACCAGCAGGCGTTGAGCTATTCGATCCGTTCCACCTGCCTCTGATGAACACGCTGGTTCTGCTGCTTTCGGGTACGACCGTCACGGCAGCTCACCACGCCCTCCAGCACGACAACCGCAAGACGGCTATCAACATGCTGGCAATTACGGTCCTGCTGGGAATCTTCTTCACGGGCCTTCAGGTCCTCGAATACTCTCATGCTGGATTCAGCTATGATGGCACGCTCTACGGCTCCGCCTTCTTCATGGCGACGGGTTTCCATGGTGCGCACGTTGTCATCGGGACAATCTTTCTTGCGGTCTGCCTCATTCGTCTGATGACGGGCGGCATGTCAGCCAAGAAGCACCTCGGCTTTGAGTTCGCGGCTTGGTATTGGCACTTCGTCGATGTGGTGTGGCTGTTCCTCTTCGCGTTCGTCTACGTCATTCCTTACCTGGTGCTCGGCCACTAGGAGGCTTGTTTGGCTGGCAAAGTTTCACCGATAAAGGCCGGGCTCGCCTGTCGATGTCCGGCTTGCGGTGAAGGCCCGGTTTTCAAGTCCTTTCTGGAAATAGCGCCGCGCTGCACTGCTTGCGGCGCAGACTTCTCGAAGGCCGATGCCGGTGACGGCCCGGCCTTCTTTGTCATGTTCATCCTGGCAATCATCATCATGCCGCCGGTCCTGCTTGTGCAGATTGTTTTTGCGCCGCCTGTCTGGGTCCACGCCATTCTCTGGACGCCGCTCATTGTCCTGCTTGGGGCCTGGCTCCTGCGGCCCTTCAAGTCGATCATGTTCGCATTGCAGTGGAAGCATAATGCAGCGGATGTCAGGTGGACCGGTTCTGATGGGCACTCTTCATGACCTTTCGACCCATGCCGCTCCTAACGGCCCTGACCATTGTGAGCCTTGTGATTCTGGTGCTGCTCGGGAACTGGCAGTATTCGCGCTACAGCGAGAAAAAGGCGCAAGGTGAGGTCGAGAACGATCCTTTCGAGACCATCAGCGTTGAAGTCGACACGGCCAATCCCGGCAACGCGCAACAGGTTTACGGCATCGTTGATGGCGAAGCGATCTGGCGCCGCTACGTACCCGGGCGCATTAACGGGGAGGGGCCTGTCGTCCTGCTGCTTTGGGACGCTGTCGCAGGCACGGACCCGGTGCCGCTTCAACTTGCCAATCTCGACAATTTTGAAGGCCGGGCGAATGCGTTCGAGCGCCCGGCCCAGACCCGTGGTCTAGCAGGATCTAGCAAGCCAGAGCGTGATCTCTGGTACGGCTTCAATGCGGCCGCGATGCTGACAAACCTCGGCTATTCTGAAAGCGATGCACGCGTGGTCGAACCTGACACGATGCGGGTCGTGCTCGCCACGGACATGTCGCGTGCGCGCACGACACAAAATCCATATGCCATGCTGACCGGGCGGGACCCATTGCCGCCTGAACGCCACTTCGGCTATGCGCTCACCTGGTGGGGAATGGCGATCGGCCTGATCGGGGTCTACATTGCTTTCCATCGCTCTCTGGGACGGCTGAAGTTTGGAGGCAAGTCGTGAAATTCATTTCCACGCGTGGACAGGCAGAGCCGGTGGGTTTTGTAGATGCATGCCTGTCAGGTCTCGCGCCTGATGGTGGTCTTTACGTGCCTGAGAGCTGGCCAGTCATCGAGCGCGCAACCGCCGACGAAAGTTATGTCTCCGTCGCCAGCCGGGTGACCGCTGCATTTGCAGGCGATGAACTTTCCAGAAAGACCATCGAAGGCATCTGCGAGCGGGCCTATTGTGGCTTTTCGCACAAGAGCGTCGCCCCGCTCGTTCAGTGGGGCGCAAACCGCTTCATCATGGAGCTTCATCACGGGCCCACGCTGGCGTTCAAGGATGTCGCCATGCAGCTGATAGCTCAGCTGTTCGACGAAGTTCTTTCTGCCCGCGGCCTTCGGATGAGCGTGACCTGCGCGACATCGGGCGATACGGGCGGTGCATCCGCTGCAGCCTTTGCTGGAGCGTCACAAGTCAGCGCCTGTTCATGACGACGACGGACGCGGACAATGTGCACAACATTGCCATCGACGATGATTTCGATGTCTGCCAGGCCATTGTTAAATCCCTGTTTTCTGACCGCGACTTCGTCAATCAGACCTATCTGTCTGGGGTGAATTCCATCAACTGGGCGCGGATCGCGGCGCAAGCGGTCTATTATGCGACAACACAGGCCGCGCTAGGCGCCGATCGCTCGCTGCGGTATGTCGTGCCTAGCGGCAATATGGGCGATGCTTTAGCTGGCTATGTGGCTGCACGTTGCGGCCTTCTTTCCGGGTTTGAGGCAGTCTGCGCCGTCAATGGCAACGACACGCTGCGTGTCCTGTTCGAAGAAGGGCGCATGCTGCGCAAGCCCGCACTCGCAACGCCAAGCCCGGCCATGGACATATCTGTGCCGAGCAATTTCGAGCGGCTTGCCTTTGAAGTGAGTGGACGTGATCCGGAGCTGGTGCGTGGGCTGTATGACAGCTTTGCCCAATCCGGGGCTGTTGACCTTCCCGAACGTATCTCCGGCCCGCTGGGCTGTAGCGGTCTCTCTGCGGCTGCTGTTTCGGACGCAGAGACGCTGAAAGAGATGAACATGGTCCATGATGAGACCGGTTGGCTCATCTGCCCGCACACGGCGGTCGGCACGCATGTCGCGCGGCGCAAGCCAGTCAGCGGCGACGTTGCGGATGTGGTTCTTGCGACAGCGCACCCGGCAAAATTCCCTGAGACCATCAAGGAGGCGGTGGGACGCGCATGCCCGCTACCGGATCGTGTTGCGGGCCTGGCTGACCGCGTCGAACGCTTTGAGCGTCTGCCGTCAGATGTCTCGGACGTCCGTCGTTACATCCTCGAAAATCGCCGCGCCTGACGCTCGCCAGCGTCTGCGAATGGGGCTAGGTTCCGTTCGATGTTGTCGGCTGACCCTCTTACGCTAGGCGAATGGTCATGGGATGCGCAGTCCTCGCGCCTCTCTATCGATGTCGATGCGTCTGCAGGGTATCAGGAAATAGATGGCGTCTGGACCCTTCAATCGGTTTCCAAAGTACTGGCCGGCCTTAGTCATCAGAGGCTTCATCAGCTTTTTTCTGACAGGCCACCTGGTGATGAACCAGTGTCCTGCCGCCTGAAGCTCTCTACGGGCAAGTCGCTGACCCTGACGGGCCGGTTCAGAGCGGATGGGTCGGCGTCAGGCGTACTCATGCGCCGGGGTGAAGCGGAAGAATGGCTGGCCGATCCGTCTGGCGCAGAGCTCGAGGCAGCTTTTCAGCCAATCGTATCGCTCCACACGGGAGAGATCGGCGGTTTCGAGGCGCTTGCACGTTGGCCGAAAGCGAGTGCTGGCCACCCTTACAGCCCTGAAGACAGAGGTCTCGCAACGTCCATGTTGATGCGCGCGAGCGAGGCGCTGTCGTCATGGATAAGGGAGAGCGGCCGGCAAGACCTGTTCGTGAACGTGAACGTGACGGCGCCAGATCTCGCTGAGGAATCACTTGTTGCACTCGTAGGTGATTTGATTGCGGGACATGACTTCTCGCCGGGTCAGTTGAGAATGGAGCTGACGGAACAGGCTGCACTGCGTGATCCGGAGACGGCGCTTCGAACGGTTGAGGCAATCAAGGAAGCCGGGGCAGGCGTCGTGCTTGATGATTTCGGGACCGGACATTCGTCTTTTGAATGGTTAGAAGCCTTGCCAGCGGATGGTCTCAAGGTGGATGCAGATCTTATCAGGAAGCTCGAGCGCCCGCGGATGCAGACCATCCTGAAATCCGTTACCGGACTTGCTCATGAGCTGGGCCTGAGCACGACGGCAGAGGGCGTCGAGAATCTGGAGACAGTCGGCCGTCTGAAGTCGCTCGGCTTCGATTTTGTCCAGGGCTTTGCCTTCTCAAGACCGCTTCCCGCGGCACAGGCCGGAAAACTGCTGAAAGCCTAGAAGATCACGCGTTACCCCCAGCGCTATGCAGCCGGGCGACGTCAATTCCGATCAGTTTGAGCGCGGTCGACCATTTGGAATCGTGGCTTGGGCCGAAGACAAGATCCGGGATCGGTTCGCTGACGATCCAGGCATTTTCCGCGATTTCGGTCTCCAGCTGGCCCGCACCCCAGCCGGAATAGCCAAGCGCCATGATCGATTCCCGTGGTGCATCATCCGAGGCAATTGCCACCAGCACGTCACGCGTCGCCGTCAGGCAGAAGTCATGATTGATGGCCAGTGTCGCGCCTTCACGGTGGAAGTCGTCCGTGTGAACGACAAAGCCTCGATCGGTGCCGACCGGGCCGCCATTCAACACTGCACTGTCAGGGATCTTGATATCCTGCTCAATGCCGAGTTGAGACAGGAGCTGGGGCAGGGTTAGGTCATCAATTGGCTTGTTGAGGACAATGCCCATCGCATATTCAGGTTCGTGCGCGCATACGAGCACAACCGACCTCGAAAATCGCGAATCTCCGATTGAGGGCATGGCAATCAGTAGCTTGCCAGTCAGATCGCTCATCATGATATGGTCACCTTTCCTTGTGTGAAAGCTGACTCAGGCCCGGTGATTTATCAAGGTTCGATTGAAAGCTTGCCCGCACTTGCATAAGAAGCGAGCAGTTTCGCAAGGAGAAATTCAATGACGATCAAGCAAGGCGACAAACTTCCGGACGCCGTCCTGATGGAAATGACGGGCAACGGCCCTGAACCCCGGAAGACCGACGATATCTTCAAGGGCAAGACCGTGGCGCTTTTCGCTGTTCCAGGGGCTTTCACGCCGACCTGTTCGGCCAAGCACCTGCCGGGTTTCGTCGAGAAGTCTGAAGAGCTGCACGGCAAGGGCGTCGACGACATTGTCTGCACGTCGGTGAACGACGTGTTCGTGATGAATGCCTGGGGCGAATCCGCCAAGACAGGCGGCAAGGTCCGTATGCTGGCGGACGGCAATGGCGCTTTCGCAAAGGCAATGGGCCTTGAGATGGATGCTAGCGGCTTTGGTATGGGTGAGCGGTCCAAGCGTTATTCCATGCTGGTGAAAGACGGCGTCGTGGAGCAGCTCAATGTCGAAGATGGCGGCGAGTTCAAAGTGTCTTCGGCCGACTACCTTCTCGGCCAGCTCTAAACCGAATTTAGATCAGCAAGACAGCTGACTCGGTCTATAAACGGCGCATACCTTCAAGGTGTGCGCCGTTTTTCAATTCATCCTTATTGAAAAACGACGAAAACGCCGCGATATCAGTCCTAGGTTAAGGAGGAAAGCCTGGATGGAACCATCTGTCATCGTCGTCATCGTCATTGCCGCCGTCGCGCTCATCGTGCTGGTCTCGGCCATCAAGGTCGTGCCGCAGGGATATAATTTCACGGTCGAGAATTTTGGCCGCTATACCAATACCTTATCGCCCGGCCTTCACTTCATCGTTCCGTTCTATCAGCGCGTTGGCCGCAAGATGAACATGATGGAAAGCGTGCTGGACATTCCGACCCAGGAAGTGATCACCAAGGACAATGCGATGGTGTCATGTGATGCTGTCGTCTTCATCCAGGTGATCGACCCGGTTTCGGCGGCCTATGAGGTCAACAATCTCCAGAACGCTATCCAGAACCTGTCTTTGACAAACATCCGGACAGTCGTCGGCTCGATGGATCTCGATGAAGTCCTGTCGAACCGCGACGAGATCAATGCGCGGCTTCTTTCGGTTGTTGACGCGGCGACGAACCCGTGGGGCGTGAAGGTGACGCGGATCGAGATTGCCGATCTGACACCGCCCGCTGACATCACAGAGGCGATGCGGAAATCCTCACCGCAGAAGGTGACAAGCAGTCGGCTATTCTGAAAGCTGAGGGCGCCAAGCAGTCACAGATTCTGGAAGCTGAAGGCCGCCGCGAAGCTGCATTCCGCGATGCTGAGGCTCGTGAACGCGAAGCCGAAGCCGAGGCGAAGGCAACCGCCATGGTGTCTGAAGCTATCGCCAAGGGCGATGTGAACGCGATCAATTACTTCCTCGGCCAGCAATACGTCATGGCCTTCGAGAAGCTCGCAACATCGCAGAGCAACAAGACCGTGATCATCCCAGCTGAGTTCAGCTCAATCCTCGGCACGATTGAAGGGATCCGTGGCCTTACAGAGAGCGCTGGCAAGTCGCTTGCCAGCAATTCAGGCGGCGCCGTTCCAACAACCCGCAGGCGGGAGGAGTAGTCGTGGACGCACTCATCGACCTTTTCTGGCCTCTCAGCGCCTGGCATTGGCTTGTTCTCGCGCTGGTCCTTCTCGCGATTGAGACGATGCTCGGCACGTTTGACCTGCTGTGGGTCTCGATTGCGGCCGGTGCCACGGCGGTGTTTTCAGCCTTTGCCATTATCGGCAGCCATAGCTGGCAGGGCCAATTCCTGTTCTTTGCTGTCGCGGCCGTTGGTCTCGTCGTGCTTGGACGAACCGTCTTCGCCGACATGCGCAAGAAGGTTGCGGAGCATCCAACGCTGAACCGTCTAATGACCCGCACGCTTGGTCAGCGCGCTACAGTGATCTCTGCTTTCGCGAACGGGCAGGGCAGGGTGCGGCTTGGTGACACCGAGTGGCCAGCCGAGACAACTGACGGCAGCAACCCGGACACGGGTGCGTCTGTCATCGTCGACGGTACTGAGGGCAACGGCCTCAAGGTGAAGCCAGCCAGCGCATAGAACCTAGAAGAGATCGCCCTGCGGTGGCTCATTAGTCGGCTTTGAGGGTGGTGGTGGAGGCTTCGGTTTGGCGGCGCTTGGCTCAGCCTTCCGGATTGGCTTTGCTTCGCCTTCGATAACCGAAGCGTCGACCAAACCGTCGCTCAGCGTGATGCTGAGATGATCGCCCGCCGAAACAGTTTTTGACGATCGCAGAATTGCACCGTCTGCATTCCTCACGACGGAAAACCCTCGAGCGAGCGTCGCTTGGTAGGAGAGCGCGTCCAGCAAATTCGCGCCAGCCGAGAGTCGTTGCTTTCGCGTATCGATCAGCCGCTCAAGAGCAGGGCGGGCGCGCTTAGCCATGTCCAGCAGACGTCGACGCGCATCGCGGGCATCCTTGCTGAGCGGATCGGTACGCAAGCGGCTTCCTGTACGTGCAAGTTCGATATGCTTTGACTTGATCGCGCTGGAGAGCCCACCGCGTAGACCCGCATCGAGGTAGTCGAGGCTCTGGCGCTTTTGAGCGATCAGGGTTTCAAGCCGCGGCAGGCGTGAAGCCCTTAACCGGTCAGCGTCATGGCGAACCCGGCGCGACAGGGCCCGGGTCAGGCTTTGCGCACGCTCTTCAATCGCCATCAACAGATCAGACCGAACCGGCACGGCAATCTCTGCCGCGCCCGTAGGGGTGGGCGCGCGTGCATCTGACACGAAGTCGATAAGAGTGGTATCGGTCTCATGGCCGACAGCGGAGATAAGCGGGATTTCGCTCTCGAATGCGGCGCGAATGACGTTTTCTTCGTTGAAGGGCCATAGGTCCTCGATGGAGCCGCCACCGCGTCCGACAATCAGCACGTCAGGGCGATCGCCCTCTTGCATGGCGTTGAAGCCTCGAATACCCGCTTCAATTTGCGCGGCGGCCCGGTCACCTTGCACCAGCGCCGGCCAGAGAATGACGCGCACCGGAAAGCGCTCACGGATACGGTGCAGAATATCGCGGATGACAGCGCCTGTCGGGCTGGTCACCACACCTACCGTTCTTGGCAGGAATGGAAGTGGCTTCTTGTGCCGCTCGTCGAACAGGCCTTCAGAGGCGAGCTTCTTCTTGCGCTCTTCCAACAGCGCCATGAGCGCGCCAGCGCCAGCGGGGCGCATGAATTCGGCGATGAGCTGATAGTTGGACCGTCCTGGATAGGTCGAGAGACGACCCTCTGCGACCACCTCAAGGCCTTCTTCCGGCTTGAAAGGTAGGCGTTGGACAGACCCCTTCCACATCACCGTGTTCAGCACCGCCTTGTCGTCCTTGATATCGGCATACATATGGCCCGACCGCGCAACCGTGACGCGCCCAAGCTCACCGCGTACGCGGACGTGATCATAAGTCGTTTCGATGGTGCGCTTCAGCGCCCCGGCGAGCTCGGAGACGGAGAGTTCAACAACGTTTGACGGGGGTGTTTCGCTCACGCCTGCTCAGTCCTCGGTATTGCGGCCGATCTGGCTCTCGCTGGCGGCTGCCGGCTGAATGGCAGCCTTCAGAGCGCCAGAAATGCGGGTCATCATGAACGTGCCGGAGCTTTCTGCCGGATCATCAAAGAACCATACGCCGCTGATGACGCAGCATTCGGGATCTGTATCGCCCTGATAGCGCAGCAGCTCCAGGCTTCCGTCCGGACCTGCCGTTTCGATCTTGGTGAAGCGGACGTCCAGACCGCGGCGCTCGCCGATGATTTCAGAAGTGCATTCACCGTCCGGTTCCGGGCTGGTAATGTCATCCTCAAGTACCGAGCCGGTGATGGTGCCCTCATCCTCGGAAATCCACGCCGTAAAAGGCACCGCGTCATCGGTGAGGTCATAGGCGTAGAAGCCGGTCCAGAGGCCGCTGAGATCGTGGCTGGGTGTGCGGGCGGAATAGGATTTGGTCATCTCGCCTGAGCTTGCCTTGCGATTGGCGCGGTCATCAAGGGCTGATCTCCAGTCAGCCCACAATTAATTGTCGCAGCTGTCCGGCTAGACATCGCGCTCAGCCTAGCAGGCAAGAAGCCTTGATCCATGGGGAAATCGCGTTCATCACCCCTGCCATGAAAATTCTCATTCTCGGTTCTGGCGGACGCGAACATGCGTTGGCCTGGAAAATCGCACAGTCGCCTCTCGTGGACGAAGTTTTCTCCGCGCCAGGAAACCCCGGCATGGACAAGATCGGCCCGTGTTTTGATCTCGATCCGACCGATCTCCACGCCGTTCAGGAGTTGGCG
>LWDU01000130.1_pt1 | contig 22390 bp, 17 predicted proteins | sample 727161 | NCBI WGS metagenome assembly LWDU01 (sample SAMN04566230, study PRJNA314399) | hydrothermal vent metagenome | isolation source: deep sea hydrothermal plume seawater | place: Mexico: Gulf of California, Guaymas Basin | collected 2004-07-11
CAGGGGTGATTTTGGTTTGTTACTCCAAGCATGTTTTAGGATTGAATAGCTGTCGCAGGTTTAATCGGGCGCTACCTGTGCTGGTGGGGAAGCTCCACTGATGATCTATGATGCGCGCACGCAAAAGGTGGATGTTCTTTGCGGTATTGGGTCCGCACCTGGCTCGGACAAGGCAGACAAAAGATTTCGACTCGGTACCGACTGGCAAAAACAGGGTGCCGACTGGCAAAAACGGGGCGCTGACTGGTATAAACGCGGGACCCACTGGTATAGACGTGGGATTTACGATGCTGCGACACCTGCCATGGTGCATCTGTGTGCCTCCCTTCTGATGCACTACGGAACCATCTCCTTTGAACGCGCTGTCGCACCAGTTCTGGAATGGTTGAGCGAAAACAGGCCGACGCAATATCGCGATTCGGTTCACAAGATTACCATTAACGCCGTTACCGGCAAACCCGTTGACAAGGCGTCCCGCGACGATAAGGGTGCGAAGCGATTATGGTGGCAGGATCTGCTGAATACCTTCAATCGACTTATCCAGTCAGAAAAACAGCAGCCAGGAGATCGACAATGCAAGTTGAACGCCGTAATACGGGAGTTTTATGAGGGTGAAATAGCTGAAGAAATTGCCAGGTGGTATGAAAAATCACATGCGCTGCTGAGCTACGAAGACCTCATCCGTCACACCACGAAAATCGAATCACCTGTGGAGTATAAGTAAAACAAACGCTATATTCACTTAAACCTCAAAGTACCAAACAGCCATTCATACCCATCATTCAATTGAAATGGCGCGCAAACTGGTCAACTTTGCGTGTTCAGATCCAAATATTGGCCGGATACAACTGTGTTTTTCGCCAACCCTTGAATCCGAGACAAGATCAGCCATACCGTTATCAAAACAGAAACAGCAGGTCAGTGCCATGGTTGACAAGTTTCTTCAATCGAACAAACCCAACGGCAGGCGCGGCGAAGCTCGGCAATCCGGCAAAAGCGCTGTCGCGGCGAATAACTGCGGGATCCTCAATGCTGCCAATGATCCTGATATCGCCCCCGCATTCACTACAAGTCTCAATGTCGATATTGAACACACGTTGCAGTCGCTGTGCCCAAGTCATTGCTGCGTGGCGTTCGGCCGGGGTTTGGTCTTGTGCCCGATCAGGCGCCTGAACCTTTTTGCGTTTTCCTCTCTTAGCCGGTGTCACCAACGCCCGGTGTTTACTATTGGGTGCGAATACTCCATGAAAGCGTGTCAGGTTGATACGCGGTTTGGGGATCAGAGAAACCAGCCTGGAAATGAAATCTAACGGTTCAAATATGACATGGGTTGTACCGTTACGCCAGGGTGTTTTCAATTCATAGCGTACTTGACCATTGCGAGTCATAGACAAGCGTTTGGTAGACACCGCTGGTCTTGCGATGTAACGGCACAGACGTTCCAGTTTATTTCGTTCATGTGCTCTGGTGGCAACTCCTGCATGCAGTGAGAACCCAGCTACTTTGCCCACGTTGGGTGCCAACTGGTCATCTCCACAATCGGGTAGGGTTTGTAAAGTGAATACCTTACGGCCTTGATGAGGTCCCATGGCAATGCGGTAAGTAATAGAACTTCCCAACAATTGATTCGATGGATCGTCATCTGAAGCATCTACCGCTTCCGGGGTGAGATAGATGTTACCAGTATCTCTTTCCAACAGGCCCTGGCGCTCCAGGTAGCGGCCAACACGATGCGCAATGGTGTGTGTTAGCTGGGTAAGTTCATCACTGGTAGGGGCTTTTACCCAACGAAATCGGGAGGCTCCATGCTTGTTGTCAGCGTAAACGCCATCCAGAAACAGCATGTGAAAGTGAATGTTGAGATTGAGCGCCCCGCCAAATCTCTGGATCAGGGTCACTGCACCAGTCTGTACCAGAGGCTTTGCAAAGCCTGCTTTGTGCGCCAGGTGCGTGGAGATGGCACGGTAGACGATACCCAGCGCCCCGGTCATGGCTTTGGGGTTACTGGCAAACAGAAATCGCAGCGGGAACGGTACACTAAGAACCCATTGGCGCATGGGTTGATGCGGCAGGATTTCATCCACCAGCAGGGCGGCACTGTCTGCCATACGTCGCGCACCACAGCGCTACTACGACACACGCTCACCGCGCTGAATCAATCGCCATACGCCGTAGGTGACCAACGGCACCACGTAAACGGCCATGAACACGTACGCGAGAAAGCGGTAACCGCGCGCGATCAGATCAACAAGGCCAAACCGCGCCGCCACAAATACCGAGGTAATCAGGACCGCACCAGCCAGGAGGAGACGGGCACGATTTCCAAACGATCGACCACGCGCTCGCGCCACGAGTGCGACGCGCTCATTGATCGCGTGCACGGACCCGATTCCGGTCTCGAGCAGCGCGGAGAAGATCATGAGCTGGAACAGCGCATGGAACACGGGCAGCTGGAGTTTCCTGAGCAGGAAGTCTGACGGCAGGGGCTCGGCAGCGATGCTGGGGTAATAGGCCACCATGCAGACCAGGAAAAGAAGAGCCGGCAGCATCGCGAGGGGGCCGCAAAGCATGCCTGCAATGACGGCATCCTTACGGCTCTTCTGGTGCCGCAGGGCCGGCAGGATGACGATCGCGCTTACTGCATTGTAGACGCTGTAGGTCAGGCCGCCGAGAACCCAGCCGGTCGTCGGATACGGTGTAGTCAGGCCATCGACGATGCGATCGGAAAAGTGTGTCAACGAGAGGACGATGAACACCGCAAAAATGGCGTAGACGAATAACGTGACGTACTTGAACATACGCTCGACGGATTCATTACCGAATGCGGACACGGCTGCAATCAACAAAATGAGCAGCAGTGTTCCGGCGATGGTGGGCCAGTGGAAGACGGCCGCGCCTATCGCCCCGGCGGCTGCCGCGAAGACCGACAGCATAACGATCACAAGGCAAAGATAGGCACCCTCGAATACAACCCAACCCGGCCCCAGCAACTGCCCGAAGAACGTCCGGTAGTCCATGCTGTTCGTGGAACGCGCGAACATAAATGTGAGCGTGCAGATGAGGCTCCAGACCACCATTGCGAGCAGCATGCCGAGGATTCCTCCCCACGGGCCGCTTGGCAGAAAGAACTCGGCGAGCTCTCGGCCAGTTGAATAGCCCCCGCCGATCACAACGCCCGTGAAAGCGAAGCCCGGCAGTATCCACCGATTGAAACGGCTGTAGAAATGAGTGGTCACGAAAGGCCCGGGTCGGGGGAGTCAACCAGCGCATGCTGGTTAGTGAGGTCGCCTATGGAACAGACGCAGAGGATTTTTGCCGGCGCGTCGTCCATCGCCACATAGGTGTGGCGCATCGTGCTATCAAAGTAGACGCACGCTCCGGTCTCCAGCAACAGCGGTTCATAGAATTCTGTGTGCAGTTGCACCCTGCCTGCCAGGACATACGTGAACTCTTCACCCGGATGTGCCAACAGGCCGTTCGACTCTTCGATGTTTCGCGCGCGGACCTCGGCGATCATTGGCGTCATACGCTTTGCGGAGAGTTCCGCGCACACGTAACTATAGATGCTGCTGCCGACGGTGAGCACCTTGCCGGTGCCGGGCGGCGAAAACGTACGCCGCGTCAGCTTGTGCTGGGGTTGAGTCTCAACACCCGAAGAAAAAAGCTCCGCAATATCGATCTGGAGGCCCCGACTGAGTTGCATCAGTTTGTCGTAAGTGGGGGAGAGCTGATTGTTCTCAATCCTCGACAGAGTCGACTGCGCCAAACCCGTTGCGGCGCTGACGTCGGCCAGCGAAAGCCTCCGCCTGGAGCGAATGGCGCGCAGGCAGTCGCCCAAATTTGGTATCTGTCTCTCTGATTCCTGCGGCGCCGCTGTGGGTGCCACCGCCGAGGTCGCTTGCTTCGGCACGATGGGCTTGCGAGTGTCTTTTTTGGTCATTTCACTATCTAACTTGGTAGCGGGAGTCCAAGGTTACCGGATCAGGATTGAATCGCCAATGCTTGACAGGCGGCTAGAGAGGAGTATTATGCGGATACGCAATAGTATTGTCCATATGTTTCATGCATTAAACAATTATGCGGATACGCAAATTAGCTGGGAACCGACATGTCAGCCCTGTGCAGAGAGATACTTGAATACCACATCCCGTGCGGCTGACGATGCGCCCGGCCTTTCCGACGTGCGTGCTGCGCTTGAACGACTGCGTCCATATCTTATTGAGACGCCGATCCATTGGTGGAAGGGTGTCGGAATCGCAGGCCTGGTGGGCCCGGAAACGCGCATAGTTGCCAAGCTCGAGTTGCTGCAGCGGTCCGGGTCATTCAAGTCACGGGGCGTCATCCTGAACATGCTGGCGCTCGGCGCCGATTCCCTGGCGCGTGGCGTGACCGCCGTCAGCTCCGGCAACCACGCGATCGCCGTCGCTTTCGCGGCGCGTGAATTCGGCTCATCGGCCAAGGTCGTCATGCTGCAAAGCGCAAATCCGGCCCGGGTCGATCTGTGCCAGCGCTTGGGCGGCGAAATTCTGTTTGCGGCGGATGGCGCCAGTGCATTCGAACTGGCGGACCAGATCACGGCCAACGAAGGCCGGACACTGATTCATCCGTACGAAGGGACACAGACGATACTTGGCGCAGCCACGCTCGGGCTCGAGTTTGCGCAGCAGGCGGGCCCGCTCGACGCTGTCGTGATTCCGATCGGCGGCGGGGGCCTTTGCGCCGGCATGGCGGCCGCGATCAAGCAGGCGAACCCCGATTGCTTGGTGTTCGGTGTGGAACCCACCGGGGCCGATGTCATGCACCGCAGTTTTGCTCTCGGCACGCCGACGCAGGCGGGTCCCGTTCAAACGATAGCCGACAGCCTGGGCGCGCCCTTCACCACTCCAATGAGTTACGGCCTGTGCCGCCGGTTCGTTGACGAACTCGTGCTGATCGAGGATGACCAGATCCGCAGCGCAATGTCCCTGATATTCCGGGAACTCAAACTGGCGGTGGAACCCGCGGCGGCAGTCGCCACCGCGGCGCTGATTGCGCCGCTGAGATCGCGTCTCTCGGGTTTGCGCGTAGGCGTCGTTATCTGTGGAACAAATATTGATTTTGCCAGTTATGCAACAAACCTGCGCAATTTGTAAGGGATTTGTTGATGTACCTTTTGAAAGAACACAAAATTTGCAACCGGAGTAGATATCTCATGTATAAGATCAGAACCCTCAATTCCAAATCCGGCACGGCCTTGCTGGCTGGTCTGCTGTCCAGTGCCTTGCCCCTCACGGACTTGATAGCGCAAGAGCAGCAGCTGGCCGACTCGACCGGGCAGCCCACGGTCCTCGAAGAAGTCGTGGTCACTGCGAACAAGCGCACAGAGAACGTTCAGAATGTGGCGGCCTCGGTCAGTGTGCGGTCGGGCGACCTCCTACTGGCTCGTCACCAGGAGCAGCTGTCTGACTACGCCAACTACATACCCGGCCTGAACGTCAGTAACCTGGGCAAGGCGGGGCTGGCTTCCGTGAACCTGCGCGGCATCGCCTCAGTCAGTAACAGTGCATCCGTCGGCACCTATGTCGGCGAGATTCCGCTCGGCTCGAGCTCGCGCTGGGGTAATGCATCCAACCAGATTGCCGATGTTTTACCGTACGACATGGAGAGACTCGAGGTGCTGCGCGGTCCGCAGGGCACACTGTACGGTGCAGGGTCCATGGGCGGATTGATCAAGTACGTGCTCAAGTCCGCCGACTCGAGCGAATTCTCGGGGCAGGTTGGCGGGGATTTAGGGTATCTCGATGGTGCCGGCAACCTGAGCTATTCGATCCGCGGCGCCGTAAACATTCCGGTGGTCAAAGATGTGTTGGGTCTGAGAGTGAGCGCGTATGACAAGTATCTGCCCGGGTACATCGACAACGTGATCGCCAACGCACCCAACTCCAAAGATGCGAACCGCCAGGTCCTGAATGGTGGCCGTGTTGCCTTGATGTGGCAACCGGTTGAACAGCTGTCGGTGGAGCTTGGCGCAATCTTATCGCGAAACGATGCAAAGGATGGCGGCACAATATCCTATGCCGGCTTCACGCCAGTTCCGACCACGGATGGCTCGGCCATCGGCGTTGTTTCGGAACCCTTTGGTGACTTGACGCAGAGCCATGCTTTCCCACAGGCTTTCCACGCCGAAGTTGACCTCTATACAGCGACCATCAACTGGCACGCCGGATCGCTGGACGTCGTCTCGGCAACCGGCTGGTCAAACCAGCATACGCGCACCAGCGTGGATCAGACGACGGCCATCAGGGGTACCCCCATCCTGCCGGTCGGCTCGCTGCTGGGTGGGCAAACCGAAATCGAAGTCGAAAAGTTCACGCAGGAACTGCGACTGGTCTCGCCGCAGGGGGGGGTATTCGAGTGGATGGTCGGTGGTTTCTACACTGACGAGGAAGTCACGTCGGACCTCTCCCTTAGCGCGTTCACTCCGACCTACGATCTCTTTATTGACCCTCTCTTGACCAATAATGAGAGGTCCACGTTCAAAGAGTATGCATTCTTCGGGAACACAACCTGGAATCTGTCCGAGCAATTCGACTTGAGTGCGGGATTGCGCTATGCCGAAAACGAACAGGTCTACAACGGCGTTCCTGGTGGACCTATCGGTGGTCCGCCGACCATCGCTCCCAAATCGAGCGAGGGTGTGACGACGTGGTCGTTGGCGTCGCGCTACCGTTTCACGCCGGACGCCATGCTGTACGCCCGGATCGCGACCGGCTACAGACCTGGTGGGCGAAACAGCTCTGTGCTTTCCGTCCCCGGTGATCTTCCGCCGACGGTAGACTCTGATACACTGATCAGCTATGAACTGGGTGTGAAATCGGAGTTTCCGGAACACCGCGCAATTCTCAACATGACCGCATTCTTCATCGACTGGAAAGACATCCAGCTCAACTCCACGGCGTTCGGCAGCACGATTCTGACCAACGGTGGCAAAGCGGAATCCAAGGGGTTCGAATTCGAGGGCTCATATTCGCCCGTGGATGGCCTGATCCTGGGTCTCAATGCCGCTTATACAGACTCTGAGCTGACGAGCGTAAGGCCTGGCGCCTTCTTCCTGCCGGGCTACCAGTTGCCGGGTGTGCCGAAGCTGAGCTATTCGGTGACGGCGGATTACGACTGGCCGGTCATGAATAACTGGCAGGCGCATATCGGTGGTGGCTTTCGCTGGGTAGACGAGCTGTGGCTGACGGGCGTGCAATTGGCCGGTCGTGCGGCACCAGCCGTCGTAGCGCCCTCATACTCGCTGGTGAACATCTACGCCAGTCTCAGTCGCGGCCCCTATACCTTCAAATTTTTCGTCAACAACCTGACGAACAAGCGTGCCATCCAGGGCGGACTCGAGCTGATCAACCTGTTTAACCAACCACAACAGGGCGACTTCTGGATTGTGCAACCAATGGCGATGGGAGTTGGCTTTGACTATAGATTCTGATCTCCCGGCGTTGTGCCGACACCCGACATGGTGTCAGCCGTCGCCCAGTCGCTCGAGTGTTAGTTCTTACCGCAAGCAGGGAGTCTTATCGCAAGCAGGGAGCCAGCATGTACGGAAAAATTAGCTGGATCGCGATCGCCGCACTGTCGACAACATCGGCAGTGGCGGCGGTCGAGTCCGCACTCGATGCCCGGATTTATGATCGCGCCGCCCGGTTCCTGATCCAGAGCGAAGACAGTCTGGTACTTAACCGCAACGTGACGCCGCACTGGCGAACGGACGGCGGCGACAACTTTACCTACGTAAAAGACCTTGGGGACGGCAGGACTGAATTTGTCAGAGTCGAGGCGGCGACCGGTGTTCGCAGCAAACCCTTTGACGCACAGATCATTGCCCAGGGGCTTGGCAAAGCTTTAGGCAAGCCAGTGGAAGCCGAGAGGCTGCCGTTCCGCGACTTCGACCGGCTCGATTCCGCCGTCTTGCGCTTCGCGGTTGGTGCTGTCAACTACACATGTTCGACAACGAAGCCGTCTTGCCAGGAAGATGCCGTGGTAGCAACCGACCCGCTCGAAGTGCCGTCGCCGGACGGGCGCTGGATTGCGTTCGTTCGGGACTACAATCTGTGGATCCGCTCCGCAGATGGGCAGCAGTCCTTCGCATTGACCGAAGATGGCGAGGCCCACTACGCCTACGCTGGCACGCCGGAGGCCAATCCGCTCTTCACCGAGAGGGCCATGCAGGGCGAACCATTTGCGCCGGTCGTTCTATGGTCGCCTGACTCAAGGCGATTGTTCACTCAGAAGCTGGACGAGCGCAAGGTGCGCCAGTTGAGTCTCGTGCAATCCGTGCCCGCCGACGGCTCCGTTCGCCCCAAGCTCTTGAGCTGGCGGGCTCCCTTGGCCACAGATCATGTACTTCCGGTAGCTGAGCCGTGGGTCTTTGATATAGCGAAACGAAGCGGACACCGTGTCGAGATGGAGGCGATTCCGACGCTGGTTACGACCTCGATCGAGGCCAAGGAAGCCTGGTGGTCACCCGACGGCCAGCGTGTGTATGTATTCTCGCGCAGCCGGTACTACAAGACGATGAGCCTCTACGAAGTGGACGCCGCTACCGGTCAGACCCGTTTGGTCATCCAGGAACACGGTAATACCTTCGTCGAGGCGGGCTCCATCGGCCAGAGACCGATGGTTTACACGCTGGCAAATGGGGAGGTCGTCTGGTTCTCGGAACGCGACGGGCGCGGTCATCTGTACATCTACGATTGCGCCAGCGGCCGGATGAAGCGCCAGTTGACCGAGGGAGACTGGTCTGTCCGCGGCGTCCTCTATCTCGATGAGGCAAACGGGCTGATCTATGTTGCGGGGAGCGAACGCGAGCCGGGCGCAGATCCATACTACCGCAAGGTCTACCGGGTCCGCCTGGCCGACGGGCACGTCACCCTGCTGACGCCGGAAGATGCCGACCATCTGGTCGCGTCCGCACAGGATTCCGCGTATTTCGATCCGCCGCCAAATCTGGTGCGATCACCTGCTGACTCGCGGGGTTTCTCGCCATCCGGCCGTTATTTCCTGGACACGTACTCAAGAACCGATTTGCCGGCCGAGACGGTGCTCCGCCGCGCTGACGGGCGACTGATCGCAACGATCGAGCGCGCCGATATTTCACGCGTCGTCGCCGGCGGCTTGACGGTACCCGAGCGCTTCAGTGCACTCGCCGCAGACGGAAAAACCCGGCTATACGGCAACATTCTGCGACCCTCGGATTTCGACCCGCAGAAGATCTATCCGGTGATTGACAGCATGTATCCTGGACCGCAGGCGCGGAAGGCCTACCCGCGAATGCTGGACATCGTTTTCGGTTACGCGGCCGATCAGACACTGGCCGAGCTGGGCTTCATCGTCGTGCAACTGGACGGCCGCGGCACGCCGGGTCGGTCGAAGACATTTCTCGATGAGTCCTACGGCAAGCTCGGCCAGGCGGGTCATCTGGACGACCACGTGGCGGTGATCACGGAGCTGGCCGGGCGCTATCCATACATGGACCTTGGCCGCGTCGGCGCGTGGGGCGGATCCGCCGGCGGCTACGCAGCGCTCCGCGCACTGGTAACCTACCCCGACTTCTTCAGGGCCGGCGTCTCGGCCGCTGGCAGCCATGACCTGCTGATGCAGACCCCGGCCTATTCGGAGGTTTTCATTGGTCCCGATGACGGTGCGAACTACCGCGCGGCTGCCAATGCGCCACTGATGGACCAGCTGAAGGGTAAGCTGCTCTTGATTCACGGCGACATGGACTGGAGCGTCCTACCGAGCAACACACTGCAGATCGTCGACGCGCTGATCAAGAACAACAAGGACTTCGACCTCCTGATCGTGCCCAACTTAGGCCACACACCGCTTGGCTTTCACGGAGGTTATGTGCTCCGCCAGACCTGGGATTTCCTGGTCGAAAACGTCATGGGCACACGCCCACCACCTGCCTATGTCACCCAGCGAACAGGGCCAAGCCAGTGAGCCTTCCTGCGGCGACATCGGTATCATCCGAAGCATTACACGACAGTATTTCGTGAAAGGAGGTTAGCTTGCGCATCCAATCTGCATTTCTCGTTATGACGATCATATGGCTCTCGTGCGGGGCTGAAGCGTCCGACCAGGTCAACGACCGGTCGGCGTATTACCAACCGGGCACTGAGACGACCAACGACCTGCGTCGGGTCCCGATGCCGCCGGGCTTTGGCGATCCGGCGGGCGCGATTCTGGTCCGCAATGCACGGCTTTTCGATGGCACGGGTGTGCCCGCCCGTCCGGCCACCATCCTGATCGAAGGCAGCCGTATCTCGAAGATCGTATCCTCGGAGCAGGGCCTCGCATTGCCCGAGGATGTCCAGATCATCGACGCCGACGGCAAGACCGTCATGCCGGGCCTGATCGACCTGCACACCCATATGACCTACCTCGAACGTCCGGGGCTGGCTGGCCCGGTCAGCGAGGACAGCCAATCTGATGCTGCGCTGCGCGGCGTCGAGCGGATGCGCTACTTCGTGGAATCGGGGATCACCAGTGTGCGCGATGTGGGCTCGCACGGCATGGCACCATTCCAGCTCAAACTTTGGCAGTACCTGGGCCGGATTCCCGGGCCACGCATGTTCGTCGCCGGCCAGTTGATCGTCGGTGCCGGGGGCCACGGGACCGAGAGTTTTACTTTCCACACAGCCCCTGAGTATCCAGACTCGCATGTCTATGAAGCCACTGGGGCCGATGAGTTTCGAGCTGCAGTGCGACTACAGTTCAAGCGCGGTGCGGATCTGATCAAGCTCGCCAGTCACTTCAATGCGGAGGAGGTCAAGGCGGTCGTCGACGAGGCGCACATGCTGGGACTGCGGGTGACGGTCGACTCGGAGACCATTTTCACCGATATGGCTGTCGCTGCAGGCGTAGATTGCGTCGAGCACCCTTTGCCCCGTTCAGATGCTACCATTCGTCTGATGGCCAAGCAGGGTACATGCGCCATTGTCACGCTCGTTCCCTACCAGTACATTCTGGACACGGGCGGCTACTTCTTCTCGACCTCCCGCCGCTTCACCCTGTCAAACGAAACTATGTTTGCGATGGCCCGGAAGATGAAAGATGCGGGCGTCAAGTTGGGGGTTGGCACGGACGTGTTCTACGCCCTCTACAAGAGCCTGCCGGAGCCGTACATCCAGGAACTGCGAAATTTTGTGCAGCTCGGATTCTCACCGTCGGAGGCATTGGTCGCCGCCACGCGGACGAATTCCGAAATCCTCGGCATGTCAGACCGCCTCGGAACGGCAGAGGAAGGCAAGCTGGCCGACCTTATCATTGTTGATGGCCGGCCGGACGAGAACCTTGATGACCTACGCAAGATAGACATCGTGCTGCTCAATGGAACGGTTGTCGTCCAGGACGGCCGCATTTTCATCCCGCGCCATACCGAAGAAAAAGTACACATCCAATGATGGGCGGCCCGGCGAACAAGTTCGACCTGGCCAGTGCGCCTGAGCTAGGTCATTTCAGGGAAACCCTGTTGAATATCGATTGGATTCCGGTCTGTCGCTGGGTATTCGTATCAATTTCCGCGATCTGCCTGCTGGCTTCGTGTACATCAGATGCCGCCGCCACGAGCGACGCGGCGCCCGTGTATTCGCTGATTCTTCGCGGCGGAACGATTTACGATGGTTCCGGCGGTGCCCCTTTCGTGGGCGATGTTGCCATCAGCGGTGACCGGATCGTGCGCGTCGCAGAGCACGTCCCCGGCCGCGCGACGCGGGAGATTGATGTCAGCGGCAGGGCTGTCGCACCGGGCTTCATCAACATGCTTGCGCATGTGCAACAGTCGCTGCTGATTGACGGTCGCGCGCAGAGTGACCTTCGCCAGGGCGTTACGCTTGAGGTCATGGGAGAGTATTCCTCCGGTCCTCTGTCGCCGGAGATGAAAGCCCGATTGGTGGCCCGCCTGGCGCAGCTCAAGCTGGATATCGACTGGGCGACGCTGGGAGGATACCTCGCCAAGTTCGAACACCAGAACATATCCGTTAACACCGCGGCTTTCGTCGGGGCCAACACCATCCGCACATACGTGTTGAATGAGGCAAACGTGCAGCCCACGCCCGCGCAGCTCGGACAGATGCGGAGCCTCGTTCGCGAGGCTATGGAGGAAGGCGCGCTGGGCGTGACTACGGCGCTCATCTACGCGCCAGATACATACGCAAAGACGCCGGAACTTATCGAGCTCGCGTCGGAATCCGCCCGTTGCGGCGGCATGTACATCGCGCACATGCGCAGTGAAGGCGATCGGCTTATCGAGGGCGTTCAGGAAACCATAGACATCGCCCGGGAATCTGGCGCGCCTGCGGAAATCTACCACCTCAAAGCGGCGGGTCGTGAGAATTGGGGAAAGCTGGATCAGGTGATTTCCATGGTCGATGCGGCGCGCTCGTCCGGCGTCCGCATCACCGCAGATATGTATACCTACGTCGCTGGAGCGTCGGGGCTCGACGCCTCGATGCCGCCGTGGGTGCAGGACGGTGGGCGCGAGGCGTGGATCAAGCGCCTCAAGGATCCGGCGATCCGGGCACGGGTTATCGCCGATATGCGTGATCCTCATTCCGACTGGGAAAACCTGATGCGCATGTCCGGTGCCGATGGCACCATGCTGCTTGCAGTCGAGAACCCAGCCCTCAAACCGCTGATCGGTATGACGATTGCGCAAATCGCAGTGGAGCGCGGCCAAAGCCCGGAGGACGCTGCAATCGACCTCGTGATTGAGGATGGCAGTCGCGTCGGGGTCGGTTATTTCGCAATGTCTGAGGACAACGTCCGGCGCCAGATTCATCTGCCCTGGATGAGCTTTGCCTCGGACGGGGACGCGCCGTCATTGGAGGGTATCTTTCTGACGCAGGGATACCATCCGCGGTCATTTGGTAATTTCGCACGACTTCTTGGCCACTACGTGCGGGACGAAAAGTTGATTAGCCTGGCGGAAGCAGTACGTAAGCTGACATCCCTCCCGGCAGAAAACCTGTCGCTCAAAGACAGAGGCCGCCTGAAGGCAGGCTACTTTGCCGACATTACGGTTTTCGATCCGATGACGATCCAGGACCATGCCACGTTCGAGCAGCCCATGCAGTACTCGACCGGAGTGCAGTATGTTGTCGTCAACGGAGAACTCGCACTGGAGAACGGGGAACCGACCGCTGCTCGACCAGGCCGTGTGATACGTGGTCGCGCATGGGTCGGGCAGCCCGGCGGTGGTTGCCGCGGCAAGGCGAACGACTGGAGCTGGAACCTGTGAATCAGCTGCGCTTGCTTAACGCCGCTGCCGTGCGGGAGCTGCTTCCGATGGTGGACTGCATTCCTCTGATGCGCCGGGCGTTCGAGATGGTGGCGAACGGGGAGGCCATCCAGCCGATCCGGCAGGCGCTCGTGCATCCGGACAAGCGAGGTCTGGTGGGTTGGATGCCAGGCTACACGTCGAATCCCGAATGGCTGGGCGTGAAGGTTGTCACGGTGTTCCCATCCAACTTCGGCACGGAATTCGGCTCGCACCAGGGCATGGTTCTGCTGTTCGAGACCACCCACGGCGCGCCGGTAGCGATCCTTGACGGCAGGGAGATTACAGCGATCCGCACGGCCGCTGCCACCGCCGCAGCTACCAACGCTCTCGCGCCAATGTCCGTCAGCACTCTGGGAATATTCGGCTATGGGGAGCAGGCCTCGACGCACGTTGACGCCCTGCTCAAGGTACGTTCGTTCGAAAACATTTTGATCTGGGGGCGAAACAGTGACCGGGCCCGTGCATTCGCTGCAGACATGGCGGCAAGGCACGGCTGTTCGATCACGGCCGTTGAGGAAGCCAGAGCGGCTGCAGACTGCGACGTCGTCTGCACGACGACCGCTGCGGCAGAGCCGATCCTGATGGCCGACTGGCTGCGGCCCGGCCAGCACCTCAACGTCGTCGGATCCAGCATCCCGACGACATCCGAAGTCGACGAGGCGACAATCGCGCGCGGGCGGCTGTTCGTCGACTTCAAGGACAGCACGCTCGCCCTTGCCGGCGATTTCCGACGGGCAAAAGCGAAGGGGTTGGTCAACGACGACCATATCATCGGTTGCGTCGGCGATGTTCTGACAGGCCGTGTTCCCGCGCGTGTGGCCGATACCGATATCACGATCTTCAAGTCGCTCGGCATGGCAAGTGAAGACCTCATCGCCTGCGACTTCGTTTTGTCCGAGGCGGCCCGCTGTGGTATCGGCCAGCTGGTGGAATGGTAATCATGGAGACGCTGTCCAACGTTGCTACGCCAGCCCTTGTTCTGGACCGTGACCGCCTCACCGTCAATGCGAATCGGATGATCGCTCGCGCGCACGGCCTCAACGTGAAACTGCGCCCGCACCTCAAGACCCTCAAGTCGATCGAGGCTGCGCGCCTCGCCATTGACCCGACGCACGGCGGGATCGCTGCCGCGACCCTGAGCGAGGCGGAGTATTTTGCCGGCCACGGCATTCAGGACATCCAGCTTGCGGTGTGCTTGCCACCGGCCAAGTTCCACAGGGTGGCTGAGATCATGCGGCAGGCGCCGAAATTCAGTTTCTTCGTCGACTCGACGGAAGTGGCTCAAGCCGCGTCTGAATTCGCGAAGACCACCGGCGCTGCCTTGCGAGCGTGGATCGAAATCGATTGCGGCGGGCACCGCACGGGTGTTGCGCCCGATGACCCGGAGCTGATCAAAATCGCCGCGGCACTCGGAACCCATGTTCGGCTGGAGGGTGTTGCCACCCACGCGGGCCAATCCTACGCCGACATCACGCCAGCCGAGATTGCCAAGATCGCCGAAGCGGAGCGCCTGGCCGTCGTCTCGGCCGCGGAACGGCTGCGTACCGCTGAATACGAGGTCCCGGGAATTAGTGCAGGATCGACACCGACAGCCGTGCACGCCCGTTCTGCCGTCGGGCTCACAGAATGGCGCCCGGGCGTGTATCTTGCGGGCGACCTGTTTCAGGCGGCGGTTAACTCACTTGCGATGGACGATATCGCTTTGAGCGTTCTCGCAACGGTCATCAGCCACAATCGGTCGAGGCAGCAGATCGTCGTGGATGCCGGTGGGCTCGCTTTGTCCAAGGATCGCAGCACCGTTTCGATGGCGGGGCGCGACGGCGGTTACGGCCTCGTGACCGACCTCGGCGCGCGGCAGCGGTTTGGCCCAATGCATATCTGCGAAGTTCATCAGGAGCACGGCGTGATTCGTGGCGTGTCGGACGCGCAGTTTGACGCGCTTCCGATTGGCGCCCGAATCCGGATCCTGCCGAATCACGCATGCATGACCGCGGCGATGTACGACGAGTATCTGATCACGAATGGTGATTCGACGGTTGCGACGCGATGGTCGCGAATCAATGGCTGGTCATGACGCCCACCTGCCGGTAGTCGGCCAGCGGCATGATGCCATCAATATTAAAAAGTCAGGCGGCCTGACCGAAAGGCTGAAACTGGCGGCGGCTGTCACGGCCCTGCTTTGTGCTACATCGTTCTCGGCTCTGGCCGACCCGGACGAAGTGCAGGACTTCATCGCACGCGCCGAAAGCGAGCTCGCCTCGGCCGACGAGGCCAATCAGCGCACGCAATGGGTCAATCTGACTTACATTACTGATGACACCAACTGGTTGGCCGCCCGGTCGAATGAGAACTTCACGGCGCTCCAGATGCGGCTGGCACGCGAGGCAGCAGCATTCAGGGGGCGCAAACTGGATCCAAAATTGGCACGGCGACTGTTGCTGCTCACGCTCACAATCCGGTCACCGGCTCCCACCGACCCGGAAGACGCACGCGAGCGGGCCGATATCCAGGCCCGCCTGATCAGCCAATACAACCGCCATCGAGTACTCGAAGGCGGCCAGACGCTGGGATCTTATGGTGAGGTTCGCCGGGTGATGGAGACGACCAGCAATCCCGCGACGCTCGAAGGGCTCTGGCGCGATTGGCACTCGGGTTTGCCGACCTCGGCGAGCTATGGCGGTCTGTCTATGACATGTCGCCGGTGGAGATGGCCGCGGATACCGAACGCCTCTGGGCCGACATCAAGCCACTCTACCAGGAGCTGCATTGTTACGCCCGCGCCAAGCTCGCCTCAGCATATGGGCAAGCGGTACAACCTGATTCTGGCCCGATCCGGATCGACCTCACGCGCAATCCGATGGGAATGTACTGGGTGGGTGCATTTGACCTGATTGCGCAAGAGTTGCCGGCGTCGAGCTACGACCTCGACAGGATTCTTGAGTCCCGACAGCCGAGCGGCCGGGCGATGACCGAATACGCCGACCGCTTCTGGTCATCGATGGGATTGCCAGCCGTGCCAGATACGTTCTGGACTCGTTCGATGTTCGAGAGGCCTCGGGATCGTGATGTCGTCTGCCCGGGCTCGGTGGCGATTATTGATGGACACCACGACGTCCGGCTGAAGATCTGCGCCGCCCCCAACGCCCTCGACTTTACGACCGTGCATCACGAGGTGGGCCATGCGGTTTACGCACTCTCATACCAGGATCAACCGTACTTGTTCCGTGGATCGGCCAACGATGCGTTCCATGAAGCGGTCGCCGACCTGGGTGCTTTGTCGATCACACCGAGCTATCTGCAAAGCATCGGGCTCATCGAGTCCAGCCAGGTACCAGGATCCGATCAGGACCTCGGCCTTCTGATGCGCATGGCATTGCAACGTGTGACGTTCATGCCGTTCAGCCTGATTGTTGACAAATGGCGTTGGCGGGTGTTTTCCGGCGAAGTGCCCCCCGCACGCTACGACGCCGTCTGGTGGGACCTCGTGGCGAAATATCAGGGGCTGCGGTCGCCTGACCCACGGCCAGAGGGATCGTTCGACGTCGCATCTCTGCCGCACATCACAGGCAACATCAGCTACATCAGATATTTCTTCGCCTACCTGCTCGAGTTTCAGCTGTTCAAGGCCGCATGCGACCGCGCTGGCTGGACCGGTCCGTTACATCGATGCAGCCTGTATGGCGACAATGCCAACGGCGCCCACCTGAAGTCCATGATGGCCATGGGTGCGTCTCGGCCGTGGCCAGAGGCTCTTGAAGTCGGTGTACGTCGTCAGAGCATTTGGGACCACTTGAGCCTTTTTCTAAGAGACACTTTTCTGCCCGTACTTTCTCTAGTTTAGCCTGCTAACCGCAGGTTTTGTACTTTCCTTTGTGTCAACGTTCTGGATTTGATTATTGTCCGTCGATCCAGAATGTCGTTTCTTCTTCCGTTATACACATCAGCCGGCGTCACGTTATCCAATGATTCGTGATACCGCTCATGGTTGTAATGCGCCACCCATTCAGCGATGGCGTTCTCCAGTTCCCAGGGGAAGTAATAATGCTCCAGCTTGACCACGTTTTTCATAGATCGGTGGTAGCGTTCGATCTTGCCCTGGGTCATCGGGTGGTACGGTGCTCCTCGGGTATGCTTCATATCCTGATCCTGCAACCATTCCCTGAGTTCTTTCGAGATATAGCAGGGACCATTATCTGACAACAGCCGAGGCTTGTGATGCACCCTGGCTTCAGTGAGTCCTGTGGCCTTGAGTGCATCTTCCAAAGTGGCCGTGACATCACTGGCTGCCATCGTAGTCGTCAGACGCCAACTGATGATGTAACGGGAATAATCATCCAGTATCGTTGACAGGAAGTACCAACCCCAGCCAACGACCCGGAAGTAAGTAAAATCCGTCTGCCACAGCTCATGCACATAGCGTGTCGGATTCTGGAACGCATCAGCTGCACTCATCACCACGAACTGTGGGCTAGTGACCAGGTCATGTGCTTTGAGTATGCGATAGACACTGGATTCCGAGATAAAGTACTCATGGATATCGGTAAGATGCCAGGCCAGTTCTCGGGGTGTCAGTTCCGGCTGATCCAGGGCCACATCAACCACCAGTCCCCGTACAGACTCGGGTATCTTGTTCCAGTGTTGACGTGATGCCCTGCTGTGGTTCTGCAAGCCATCAGGGCCATCACGTTCATAAGCCTGATACCAACGATAGAAGCTGCCGCGACTGACGTTAATCTCAGTCAGAGTCCGGCGGATTGACAGTTCCGAGTCTTCCACCAGGCGGATGATGGCCAACTTTTCTGATGCGGTATACATCAGTCGTCGTCCAATATCACACCCTGCCCAGTCAGACTTTTTTTAAGCCAGTCATTGCGCAGATACAGTTCGGCAACCGCTTGCTTGAGGCTTGAATTTTCCTTCTTTAAGTCAACCACCTCATCAGTGCTGGCTTCACGGACAGTATCTCCCGCCAGGCGCTTCTTGCCGGCCTCAAGGAAGTCCTTGCTCCAGCGGTAATACAGGTTACTGTTGATACCTTCCCGACGACACAACTCGGCAATCGAAGACTCACCCCGTAATCCATCCAGCACGATGCGAATCTTTTCCTCAGATGAAAACTTACGTCGGGTTTTACGGCGAATCTCTTTGACCCGCTTGGTAGTGTTAGACATACTCATATTGAAACTCCTCTGCTTCAGTTTAAAAATAGCAGAAGTGTCTCTTAGTTAAAGCGGTTGATTGGTCCTATATGGGCTGACGCCGCACAGAATAGGTACAGTAGTTTTGCGCCCTGGTCGATGTCTTCATTGGCTTGGCGTCGGTGCAAGTAATAGGCGTCTCGCGCACGCTCGTTGACCTCGTCAACATAGCGGCGGATCAAAACACAAAAGGCAGAAATGAGATGATCGTTAAAGCGCTGATATCGGTTGTGCACAAAACACACCAGTCTCAGAAACTTTGCGACACCGTCACGCCCCGGCTCACCTATTCATCACCGACTGCAATCAAGTATTCCCTTGGCGGCTCTACGTTGAGAAGGTGCCTGACAAAGTAGTCCCAGCGCTTGCGCGTAAAGTAAGGGTCTGCTTCCAGATTATGCACCTGATTTGGGATGATCAGCAAATCGAAGTCTTTGTTCGCCTTAACCAGCGCATCAACCAACTGCAAGGTAGATGCCGGATGAACATTGGGGTCCATTTCGCCATGCGCAATTAGTAGTTTTCCTTTCAGCTTATGGGCCAGAGTAGGATTTGCCTGTTGTATATAGTGGTCACCCACCTCGAAACCCATATATCGTTCAACCCATTCGGCTTTGTCTGTCCTGTGATCGTGATTTCCTGCAGATGAAACTGCTACTTTGAAAAAGTCAGGATATGCCAGTATTGCTCGCGTCGAAGCGTAGCCTCCGGCCGAAATCCCGAATATCCCCACCCTCGACAAATCAATGTAGCGGCGACGGGTAGCGAGTTGGCGCAAGCCCGAAATATGATCTTCAATTCCGCCATCCGCAAGATTCTTATACGACACATCGTGAAAGGCCTTTGATCGGTAAGGCATCCCGAGACCATCGATAGTAATGACTATAAAACCCAATTCTGCCAGAGCCTGCATATCCCATAGTCGCTTCGAGTTGGACCAATATTGCCGGCCGCTAAATGATTTTGGTGTCTGGAGTCGCTGTGGTCCGCCATAGATAAAATCGAGTACCGGGTATTGCTTGTCAGGGTCGAAATTGGAAGGCTTTACCATTACACCAAAGATGTCTGTCGTTCCATCCCTCGCTTTCACCTTGAATGGCTCTGGCCACTGCCAGCCGGTAGCCTTCAAGGCGCTAAGATCCGGGCGCCCCAACTCACGAACGACGCTACCGTCATGGCTGCGGCGCAACACCAGGATCGGCGTTGTATCCACCCGCGAATAGACATCGATGAAATAGCGACCAGTCGGGGAGAAGTGAATCTCGTGATCGGCGTCCTCCGGAGTCAACAAGCGGAGGTCGGAGCCATCCAGACCAACGCGATACAGGTTCCTGAGGTAGGGATCCCGACCTGATTCACGCCCACCAGCAGTAAAGTAGACAGTCCTGGCCGCTTCGTCGATATACAGGACCTCTCGAACCACCCACTCTCCTGAGGTCACCTGATTATTTAGTCGCCCGGTTTTTCCGTTATAGAGGTACAAGTGACCATAGCCGTCTCGTTGGGACCACCACAGTACTTCCGCGCCACCACCTATTGGTCGCATACCGGGCTCCCAGTTGTTCGCCGCAACGTCCACCCAAGTTGGGGACTCCTCCCTCACGATGATGTCGGCGCGCCCGGTCTTCGCATCAGCGACATACAATGTAGCCGACTTGTACCCGCGCTCAAACTGGTTGAAGTAGACACGTTCACTACTATCAGCCCACCATATGTAACCCACATCGAAGACAGTTCCGTAGTACAACAAGGATATTGGCTCCCCATCCAACACAACCTTGCTGCGACTATGGACGTCGAATATCAGCAAATCCGCTTTAGGAACATTTTTTTCGCCCGGCAACGGATAAGTGCCCGTATACATTTTCTGGGCAGGCCCTCCCGACGCCGGTACCGACTGTACCCAGTGGTACCGATTCGATGAGCGCCGGTCCAGCCTCTGAGTCAGCAACTTGCCGGAATCCGGGGACCATATCGCGGCCACCGGCTGCCTTCCCGCCAGATCTGCCCCCAGCTTGACCCGGGTTATTGGCGAGGCAGACGGCGTAGCATAATCGTAGTCCCTTATGCCGTCGTGGCTCAATTGCGTTTCTTCGCCAGATTCAACAGCGCGGACATAGAGATTGTAATCACGAACAAAAGCGATGGACTTGCCATCTGGAGAAGGCAATTCATAAACCGACGCCTGCACCGTTGAATCCGGACGTAGCTGGTAGGTATGCAGGTCGCAAATCCAGCTTTGTCCGTCAACGACAAAACGTATAGAACGATTGTCGTCCTGAAAATCAATGGCGTCAAAAGAAAGGTTTCGATGGTCGATGGATTTTTCGAATAGACGACTCAACGCTTTCGCCAGCCGCTTGTGATCAAACGCCGGGCGCTGACTGCCTGTTTCCGAATCGACTAATAGGAAATCTTTTCCGGAACGCGTCTCTTTGATATACCAAAATTGATCGCTTCCGCCGATCCAGTGTGGCTCCAGGACTGTGTGGAAAATCAGCCTCGACGCATTACCTGGCAAAAAGCTTTCTGCCCGCTGGTAATCATCCTGCGTTACCTGAAGGGATCCGGACTCTGCGCTGGTTGCAAGGAAAAGCAGTAAGGGCAATAACATACGATACCGAATTCCTACTTGCACTTGTGACCTACGATTGCGTAAGCCGGCCGTCGACAGCTCGGCTATTTGCGTCGCGTCATTATTTCGATAGTCGGTCATCGTCAAGCCACCGCTCCAGTAAGCCACTCATCCATTCCTTGAGATAAACCTAACTACGCGCCAATACTAGTAGCGCGGCAGCTCGGTTATTCCTCTCTCCCGTTTCTGCGCTTCAACCATTTCCTCGACGTCACGTAGCAACTGTTTCGCATCGTAAATTATTCCGTCTTTGATCGTATATTTTACGCCACCGAGACGCTCCGGTTCACCCGTCTTGACATTAAGACGCATCGCGCCAGTACCGTAAAGAACCTTGAGGTTCTGCAGTGGATTTTCGTCAACGATAACAAGATCCGCGAGCAAACCCGGCCTAACAATGCCGAATTCTATCGGTTTGTTCGTTGGCTCGAACAACGCCTGCGCCGGATGCATTGTCGCGGCTCTGATAACCTCGAGCGGAGTCAGACCAGCTTCCTGAAGTAACTCCATTTCTTCGATGTACCCGAACCCGTACAGATTGTAGATCCAGCCAGCATCATCACTGATACTGATGCGTCCGCCGGCGTCTTTGTAGTCGTCAATGAAATCCATCCACTTTCTATAAAAGGCTTTCCACGCAACTTCCTCCGATGTCGTCCAGTCGAAGAAATACGAACCATGGTTGGTCGGACTGGGCTTATAAAACTCCCACAGGGAGGGCAACGTATACTACTTGTCATGCCAATCGGCGTTACGTGCGCGCATTACGTCGCGGCTGGCGAGGTAGGCAGTCATCGTCGGATCCAGGATCGTTCCGTGATCCAGGAAGTGCGCGATCAGGTTGTTCCAGGCATCTGAGCCCTGCTCAACAATCAGGTTCGTTTGCTGCGCCACCTGACTAAAACGCAGTTGCTCATCGCTGTAATTCATGTAATCCGGCCACGGCTGCGCGTCGTGCCCCTCATACATGGACTCGAAGATTCCGTAGAAATGCGTAATTGTCCCGAGGCCCATGTCCACCGCCTGGCGCGCGTTTGTCTCCGCCACCATAAGCTGTTTTAGATGTGCGGTACTTCCAAGTCCGTGCTTTTTCGCCTCATCCAGCAACGCCGCCAATATCTCCGGAGGGCGATTGTAAATCTTGATGAGGATAGTTATTTTAAACGACTTTTTCGCAAGATTGTAGAAGTATCCCGTTCAAGAAATTTCGAAATAATTTTTTTGGGAAGGTAGCTG
>LWDU01039624.1_pt1 | contig 22387 bp, 22 predicted proteins | sample 727161 | NCBI WGS metagenome assembly LWDU01 (sample SAMN04566230, study PRJNA314399) | hydrothermal vent metagenome | isolation source: deep sea hydrothermal plume seawater | place: Mexico: Gulf of California, Guaymas Basin | collected 2004-07-11
GCCAGCGCGATCGGTCGCCAACAGTGAGACGACCGTATCGCGACGCACGACCAGCGGCTCAATCCATCCAAGACGCGCTTTGCTCCAGGCGATAGGATGCGGGGCAGTAAAACCAATGACCGGTTCCAAACTGTCAGCCAGCACGAAGCCCAACGCATTGGCGCCGACATCCATCAGACTCCACCCGCCGACCGCAGGCAGACCGTCGGCAAAATTCGAAAGCCCCGGAAGCCCTAACTGATTGCCGAAGAACTTAGCCATAAGACCATTGAGACCCGCCCGACCATTAAGACTCGGCGACTCGGGCAAAATCCAGGCCTCCCCGACCTCGACCCCATCCAACACCCGCGGCCCTCCATTAAAACGGTCAAAATCGCTTTTTTCGAGAAAGACCGAGCGGATATCATTGAGTTCACCGGTCTCGTGACCGACTCCAGCGTGAAATACTAGGAAGCTGTTAAAATCGGATAATTGTGGACCGTCCGGATCGGCCAAAGCCATCTCAATGGCATCGCGTAACAACTCGATCCACTTTACGCCGATCTCTTCGGTCGTGCGACCATTGCCGTAGTGCAGCATCCTTTGCGGCAGTCTATAGGCCAATCGTTCAACGCGGGGGAACACTTCAGATTCGATAACTACCCGGCCGTCCGAAACGGTCTGATAATATCGCGCCAAAGCCGCCAAGTGCCGTGCGAAATAGGCGCGATCATGCGGCGGTAAGTCATAGGGCGGCATATAATCATCGCCGGCGTCCGCGGCGAAACGCAGGTCAAAGGCGCCGACACCAGTGGTCGTGCCCTCGTCGGGACTTTCGAGCGGAAAGTCGACCCGCAAGGCGAGAACGCGCCATTCCTGGGCGTAGGCAACCGCGCCAGAAAGCGAAAGGAGACAGAGAATTAGTCGGATCAAATAGGTAGAATCACAGAATGGCCATTAGCGAGTGCGGAGACGCCGATGCGACATCCACGCACCCCCTTGCGGCAGGATAGATGGTCCAATTTAGAAAGTGAGATTCAGCGAGAAACGCGTATTGTCTTGCTGTGGCGTGTCTTCGCCGGTGATATACGCTACGTCGATCTGGAAGCGATTGTATTTCAAACCGACGCCGAAGGTCGGAGTCTTCAATTCGCCGTCGCTGTCCCACGAATAGCCGGCGCGCAACGCGAAAAAAGCCTCATCCTGGCGTGCGGAGAGCCCGTATTTGTACTCGCCGCCAAAATGCAGGTCCATCTCCTTAAACTCGTCGCTCAAACCCTCGTCGGCCCATGCCTTGAGCAAATTACTGGCAAAGGAACCATCGGCGATTAAAGGCTTGTAGAGGTCAAAGGAAAACAGCACGTCGTGATATTGCGTATCCATCAGATCGTAGGCGATGCCCAAAACGATATGTTGCGGCAGCGGATCGGCCTGGCTGGCATCGATATAGGCGATCTTCGGGCCAAGATTGCGCAACGCGGCGCCAAAATTAATAGTCGGCGTAACGGCCCACAAAAACCCTAGATCAGCGGCAAAGCTATTGCCCACGCCCTTGCCGCGTTCAATGCCGGCCCCTTGGTCGGCCAAATTGCTACGAATAAACTTCAGACCAATACCCGCCGACATATTTTCACCGATTTCCGCCCCATAGGCCGCCGATAGCGCTACGTCGTAGCTGCGAAAGGTGCCCTGGGTATTGCCGCGTTCGTCAGTGCGAATTTGCTCGCCGAGATTTAATAGCGAGACATTAAGACCGATATTTCCCCATCCTTCGACGGGTGCCGAATAAGCTAAAAACTCGTACGACAAATCGTCGGCTAGGCCAGGCAACCATTTACTGTGGGTAAAATTGAGTTTTTTGTTGGTCTGTCCAGCTAGGGCCGCCGGATTAAAATAGCTGGCTGTGGCATCGTCGGCGATGGCGACATAGGATTCGCCCATAGCGATGGCTCTCGCCCCTGGCTCAATCAGCAGAAAGAGCACAGCAGCACGGCTCTCTGGCGTGGCTTGAGCCCTACTGGGCAACAAAGCCAGACAAAGACCGAGCATCGTCAAGATCGTCAGTTTCTTCATGGCGGAGTCCTCCTCAAATCTGGAGAAAATATGTAAAGCTGTTTGCAGTCTACAAACCGGCTGCCTAGCGTATCAATACTAAGGCGTTCTCACTGCTACAAAGGCACTCCTCTCGCAACATTCATCTGACGACCTGCAGGACGGCGGTCCGACCACCCTTGGAATCGTTTTTCCGTTCCGCGGTTATTTTATAAAGATAAGTACCGTTGGCCAGATCCGCTCCTGGAATCCACGCCACTTGATTATACCCCTCGCGAATTTCCCCTGCCAACTCATCAACCAAGCGACCAGACAGCGAAAATACCTTAATCTGCACCGCACGGACCTCTTCTTTGAGGTCATAGGTGAAATGACCGCCAGAATCCCGTATCGGGTTGGGGAAAAACAGGACATTCTCAATACCCGTGCCGGCCCCTTGCCGCACCTTGACCGTAATAGTGGTCCGAGACGAATTGTTGAAGTTGTCCCAGACCTTCAGACGAACCTCGTGCTCTCCGGGTTCCAACTCGGGCAAGGGAAACTCAATGCTCCCCTGCCGATAATCCCCCCCCTGCACGCTGTAAAATTCGGTCAAGACGAACAACTCGCCGTCTATCGCCAATTCAATTTCATGGCCTGTTTCGCCGGTGATATTGATGCCGCTCGGGTCCGTAATCGTCACCTGTAACACCGTCTGGCGCGGAATCGAGTTGCCGTCGGCCCCCTCGAAACGCAGGGAGATTTTCGGCCCTACCAAATCCGTTTCAACACCTGCCGCCGTGCCCGACAACACCAGGCCGCGTACTGAGCCAAAGGCCGAAGGGCGCTCACTGCTCCAGACATAACCGCTGATCCGACCGTCGTCCCCGCCATACGTGATATCTTTGGGCACGCGAAATTCCGCGGTGAAACGACCATCGGCTACCGGAAAACGACCGCGGAAAATATGGGATCCGACCTGGCGGTAGTTGAAACCATCGAGACGACTCCGCTCACTCGAGTCAAAGGCCTGCAACCACACCTGCCCCTGATAGTCAGTGACCGGGACACCGGCGGGATCGAGCACCTGGCCTGTGACCGCAACCTCCCCAAGGGCGTTGAGCGAGTCATCGACAGACAATTGCACCTGAAAAAGCGGCACAGCAAGACGCGTCGCCGGATCACCGAAAAGGGAGTAGCGCTGCATATTGCGAAAAGCCAGGTCGGTGGAATTGAACAGCGGCAATACCAACTGCTTAGCCTCCATCAGCGCCAACCCGACCGGCACGTGCTGCCGCTCGCTGCGATACATTTGCTCATGGAATTGATTCGCCAGGACAATATTGCTGTTGTGGAAACCGACCCGGGTGGCCGAAATCATCCCGATCACGCCTCCATTTGTCTTCTTTAACAACGCTTCCGGCATCGAGATGCGCGCCGGGTCATCAAAAACCCCCACCTGGCTTGCCGCCGTATAGAAAAAGGGTAAGCGGCCGCCATTCTTAATTGCACTTAGATCGCGGGAGATAAGGAACATGCTCTCGTGGGCCAACACTGTCGGATTGCCGTGCCCCAAATAGGTCATGATCAGGGCCCCGCGGTTGAAGAGCCGGATAAACTCGTCTCTGGCCCGCGGCTTGGTCCGTCCCTCGAGCGGGAACTGGGCGATATAGAGCTTGGTCAGATCGAGATTTTGCGGCATCAATCGGTGGGCCATAAATTCGCTGTCGATTATAAAATACCCCTCGACATCGTACGGGTGATCAGGATTGACAAGGTCATCCGAGACGATCAGGACCCGGCTTTGCCAGGGACCGATTTCCGGCTCGCGGTCATATGCGATGATCTTGTCTACCAGCGCTTCGGCCTCTGCTGCAGTTTGCACCGTGAGCCGACCGATCGCCATATCTGGTAATTTGTCGTTGCCCGCCACCCGCACATACCATTCATCATAGGTGCTATCGCCATCCTGGAGAGGGGGTATCCAATTCCCTGAGCTGGTACCCGAATTGTTCTTGTAGTCGTATGAACCATCGCCGACAAAGGTCACGAACATCGGCATCGGATCCCAATTCTCGGCGGCGTACGCGAGAAAATTGCGAATCGCCGCAGGGTCCAGCAGACCGCCGGAAAACTCATCGTAGATATCCGCCACGTCGATGGCCATCGTCCGCATCGGCGTTCCAAATCGGTCGTCCTCGCCTCGCCACCGGGCCAGACGCTCAGCGGCATCGCGGAAATCACCGTGGTAAATCGCGACCCAATCGGCTCCTGCCCCCTCCACAAGCAGATTTCCGGCCACATCGCGTTAATAGCATATTGCCGCGGCACGCTGGAGAATTGGTCTTGGAAGGCGACGGTTCCCGCCTGTTCGTCATACGTGAGATCGACGATCTCAACCAAATTGTGCGATACCTCGAAAACGCGCGGCACTTCATCGGCGAAACCGGAAAGCCGAAACTCTGTGGTGCCAACCGCCAACGGATAACTGTACACTAGTTCACCGCGCTCGGCGACAAATTCCCGACTGTATTCCAGCTCATACCAATCAAAACGGGCTGGATCGTTATTGGTATGGAAAAGCCCTAACTGATTGAGCCCTTCCCGCGCTCCCGATACCGTAGTATCCGCGAATTCGATGGCTCTATGGGCCTCAAAATTCAAGGCGCCGACCGCTTCATCATTCCAGCGAATGTCAAAACTCGGCTGTGATTTTACGACACCGTAAAAACCCATGCGAATATGCACCGGCTCGTCTACGGCCTGTCGTACCACCAAGGGGAAATTGCGCGCATTGCCGCGGAAATCCTCCCAGTACCAGTTATAACCAGATTTAATGCCGAACGTTTGCGCCAGGATGAACTGCTCTGCTTCCTCGTGGACCCGCACCCTATAGCTCGTAGGCCGATGGGGCTCGGACGCCTGCAAGGCGCCATCCCTTAAAGTCGGCCTCATACCCTCATCCCCACCGAAACCCAACCAGTAGACATTCTCACGCGTGTACAGATTGCGTTTATATTGAAAGGAACGGCTGGATCGATTGTATGCCCAACGATTGACCGGCTCGGCCCAGAACAGGACAAAATCGTCCGGATCAAAGCGTCCGTCGCCACCATCTTCGACAAGCACTCCGACTTCCGCCAATTTCAAAGGCTGATCTATCCGACCTAGAATCAACGCCTCGCCACCACCGTAGTGTAGGCGTAAAGTTGCAGGATCGACATCACTAAGCGCCAAACCCGCTTCTTCTAACTCTGCTCCCGTAATCCGATGCATGCCTTCTTCCGTCACAAGAACCCGCAACCAGGTTCCTTCTTGCAACGCCGTTTTACGTGCTGCTCGCCGCTTAGGCGGCACCCGCCAAGTCCTGGCCTGTTGGGGATTGATCAGCACCTGGCGATAAAAATTGTCACCCCACGGGTCGGCGACCACATGGCCCGCCCCGCCGCTGATATGCACGTCAACCACTACCCGGTCGTATAACGTGCGCGCCCCATCCTTAGCGACATGAGGGGCAAAAGCCAATTCGGCGACGCGCTGATGCCGCACCATACCCTGGCGGCCGAGAAACGCGGGACCTGCCACGGGCTCAATCTTTTCGCCTGCGCGATCTTTGCGCGCAACCCGGGCTTCGATAATCTCCAGGCGAATATCGCCGTCGGGCGGCAAAGCCACTAAGACGCCGCGCCCGCGTTCAAGCGCGGGCCCATTGGGCTCATAAAGCAAGCGCAGGCGCTTCGGCTCTTTTTCGAGGACACGCAATTCCGCAGACGCGCTGACCGCACACAAGAGCGCCAGCGCACATAAGCCAATTTTAATTAAATTCATAAGGTTTTAAAGAGAGGGTCGATCTCGTTAGAGCAGATGGGGGTACGGCCTCAACCGACACTTTTAAGGTGGCTCCCAGCCTCTCTTTTGTCAAGCTCGTCCCTTGACTTATCTACTTGTCGCCTCTATCTTTTCGGGTCTTCTAATGGAGGTGTTTTCATGGCCAGAAAGTGCAGTCTCACTGGTGTAAGAGGTCTGACCGGCAATAGTGTCAGCCACTCTCAGCACAAAACCAAGCGCGTTCAGCAACCCAACCTGATCAAAAAGCGCATTTTTATTCCCGAAGAAAATCGCACGGTCACTCTGCGTCTCACCACCCGCGCCCTACGCACCCTCAACAAAAAGGGTGTATCGCAATTCTTGAAAGAAGCCGGAATCTCCGTCTGAGATAAGCATTTTCGATGCTTGCTCTCAATGGGGGTTCCCCCCTTCGCAATTCCGCCTTCCCCTCCTGGCCCATATACGGCGCTGGTGAGGAAGAAGCTCTGCTTGCCGTCCTGCATTCAGACCGCTGGTTTCTCGCCGAACACACTGAGCGTTTTGAGCGGGACTTCGCAGCCTTCCAAGAGGCCAAATTCGGCATCGCGACCAGCAACGGTACGACCGCGTTGCAAGTCGCCCTCAGTGCCATCGGCATCCGCCCCGGCGACGAAGTAATTGTCCCAGCTTATACTTTTATAGCCACCGCCAGCGCCGTCGTCGCCTCCGGCGGCATCCCAATCTTCGCCGATATCGATCCCGACACCTACAATATTTCCCCGCAATCAGTCGCTAACGCCATAACTGAAAAAACCCTGGCCATTATCGGTGTGCATATCGGCGGCTGTCCTTGCGACCTCGATGCCCTCAGCACCTTGGCTGCCGACCACCAGATTCATCTAATAGAAGACGCCGCCCAAGCCCATGCCGCCGCCTGGAAAGGGCGCCGCGTTGGGGCCATCGGGCACCTGGGCACCTTTAGCTTTCAGGCCAGCAAAAATTTATGTGCCGGCGAAGGCGGTTTTATTACGACCAACGACGAAGCACTCGCCGAGCGCGCATGGTCCGTACACAATTGTGGCCGATCTCGTACAGGTGCCTGGTACGAGCACCCATTAATCGGCTCCAACTACCGCATATCCGAATTTCACGCTGCATTGCTTCTGCGCCAACTCGAACGCCTTGAAGCGCAGACGGCCCGACGGACCGAAAACTCCGCTCTGCTAACTTCCCTATTGCACGAGATCGAAGGCATCGCCCCCATGGGCGAAGACGAGCGCACTACCACCCACGCGCATCACCTCTATATTTTCCGCTACCAGGCCGAGTCAACGGGCCTCGCGCGGGATCGATTTATCGAAGCGCTTTGCGCCGAGGGCATTCCCTGTTCCTCCGGCTATCGCCCGCTATACCACGAAGCCGCTTTTACGACCCATTTTCTCGACTCATCCCTGAGCAGTCCCTATTTCCAAGGGCGTCCCGACTACAGCGGCGTTTCATGCCCAGTTACCGAGCACGCCTGTGCTCGTGAAGCCGTCTGGCTCACGCAAAATATGCTATTGGGTACTGCCGACGATATGCGGGATATCGCTTCGGCCATCAACAAAGTACTAACCAACGCCGCAGAATTGCTCTAAACCAGCATATCATCGATTTCACGCTGGACATGCTCTTCGCGCACCTGGTCAATTACCTGTTTGAAATAGCGGGCCGTCCCACTGATAATCAAACGCTCAATCGCGCTGATCTCTTCCTCCGAATACGCCCCCGAATCCTTGACCAATTCCATATATTCGCCCTTGGCATCCTTGTCCAAGTCGGATATGGCGGCCAGCATATCAAAGAGCTTATAGGCCGCCTGGCTCTCCAGGCAACGCTCGACAATATAGGCCAAGCGTTCGTTGCGGGCCCCAACTTGCAGATCAGTTCTCTCCATGATGATCCTCCCCATCTTTATCCAGCAATGGTCCGGGGCCATTTCCCCAGTTTCAGGGACAGCTAAAGCAAGGATTGGGCCGCAAGCGATTTCAATCAAATAATGAAGAATCACTATACTATTTAAATCGAATTAAAACAATATCTTATATAATATTCAATAAATACGCATTCGCGATTCAAAACCCAGCACCAACACTAAAAAAGGAAAAAATGTCCCCCCATAGACATAATTTTCCCATCTCGTGTTACCGAACCACTTGTCGGCAAAGAAATACCGATCTATTTTTATGTACAATGGAGGTCAATAATGATTGATAAAGAATTGTTAGATATACTCGCCTGTCCCGAGACCAAAGAACCGGTCCACCTAGCCGAGGCGGAAATGCTCACCGCACTGAATGATCGCATTGAACGCGGCGAAGTCAAGAATCGGGCAGGTAAGACAGTGGAAGCAAAAATCGACGGCGGCCTAGTGCGTGAAGATGGGGCGTATCTCTACCCCATAGAGGATGAAATACCCATCATGCTTATCGACGAGGCGATTCCCCTTAAGTAGCCCGCGAGGCCAACTCTTCGATTTTGATCAATCGCTGGCTGCCGTCCTTGTTCTGGTAAATCATCACTTGCAGTCCTTGGCGACGGGCTTTCTCCTGATAGTCATCGAGCAATTCAACCGTTCGCTGTTTTTTCAACAGATCGTTACTCAGCAATTGCTCAAATCCTTCGCGCGTCACCATCCCCAACGGTTTGCCCTGTAAATAAACGACATAGGCCCGCACGCTCCGGTCTTCCCCTTCCCCATCTCCGTCCCCTTCTTCGCCTTGACGGCGCTCCCGGGTATAGGTCAATCCGAATCCAATGAAGTTCGCCAAAACGACGGTGAGATCACTCACCCAAATCGCCATCGTCAACTTGGCGAAGACCCACAAAGGCAGTAGACAGACCAACATCAAGATAGCCATAAAGAAAAAAATTAGACGAAAACGATCGAGCTCCACCCCCTGGCGTTTGCGCCCCAGCATAAGGGAGATCTCGATGAGCGTGCCGGTAAAGAAACAAGCAAATAGCACTAACGCCAATGTTTCTTGCACAGGCTATCCAGTCTCGGCAAAATCGTAAAAAAGAGCCTCTAAATCCGCCGTGTCGATCGCCTTGCCAAACGCAATGCCCCGACAGCGATTACTTGGTATTTGCTCCCGACAAAAATACCAAGCACCGACAATGCTGCATCTCGGCGCTATGCCTAGTTGGCCATCGACTCGCCAGGGCACTGGACGTCCTTCGTTTAGTTTACCCATGGCGGTTATATTGAAGGTAGCAAGCCCCCGCGTCAAGAGCCGTTGCCGCAATAAAGCATGCAAGCTATATTGCTGCCGAGCAAACCGAGAAAGGAAGGTCCTATGACAATTGTCGATACACACTGCCATACGGGAATTCACAAATACGAACCCGTCGAAACCTTACTCTTCCACATGGAACGCGCACAAGTCGATAAGGCCGTGCTTATTCAACACGGTGGCGAAACCGACAACAGCTACCACGTCGAGTGCTTGCAACAACACCCCGGTCGTTTCGCCTCGGCGATGGCTGTCGAGCCCGAGGACGACGGCACCCAGATTCGCCATTGGGCAGCGCAAGGCATTATCGGTATTCGCCTTGCGGCGACTTCGCGCGCCCAGCACGCCGATCCCCTTGCGCAATGGAGAACGGCCGCCGAACTCGACCTAATCGTCAGTGCCCCGGCTACGCCCCCCGCCCTGCTCGGCGACGAATTCGCCGAAGTACTGCGTACTTTTCCGAATCTTTCAATTGTCATCGAACACCTCGCCGGCGTCGACAACAACGCCGAACCACCCTATGAGGACTACGCGCGCGTCCTCGCCTTCGCCGAATACCCGAACCTCTCGATCAAACTACCCGGTTTCGGCGAATTTTGCGCGTTGCCGCATCCGTTCAGCGACGTTCCCCCATTGGCCGAGATGGCCATCGAGGCTTTTGGTCCAAGTCGGGTGATGTGGGGCAGTGATTGGCCTCCGGTCAGTTCGCGCGAGGGTTACGACCACTCTTTGAGCTTCCCCATGGAACATCTTTCTTCATTCAGCGATGATGAACGGGCCTGGATCTTTGGCGAAACAGCTCTCGAAGTGTGGCGTTTTTAACACCCGATTCACCAATCCAGAAACGAATCTGAAGTTTGAACAAATCTTGCCGCATGTAATTTGTATCTCGATAAGATACTGGGCCTTAGTTAGGTGCAATCTGCTCTCTTGACAACGACGAAGTGTTGGCAAGACGATCCTCCTTCCCGATCACGTGGGACGACGGATAGCAGGCAGTCTCAGCGAAAAAGGTCATATTGTAAAGATCCTACCGGACCGACAATGGGTCGCGCTTTCGGATCGAATTCGCGTTTGCTGCATCGCCGCCGACAACATGCACCGCCTGGAATTCCATACCAAAAACACCTTCCGCAATTATGTGACACACGATTCACGGCTATACAGCATCGTCCGCGGCCTCTACCACAGACACGCCTAAACCCTCGCCGCACCGCACTAACCCCAACGCCAACCCCGTCCATAGCCAATACGTCATACGCATCGTCGGCTCGTTTAGAATGTCCCAGGTTAGCATATTAACGGCCAAGCTGATGTGCCCGACCAAATAAGCCCAAAGCAAGTCCCTACCCGCTCCATCACCCGCCCGCCGCCAAGCCCGTAATACCACTAAGAAGATCGCAGCCATCAAAATAAGGCGGCTTACTAAACCCAAAACCCCGGTTTCGGCGAGAAACATCAGATACATATTCTCGGTGGTGTGTTCAGGAAATTCCCTCACCATGTAGTTTTCGCTATATCTATAGTGCTCGAATTCTCTGGTAAATGTTCCGAAACCAACCCCTAACAACGGATGCTCCGCAAGAATATTGCCCACAGTATAGTACTGGGCGATGCGAAAGCGCTCGGTATATTCCAATAGGGAACCATACTCGTAGACCTTATCGTCCCCCCGAATCGTCACCGTCCTTGGCTGCAAAATCTCACTCCAGCGCTGCTGGACTTCCTGCAATACACTATCGACCTTCGCATTTCGCGAAAAAAATGCCCCCAACGCCACTATCGCAATAATAACGAGCCCGCCATAGAGCCTGCCCCGGGTATTACGCGCAAGCGCCGGTCCGAGTTTCTTCAGCCAAGGCACCATTAACAAACAGCATAAAAGCGTCGCCACTTGCGTACCGCGCGTCTGCGTCAACAACACTACAGGTACAAAAAGAGTGCAGACGATACCCCAGCCAATCTTGAGCCACACTCGCTGCAAAACCGAAAAGGTCCACACAGCCAAAGGCAGTAATAGCATCGCAAATGTCGCGGTAGCCACCGTATGGCCAAAGGGTCCCATCGCTCGATGACTGGTGTGATACGGACTATACATGCGCTGAACCGCGTCCCAAAATGGCTCTTGCTCGGCAAAGGCGTAGAATAGGGTATAGCTCACTGCGCACCCACCCACCAAGGCCATGAAAAATGCCGCCCGGCGAATCACTTTCCAAGACGTGCAATACTGGACCACCAGTAGACACAAAACGCCACCGGTAACATTGTAATATCCCCACTTACTCAACCCCGTCAGCGCGTAATTCGCGCCGAGCAGGCTGAGCAACGCAACCGCAAGATATAAGCCCAATAAACGATCGATAGGGGTTCGGAGGACCGGCTTAGAATATTTGACGATGTCGAAGCACCACAAGCAACATGCGCTTCCGGCCAAGATAAAGGGAAGGTATTTAACCAGGGAGAACACTGGGGGGCCAACGAGGCTTTGCGCTTGGAAATAATAGAAAGGCACTAAGGATATATAGGCGAATAATACCGCTAATAAGACCCAGATTATTTGATCTGCCTGTTTATAGAATCTCAACGAAACCCTCATGCCCGTTTATTTTTCTATTCGCTATCAAAAAAAGGACTGTAAATACGTCTACAGTCCTTGCAACGACGAAGGGACTGTAATGTTTCTACAGTCCCCTCTAAGTATATATGGTGCCGAAGCGGGGACTCGAACCCCGACGCCCGAAGGCACTGCCCCCTCAAAGCGCCCAAGATAATTTTTGCACCATCACGAGAATCAACCACTTACAACACAAGATCAAAATTAGCAATCACTTAGCCTTCAACTAAGCTAAGCTGTGTTTAGTTCCAGTCAACTCCGAGTTTAATGGAGTTGTACGTTTCGATGGAGGCTTTATCGAGACCCAGGGCTACCCCGCGCTCTGCCGCTCTACGGGTATCGGCTGCGCGAGCACATCCACAGCCGCTTGCAGATGATCAGGAGCCAGGTGGCATAGCGCATCGTTACACTAATATCCCGATGCCCCATGAGTTTGGCCACGGTCCTAAGATCTACGCCCTTCATCACCAGATGACTCGCGAAGGTATGGCGTAGATCATGGAATCGGATATGCTTACCGAGTTTCGCCCGTCGAACAGCGCCCTCAAAGCCATTGCGTATAGATTTTCGTCCTTCCCCATCGCTTTTATCATACGTCTGGCAAACTTATAGCGTCCACCCCTCTGCAAGAAATCTCCATTGATGCAGGTAAACGTTACCCACTAGGTAGTATATCTGCGATGGTCCTCCAGTTGAAACACCCCCGCAAGGAAATCTAAATGCTCTTCGCAAATATCCTCGATGAGTTCGCAGGGGAATGCATATTTTTATTGGAAAATATTTTCGCAAAAGACTCGGCTATCTCTTCGGTCAAATAATATCGAAGCTTATCGATGTCCCAATTCTCGAATGCAGGCTCCATGCTTTACAACCAGTTCCTTTCAACACCGCACGTAGATCTTATTGACCACATTTGATTATGTCGAAGTTGTACATCGCATCCTTATCCATCAACTTGAGATGCTGTACCCAAGCAGTTGCCAAGGGCTCCACTATTTCGTCTGCAATGCGAATACCCGATCTGGGCGTATTCCAGTTTGCTTGAGGAAAATTGGCTATGCGAAGGCTCCGATCCAGTGGAGATTGAATATTGGGGTCGAGTAGTGTTTTCCACTCCACATCGACGAACAATGCTTTCTTCCCACCCTTTGCATCATTGACGTTCCAATGGGCTTCCTCCCACACTCCTGACACCACTGTGCCCACACCAACAATTCCCCTTGGACCTTTACCTTGGCAAAGAAGATAAAACTGGTCGCCAGCTTATATCCTCTTCGTGTTTCCACAACTCCAATTATTGATGAAATAGTCCATTCTCTTTGCTTTGCTGATGTCGTCAGAGATATTTGGCCGTGGCGTTTTCTGGGGGTTCCAAGTAAATAGATACGTGCATGGCTTGGTTGAGGACTTTGCCGACAACCTGGCTCGCTCTTTGTCACCTTCCGCGTGACGCCCCAACAGTACCAGCGTTTTAATCTTGTTCCACAACAGGGAACGATTGTTGGAGGCGAATTTAATAGCGTGGCCAAACGCCTTAAACGCCCCTTCATAATCTTTTTGCGCGTGGAGGCAACGGCCGAGTTGATCGTAGCATCAGGAGAATCCGGGCTGAGCTGTAGCCAGGATCGACATGCGGCCTCCTCTTCCGAGTATCGTTCAGACTGGCGCAAGCAGAATGCTTTCATGGAGCGAACCAAATACATTCTTGCCCTTTTCGTTCTGCAAGCATGCCTCCAAAAAATAGACGGCCTTAACGTAATCTTTTTCATCGATGCATACACCTGCAGATCCCCAGGCAGCACGCCAAAAACCTGGATATAGATCAAGTGCCGTCTGGAAATACGCCAGCGCCTTTTTCGTCTCCTGCATTTCCTCCGATGCCAAGCCATTCAGATAATGAACGACGGGCGCATATTTCCCTTTGGGCGACAAACCTGCAGTTACAGCTGCCCCAAATTGGGCCGCTGCCTCAGCAAATGGTGCAACAAGAGCCTCGAAACATTCTTCGCATCCAAAAGCAGTATCGGCTTCGCTCAAGACTGTCGCCCACGTCTTTATCTACAAGGACGCGTCATTTTCCTTAAACCTAACATATGCCAGGTATGCACGAGCATGTGATTTCTTACTGAGCGGAAGATTCTGAAGCACTTCCTGCAGGCGCTCGACATCCGCTCCTCGATCTGCTACGGCACCCCCCTCTTCGAGTCCCTGTAGGCGATTTCCAGCAGCAAGACCGTTTTCGTCGCGATCCAGATCTGTCTCGTATAGGCTCTAAGCTACTCGACCGCGCCTGTACCGATGCTACTTGCGCTCCTCTTCCGCCACCTGCGACCGATCCTGGGGGTAGTAGCCAATCGCCTCGCGGCCGTGGTCCAGGTCGTAGAGTGGCCAGTCGCTGTCGGAGACCCCGAAGACCACCTCGAATTCGACACCGGGATGGGTGATTGCCTGCTCGAAGACGCGCACGCAATCGCCGTGGCTGAGATGGTGGGGATGCTCGGGCTGGTCGCGATCGATCTTGAAGTTGCCGATGCGGATGGACACCGCCTCCATGTCGAAGCGAGCCGAGTACATGTAGGCGATGCTCTCGCCAAAGACCTTGGAGATCGTGTAGTAGCTGTCCGGCTTGGGCAGCATGTCCACCGTGCGTTGCAGGGTGCGTGGATAGAAGGACTGCGGCAGAATCCCGCCGCGACTGGCGTAGGCGATGCGGCGCACGGAGCACTGGTGTGCCGCATCGAAGACATTGTAGGTGCCGATCATGCTCTGCAGCGAGTGCTCCCACTGCCCCCCGGGTACGTTGACGAGGTGGATGACGGCGTCCATACCCTCGGCGGCGGCCTTCACTTGGTCGAAGTCGCCGATATCGCCGACAATGGCATCGGTTATTGCCGGCATCTTCTGGCAGTCGAAGCCCCGCAGCTCGTGCCGGTCCCGCAATCCCTCTGCCAGCACGGTGCCGATGGCGCCGGCCGCCCCTGTGATCAGTATCTTCATGGCTGTTGCTCCCTCTGCTGAAGTGTCCGTTCCGGTCGCGATGCGCGCACGGCCTGTCCGATATTGCTCAACTGGTCTTCCATCAGCAGACCATAGTTAGAGAATGTAATGCCACCCGCACCGCCACCGGACGGTAGCGCTCGACGACCTCTGTCGTCAGGGCGAGGAAATACTCCCGCCCATCCTGGGGAGCCATGCTCAACTGCCCGACATATGGCGTGCCAGCAGCGTCGTGCTTGGCGAACTTGGGCGCGAAACCATGGTCAGTGCCTGTACTGCAGATAGATCTCGACCTGTTCGATGCGCAGGGGCACTCCGATGCGGGGATCTCGCTCGAGCAAGCAGACGCGGACTTCGCACACGCCGCGTGCCACCTGCTCCAAAGGCCAGATAAGCCAGCCGTTTTCCGATACATCCGACGGGTCCTCCGGATCTTCGGCGGCGGCATCGCGGATCCGCGGCGGGCCCAGGGCTTCACCATCCAGCGTCACTGCCACCTCGTCCTGCGTCGACAGATGCGCCACCTCAATCTGCAGCTCAGCCCGCTCCAGCTCAGCTCCAGTTGCCATTGCGTCATCGCTGACGATTATGTGAAAGGTCGGTCCGTCGCCGCTCAACGTGCGCAGTAGATCCACCGGCACCTCGCCGTAGATGCGGTCATCCCGCTCCGCATCCACTCTCCTGCCCGTCTTGGGCCCGACGCTGCGGTGCAGGGCGGTGTAGACCTTGTCTAGGCCGCGCAGAGTCTCCTGCGAGCCCATGGTCGTCAGCAGGGGGCGATGGGTGTCGCGGTGACCGTGCCAGTTGAAGACGTACACCCCGTCGGCGCCCCGGTCTAAACAGTCGTGGGCCAGGCCGCGAAACCAGTCCACCCGCCACGCCCGGTGCGGACGCAGTCGCCGCGCCTGCTGCCGGCCGTCTGTGTCGAAGCCGCCGTAGAAGCAAACCCCGGCGGGTTTGCACAACTCGACGAAACGCTCCACCTCCACCCCCGGATCTGTGCCCGAGTTGCCGCCGGCGATGACGATATCGCAGAGTCCGTCCCGCACCCAGGCTTCGATGTCGTAGCCGATACGCCGGCAGGACTCGAAGGTGGTCGCCACCCGTACCGCAACATAAAAGGGGCGCCCTCTCTCGGCGGCGATCGCGTCAGTGGCGGCGCGGATCGCCCGCATCAGATCGGTGAGGGTATAGCGCAACCTATAGGCATCGTCGGCGGGCAGATGGAAGGCGTGCCGCTGCCAGTCCAGCTCGACCCCGTCCCACTCCGCCTGCTGGCAGGCCTCCACGACCCGCTGCAGGATATGCTCTCTTACTTCCGGCACGGCCATATTCCACGAAGTAGAACACCAACCGGGCGCCTGCTCGAGCCCCAGCAGCCACTCGGGGTGCTCCTTGCGCAACGCCGTGAGCTCGGATTGCTTCGCCGTCGACAGGTCGGCGGGCAGCAGATCCCAGAAGTGGTTGTCGTTCATGCGTACCGAGGCCAGCACCTGGACGCCCAGTTCCCTGCCGCGGGCCACCAGCGCCCCGTAGAGATCCACACCTCTTGCGAAGAAGGCGCGAATGCTCTCCACGTGTCGCATGGTCCTCACCGAGTCGTAGCGCCTGCCCACCGAGTCGCCCACCACGTCCAGCCTCTCGGAAGGCCAGGTGGCCTCGTGGATGCCCATACACCAGCACAGGGCGCCCACCTGCGTGTCCTCAATGGGCGCGTAGGTCTTGTCCAGGAATTGCGCTAGCGACTGCGGGTACTCGCTGTAGTCGTGTGGCGCGCCGTCCCAGTTGTAGATGATGCCGTAGCCAGGAGGCGTCGGTCGCGTAGTCGCTGGATCTACTGCCACGCTCATTTTCTCCCCGTCACGATGGGAATGGCACGGGCAGACTATCACCGTGCCAGGGAAAGGCATAACCGGGCGCGTTGCAAAAGCGCTGCAGGCCGGCCTCGACGCGGAGGGATGTGGACGGCGGCAACTCGACCAAGAAGTATTTTCCGTCCACCGCCGCCGCGGTCTCTCCATCCTGACCTTCCTCGCGGTATTTCAGCCCCGTGAACTGATGCTCGCCAAAGGCCCCCGCCTGCACGATGAGGCGGCGGGTCTCGTTGTGGTTGGTATTGACCAACTGGATGCCGACCATCTCCGGCCCCAGCGCGTCTACCAGAGCGGCTACATCAGGGGGCAGTCCCGGACGCGCGCGGTCTGCGTCGAAATAGCGCACAGTAGCGCGCAACAGACCGCCATTGTAGACCGACTGCGGCGCCCCCATCGCAACCTGGGTCAGTCCCTTGGTGAGTACCGGCTGGCCCGGGCGTCTGCTCGCATCACCTCGTAGGTCTCCAGCGCCTGCTGGTACTCGGCTGCGAGGATCTGCTCGGGCCAGCCCGGATTCCGACCGTCGTAGTACTGGAAGCGGGCGAATTCCGTATTGCCCCAGTTCTTTTCACTCAGCGTGCCGAGATCGTTCCAATCGCGCTCCACGTCCCCGTCGCGCACCTGGGTGATCAGCTGGTAGTCCTCCCGGGCCATCGAGGCGTGATAGAGGTGCATAATGTCCTGGCCGCGCAGCAGGGTGGGCTCCAGCCAGTAGCCCCGCATCTCGAGCCCGTCGTGCATGTGCAGACCCGGTGCCGGGCTCCAGTCCCAGCCGTCCGGCCCGTAGCGCACCATCCTCCCGCTTTTTGCCATTGTCGATCTGCAATTTGATCTGCGAGCGCAAAAAGTCGAGATAGCCGCTGTCGCCGGTGAGCAGCTGAGCGCATTCGACCGCGATATTGATGCCGTGGAACATGATATTGTAACCCTGGTAGTGGTTCCAGCCGTACTGGCCACCCCACCACACACCCTCGCGCCCCCCGCCAATAACGCCCTCGGCGTCGACATTATCGGGACAGATGCCGCCGTTTTTCTCGGTGCGCTCCATCCAGGCCTCAGTGTAATCGAGAACCCACTGCTTATAGCTATTGTCGCCGCTGTAGAGATAGGCGTTGGTCACCAACGCGGTGGCGGCCAGGCTATTGGGCGTGTCGCACTGCAGCACCAGTTTGTCGAAGAGGTCGATGATCTGCTGGCGCCGCGCGGGGTTTTCGAACCACCGCACCTCCAGATCCTTGACGATGGGGAAAAGACTGGCGCGCACGCCGTAGTAATTGGCCTGCCCACCCAGACCGCGTCCCCCCAGGAGCATGGTGTTGGTGAAGTCGGCATCGGCGTTCAGCTGCGGTCCTTGGCTCGACTGCCAGGGCGAGCGCAGGATCCGATGTTCTGGATCCCAGTTGGGGGCTTCCGAATCCTCACCGATAAACATCGCTGCTAATCGCCGTGCCCGCCGCATGTTCTCCGACACCGTGGGATCGGCCACCCCGAAGTCGTAGAGGGCCATGTTTCCCTCGCTCAGATGGTGCCACTCCATGGCCTGGGCAAAATTCCAGAACTCGTTGTGAATAGAGGGTCGGAAGACCTTTTTGTGCTCGTTGTGGCGCGTGCGGTGATCAATCGTGTCGTCGCTGATGCGGGTGACGGCATTCCAGTTGCGGAAGTGGAGATCGAGCAGGTCATCCGCCGCACCGATGGCGTAGAACAGGCCAAAGTTGTACATCTGCTCGTAGAGATCGTCGACATCCTCGGCCAGCAGGGTGCCGCCGCCGCGCTCGAAGTACTGCCGCGCGAACAGTCGGCCCGATTCCTCCATCAGCGCGATCAAACGCCGCTGGATCAACGCCCACGCGGGTGGCGCTGTAATGCTGGTCGCCACAAGCCTGGGCATGTGCGGCATATCGATGTTCTGTCCTGCCATCGCTCATCGCCTCCCATGGCCAAAAAGCAGTCCCCGGCCATTCAGGTGATCTATCCGTTCCATCCATCTCAACTCGAGCATCAACCACCGCCCGGAACAATGCGGTCGATTCCCAGCCCTTCCGCTCGCTCCATATCTCGGTAGCGCATCAGGATCTCCACGCCATTCAGACTGCGGGCAAGCCCGGCGTGTCCGTCCTTCTTGCAGCATTCCACTTCGAGCAAGTTCTCACCGCGTTTTACCTCATCCAGGCCCAGCTTGTAGCGGAACCAGTGGGCGAACATGCCCAGAGGCGCCTGGATATTCATGCTGCCCGCCAGCTGCGTGGCCATGGTCAGAGCCCGCTCGTCGGTGATCTCCACCTTCTCCCAAGGCAGCACGCGACCGTTGAAGCAGAATTCCACCTCGTCCTCAATGCAGCAGAAGGAAAAGCACAGGGTGAGGATCGGCTTCCTCATCTCCCCATCGGCTCTGGCACCCTCCACATCGTCGGCCACCCAGATGCCCAGACGGGCGGTCTGCCGTCGTCGTCAACTCGTCGTACACGCGGCCGCGGCGGGCGGTAGTAGGCCGCCCAAAACGCGCTGGGTCCTGGCCAACGACGAAGTCGACGCTGCCCTCGGCCAGCCATGCCCCCACCTCCAATCCCATGGCCAGATTGTCCTCCCGCTCCAGGCTTACGCGCACCATGATCGGCTTGACAACCTCGCACACCTGATCGGTACCCAGTTTTACGCCCTCTTCCACCATGCGCATAATGCGCCAGTCAATATAGTTCTCCCACACCTCCTTGCGCTACCCCACCACGCGGCCCACCTTGCTATCGTGGAAATAGACATCGCCATAGCCGAGACCCAGCACCAGCAGGTCCACACCCGTTCCCGCTACCTCGTCCACCGGCCACTGCAGCATATGGATGCTGGCCGGCGGTTCAATGCGCTTGACGTGGAAGTGATGACCGTCGTTGTAGTAGATGAGACGGGGTTTCTGCATATCCTTCTCCTCCTCGGAAATACCAGAGAATACTTCCCCGGACAGCCCTGCGGACTCCCCGGGTCGCGCCCGCGCCGATCGGCAGGTTCTCCTCCGAGCAATCCGCCCGGTGGCAATATAAATAAACGCCGAGCCACCAAAAAAAATCTGCAAGATACAGCAAAACCATCATGAACTTGGTTGGATCATCGCCAGCCGTCTCAAAGAGGTCGAAAAAGGAGTGGCAATGGAGCAAGAGCGCCCGTCCCGGTCTGTGCGAGGCGGACTGGCCTTTCGGCCGGCGATTTTGTAGGCTATTGAACTGCTCGTTCATCCATTGGGAGGCGGTTGATCCTACGAGGCAATGATCACAGCGGCGAAGACGTAGGCCATGCGATACAACTCCCGGCGCCGCATCTCATTTTTCAATCACCGCCCGAAGAAGCAGCACCCCGCGATCGCTGGTTAAGGGGCCCTCAGCAAAGGTTGCTTCACCGATCTGCCCAAAATACTTGCAAAAGAAACCCGGCTATGAGTACCTTCAACGTCCAAGGTGGTTTCCTCCAGGTCCGTCGTGTTCCGGTTATTATCGCAACCTACGATAACTCACGTACTTGGCTCGGGAATCTGCCTTTTTATCGATGATTCGCGCTAGCTTCAGCCTAAATAAAAGGCCAGCTGTTTGGGGACAAGCCATGGCGCGAGAGGCCGACAATCGCCACCACTCCCGCCACTACTACGACATGAGCCGACCGCACGAACTGAATGGATCGGCCACACCCATCAGGCCTGGGCTGCAGGATCCGGGGGGGAACGATGATCAAAATCGGCTGTAGTTACCTCAGCTTCAAAGGCGCCGAGATCGGCGTCGAAGACTTCATCCAGACGTGTCACAACCTACGGCTCGACTGCCTGGACTTTCACCAGCGGGCCTTTGCGTCGGCCGATACCGCCTACCTGCTCGGCATCAAGCGCCAATGCCTCGACCTCGGTTTACCCATTGGCTACCTGGGGGTGGCCGGTGGCTTCGCCGGCGACGAAGATTTTCAGCGGGCCAAGATCGAAGAGGCCAAGTCGGCCGTCGATATGGCCCTCGTCCTCGGCGCGCCGCTGATTCGCGTGTTCGGCTGGCACACCTTCGAGACCGAGGGGCGCGACCCGATGTTTGCGGCGCTGGCCCGGTGCCTGCGCGAGGTCTGCGACTACGGAAAAGAGCAGGGCGTCATCGTCGCCCTGCAAAACCACGACAACCGCAACCTCGCCTCCACCGGGCCCGACGTGCTGCGCATCATCCGGGATGTCGACCACGCCAACCTCTCCTTCATCATGGATACCGGACAGTGGCGCGGTTCCCCGGGCGCCTCCGGCGACGCCGACCCGGAAGTAGACATCTACGACTACATGGCCCAGACGCTGCCCCACGCGGGATACGTGCGCTGCAAGATCTACCAGATCGCCGGTGGACGCGAGGAGGTACTCGATTGCGCACGCATCGCCCGCCTACTCCAAAGGGCCAACTACAATGGCTGCATCTCCATCGTCTACGAGGGGCGGGAACAGGCCGACCGGACCGAGTTGATCGGCAAGGCGGCGGCGCATCTGCGCGAGGTATTGGGAATTGACGCAAGGGCGAGGAGAAGATCGTGATCATTGATACACATCTACATATTTGGAGCGGGGACTGCGAGAAGTGCCCGATGGACGGGGACAGGACGGCGATGCAGAACGGCCATAAGATGGCCGAGGCGAGGGTCGACAAGGCGGTCATCGTCCAGCCCATTCACTATCTGTTCGACAACAGCTATGTGGCGGACACGTTGCAGTGCTTCGTCGGAGAGATCGAGCCCACGAGCCCTGGCCGCATCTCGGAGCGCTGGTGCCATCGGCGCGACCCTCGTCTTTGATCCGCCCCACAGAGCCACTCATTCCCCTCGGTCAATCCGCCACGGACAGCGCGTGCATCCAGGCGACCCGTTTTGGCGATTTCTTCGCTCATGGCCTAGACTTGCCCTGCGTTGGCCCCGCCCATCGGCTTGGCCGCCGACGCTTGGATCTGCTCGGCATACGCCGCCTCACCCAGAGTTTCCTTCTTGTTAAGGAAGCGGCTCTTGTTGGGGATGATCTTCAAGCTGCGGTCTTGGATGGGGAACGCTATCGGCGCAAAGTCGTTGCGGTGCGACTGGCGCAGGCCGATGGCGATCTCCAACACCTTGCGCATATTGGCACCGCTGCATCGGGGTTCAATACCCTGGTCCAGCGCATCAACGATGGACTGGATACCGGCTCGTTGCCGGGTGCCGCTGGGCTCCATCCAGCCCTCCGTGCCGAACTCCTCGACGAAGTCCTCGTCTTCCATCAACTCGCCGTGCGCCTCTCCACGCCACAGATGTCCACCATTCCAGTTCGTGTGGTACACCCCTTTACTGCACAACACTTCGATGCCCTCGAGGGGGGTGCGCTTGCTGTGGATGAAGGCGTCTACGCCATTGGCGAATTTGACATAGCCCCCCATGCCCTGATCTTCGTCATCCCAGGGATCGCGACCACACCAGCCTGTCACCCACTCCACGTCGGCATCGTCGGCGAACAGACGCAGGACGCTCAACCCCTGACACCCCCCACCGGAGATCTCGGTGGGGGACTGATAGAGGTTGATACTCTGCACCGCGCCCAGCGCACCGGAGTCGATCAGTGCTTTGACCTTCCAGTGCTGCGGCATGGTGCGGTAGGCATCGCCGGAGGCCAGGGCAATGCCGCGCCCAGCGCAGGCCTCCACCATGGCGTCGGACTCCTCCAGACTGGCCGCCATCGGCTTCTCGCAGTAGATGGCCTTGACCCCGGCGGCGGCGCAATCGATGACCACCTGCGGGTTGGATTTCACCGGCAGGATGGGAGCGGCGATATCGAGGTCCTCCTG
>LWDU01043100.1_pt1 | contig 22383 bp, 16 predicted proteins | sample 727161 | NCBI WGS metagenome assembly LWDU01 (sample SAMN04566230, study PRJNA314399) | hydrothermal vent metagenome | isolation source: deep sea hydrothermal plume seawater | place: Mexico: Gulf of California, Guaymas Basin | collected 2004-07-11
TCCGGATCAGAATCCTGTATATCCAGTTTTCCTCCGGGAAAAACGAGGGCCCCATACGCAAAGTCAATTTTATGATGGCGCGTTACCATAAACACCTCTAACCCGGCCTTATTTTCTCGAGTTAATAAAACAGTGCTCGCTGGAACTGGCGTAATAGTCGGATTGGATGTCATGTGATTTCCACTTTGCTAATTATCATAATTAAATTACAGAATATCCATACATATATTAAATACTTAATTCAGAGAAAATTTTTTCGTAAAACCTAGCATATTTGTAAGTAGATCTAAAAATCTTCAAATGAACAGTATATTCTAGTAAGTTCCGAATTAGCACCCAACATTGAAAAGATCAAAAATTTGGCAAAATGATCTAAAGCTTTACAACGAACGTACCGATTATGTAGGGATTTTTTAGAGCTATAATTGTAGTTTTTATACCATTTGAAACAAATCCAATTAGAGTTAATACCTAGTTAAAATTAAAAAAGAATAATAACAATAAACTTGATTTTAGTGGTATACAAAATACCCGGTGAAAAGGAGATATCTATTAAGAATGAATACTTAAACGGCAAAACTCGTGAGATAAAATGAGAATTCTAATGTAAAGAGTAGAAATTCCAAGGAATACCAGTTCTAATTTTGATTTTGTTGGTCCTGGTCAAAACTAGAAGTTCCTTAATTCTTATCCTTTGCAATATGGCGAGGTGTTGTTCATTTTTTAATGAAGAACACCTCGTTGCATCTAAGGAAATTTTTGCAGAAAACTCTTTATTTTTCTGGCCCTAAAAAAGACTCCGGATCATAACCGCGAACCATCGGAGATTAATAAACGATATAATAAGTTTGTTTACACTCATGTAAAAAAATTCAATTACAAACTGGGATCTAGATTAATGCTCTACGCCGTCAAAATATTCGATATTAAAGGCTCAGGACCGTTAAGAGAAAAGTACCGAACCGCACACCTGGATTATATAGCAAAGTCGGAAGATAAAACGAGTTTTGCAGGTCCAATCCTTTCTGAAGATTTAAAAACGGAACTTGGTAGCCACCGAATTATTAATTTACCCAACCTTTTAGCAGTACAAAGACATGTAGCAGACGAACCCTATGTAATTGGAGGTGCTCAGTATAGTTCAGAAATTCACCGCTGGTCAGCGAGCGTACCCTTTACTTGGCGCGACTGTCCACGGAAAAGAGGTAACGTCCAATATCTCATTCATGCAATAGACAAACCAAATAGTTCAAGACTGCGAGATCAACTTCGCGCAGAACATGAAGCCTATCAAGCAAATGTAAAAGATTTATACATAACGCGTGGTCCTCTATTAAATAAAGATGGCAGCACACAAATTGGAAGTTTAATGATTATTGACGTCCCTGATTTAATAGCCGCAAGAAAATTTTGGGAAAACGAGCCATTTACTCAAGGCAACTTATTTGCAAATGTTGAATTCTACGGTTGGCGGTTTGGGAGAGTATTTGATAAATTCAAGCTCTGAAAATATAATAATTCTGAAGGAACTTCATCGCTCCGCCTCCGCTAGGAGAACATTCCACTGGATTTAATCCAATGCTCTAAATTTCGTTGGTAGCTACTTTTAAAAACAACTATCGCCAATAGGTTTTATAAGATACTAATAATCTGGAACGAATACCAAGCTACCACTAGACCAAAGATAGTAATAACGAGCAGTAAAATGTCGCCTCTAAAACTATTCTTCTCCTTTAAAGGGAGGATTGGACGCAAGCTGTTTTGGCTGGGGACCATCACCCCAACCTGCATAATTGCTGCCACATTAAACTTTCTACAAAAAACAAACATTTATAATGATATTATTCAAGTTCTTGGTTATTCACTTATAGCTTGGATAGTGACAGCCGGATTTTCAAAACGCCTGCATGACCTTAATCAATCAGGCTGGTTTCAGTTACTATTTTTTGCACCTGCCACAACCTCATACCTTTTATCAACAATGAATTATAATCAGCCATGGGTTATAGCTACAGGGTACGTTGCTTTCCTTATTGGACTATGGTTGTCAATTAAGGCCGGAATTATTCAAGGAACATTTGGTAAAAATAAATTTGAGGATAATACACCCCCCCACTCAATTAGTCACTTCCGTTGGTTTATCAAACTTAAATCACTGTTTAACCGGAAGATAAATAGTGAGCAAAGACCGGATAAAGCATACAAAGCTAATCAAAATTCTTCAGTAGAAAATTCACTGCCAAACAACAAGAAAGATAAAAGATCGGATGTGCTGGACAGCTGGTTAAACAAGGCTGAAACGGATTCATTGCAGAGTAAGCCACTGATAAGAGACGAGAAAAATAATGAACCGGAACGACTGGGTGGCCCTTTCGAAACAGTTGAACCCGAGATTCTGCGTGCAACAAATTTCGTATTTGGTGACTCAAAATTAGAAAGGGGTTCTAAAATTACCACTCCGGTAAATCAATTAAAAGATCAAGCATTACCAGAAAATACTTCTTCAACAATAGTTGTTAGTAGATCAAATAACGATATAAATACGATCCCCGCGACAACTAATATTATCAAACAAAAACCACCTAATGATGAACAAGTATTAGAAAACGAGACCGAACTCTTTCTCCAAATCCTGAAAATGCGAGCAACAACGAGCCCAACACATCAGCTCTATCTGCAAAACAATGCAGAATCTGGAAATAGTTGGGCAAAGTTAGAAATTGCTGCTACGTGGTTGAGCAACATAAGCAGCACCAAAGATCAGGCTCAACAGGCCATGCGTTATTTAGCTGAGCTCGCAAATAGCAGTCAAAGCCATCTTGGCGCCGAGATTGAAGCCTCGTATGTTCTCGGTGAAATCTATCGTATCGGCCTACGTTACACGCGCCCTAATGAGGATCTTAGTTTTAAATATCTTATCCGAGCGGCTGCCTTAGGCCATAAAACAGCTCAACGTAATCTTGCTACTCAAATTGTACGCACTGCAAGTCAGAAAAATGAAACACCACTTGTTCTTTCGATAATAAACAAGGCGTTACAAGATACGGAAAGTGCTACAGCTTTGATGCAGCTGATCGAATTTGATTGGAGTATCACGTACTTTGAAAGCGTATCCCTAGTTTTGCGAACTTTGGTAGATCAAGGAGATGGCCAAGCCGCTCGGTTCCTGGGCAAAATGTTATTAGAAGGCAATGATTATGAAACTGCGGTGCGAGTTCTTAACTTGGCTGACAAGCTTGATAACACTACTATAGATAAAATTGTGGATATCATTAAAGTAGCACGCACCACGGAAATTAATATAAATTCTTTCGTTAATATTATTAAAAAACACGCCAAGCTCGACAATTCTTACGCGCACTATCAAATGGCCAATGCTTTCAATGAAGGTATCGGGATGCCGCAGGATAAAATGATGGCCTACGTGCATATCATTATGGCATCAGCCAGGGTCTACGGTCATGAGCGCGATAAGCTCATCAAATTAAGAGACGAGCTTCGTGGTTTGTTAACTGACGAAGAAATTATTATGGCCCAAGAAATTATCCGAGAAGAGTATCGTCGTTGAATATATTTTTTGTCAATAAAATTGAACTTGCCAAAAACATAGCCTGGTGTTTAGTGTCACAGGTATTACATAAAATGAAAGATCGTAGTATTTCATAGGTTTTTAATTCAATGACAAACTGGCGGGTTATAAGAAATGTCTGATTTGAACGACGCTTTTTCCGCCGCCCTTGCCCTGATCTTAAACTTTGAAAGCGGTTTAGCAGAAATAGTCAGCTTGTCATTGCAAGTCAGTATTACTGCAGTAATTGCTGCTAGCGTAATTGGCCTACCTTTAGGTGCGACGTTAGCGGTCTTTCGATTTCCGGGCCATACAACCTTGGTTGTTTTACTAAATGCCCTGATGGGATTACCTCCTGTCGTTGTGGGCCTCCTAGTCTACCTTATTTTATCACGATCAGGCCCCTTAGGAACACTTGGACTGTTATATACACCAAGCGCTATGATTATTGCCCAAACAATACTGATCACACCAATTATTGCTGCGTTGACACGACAATCAACTGCAACATTATGGGATGAATATTCCGAACAATTACAATCGCTCGGTACAGGTCCATTCAACACAATCCTGACACTATTGTGGGATAATAGGTTTGGACTATTGACCACTATTTTGGCAGGGTTCGGACGAGCTAGCGCAGAAGTTGGAGCCGTTATGATAGTGGGAGGAAATATCGATCATGTCACACGTGTAATGACCACAGCAATCGCTCTTGAAACAAGTAAAGGCGATCTTGCTTTGGCACTTGGCCTTGGAATTATTTTACTATGCCTAGCACTCAGCGTAAATGCTGCAGCATACTTAGTAAATGAGGCCGCAATAAAACGCCATCGATAATAGTAAGAGTTTTAGTCATTATGATGGGCCTAGATTATCTAACCCAGCTTAAATACATCCCATCGATTTGCAGGCCTTCACGCACCATTCTAGTAATTTTCTATAATGACTATTGATCATTTAGTCTTTAACTAGATCTCTAGTAATACCGGCCGAAATCTCAATTGCCCTGCAAACAGCTGCTATTTCTAGGTGATCCAACCCGAGAGCCGAGGCTGAACTATATTTCTGGCGCGCGGAAAGAAAAAGATCTATCGGCGACCGCAATTCAGCTGCAAACTCAGTAATAATTGATGCATCTTTATTGTAAATATTAAATACTGCCGCCGTACCGTCCCGATAGTCAGACTTCGCCATCATTTCGCCCCTCTGCTCGAACATACGAGAATTTCCAGCACTCGACTTTAGCGTCTCATGAATTAATGCCGGGTCTAATCCGGCTTTCTGACCTAACGTAAAACATTCTGCCGCTGCTACAGTATGAACAAAGACCATATAATTGGCTAAATATTTCATCTTGGTACTATCACCCACGTCACCGATATAATAATTGGTTGAGGTAAATGCATTAATGGCAGGGATGCATCTCTCATATGCTTCTTTATCGCCCCCGACAAAAATAGAACCCTTCATAGCCTTAACCAAAGGAGTTGTTCCGCTAATCGGTGCATCAAGAAATATATTCCCACTGCCTTTAAAAATATTTCCGGCCTCGATTTTTTGAGAAACTTCTAACGTACTCGTCTCCAGTAAAATTTGCGCGGACTTATCAGCGGTCGAAATTTCACTAATTACTTTTTGAAGAGCTGAATAACTTGGCAAAGAAGATATTAGAATATCGGCGTGATCAGAAACTGCTTCGACGGAATCAAGTTTTTTTAGGCCAAGTATTTCTAATTGTTGACCACGCTCAGGCAAAATATCATAACCACTTACATCAAAACTTTTGTTAAGAAGATGCGTTGCGATTACTTCTCCCATAGCCCCCAGACCAATAAGACCTATTTTTTGGCTCATGCTGTTTCTTGTTCTTCAAACTCACCAAAATGGGGGTAGGCGTTCACCATATACCAATTATAAAAATCCCAATAGCTTTCAGTCGGATACTTGGGGGGATTAGATAAATCATGACAGGTTGGTAAACACTCACAAACAGGATCAAGTGAAGTATTCACAAACAGGGCAATAGAATAGCGATGTTCAGATTTTGGAGGAATTACACGATGGGGAGATGCTCTAAACTTCTCATTACTCCAGCGCTCTAGAAATTGACCCGTATTAACTAAAATACAATCATTCATTCGCGGAGGTCTAAACCATTTTCCATCTAAGTCTAAAATTTCTAGGCCATCAATCGCCGCCTGCGGTAACAAGGTTAAGAACCCTGTATCCGCATGTGGTCCAAGGCCAAACGAGTTTTCAGCTAAATTTGGATCTGGCGGATAATGCGACATTCTAAAATAGGTATGATTATTTTCAAAATAAGAAGCAAAATATTCTCGTTCCAGCCCTAAGGCTCTTGCCCATATGGGTAAAGTAGCTTTACCCAATTGGGTCATGGAATGCATATATTCTTGGACGATTTCCTTGAACCCTGGAAGACCAATCGGCCACTGATTTTCACCATAAAATCTCTTTCCCGCTTGACGATGAGGATTATCAGATCCGTATTCAGTTGCAAAAACTGTCGTCTCATTACTATCAAACGTAGTATTTTTATTGTAGGTTGAATGTTTTATTAGTGTCGCTTTTGGGCGTATATATCCACGTTGATTATCATCAATAGCAATGGCGCTTTTGGCCTCCATCGATTGGTTATGAAACCTCTCGTTTTCGGCAAAAACTTTTTTGATAAGCGCCTCTGAAATACCGTGGTTTTTTATAAAAAAGAACCCAAACTCTTCGGCAGCTGCACGCAACTGTCCTGCTAGGGATTCTAAGCCCTCATCATTACCACTTAAGAAGTCACCGATATCTAAAACAGGTAATTCTTGATCTCTGATAACTTGTACATCTTCAGGCATGGCCTCACCTTACATTAAAATTATAAAGTTTAAAGTAGTTTAGTTATTCCTCGCAATGAAAAATTGACTGAAAGATACAAAATCTCATCTGACGATGATAAAAGGTTAGGGTTACTCCTATCGTAATCGTCCATTGATTTCAGGGGAATCCGGCGCATACCGTTTAGCGCGAAACACCCAGTTTATTTCACCATCAGGTATCTCTCCATGACGACCGTAGAACGGATTAATATATTCCCATACCACCTCACCCTCCGGAGTAACTTCAAAGATGCAACCCTTACCACCCTCCGCTATAAGAGTATTACCAGAGGATAATCTTTGGCAGCCGCTGATATGGGGGCTCCAAAAAGTAAGCGGATTTTTCCTCGGAAAGTAACGCCAAATAATTTCCTGGGTCTGTCGTTCAATTTCCCAAACTTGACTATAGTTTGGGCCTGCAGCTGGTGTGTTATGACCATTGGCGAAAACTAAAATATTACCATTTTCAAGTTCCTGACAATCGTGTTGCCCCCCAAGTTCATGGTTTTGATATTCCCATTTAAGTTTCCCTGTCTGACGGTCTACAATAACAATGAGATCAAAAACTCGGTAGCTCACTAAATAGTCTCCGTTGGCCATAGGAGAGACGGTATTTGCGTGCCCATATTCGTATTTTGGGGCCAACGGTTTAATCTCATATTTATCTAAAAACTCCGGCCCATTATTCGAAAATTCCCAAACTACTTTACCGAGACTATCAATCTCTCGAATTACCTCACCATAAATTTTACCATCCATTTCAGTCCCGGGATTGCCGCCCTTTACACGGGACGCTTCATCGGCTGTGAATTCCTGCCAAGCAATATATACGGCATTACCATTAAGTAAGCGGCGAGCATCGTGGTGCTGGTGGTCATCAATATGCTCCCAAATAACATTACCGTCCCAATCATATTCACGCAGTCGACCCCCTTTACCGGATTTAACTTTCGGTCCTTCGGGAACCCGTTCACAAATAAATAAATTACCGTTTGGTCGCAGATAATTGCAGTTAGTTGTTCCGCCTGTAGTCTTCCATTCGTGGACGACCTTGCCACCCATATCAATTAGCCAAACTTGGTCAGATCCATTACGTGAATAAAGTGTATACCCAGGCGTGGCTTTATCTTTATCGTAATAAGTAACACCGTGTTTTTGTACCAACATACCTCAATCCTCGAACCTATTTAATTTTAACGATCATACAAAAAACCAGACAGGAATCCAAGATGGAAGTAATTCCGGTAGCCAGTTTGACAGCCATGATGGGTACCATAACAAATCCAGTGTACGATCATAAAAGCCAACCATCATGAGCCAGCCACCCGCCGCATAACCGAGCGCCACCCGCCAATTATAACTGCCCCATCTTATGAGATAGAGGAATATGAAAAGTGGGATGGAGAATTTTTGACCAAGAACCAGCATGACAATAATCATCGCCAGCAAATAGCCGAAGAACAACACGGCCCGGTAGGCGACAGCTTTTTCCAGGGCTATTTTATACGCGCTAGAAATCCCGCCCTGAACTTTAACTTCATGGGCGGCTTCCTTGGCCTCAAATAGCAATACCGCAAACACCATAATGGCACCAGGGGCTGTCGCTATAATTGGAAATTCGTTTACTGATTCTGGCCAGCCAAAAGCCTGAACACCTGCCCAGACAAAAAAAAGAAAAAGAAAAATAGAAAAAGGCAACGAAATCATCGGATTCTTTGCACCGCCTTCTGCCGCTTCCTGACGCGCCTTGCTCGCGGGATCATCCGCCTCCACTTCTTTCTGGGCCGCCTTGTTCTTGGTAATTCCCCGGGCCGACATAAATATGGTAAGGGCGATCAAGACAAGAACGACTAAAACCACGGGACGTGAGAGCCAGCCATAACCATCATGGGCACCCATACTTATTTGAAAGGCGTTCTCCATAATATTGCCGAGAATAAGAGCCAAGATAAGAGGCGGACGTGGCCAGCCACCGCGTTTCATGATGAAACCTACAACACCAAAAGTCAGGCAAGAAATCCAATCCCCTAATGCTGCCCCGCCAAGCCAGGCTCCTAAGAATACAAACATTATGACGCCCGGCACAATCAAATGGCCCGGCAAGAAGGCAATTTTGGCAACCTGTTTGCTCCATATCATCAGGAGACCAGCCGCTACGATGTTAGCGATCACGATTGTCCAGACCATACTGAAAGTGATGTGTAATTCAGAGGTCAACATGTCCGGGCCGGGCTTCAATCCCTGGATCAGGAGCGCGCCCAATAAAATGGCCGTCCCGAGACTTCCGGGTATGCCAAAGGCAACGGTTGGAATTAGCGAGCCGCCGCGTGTTGCATTATTGGCAGCTTCCGGCGCAATCACACCCCGGATATCACCAAAGCCAAATTGCGATTTATCTTTGGCGCTTTGCACGGCATGACCGTAGGCCACCCAATCGACAATAGCGGCACCGAGACCAGGTAGCATGCCGACATAAGTTCCAATCGCCGCACACCTAAGCGCCAACCACCAATGGCGGAACACATCTTTAACGCCTTCCAGCATGCCGCCGCCAACCGTCTGATCCTTTGGCACCCGCGAAATAGAGACATTTCGGATCGCCAGCTCCATAATTTCAGGGATAGCAAACAAGCCAAGTACCACTGGAATGAGAGGCAAATTATCTAACAAGTATTCGGTTTCAAAATGATAACGCGGAATAGATTCAGCTTCACCGTAGCCGACGGTCGAGAGCAATATTCCGAGACAGGCAACTGAGAGACCTTTAAGAATGGATCCTCCGCTTAAAGATCCAACCATCGCAAGACCCAACATGCCCAAAACAAACAATTCCGGAGAAGCAAAAGACTTAATGATCGGCAAAATGAGCGGGAGTGAAACGGCAAGAATAATTGCGCCAAAAACACCACCAAAAGCCGACACGGTAAACGCCGCGCCAAAAGCCCGCGCCGCCTTCCCCTGCTGTGCCAATGGATAGCCATCTAGGATTGTCGCTTGTGATGCCGCTGTTCCAGGTATTCCCAACATAACCGAAGCGATCGTGTCACTGGTTGAAGTGACGGCGAACATGCCTAACAACAAAGCGAAGGCTGGGACGGTTTCCATACCAAAAGTAAAAGGCAACAACAGAACCAAGCCGATAATTCCGCCGAGGCCTGGAACGGCACCGAGCCAAATTCCTAACAATACGCCTAAAAATAAAAAGCCAATTGCGGGCCATTGAAAAACTAAGAACAAGCCTTCGAGTAATGCTTCAATCATAATTAATCCAAACTTACGCCCTGCTCCGTAGCTCGGCGATAGTGCGCAACAAAATAGTTATCTAAAAAAAGTACTTACTTAGAAATTAAAACGGCGTAACATGGGTTTTTCACGTTACGCCGCTTTTAACTGATAAAAGCTATTTCTTCTTACCGCCTTTTTTCTTTTTCTTCCGGGCCGTAAGTTTCTTCATCCCAGCAAGGGCTCCCGGACTGATTTTGTCGAAATCAGTCAACAACCAGCTAACTTCCTTTCCCACACCAAAATCCGGGGCACTTCTAACCATTTTCGTCCAGGCTGCGATAAAAGCAGGATCACTCAAGGTTTTCCTAAAGGCTGCCCGTAATTCAGCAATATGTGTAGGTGAATTATCTTTACGCGCATATATGCCAAAAGGCCGAGAATTAAATTTCGAGAACCACTTATAAGCTTCCCAAAGCGGGCCAGTAGGCGATTTTCCGCCATGGGTATCCTTATAGTACTCCAAAAAATGCTTAACGTCTTTCGGATAAATGCCAGGATCAGAAAATTTTCCATCGGCCCCTAGAGCAGAGTGATAGTAAAGCGCCTTGGCTTCACCTGACTTCAAAATTGTGTCTTTGTAAAAAACGATATAGCCAATACCTCCGGTCGTCAGCAAACCGATTTCTTTCGCCCGGATCGCTGCATTTAATTTAGGTTGACCGCGATACCCAGGGACGTAGCGATAATTAACTCCCAAAACATCCAGTGGTAGACGGGCAAAAATCCCCAAGCCATCCGAAGTGCCGCGTCCACCAACGATCATTTTCTTTACCTTAAGCAGATCGCTGGCCTGCTTGATGCCAGGCTTAAAATCCGAACGGGCTATTGATAAATAGGAGGAACCGCCCGCCCCGATAACGGCTATTTTGGATAAATTAAAACGCACACCAGGCAATTTTAAAAGCTGCGCCATTTGCTGAGAAGTTCCCCACAATACTGTGAGTCCGTTCGGCTTGGCTTTTTCAGCCATATAATTCATCCCTTTGACGCCGCCCGCACCGGCAACATTTTTAATCACCATATTGGCGCCTTTACCCAGATGCTTTTTCATATGGGTCGTAAACAATCGACCAGTACGCGTCAGACCGCCGCCAGCGCCAGCATTGATGATTACAGTCACATCTTTACCATCATAAAATCCTGCCTTAGACTGACTAATCCCCATTATGGATAAGACTCCTAGCAAGCCCATCGTATATAGAAAGCTTTTATAAAATTTCATAGTTTTTCCCCTGTTTGATTGTTTTCTAAACTCTGATCTAAATATCTATTTTAGTTAACATGATTAAAAATATCCAGCTACAGTCAATATTATTATAAAATAATGCAAATGGCGAGGCGAAATCAAGAATACGTATCTTAATATAAACGCAAGTCGTCAGTAAAAAAAAAAAATTATGCCAAGCGATCGGCGCGATTAAAAATTGACTGAAGAGTACAAAACCTTATCTAAACAATGATAACAGGTTACGGTTAATTCTAAGGTAATCGCCCATTAATTTCAGGTGAGTCCGGTGCATAACGGTAGGCTCTAAAGACCCAGTTACCGATAGCCTTTGAATGATCGTCGCTGGCTGGGCCACAGGGGCCAAAATGCGAAGAGATATATTCCCAAACAATATCACCGCTAGGGGTAACTTCAAAAATTCGACCCCACAAACCCTCGCAGATGAGCGTATTACCAGTCCACAACCGTTGGGCTCCGCTTATGTGTGGACTATAAAACGTCCAGGGAGGGCTACCTTCATAGCGCCACACCTCTTCTCCGGTTTTAAAATTAAATTCGACAATCCGCGAACAATGGGTCGGACTTTCCCCGTATTGACCGTTGGCGAATAGCATAATGTTTCCGTTGTCCAATTGCTGAGCGTCGTGTTGGCCTCCCCAACCATAATCATTCTTTTCCCAACGCACTTTCTTGGTCGCCCGATCAATTATAAAAATCCAACTGTTGCGACGAAAGCTGATTAAATAATCGCCGTTCGGTAGAGGAAATAGTGAATTAGCATGGCTGAATTCATCGCGGGGATTTAGTGGATGAATAGGGTAATTTTCGATCTCCATCTCATCCTGAGCATGCCACTCCCAAACTGTTTCACCACTCGCATTAACTTCTCGAATGTAATCGCCTAAGACACCACCGTCCGACATCTCGGTGCCGGCAACTCCCCCTTGTAAACGAGCGACTGAATCTGAACGAAATCTTTCAAACCCAATATAAACGGTATTGCCGTTGGCCAGACGGTGAAAATCGTGATGCTGAGCCGGCGCATCGCATTGCCAGACAGAATTACCATCCCAATCAAATTCACGGATGACACGCGCCTCCTCTCGGCCCGGCACCGCTTCCAAATCGGCCCTCAATGCCGTTAATAGATTACCATTGGGCAATAATTTTGCGTACCCTGTTCTAAGACCCTTCACATCCCACTCATGCACGACTTCACCCCCCATATCGAGCAAATAAGTGGTATGGCAACCTTTTGGGATTGGCGTAAATAGGGTATATCCCGAGGTTGCCTGAGAAATATCTTGTTCAATTAAGCCAAATTGATGGTAGCGCATGCTTAAGTCCCTCTTAGATTACTTCATATATTATACAACGACTTTTGGGAATGATTGGTCAAGGAACCAAATAAGCATTCAATCTCCCCTACCCGATCTGCTGCGCAGCAGGGATGCACGCTGAAGCACACCATGCCCGGGCTCGCGACGGTCGGCGACACAGATCTCGATCCGATGAGGTGGCAGAGATGGTTGGCCATGACAAAGCGAATTCGATAATTTAGGTATTCACATTTTTACTCGCAAAATGATCCAAGTCATGAAACAGAGACCTAGAGATTTTCATCTTTTCTGTTTAGATAAAATAATGAAAAATAGGCTAGCAATAAAATTAACGAGCCTAACGCCGCGTAAAGATCAGGTATAACCAGACCAAATCCAATTAGAATAAAAAGTAGGCGTTCCCAAGCTACCAAATGTTTATGAAAATACGCTTCAAGACCTGCAGCTATCAAGATTAGACCAATGACTGCGGTGATAAATGAGATAGCAGTCAAATACCAAGGTCCTATCATTAATAGCTCTGGGCCATAAACAAAGGCAAAAGGAACAATAAAGGCTGCAAGAGCAAATTTTACCGCCATAACCGCAATCAATAATGGATTATCTTCGGCGATAGAGGATGCGGCATACGCCGCCACCGCCACGGGTGGGGTAAGTGCTGACATTACGGCATAATAAAAAACAAACATATGTGCAGGCAAAGTTGGCACGCCGATTTCAGACAAAATTGGTGTCATCAGCGCGGCCGATAAAATATAAGCGCTGGGCGTCGGCATACCAAGTCCCAGGACAACCGTCAGGCACGCCGTTACCAATAGCGTCAAAAACATATGCCCATCTGTTAGACCGTTGACTAAATGGGCGAACTTTCCAGCAAGTCCTGTCATTGTCATACCACCAATTATCAATCCGGCAGCGGCACAGGCCCCAGCGACTGGAACCATACGATAACAGGTTTCACTGAGTGCTTTAGCAAGGCCTACCGGTCCAATACGGGTACTTGCTTTAAATATCGATACAGCAAGCACCGCAACAGTTCCCATTATCCCCACCATGGTCGGTGTATATCCCATTATTAACGCCGTGGTTAAGACGACGAGAGGCACAACAAATAGCCAGCCTCCTTTTATAGTTTCTATAAAAGAAGGAATGAGATCGTCATCTAGACGTCCAAACCCCTGCCTTACGCACGAAAAATGTACCTGCGCATATATAGAGGCATAATACAAAATTGCTGGAATGATCGCAGCTATCGCAATTTGCAGGTATTCAAGGCCGGCAAAATCAACCATCAAAAATGCGGCAGTCCCTAATACGGGTGGCACAAAACTCCCACCTGTCGAGGCAGCAACTTCAATCGCACCAGCATGTGCACCTCTGTATCCCAGACGTTTCATAATAGGAATTGTTATTGACCCCGTCGTCACGACATCGGAGGTTGGGCTGCCAGATAGCATGCCATACATACCTGAAGAAATAACGGCAACCTTTGCCGGGCCACCCGGACTTCGGCCACTGATTGCCGCCGCAAAATTAAAGAAAAAATCACCACCTCCGCAGGCGTGAAGTACGGTGCCAAACATTACAAACATAAAGGCGTAGGTTGCAGCTACCCTCACCGGCAGGCCAAAAATACCGTCTGTGGTAAAAACAGTAATTTCAAGAAAATGAAGGTAATCAATTTTACCGTGTTGCAGAACACCATCCAAAAGATGACCGAACATGTTATAGGCAACAAAAATAAAAACTATAACTGTTAGTCCAAGTCCGGTTGTTCTCCGAGTAATTTCCAGAGTTAAAACGAAAACAATAGACCCAAATATGATTTCTAATTGAGTTAACTCATCAAGCAAGACAATTCTGTTTACTATTGACGCTGCATGGATACTAAAATAGAAGCCGACAGCAACGCATAATAAAGCAAGGATTATATCCACAAAAGACGGCTTTTCGACATCAGAGTGGTCGAATGATCCTGTCGTTAAAAATCCCAAGGCACCAATCCCCGAAAAGAAAAGAACCGACAGGGTCCACGGAGAAATAATTATAAGAGTGGCCGCAATAATTACATAGGCTCCAACCAAAACAGCAAATGGCGTGAATATCAGTTCATAAATTCCAGCTGGGCGGCGGCGTACACCGACAGAAAACCAGGTTTGTAGTGAAATAAATGATGAAAATTTCATATGTATTACCCAACAGCAACAACGTACAAGATAATCTTGCACGCCATTGCTTTTGTTGGAATACTTAGATTATTTTATAATAATCCTTTTTCTTTAAAATATTTAGCAGCTCCTGGGTGATGCGGAGCATTGCCTTTTTGAGATAGAACTTTTGGTGTTGCCGTCTTTTTAATCAAACGATGCGACTTGTTCTTAAACGTCTCAATTTCTTCGACCATTGCCTTGGTAATTTGATATGCCAATTTGGCATCCATATTTGCATTCACAACAATCGTCGCTCCCATGCAGACGCTAACAGCACCATTTGAGGTCCACTTATACTCTCCCGGCTTAACCTTACAAACTTCACCACCAAATTTTTTAGCAACTTTGGAGGCAACATCACTTCCATAACTTAACAAAACAGGTGAAGAATTCTTAGCAATTTCCCGAACACGCGGATGATTATAAGAAATACCAAAATTAGCAACATCGATCCGGCGATCAGACATTAAAGAAACAATCTCTTTTGAAGCGGCATGAACTACTTGACCTCCCCAAGCCTTAATATTGCCTCGTGATGCTCCCAAAAGGGTCATTGCCGCTTCACCAACATCGGCATCCATATTCCCACGACGATTAATCGCAATGCGAATAGGTAATTTCTTCTGAACGATATCGGAAAAGGTTTTTACACCGTGCTTATCAGCAAATGACTTACTTACAGCAAAAAAACTTTGTTGAAAGCGCGACGCGGGAGTATAAACACGAAACAATACTCGCACATTACTAATAGCACTTTTAAATGGTTTAGAGCCATTAACAGCAGCATTCAATTCACCATCGGTTGCTAATCCCATTGGCACTTTACCCCGTGAAACCAATGGAACGTTGGCTAAACCTCCTGACGAAGTTTGGTAGGTCACAGTGGAGCCAGGATAGGCTTTAGCAATCGCCGCGTCTATTCCGCCGCCAATTCGGGACCAGAGACCGCCGGGACTTGCCCCACTCAAGGTTAAGTTATATTTTTGTGCACTACCTGTCGCTGTTAGGCCAACAAATATAGCTCCTGAAATAACAGCACCTACGAATATTTTTCTTGCATACATAATAGATCCTCTCCTTTGATAAGTTTAGTCGTTAATTTATAGTACTTTTTCTTTTTCCGAAACAGCCCATAACTGTTTCAAACTTTTTCGATCTAGCTTTTCACGATCCGTTTTTGGCAAATCATCAACAAATGCTAACAATGTTGGTATTTTGACAGTAGTTAGGTTATCCTTGCAATAACTAATTATCATGGATGACTCTAATGCATGGCCTTCCCGCAATACAACAAGAGCTGCGATGCTTTCTCCGTAAATACTATCTTCCACGCCAATGACTGCGGCCTCAGCGATTCCAGAAAGTTGTAATAAAATATTTTCAATTTCAACAGGCGAGATATTAATACCTCCACGAATAATTAATTCCTTTTGTCGCCCTGAAATAAACAAAAACCCGTCCTCGTCAAGATAGCCCGTATCACCAGTCAATATTCGCCCCGTAGCTGAAATTTTCTTCTTTCCGTCTTCACCCAGATATTTAAACTCAGTATCTGCAAGCGGTCCCAACTCAATATAACCGATCGAACACCGTGGTATTTCATCTCCTTCGTCATTCACTATCGTTAAATTTTGATAAGGCAAAGGTTTGCCAACAGAGCCTTTCTTCCTGCAATTTTCATGACTAGCTGAAATCCATCCCGTCTCACTCGACCCGTAACCCTGAGAAATTTGGACGCCATACAATTCCTCAAATTTTTGCCAGTCTGCTAATAATAAAGGTGCAGAACTTGAAGTAACAAATCGTAAATGAGGGATTAGTCGCCCTCTAATTTCCGACGGCTTATTGATCAACATATTTATTGTTGTTGGATTGCCCACCGCGATAGTAACTTTATGATCTCTAATCCAATAAAAAAATTCACTCGATGAAAATTTACGAGCCAAAATTAGCGTAGCGCCAACCGATACGACCCCTAGTGCGCTAAGGACCTGTGCTGACATCCAGTTAAAAGACCTAAAGTCAAGAATACGATCATTTGCGCTTAAATTAAAACCTCTGGCCACCTCAATAGCATTTTCGAATAGATCACGATAATTATACATAACACCCTTTGGTTTAGATGATGTGCCAGATGTATAAAAAATGGAAGCGATATCACCCAACTCATTAACTGGAGGGTCTACTCTATCGATTGCCTGCCTGGAAAATTTACGCAGTTCACTAAAAAATGTTCCTTTTCCGGGATGTTGATAATCTCCTAAAGGGATCATTTGAATATCTTTTATTGAATTAAGTTCCCATCCTTCCTGATCATCAAATAGTATAAGTTTAGGTTTAATTGAATCAATTATTTCATCTAGATAGAGAGCATTCATCTCAACATGAATTGTGCAAATTGTGATGCCATAGAACATGGTGCCAATATACGTTAACAAATGCTCTATCGAGTTATTTGACATCAAAGCCACACGATCATTCTTTACAAAACCGTTGGATTTAAAAAACTCAGAAATTTTGCAACATGTCTGATAGAATTCGCGATATGTAATTAAACTATTTTGATCAACACTTCGGATAAACGTTTTATCGGAATTAGCTTCCGCTTGGTGTGCTAACCAATAATAAAGGCGGTTATTTTTTATAACACCCATAACCAATTTTTTATAGAAATTGGAACAATGGTCTGTCGCATTGCCCCAATTTGATCACTTTATCTACCAGTTCTGGCCAAAGAATGGACCCAACCATGCATATAACTTTTAGCATGTTTAATTTGATCATCTGTCAGGAAGTCTTCGGGTTTAACTTTATCAACAGGATAAACTGGCCGGTGGAAATCCTGCTCATAACCAAAAGGAACGGTAGCGTCAATTCCCATGCCGCCTTCAAACTCCGTGTTAGAGGCTGTCCATGCCTTATCCCCCGCAGTCATTCTCTCGGACGGCATAAACGTTTGTCCTCGCCCTCCAGGAATTGGGTTTAAAATATCTGTTCTTGGATTTACACGTGTGGTCAAGTTCCACATGATATCATCCATAGAATAAATATCGACATCTTCACTTACCGCTATCGCTAAACGCATCCCCTGTGAACACGATAATATGGCCGAAAGAAAATTCCTCTGCCAACCTTCCTCAATTCGGTTTCGCTTTTTCACCTGGATAATGCAACCACCCCAATCTGTCATGCTGTACGGTATATGGCAGTCCTGTATAATTCCAGGTTGCAATCGATCACATAGCTCGTAGATAGCTGACTCTCGAACGGTTGTATCAATATTGGAATCATCTGAGGTGTGCACGCCAAGCGGATAAATTACAGGCTTCCCTTCAGGCTTACGCATAGTAATACCTGTTACATGAAAGGTTGGCGCCTTGTAGGCTTTTCCCATATAACCAGCCCATTCTGGGTGGAAAAAGGTTTTACCCTGAACCCCTGCTTCCTCAGATTCGATGGTTTCATATCTTTTGTCTCTGGGATGAAGGTAACCTTCTAAAACATATTCAGAATCTGCCAATGTCAGGGCATCAATGGTCTGACACTTTACCAATCGAATGGGACTACCTTGCACGGCGCCTGCCATCCCTATTTCGTCACAGCCCTTCGGCAAAATGGCATAATCAAAACCAGATCCTGCCAACAGTGTGCATGCCGGTGGCACACCAAAACACATAGTCAAAGGTATGGGTTTATCATCATGATAGTTTGCAGTCATAATTTGCCACATATGTGAGCCTGGTGAAATCTGGAACGTACCAACATTACCCCAGCGAAAATTCATCCGGTTATAGCCAATATGGCTTCCACCATCGAAATAATCTCCAATCACACAGGAAATACCTGAACCTACCGTCTTATCAACTGTTTCAAGCTCGGTATGTCGAATGGCGGTAATCCACTTATTAACATCGAGATCTTCTGTAATCACATGTTCTTGTGCGGGTGCCTCAGACTGTGAGATTTCAACCGGCGGAACTGGATGGGTTAAAGCGTGCGCGAGCTTCTTGGTTCGATCAACTGGTCCATCCCAATTGAACATTTTTTCAATAATACCTATATCTGAGAATAAATTTGTTACGGCTCGCGCGTGCGGCATTCCCTTTACATTTTCGAATAATATTGGAGGACCTCCATCTAAATGTTTTTGAAGTCCAGTGATTTCCAAGTTAGGATCAACTTCTTTTTCTGTTTCTAACAAATCACCTTCTTCTCGCAGCCAATCTAAGGTTCCACGTAAGCTGGTTAAATCTTTTTTGCTCATCTATTTATCCTCACAAACACAATAATTATCGCTCTTGGATATCTTATTGATGTTGTAGTTTCAACACGTATTAAAATAAAAGGAAGCATTAAACAGAAAATATTGTTCTTAATCCTGTAACCTCAGTTTAAGAACTAAAATAATCAAAACTTGACGCTTAAAAACGTCAGAAGCAGTTTACTTTTTAAATACACTATATATTTGTTATATAATTATTTATAACAGTTAATTTGTATTATTATAAATAATACTCTATAATATTGTATAATAAGAAAATCTTTGTCTAAATTAGTTAGGTTTAGACGCCAATTATAGGAGTAATAGTATGAATAAATTAAAATTATTAGTGATTAGTAGCATTATTTTTTTAGGAATCAGCAACCTTGTAACCGCGAACCCTTTGGTTAATTCAATATGGCTTAAAAAAAATATTACCAACCCAAAAGTTGTTAAAATAGATCTTCGCAATAAGATTGATGGTGGATCATATCAAACTTACTTGAAGGGTCACATTCCAGGTTCTGTGCATTCAGATTACTTAAAAGATGGGTGGCGAACTAGCAAAAACGGTGTCGTAGGTCTAGTACCATCAGCTGAACAATTCCAAGCTCTAGCTCGTAAGCTCGGCGTTTCATCTGATAGCCATGTAATTTTAATTCCAGCAGGTGTAAGTTCCTCAGACTTTGGCTCGTCAGCTCGTGCTTACTGGAGTTTTAAAGCTTTTGGCCACTCTAATGTATCAATACTAGATGGAGGCTATCGGGCTTGGTCTAAAAAATTTCCAACTTTAATCGAAAAGAATAATCCGAATAAAATAAATCAAGGCAACTTTGTGGCTTCTTTTAAGCCAAATAGCTACATCTCAACAGAAAATGTTGCAGGAATTGTTGAGCAACAAAAAGATGTTATTTTGGTAGACGGAAGAACTGAAGATCAATTTTTAGGAAAAGCTAAACACAAAAAAGCTAAATTATCGGGACGAATTCCTGGCGCTCTGCATTTATCTCAAGCCAACTCATACGATACAAAATCAAACAGACTTAAAGACCAGAAAGAATTAGAAAGTATCTATTCAATAATCGATTCAAAGCCTATAGTTTCATATTGTAATACTGGGCATTGGGCCGCAACCAATTGGTTTGTATTGTCTGAAGTTCTCGGCAAGAAAAATGTAAAACTTTATGACGGTTCAATGGTTGAATGGACTGCCAATAAAAGCAACCCGGTGATTGACGATCAGTCAAATCTTCAAAAGATTAAAGGCTTTTTCAAAAACACAAAGGGATAATTTTTAAAGTTTATTATAGCAGCCGGTAGAATACTATACCGGCTGTTGTTTCTTTTATAAAAACCTGAAAAGCTGAAAGTATTGTGTTTAATACACCCCCTAGTCAATCATTTTCACAGTCCAATTTATTCGGGACTATTTTTGTTGAATACCGTAGCCTAATATTTTTATTTGTTATAACCCTAATCATTTTAGGGTTGATTTCACTTGATACTGGGTTTGATGGCGTTACCCTCTTTTGCTTAGGCGTCCTCTTAGGGGGCTTTTTCTTATATTTCCAATACGGATTTGCCTCTGGATGGAGAAATTTTCTAGTTCATGGTCACAGTATGCAGCTGTCAGCTCATTTTTGCCTAGCTGCAATTTGTGCTATTATTTTTATCCCAGCAAAATTATGGGGTATTGATGCGTCCGGCAGTGTTGCGCCTGTATCGATTTCACTCTTCATGGGAGCATTCTTATTTGGAATTGGCATGCAATTGGCTAACGGTTGTGGCTCTGGAGTATTATTTAGCTTTGGTGCTAGTTCTGGACGCATGATAATAGCGCTTCCTTTTTTTATCGTTGGTTCAGTGATTGGATCTATAATTTTACCGCCGGTTTTATTATGGGGATCTCTTGGACCCATTGTTATTGGAGGGGATTTAAGCACTGCACTTAAAGCAACAATCAATATCTTTTTATTAAGTTCAGTTTCGGTTGGTTTTTATTTATTTGGATACTCTCGAGATCAAAAACTTCCTCAGCACCTTATTTTTGGAACATTAATAATTGCATTACTGTGCTGTACCGTCTTTATATTATCTGGACATCCCTGGGGTGTAACTTTTGGATTTACGTTATGGGGAGCTAAAGCCCTCCAGGGCCTAGGCATGACCATGACTGATTTTACATTTTGGACATGGCCTGGTCCAAAACGAGCTTTGGAGCTCTCAGTATTATCAAACATTAGTAGCCTTATGGATATCGGAATGATAATTGGCGCAGGCATTACTGCCGCTGTCGCGGGAAAATTGAAAAATAATGAGTGGCCAGGAAACAAGCAATTACTTGCGGCCGCCATAGGTGGCCTAATAATGGGTATTGGTGCAAGATTATCATTTGGTTGTAATATAGGAGCATTCTTAGCGGGCACCGCATCAGGAAGCCTCCACGGTTGGATATGGTTTGGAATGGCTTTAGCCGGAAGCTGGGTTGGATTAAAACTCAGACCATTTTTTGGTTTTAAAATTAACAGTTGAGATATGAAAAAACTTCTATCCCCTAAATCTATCTATTTTACAATAATTTTGTTAACATTCATGTTTATGATAGCGGACCACCTAACAAGTAAAAGTTCAGATAAATTGCTATCTCAGACTGCTATAGGAAAGTCATGCGCACCCTGTGGAGCACCCTGTAAGTAAAGATATTTAATTAAAACCATTCAAAACTACATACATTCAATCATAAACGATTAGTTTGATTGATTGATTAACTACCAACAGCTATATGTTGTATCACTTTGAAAACAGTCAAATAGGAACCAAAATATGGAACTGGAGCTTGATACCAAAGGTTTGAACTGTCCCTTACCGGTATTAAAAGCTAAAAAAGCTATGGAGAAAATAAAGAAAGGTAATACCTTAAAAATCTTTGCAACTGATCCAGCCTCAGTCATAGACTTCAATCATTTCTGTCATACAGCGGGCCACGAGTTACTTGAAAGTAATAATTCTCAAGGTGTTTTTACATATATAATTAAAAAGGGTGGCTAAAATAGCAACTTAAATAATTCTAAATATTGCAATAATTACATGGACGGTTCACAAAACCCGCTTGAAAATTGAAGATTTTCTCTGATAAAATTGATCCGATAACATACTATACGTGTGCCTGTAGATCTCGAATTGAAGTTCATTATCTAGATGGGAAATCAGTTATATCGAGAAGAGCCCAGACCCTCCCGCTAACCAAGGCGCCTTCGGCGCTATAGTTCTACAGACATCAAGCAGCACTATTCCCCTACCCGTCTTGCTAAGTCGCAATAAAACATTGGCTAACGTGGAGTAGATGGATTTAAAAAACTTTTGTAGAACCCGAGCTAAAGCCCAGCGCAAAAACACTCGTTGCGACTGGCCATTTCATCTCAGCGACTTCCCCAATAGTTGCCATAAACAGAACTACCGTTGCCAATAGCTAAAATCTTAACCGACCTAATGTAGCCTTATGATTGGTTTCCGGTGTCGCGGCGTTGTATGGGTTCCATTATGTTGTGATTGAAGAAATCTACTATGTTATAAGAAAAATAGTTTTTACAAATTTAATTAAGTGTT
>LWDU01040146.1_pt1 | contig 22381 bp, 18 predicted proteins | sample 727161 | NCBI WGS metagenome assembly LWDU01 (sample SAMN04566230, study PRJNA314399) | hydrothermal vent metagenome | isolation source: deep sea hydrothermal plume seawater | place: Mexico: Gulf of California, Guaymas Basin | collected 2004-07-11
TAGGAGCAGAGGCAATGAGAGTCACCTTGGCAGGTCTGTCTAAGGCCTTGATCTTGTTCTCTCGTTTTAAGGCTTGCGGCCGGTCTTCACAATTTTCCTGGTAAACCAATTTCAGTGGACCGCGGCCCTTGGTGTATTTAGCGCCCTTGCCCGCCTTGTGTTCGGCAAACCGGCGTTCCAGGTCATTGGTGATGCCTGTATAGAGCGACCCGTCAGCGCATTGCAAAATGTAAACGGTCCAGTCCAATACAACGTCCTATCTAACGCGGAAAAAGTTTTGTGGGGCGCCGCAGGTTCCCAACACCGGCAAAGATCAAGCTGTATGAGATGGTTTCGTCCGCCAAAACAGACTCGTTCAAACGGGCTACTTCAAATCGGAAGTGTCATCGGAGTGGCTCCCTCTTAGGGCGCAATGGCCGCACACTCGGCAAACGGGGTGGAGACCGTTGTATTGGAGATGTTGCTGCTTGCAAAAACCAGCATCGTCATCACGGCATCTGGGGCATCCTTCGCAAAAGCGCCCACCAGTCCCTTGAGACCGTTCAGTTTGTTTATCTGTGACTGTAACCATTGGTTGACCTGTCGGTTTTAGTTGGTAATTGTCTAGCCGTAATGGCTTGAGTATGAGGATAGCATATGCATAATCTGAGGTCACCAGAAAAGAGAACACCGTCGTTATCCCCCCCCTGATAACGACGGTGTTAGTGTTTTGAGAACCTATTTGCACTCTAGAACGGTTTCTTCAGCGTTGTTGGCCCTGGTATTTAGCGGTGGGAGACCTAATGGTAGTACCATCGCCGTCACATCAATGGTCCATTTGGGCCATTTTGTGGGACCCGGAGGTCCAATACCGCTACGAATCAACAATATGGACTTGACCGAATACGGGATTCTAGGCGTAGAATCTCAGTGTCCTTGGTTTGGATGAGCCATTTTCCCAACGCCAGACACAACCCATTAAAATCTTCAAACTAAAGGGATGATATGACCAACCCAAACTACAACCCCCTAAACGCAGAAGAAAAGTATGTGATCGAGTACAAGGGGACCGAACGGCCCTTCACTGGGGAATATGACAATTTTTATGAGGATGGCGCCTACATCTGCCGACGGTGCAACGCCGAACTATACCGGTCCGTTGACAAGTTTGACGCCCATTGCGGTTGGCCGGCCTTTGATAAAGAGGTGGAAGGCGCAGTGAAGCACCTGCCAGATGCGGACGGCCATCGAATCGAAGTGGAGTGCGCTGCTTGCGGCGGACACTTGGGCCACGTTTTTATGGGTGAGGGTTTCACACCTACCAACGCCCGTCACTGCATCAATTCCCTGTCCATGAAGTTCGTTCCCGCAGAATAGACCGGCGGCAAGTCACTGGGATATACGTCACAGGCGAGGGTATGAGATATGCCGGAGCATTAAGATACCGCTCTAAAAAGGTGATAAACATACTGATTCAAGATGTATTCGTAGGCTTGAAATGAGACATTTTTACCGTTAGTAACAGCTACAAAACGCCGCTAGCGGCTCGGGTCATATTTGTCGCCTTCTTGGCGGGTGATGCGACCTGAAGCCATCAGCCACATTCGGGAGATCTCCGGCCCCATGAACTTGAAGGTGGCGCGTAGTTCCTTTTGCAGTGAAGGGTAATCAGTGCCGGGTAGCGCGTCATAAAACCAGCTGCAGAAACTGCCGTGTTTTGTTTGAAGTTCTTGGACCACACTGGCGTTGGAGATTACTGCCTGAATCTTCTGTCGGTTGCGGATGATTCCCGTGTCTTCACGCAGACGTTCAATGTCGGTGGAGCCCATCGCCGCCACATCATCTATCTTCCAATCGGCAAATGCGGCCCTGAAGCTATCACGCCGTTTAAGTATCATCTGCCAAGTGAGGCCCGCCTGGAATACCTGCAGACTCATGACCTCAAACAAGGCATCATCGTCGATCGCCCGTTGGCCCCAGATCTCTTTGGAGTACCACTCTCTGAACAGGTCACCGGAAACCCGCTCATTGGCTTCCCATTCTTCTGTCGTCTCTTCAGGCATGGTTGGTCCTAAATTATCTGGGTACGATTTGGAGACTGATGTACGAGGCCTGCTGTTGGTCGTGGAACACCGTTTGTAGCGCTGGTTTGAGTTCCGTGTCCGCAGCGATGATGTTGCCGGTATTGGTGTTGCGGTCAAACCTGGGGAAATTGCTGCTGGAGATTTCCACGCGTATTCGGTGTCCGGTCTTGAACACGTTGCTGGTGGCCCAGAGGTCAATGTCGTAGCGGTAGGCTTTGCCGGGCTCCAACAGCGTTGGGTTGGACATGGACTCGCGGTAGCGTGCGCGGATAATCCCGTCTGTCAGGTTGCGGGAACAACCTTCCTCGCAAACATCCACCAGCTTGGCGGTGAAGTCGGTATCCCTGGTGGATGTTGCTGCCCAAAGTGAGACCGTGACCGGTCCTGTGACTTCAACATCGTTTTCCAGCGGCGGCGAGGAGTAGACCAGCACATCCTGTCGGTCTTCAACCTGGCTTTGATCATAAGCGCCGTTGGCGGCGAAGTGGGGGTTGCAGCACAGCGCGCCACCGGTGGTTGGCACCGGGTCGGCCGGGTTGTAGAGGAAAACGTCGGCTGGTTCGGCCTGCGGGGTCTCTGTCGCTAGGCTGCCGTCGCCGTTCTTGGAGTTGGCCTTGCCGCCACTGTGCAGGTAGTACTTAGTCTCAACTGCCCTGGCCAGCGGCCATTCTTGTTCCTCTCGCCAGGCATCGTCACCCATGACAAAGATGCGCACTGGAGCTTCTTCCGTGATGCCGTTGTGCTCGTCTTTCAGCCAGTGGTCGAACCATCGCAGGTGGATGCCGTCTACGTCGATGGCCGCTGGGTCAGCCATGATGCCCGAGTAGCGACTGCCGGACATGAACGAAGCGCGCGCGGCGTGGGCCCAGGGTCCGATGACTAACTTCTGGCCTGCTTTGGCGGTTTCGCTTCCGCCGGATTTTGTCATGCCCAGGTAGTTGCGGATGGTGCCGCCGAGAAAGATGTCGTACCAACCGCCAAAGTGCAGAGCCGGGACATCAATCTCCGAGTGGCGGTCCTCGATACATAGTGCCTGCCAGTAGTCGTCAAAATCAGGGTGGGCCAGCCAATCGTAATAATACTTGGCCAGACCAGAATCCAGGCCGGGGTAGTCTTTGGTGGGCAGGAACTCGAATCCCTCCGTCATGTTGTCCACATCGCGGATCAGCTTCCCGCGCCGTTCCCTGGGCACGTTTTGAACCCCGGAAACGTTCTTGAAATTGGCCAGTGTCAGTTGCAGCAGAGTCCAAGACATGTTGAACCCCAGCTCAAATGCGCCTCCCTGATACGTCCAGCCGTCGTGGTAGTTGGATGCTGTGACTGTAGGTGCGATGGTCACCAGATGGGGGGGCCTGGAAATCGCCGCCAGCCACTGGGTGGCCCCGACGTAAGATGCGCCGTACATGCCAACCCTGCCGGTTGACCAGGCTTGAGCGGCCGCCCACTCAACCGTGTCATAGCCGTCATTAATGTCATCACGGAAGGCGTAGAACTCACCATTAGACATGTGCCGACCCCGAGTGTCCTGGATTACCACCGCGAACCCTGCCTTGGCTGCCCTGATGGGGTCCAGCATAGTATTGGTCATGCTGGTGGACTTGTCGTAGGGCGTCCGTTGCAGGATAGTTGGGAACGGGCCGTCGCTATCCGGTCGATAAATGTCGGCATACAGGGTCACGCCGTCCCGCATGGTGACAGCTATATTGCTTTCGATCTTCAGAGAGATGAAATCTGGCATTATTCCGCTCCTGTTTTGGTTGGCGTTCCGAAGTTTATTAGCAGAGCACTAGCCTTGAAATCGGGGCATCACTTGGTCGGCGAACAACTCCATCTGACGGTAGAAATCGTCTGGTTCCGAGGCTAAGAAGCCCAGGTTGATGTGTTCCACTCCGGCGTCGATTCTTTCTTCCACGGCCTTGATGCAGTTTTCTGGAGTACCGGCGATGCACAGGGCTCGGGCGATGCTCTCCGCGCTCCGGTCCGGAGTGACGTAGCGTTCGCCCACATTGGAAACTGCCAGAGCCAGGGCCTTATCGCCGTTTGCCGAGATAGCCGTTGGCTGGTTCAGACCCCAGTTGTAGTTGGTCAGGTCTCGCCCTGCTTCGGCGGCGAACTGGCGCACCATCTCGTTGCTGGCCTTGATTCGGCGCACCGTGAACAAGTAGGGATACCACCCATCACCCATCTCGCCAGCACGACGCATGGCCGCGTCACTTCGCCCTGACACCCAGATTGGCGGGTATGGTTTCTGGGCCGGGAAGGGCAGCAAGGTCACGTCATCGAAATCGAAGAAAGCACCGTGGTGCGAGACGTGCTCCTCGGTCCAGAGACGCTTCATAACATCAATCATCTCGTTGGTGCGTTTGCCCCTGGTGTGGACATCAACTCCCACAGCGTCGAACTCGATTTTGGTGCCGCGCTGTCCGCTGATGCCGATGCCAAAGTCCAAACGGCCTCCCGATACCTGGTCGACGCTGGCGACCATCTTGGCCAGCGTCACTGGGTGGTATAGGGGAGCAACAACGATGCCGGTCATGACACGAATGTTTCTGGTGGCACCCGCCGCGGCGGCCATAGCCGGAAGATTCAATACTGTGGGTCGAGGCGGGTTGCCGTCCATGATGTGCTCGCCCATGGTGACCCGGCCGTAGCCCATGTCCTCCGCTCGGCGGGAGAACTCGGGTACGTCCCAATAGTTGTCCACAGACAGATTCACGCCAAAAGTAATCTTGTTTTTAGCCATAATTTTTCGTCCTTAATCTGCGTTGGGGTCCAGGCCCAAAGAGACTTTTCCAATCAGTTCAATTGCTTGATTCCGTGCCCAAGGTTGCATGAACTGACCGGCCCTGACGTCGCGGTACAACTTGGCCATCAGGCTGTTGGCTACGTATGCCCCGCCGCCGTATAGCGTGACTGCGCGGTCGACGATGTTCGCCGCGGTTTCCATGACGAACTTCTTGGTGCAGGCGCCGTTCTTAATTATCTTGAACGCCATTTCATTGGAGTTGTCGATCATGCCAACGGGTACGTCGGTCCCGGTCTGGTAGAACTCATCATAATACTGAGCGCCGCGACTCAATATCCCTCTGGCGGCGGCCAGGTCGATCTCATTTTCAGCTATGGTCACCTGGTTCATGGGGTAATCGATTCCGCGTTCCCGTCTTTTAATGGCAGACAAGGCAAGCTCATGGGCCGTTTCTGCGATGCCTAAGAATATGGACGAAAGACCCATGCTTGATGCCGTGCCCACAGCTAGAAACTGGGCGTTGAATTTGCCGTATATGCCAATGTCGTCGAACTCTTCGTCGCTGACAAAGTAATCAGTGAAGACTACGTCGTGGCTGCCGGACGCGCGCATCCCCAGTCCGTCCCAGTTGTTCTTTATCTCAACACCGGGTCGGTCGACGGGGGCGATGGTAGCTCCCATGCGCTCCTCGCCAGCGTCGTTGACAAACCTAGTTCGGATGGCCAACACGTCGGCGGCAGGCGATCCGGTGGCAAAGGTCTTGCTGCCGTTGAACAGCCAGCCGCCTTCGGTCTTGGTTGCCAGTGTTTTTGAGGTCCGGACGTCTGCGCCCGGTTCCGAGTTGGCAACCGTAATAAAAAGTTCGCCAGCGCCAATTTTCTTCAGCATGTCTTCAGACCGCTTCTGTCTCACTTCGTCGCCCGAGGCTATGGAGGTACGGTACGCCCGTGCGGTACCCAGAGTCCTGGATAGGTGCATGATGTAGGCCAATGGTGTTGATCCGTCGCCCCGCCCCAGTCGGTTTAGAGCCACGATACAGTCATGGACTGAAGTAACGCCCAGGCCGCCGAATTCCTTGGGCACACCGGCTGCGGCGAAACCGCTCTTTTTCATTGCGTTGAAGTTTTCGATTGGAAAGGTCCCGTTGCGGTCGTGTTCTAGGGCTTTAACAGCGAAGTCCGCGGAGTGCTGCTCGGCCAGATCAACCATCTTTTTTCCGTCTTCGGTTAAGGCTTTAAGTTCAAAATCCATTAAATATCTCCGGCTGATTTCTCAGGGCTGCTCGGGTATCGGTTCCAGTAAGCACTTCAGGAGGACAACGAGTGTGCCCGACTTTACCGAGCATCAGGTTACTCCCTGGGCCTAGGGTAATCAATTTTAGAGGCCAAATTCGTTCCCAATTAATGCCGACGGAACTAACTTATTCCGCAAAATCGTTGGCCCGCCTGGGCCATCAGATTGAGCCAAACAGCACTGGGTTAAGTGATTGTTTTAGGGTACGATTTTCGAGACAACTATAAGATAAACAGACCTGTAGAGAGTCTGGAGGCGCAATTGACCGTGAAACTATCTTGCAGGTCCCAGGCCATGGCCGGGAAAACGTGCCTGGTTACCGGCGCAACCGCAGGAATTGGTCGCGTTACTGCCCTTGAATTGGCCCATATGGGAGCCAACGTGGTCATCGTTGGGCGCAACCCCGCCAAGTGCGCCGTCACCGCTATCGACATCCGAGAGGAGACCGGCAACCCGGAGGTGGAATTCTTGGTGGCCGACCTTTCTTCTCAAGATCAAATTCGCTGCGTAGTTAAGGCATTCAAAGAACGCCACCAGCGGTTAGACGTTCTTGTGAACAATGCTGGAGCCATCTACCTGGGACGGGAAAAAAGCGTTGACGGCATTGAAAAGACATTTGCCCTGAACCACCTGTCCTATTTCCTGCTCACCAACTTACTGTTGGATGTGATGAAGGACTCAGCCCCAGCCCGAATCATCAACGTGTCGTCCTCGGCCCATAAAGAAGCCCGTATCAACATGTGTGACATACACGCTCCCCATCGGTACTTTGGCTGGCGCGCCTACTCCCGATCCAAGCTCTGTAATGTGCTGTTTACTTATGAGCTAGCCAGACGAATCAAAGGCACTGGAATAACGGTCAACGCATTGCACCCAGGACTAGTGGCAACCAACTTTTTGACCAATAACGGACTATTGAGCCTCTTTTGTAACTTCTTTCTTGGCGTGCGGGGAATTAGCGTTGAAGCTGGAGCCTCGACATCGGTCTACGCCGCTACGTCTCCGGACATGGTTGGACTGACCGGCAAATACATGGTCAAGAAGCGGTCGGTGCGCTCCTCTAAGAGCAGCTACGACGAAGAACAGGCCGCCGCCCTATGGGAGCTGAGCGCCCTCCTTACCGGGGTCTCGTTAGAGACTATTGTCCGCGAATTCGTTGCCGCCTAGTCCCTCTTTTAACTCCTGCGCTCCACTAATAAGTTCCCCCCATGCTTCAACCGGCACTCCCTGGATGTTGACAGCCACGAATGACCCTCGCATAATTCCTGCCATCCCCTACCTGGAGACTAATTCCCTATGGCAGAGAAAGTTGACGTTGTTGTCATTGGCGCGGGAGCAATTGGTTGCTCTATCGCCTATTACCTGGCTAAAGAAGGCATCAAAGTAGCCCTTTTAGAGCGTGAATCATTCGGCAGCGGCTCCACCGCCCACGCCACCGGATTTATTAGTCTCTTGGGCACTGAATTCACCCCCGGTCCATCCTTCCAGTTTGGCTTGGATAGCTACCACGCCTTCCCCAAATTGGTGGAAGAACTTGAATCAGCCACCGGCATGGACCTGCTTTACCAGCGGCGTCCCTCGCTCAGGTTGGCTTTGGAAGAAAGCGAAGAAAAGCTGATCAAAGAGATGATGGTCTGGCAGCAAGAGCATGTAGCCATGCACTGGATCACCGCCGCCGAGGTCCACGAACTGGAACCACGGCTGACCCCCTCGCTGATCGGTGCGGTCTACGAAGATGAATCGGCTCAGTTGGACAGCTACCGCTTGAACCTAGCCCTAGGCGCAGCGGCCGAGAAACTTGGAACCCAAACCATCAACCGCAAGGTCACCGGCCTGATTTCCGAGGGCAACCGCATCACTGGAGTACACACCGATGGCGAAGACGTGCTCTGCGACACCGTGGTGGTTTCCGCCGGACTGTGGAGTCCTGAATTTCAGAAGGATCTCAATTTTCCCATTCCCGTGGGCGCGCTCAAGGGTGAACGGGTTTTGCTCAAGTATGCTGGCGACCCGCTTCAGGTGCTGATCAGTTCTCCGAAACGCGGCCACATGATTAGTCGTCTGGACGGCTTCTTAAGCGTGGGTTCCACCGGCGGGCGTGACTACGATCAAGACCAACTCTACCAGGGGGAAGACATGGACCGCGTGACCACTGAAACGGCCCGGTTGGAGATTATGCAACGGGCCATTGACGTGTTCCCAGATCTGGAGAACGCAGAACTGGTGGAACAATTGGCTGGTTCAAGACCTTTGAGCCCCGACCGTGTGCCAATCATTGGCCCCGTTCCTGGAAAAGAAGGTGTGGTGCTCGCCACCGGACACACCACCAAGGGGATTCATCTGGCCCCCGCCACCGCCCAGGTCGTGACCGAATACATCCAGGGCGGCTGCAAACAGGTGCCGTCTTCCATCGACTTGTTCCTACCCGCTCGATTTGCTGACCTGACCAATGCTGACTTCCAGTCTGCCGGTCTCGAAGTAGACGAATAACCACTTTCACAACAGGAATTAAAAAATGAAACGCGCCATAGAGTTCTACAGCGAGGGATTCAAACTGCAAGGGGATGTCTACGTTCCCGACGGACTGACTGCTGGTGAGACCCGTTCGGCAATTCTGCTTTGCCATGGCTACACCGGCGTAAAAGACCTGTATCTCCCTGATAACGCGCGGGTGTTAAACGAGGCCGGCTACGTGGTCATGACCTTTGACTACAAGGGTTGGGGCGAGAGCGAGGGCGTGGCCCCCAACCGCCTGGTTCCATACAGCCGGGTGGCCGACGTCCAGGCTGCCATGACCTTCCTGGGCCTCCAACCCGAAGTGGATGAAGACCGGATTGGCATCTACGGCACCAGCTACGGTGGGGCCACCGTGTCTTGGGTGGGCGCGGTGGATAAGCGGGCCAAGGTCATTGTCAGCGTGGTTGGTATCGGTCACGGAGCCCGTTGGATGAGCCGTGTGCGCCGCATGGACGAGTGGTTTGACCTTCTGGAACTTTCCAAGGCGGACCGTGAACAACGGGCGCTAACTGGAAAGTCTGAGATGGTGGAACGGGCAGATATTCTACTGCCAGACCGCCAGTCGGCTGACCTGGCCGCTGCTGCCCGCAAGCTGAACCCCGCTGCCGTAAGTACCATCCCCGTGGAGTACGTGGACGATACTATTGGGTTCAATCCGGAGTGGATTGTCGGCCACATCTCTCCCAGGCCCATCCTGTTCATCACCAGCGTCGACGACCGCCTGGTGCCGCCGGAAGAGTCCGAGGAACTCTATGCCAACGCCGGGGAGCCCAAGAAACTGGTCGTACTGAAAGGCGTCGGCCACTACGAAGTCTACGCCGAGCCAGCATTCAGCCAAGTCATGGACGAGACCGTGGCCTGGTACCAGAAATACTTGCCAGCCAAGGCTTAGAAGTCGTCTCGTGGTTAAACAGGGTTACAGACGCATCTGGTTCAGATATTTCGGTTAATTCCGAAAAGGAAGCCGTAACAGACTTCGAGCGTTGGGACGGGAACTCCCAGTTTCTTGGCCTCTGTAATCGCGTAGCCCAAAGTTTCGTCAATTTTGAGCCGGGGTCCCCGCTCCAGGTCTTGTAGGGGAGACATCCGGTGGTTCGGGGCATGCGTTTCAAAGTGAACGCCGAGCTCTTGTACCACGGACAAGGCTTCTTCTTCCGACCCGCTGAATATGACCCCAACTGGAAGCGGCCGGCTATCAACCAGCTCCCAAAACTACGACTTTCATTCAGGTAGCCCTAACGCTTAATTTTCTCTAAACCCCGATATCTTTGGATACCTGGTCAAAGACCTTGTCCATGATGCCGACCAGATCATCAACCTCGTTGCGGGTGATACAGAGGGGTGGGGCCACGTTCATGCGGTCACCGCCGCGCAGGAGCAGACCATTCTCGGCGAAAGCGGACGTGATGCGGTTGGCCAGGTCGGCTTCGGGCGGGAAGTACTCCTTGGTCTCGCGGTCAGCGACGATTTCTATGCCGCAGAACAGTCCCAGACCACGTACATCACCAATCATCTGGTACTTCTCTTTCATTTCTTTTAGCCCGTCTAGCAGATACGCCCCCTGTGTGGCGGCGTTTTCCACCATTCCCTCATTCTCCATGATCTCAATGTTCTTGAGGGCGGCTGCAGCGGCGACGGGATGACCACCGAATGTGATTACGTGCTTGAAAGAGGACTTAATGCTGCCAATAAAGGCGTCTGAAATCTCTCCCCGTGTTATGCAGCCACCCATGGGAATGTAGCCGCTGGTAATACCTTTGGCTACTGTCATCATGTCGGGCACCACGCCCCAATGTTCGGTGGCAAACATCTTGCCGGTGCGGCCAAAGCCGGTGATCACTTCGTCGGCAATCAGCAGAACGCCGTACTTGTCACAGATTTCCCGCAGCCTGGGCCAGTAGTTGTCGCCAGGCACCGCACATCCCAGAGGGCTGGAGATCGGCTCCGCGAACACGGCGGCGATGGTCTCCGGGTCCTGGAACTTGATCATCTCCTCCACGGCATTGACGCAAAATTCCGCGCACTCCTCAGGGGTCTGGCCGCCATATTCACAGCGGTAGGGCAGTGGCTGGGGGACGTGGAACACGCCGGGCATGAACGGTTCGTAGTCTAATCTCGGATAGAGATGGGAACCGCCCAGAGCCATAGCTCCCATGGTTGCGCCGTGGTATGAACCTTTCCGGCTGATGAACTTGGTCCGGTTGGGTTCGCCAACCCGCTTGAAATAGGCGCGGGAGAGTTTGATCGCAGTCTCAACAGCTTCAGAGCCGCCGCTGGTGAAGAAAGAGCGGGTCATATCTCCAGGCGCGATCTGAGAGATTTTTTCGGCCAGCCTGATAGTTGGCTCGGTGGTGGTGCCAAGTGGCATGTAGGTCAGCTGTAGCATCTGTTCGTAGGCAGCGTCGGCAATTTCTTTTCGGCCATAGCCGACGTTCTTCAGCCACAGACCGGACATGCCATCGATGGACGTCTTACCGTTAGCGTCGGTTACGTGGACGCCCTCGCCACTAACAAAAATGGCCGGGTCTCCCTTTTCAGCCATATCGGCCGGTTCCCGCAGATAGACCCAGAGATGCTCGAGGGCCGATTCTTGCAGGGCTTTTACCTCTTCGGACGAGTGTGTAGTCATCAGAACTCCTTAAATTAGCTGTCTGCTCTTAGCTTTGGACTGCGGGTAGCACAACTTCTGCCAGCATCTCCATGATGGGCCTGAGTTGGTCTTGGTCTCGAGTGTTGGGTGAAACGACCAGGCGTTCCAGGCCCATTTCTGCGTATTTCAGGGAACGTTCGATAATTTCTTCCGGTTCTTCACCCAGTGAATAGCGGTTGTGGTTGTGGGTGTCGCCCATGGCCGCGCTGACTGAGACGCCGATCTCCGACGGATCACGTCCGGCTTTGATGGCTTGCTCTTTCAGATAGTCCATGCCTTCGGCCAATGCGTCGGGTGCGAGGGCGGTTGGGTGCCAAACGGTCCCAATACGGGCGGCGCGGCGGATGGCGGCCCTGCTGGTGCCACCGATTATGATCGGTATATGCGGCTTCTGGACGGGCTTGGGCGTGAATTTCATGCCCGAGAACTGAGTGTACTTGCCGTCAAAGACGGGGTCTTCCTTGGTCCACAGTTCAATCATCACTGCCAGCATCTCATCGCTGATGGCGCCCCGCTCGGCGTAAGGACTGCCCATGGCTTCGAGTTCTTCCTCGATTACGCCCACGCCAACGCCTAGCATCAACCGTCCGCCGGATAACACGTCCAAGGTGGAGGCGACTTTAGCCAGACGGATGGGGTTGTGATACGGCAACACTAAAACGCTCGTTCCCAGACCAATAGTGGAGGTCATGGCTGCCACGTAGGTCAGCACCGTCAGCGGTTCGTAGTAGGGTTTGGAGCCGATGCGGTCGTAGACGTAGCTGACGTTGAACACGTGTTCGCTGGCCCACACTGAGTCAAAACCCAGTTCTTCGGCACGGACGGCCAGGTCAATCACACCCTGTACATTTTCTATGCCCTGATTGTTTGATAGTGAATAACCGATCTTCAATTGAGGCTCCCAGTAGTTAATTTGGCTTTAGTTAATCTAGGCGACTGGCTTGAATATGAAGAACATTGCACCCTGCGGGTCCATCAGTCCAGCGAACCTACCGATGTCCGGTATGTCTGCAGATGGGACGAATATTGAACCGCCCAGTGATACAGGCTTATCTGCGCAGCATCAACATCGTCGACGCGAGAAATCGCATCGTGAGTGCCAATAGCAAAAGGCACGGGACTAAGTTTACATCCGTCACCAATCGCCGACAAATTTCGTGACCAGGCCCTCTCTTGGTTGAAGCTGAATCACGATTGAGCTAAGCTGACCAGAATAAGACTCGATTCAAATCGGGACTACAACTACGGAGTAACTACATGGTCACTACGGTAGCGGCAAGGGTTCACGCATCGGAACGAGACGACATTGAAAGCTCTCTAAAGAGCCGGGTCTCCGGCGAGGTCAAGTTTGACCCGTTTACCCGAGTGCTTTACAGCACTGATGCCAGCATCTACCAGATGGAGCCGGTGGGCGTGGTTATTCCCCGAAATGTGGAAGATGTTCTGGCCGTGATACAGGTGGCCAACGAGACCGGTGTGCCAGTGCTGCCTCGGGCCGGTGGCACCAGTCTGGCCGGACAAACGGTGAACCATGCCATCGTCACCGATTTCAGCAAATACCTGAACCAGATAATAGAAGTAAATAAAGAGGAACAGTGGGCCAGAGTCCAACCCGGCATCGTCCTGGATGACCTGAACCGCCAACTGATTCCCTACGGCCTGATGTACGCGCCAGACCCCACTACATCCAGCCGTGCCTGCGTGGGCGGCGGCGTAGGCAACAACACCTGCGGCGCGCACTCGGTCATCTATGGCAAGACCCTTGATCACATCAAAGAACTGGACGTAATCCTGTCCGACGGCACCCAGACCCACTTTCAGACCCTGGACGCCAGAGAGCTTGAAGCCAAGCTGAACGGCATTGGTTTGGAATCGGACATCTACCGGGGTGTCCGTCGTCTAGCACAAGAGAATGTGGCTGAAATCAACGCCCGCTACCCCAACATTATGCGCCGGGTCAGCGGCTACAACCTGGACCAATTTCTGATTGACGACAACTTCAATATGACCAAGATGATTGTTGGTTCGGAGGGCACCCTCTGCGTCGTGACTGAGGTGAAAATAAACCTGGTGCCCCGGCCCACCATGACCGCTCTGTCCGTGGTTCATTTTGAAGACATCTTCGGCGCCAGCGAGGCTGTGCAGCACATCTTAGAGCACGGCCCGTCTTCTATTGAGATCATGGATAACAACGTGTTGGAGCGCTCCCGTGCGTCGGCCAATCTCGGCTCGAATATGGCCTTTGTGGAAGGCAACCCGGGTGCAATCTTGGTGGTGGAGTTCTACGGGGAAACAGAAGCCGAACTGACCGACAAGGCCACCAAACTTAAGAATGACATGGAGCGTCTCGGCCACGGTTACGCCACAGTAAACATGCTGGATCGCGCTGCTCAGGCGAGCGTCTGGGCCGTACGCAAGCAGGGCCTTGGCCTGCTGATGAGCATGCACGGTGACGCGAAGCCGCTGCCCTTTGTTGAAGACACTGCGGTCGACCCCGGCAACATGGGAGACTTTGTCCGTCGGTTTGATGAGATTGTTCGCAATCACGGGACTGAGGCCGCCTACTACGGCCATGCCAGCGTTGGCTGTCTGCACATCCGGCCGGTGGTCAGCCTGAAAACTCGCGACGGCGTGGATAAGATGCTGTCCATCGCCGGTGAGATCAGCGACCTGGTCAAGGACTTTGGCGGTTCCCTCAGCGGCGAGCACGGCGATGGCATCGTCCGGGGCGTATGGAATGAAAAGATGTTCGGCCCAGAGATCTACAAGCTGTTCCAGGAGCTGAAGAGCACGTTTGACCCCGACGGCCTGATGAACCCCAATAAGATCATCGACTGCCCGCCCATGGACCAGAATCTGCGTTATGGGCCAGACTACCGGGCTCCGTCCATGCCCACCAAGCTCGATTTCTCTATTGATACTGACTTTGCCGGTGCGGTGGAGATGTGCAACGGCATGGGTGCCTGCCGCAAGCTGGAAGGCCACATGTGCCCGTCCTACATCGCTACCCGCGATGAAGAACACTCCACTCGAGGTCGGGCCAACCTGCTGCGGGCTGCGTTGTCTGGAAAACTACCAGAAGGCACCATGACCAGCAAACGTCTGTACGAGGCCATGGACCTGTGCATCGAGTGCAAGGGCTGTAAGGCTGAATGTGAATCTGGCGTGGATATGGCCAAGATGAAGTACGAGTTCTTGGACCAGTACAACAAAGCCAACGGCACCCCGCTGCGCAACAGGGTGTTTGGCCACATCAACCGACTGAGCGTCTGGGGCAGTCGAATGGCCCCCTTTTCGAACTTGATGGCCAACAACCCAATCGGAAAGATGGTGTCGCAAATGCTCCTGGGCGTACACTCCAAGCGAAACCCACCCAAGTTTGTGCGGAACACCTTTGCCAAGTGGTTCAAGGCCCGCGGAACGTCGACTGTTCAGGCGACAAACACCGTGGTGTTGCTGAACGACACTTACATGAACTACAACTACCCAGAGATAGGCAAAGCAGCGGTAGCCCTGCTGGAAGCAGCCGGCTTGAGGGTGGTCCTCTCAGACACTAAATGTTGCGGACGGCCCATGATTTCTAAGGGACTGCTGGACGATGCCACTGCCAACGCCGTGTCCAACATTGACCAGCTACACGCCTACGCTGAGCAAGGAATCCCGGTAATTGGCTGCGAGCCGAGCTGTCTGCTGACTTTCCGGGACGAATACCCAGAACTCGTGCGTGACGAGAAGGCCAAGAAGGTCGCCGCCAACTCGTTCATGATTGATGAGTTCTTGATCAAACTGCAGGAAGATGGCAAGCTTCAATTGAACCTGGGCAAGCTGGAGAAGAAGGTTTTGTTCCAGGCCCACTGCCATCAGAAGGCAGATATGGGCACGGCAACTTCCATGGGGGCCTTGCGGCTGGCCTCTGGTTACCAGGTGGAATTGATCAACGCCGGTTGCTGCGGCATGGCCGGGTCATTTGGCTACGAGAAAGAGCACTACGACATTTCAATGAAGATCGGTGAAAGGGCTTTGTTCCCGGCGATTAGGGCCAAGGACAACGACTGGGAAATTGCCGTGATGGGCGTCTCCTGTCGTCAACAGGTAGAAGACGGCACCGGCCGCAAAGCCCGTCACCTGGTGGAAGTCCTGGCCGATGCCCTACCGTTGAATAATCTTCCCCCGAAAGCTAGCACGAATCGCGATGACTGGTAAACAGTAGGCATGCTGCTGCCTAGCATTCACCCATTTGCATCAGACGTCCTTCTCGCCAGCCCACTTGACCGGCTCTCACGGTCATGAAGGTGTCCAGGCGAACCTTGCCTTCTTGGGTGTGACCGGCGGAATCAATCCACTTGAAATGGCCTTCTCTGAAGTCAAATACAGCGGCGTCTCCGCACATACCAGGCGCCAATGAACCAATGGTTTCACCCAAGCCCAGAACGTTGGCGGGGGTGCTGGTGCTGGCGGCAACAGCTTCGGAAAGGGTCATTCCCATGGCATAGAACTTGCTCACCAGGTCGTTCATCTTGTACACAGTGCGGTCCGGCGGCGGGTTGTGGATGTCGGTGCTGATGGTGGTGGGAGGCAAACCCTGTTCTAGGGCATGCTTGACCACTTCAACGTCGCAGTGAACGCCAGCGTGGGCTACATCCATGATCACACCCCGGTCGGCAGCAGCCCGCACCTCGGGTCGAATCTTGAAGTTGCGGTCCAAGATGTTGTCTGGATTGCCGTTGAAGGCGTGGGTGCAGATGTCTCCAGGACCCAGGAACTCCAGGATATCTGGCAGTGGTATCGGCGTGCCGCTGACATGGACCATCAGCCTGGAACCAGACTGGTCGGCAACGGCCCTGGCCGCTTTCATGGCTTCATGGGCGTTCCAGGCGGCCACCGCGTTGATATGCATACGGACTTTGACGCCAAAGCAGAAACCGGGGTTTCCCTTGATGGCATCAGACGTTTGGTCAACGTCGATCATGCGCATGTCGTGGAGTCCGCCACCCAGGAGTTTGTTGTTGGCCAGTCCAACTCCGCTCACATGCAGAAAGGCCAGCAGGCGGGTGCGGTGTGCCGGGAACACGTAATCGCGCATGGCTTCAAAGTTGATGAAGCCGGCACTACCGGCATCGATGCCGGTGGTGGTCCCGGATGACAGGCAAATCTCATCGGGATGGACGGCGGTCTGGTTGCCGCCGTGATAGAAATGGCCGTGGATGTCAATCAGACCGGGTGTAATCAACTTGCCGGTAACATCCATGGAAGTGGTGGCGGTGTTGGGGTCTATCTTCTCGGAGACTTCGGCCACCAGGCCGTCTTTGAAGGCAATGTCCCGGCGGCCATCGATTCCCTGGGCCGGATCCAGTACGGTCCCTCCGGTGAGTAGCAGGTCATACGCGGGTGCGGTGGTCATTGGCGCGTCTCTCTAATTCAAAATGGTGGGCTGGCTATTCGGATGGAGCGTCGGGGCCGGCGCCCTCAGGCGGATTTTCCCAACCCAGCTGTACGTTGGGCGATGGAGTCTCGGTGTATTCAATCCTTCGGAGGCGCGAGTAAACCATTAGCTTGGGGCTTTCCAGATCCGAGTCGGTAATCTCGTTGGATTCTTCTAACTCTAAAATGCCAAATTTTTCGATGGCTTCATCAACCATTTTCTCGACGATCTGGGGTGACCGACCTTCCAGGCGACCTAGATTGTAGGCCAGGGTCACCGCCAGTTGGTTCTGGGTTATCTGCTCAAAGGCGTCGTCCGCCTTGAGATTGCTGGGCATACCGCCCGACTGCTCCAAGAAATCGTCCAGCACCTGGCCGATGATGTCTGTGAAACCGCCAAGTTCTACCTCGTGCATGTATCCGGTCAGTTGGTCGGTTAGTTCTATCACGCCGTCGTCGGGCAGAACGCCGTATAGCTCTTCAGGAATATGCTCGTGTTCGTGTGTGGGATCAGTGGCCATAAATAGTAATCTCCCAGTCAGGGATAGGTGAACTTCATCTTAACACGCTGATAACGCCAGATTCGATTGGTTAAGTCAGTGAATAGTGTGTCAGTAGCTGGTCGCAACGCTGGTCAGTATGCGCACCACGGGGCCAATGGTCCCCCAAAGGATGCCCAACCCCAACGCGTAATCAAGCATGATGATGGCTACCAACAGCCCGGGCCCGCTGCGCTGCAGCTTGGCGTAGGCGGCAGTGTGTTCCTTGGGCACCAACCCCGCTACTATCCGCGAGCCGTCCAACGGGGCCAAGGGCAGCAGGTTGAACACGCCCAACATCAGGTTGAATAATATGACCAAGGCCAGAATGTCGGCAATTCCGTCACTGAATCCGCCGGTCATTACCCGGGCCACCCGGTTTAATGACAGTCCGGCGGGGACCAATAATCCGGCCTTGAACGGTATGGCCAGAAGAAAGGCAAAAATCAGGTTGGAGAGAGGGCCGGCGGCGGCCACTAGGGCCATGTCTGTGTGGCCACGGGAAAGCCGGCGAGTGTCTACCGGCACCGGTTTGCCCCAGCCGAACCCGGAGACGAACATGATGATGGTGCCGCCTGTGTCCAGGTGGCGCATGGGGTTGAGACTGAGTCGACCCAGCCGACGGGCGGTGTCGTCCCCTAGAACTGTGGACACCAAGGCGTGGCTGAATTCGTGGACGGTTATGGCCGTGACCAAGGCAAACGCAATCAGCACCATCAGGCGCAGAAAGCCTGACGGGTCATCTTGCAGCAGGTCTAGGGATCCCAGCAGCATGGGCTAAGCTGTCCCGCTCACGGCTACTCGTCGTCTTCCTCTTCGTGGTCGGGGGCAGCTTCTTCTTCCTGGGCAGAGTAGGCTGCGCCGGGCAAGATGGCGTTGGACTTGCTGGGCTTATCCGGGCCTGCCTTGGGCATCTCCATCAGAGATTGTTTCAAAGATTCCAAGGCTTCTTTGCCAACGGAAACGTCCAGCACCAACCCGTTTATGCCGGCGGTGCGGAGCACTTTCAAGTCGTCGGCGGTGGGCGCCTCGGTGATCTCTGCCAACAGGTATTTGCCCAAGCGGCCACTGATGCGGGCGACCTTGACCAAATCATCCAGAGTCCAAGTAGACGACGCGCCGGAGAGAGGGAATATCACAGCGTCTACGGGCAGGGCGTTGATATCCCGAAGTTCTTCGATATCCAGGTCGGTGTTGATGCACAGAACCTTGGCGGCATCCTCAGATGACACTGCGCCGATGGATGTGCCCTCCATTTGGAAGGCCAGCACGCCGCTGCCTGCTTCCTCGTAGGCCTTGGCGTCTACGGTGCTCAGTGAATCGGTGCGGATTCCCCAGATGGTGTCGGAAAGAGTGTCTTTAAGGTCGGTGGCCGCAGAGGGGCCGTTCAGACCGGAGATCAATATTCCGTCTGGAGAAACCTCAGTTGCGGTCGCCGCGCCTGTCTTATGGCTGCTGGAAACCTGCACAATCAAAGCCAGTCCAGGGGTTTTTTCAGATCGGGGCGGGCCAAAGCCCATGCGAGCCGGAGCCCCCTCAATTATCTCGTCCAATCGGTCAATAAATTTACTCATTTAACGCAGTCCCTGTAGTTTAGGCAACTTGGTTTCAGTCTCAAAAAAGACTGCTGACCAAGAAGTTTTTGAATGATGCTGTGTTGGCGGCCTTGGCGAACAATCATGCCAGTGTCAGGCTCCCGGCTGATTATACTCCATAGTTGAATCCAAGCGCAGTCCTGAACCGCAGAGAATCGGTATCCCTAGTACCATCTTCATATTGGTGCACCATTTTTAGAGAATGATGCATCATAACCATCGGCACCAATCGGCGGCTAGGATACTAATAACATTTAACGTCGTGAGTACCAGGGTGAGTCTCCAGGTTTTGGAGTAGAAATGCCAATCGAAAAGATGGACCTGATAAATAATCCGGAAACAGCGCCATTCTCCAAATTGAAATACCTCAGGCGATTGCCAGATGAAGAGGTTGCCGAATTCTTCAACCAATTGTTCCTGCTGAACGTGGCTGCCCGGGACACCGGAGACTGGTCGCCGGTGTCCCGCTACTTGGAAGAGCGAGGCGACCAGATTGCCGCTCAGGTGGCCGTGCCCATGCACTTTGATGCAGCGCCCTGGGCTCCGTTCAAAAAGCGGTTGTCTGAATCCAAGATCGCCGTAATGACCACCGGCGGAGTCTATGTTGAAGGCCAGAAACCCTTTGAAACCGACGGCGACTGGAGTTTTCGGGAGATTCCGTTGGATACCCCGCTGGACCAGTTACGCATTGCCCACACTTACTACGACACCAACGGAGTGGCCGAGGACGTGGATGCCGTGCTGGCCATACACCGCCTGCTGGAAATGCAAGCTGAAGGCATGGTGGGCGAGGTTCTAACCCCAACCTATAGTTTCATGGGCTACATACCTGAGCCATCAGGGCTGATAGAAGTGACCGCGCCAGAGGTGGCTGGAAGACTTAAGGATGAAGGGGTGGACTGTGTCATCATTGACACAACTTGACCCGTCTGTCATCAGTCCGGCGGCCTGATCGCCCGTGCCATTGAAGAAGCCGGTATCCCCACCGTTGTGTTGATGGTTGACCAGACTAGGGCCGAATACATGTCGGTGCCGCGTAGCTTAATTCTGCGTTTTCCCTTTGGCGCACCGGGTAACCCAGAGCAGCAGCGTGTAGTGTTGGAAGATGCATTGACCATGCTCCGTTCAGCCCGTAAGCCGGGCGAGATAAGAAACTTGCCCTACCGCTGGCGTCGTGAGGACTACGGTCGGATCCTGGCAGAGCGCCATGGCGGAATGTCGGCCGGGGCTTAATCCCTGAGCCCCATCGTTGCCCCGTTTTGCAGGCGTGGGTATAATTGCGACCAAATCATGGCGTTCAAATCTATGGGATTCCGGTAAGCCGGACAGTACGAATATAAATGCTTTTAGCTGTAGATATTGGAAATAGCATGGTCAACTTGGGTGTGTTCGATGGTGAAACCCTGGTGGCCAATCTCCGAGTTTCAACAGATGCCAGGCGGTCTTCGGACGAATACGGCCTGATGATCAGAGACTTGCTGGCCCTGAACGGCGTTGAGCGTTCAACCATCACTGACGTTTGCATGTGCAGTGTGGTGCCGCCATTAACCGGCATTTTTGAAGAGGTTTCCGAGACCTATTTCCACATAAAACCGCTGTCGATCACCGCCGGGGTCAAGACTGGATTGCAGATCAGTTACGACAACCCCCGTGATGTTGGCGCCGACCGTATAGTGGACGCCGTGGCAGCCATTAACCTTTATGGCAAACCCGTGATCGTCGTCGACTTTGGCACAGCCACGGTTTTCGATGCGATCTCCAGGGACGGCATATATTTGGGCGGAGCCATTGCCCCCGGAATCAACGTGGCCGCCGAAGCATTATTTCTGAACACCTCCCAACTGCGGAGGGTGGAGTTGGTGGCACCGAAGTCGGCCATTGGCCAGAACACCTCAACTGCCCTGCAGGCGGGGTTGGTGTTGGGCTACGCCGGTCTGGTCACCGGCCTGGTGGAACGGTTCAAAAGTGAACTGGGACCCGAGGCCAAGGTCATTGGCACCGGCGGTCTGGCCACCATCATTTCCAAAGAAGCAGACGTCTTTGACGACATCAATCAAGACCTGACGCTGATTGGCCTGCGCATGATTTACAATATGAACCAGACCCAAGCTAAATGAGTGGATTCAGACTCATAGTGCTGGACCTATAGGATTGGAAGAGAGCCGTGGCCGGACCGCTAAAAGATAAACACGTAGTCCTGGGAGTGACTGGGAGCATAGCCTGTTACAAGGCTTTGGACTTGGCCAGCAAGCTGATGCAGGCTGGAGCGTTGGTTGACGTCATCATGAGCTATGGCGCAACCCAGTTTGTCACGCCCTTGGCCTTTCGCAGTCTCACCCACCGGGCAGTGGTGACCGACTCCTTTGACCCGGATTCCGAGTACAGCGTTGAGCATGTGGCCTTGGCGCAACAGGCAGACGTTATTGTCATCGCCCCCGCCACTGTTCACTGCATCGCCAAGCTTGCCCTGGGACTGGCTGATGACCCCCTCACGACTACTATTGTGGCGGCCACCTGTCCGTTGGTCGTTGCCCCCGCCATGGATGGCAACATGTACGACCATCCAGCCACGCGGGCCAATTTGGCCACACTGAAAGAACGGGGCGTTATTATTGCAGGGCCGGGCATAGGGCGGTTGGCATCGGGCCTGTCCGGAGTGGGCCGTCTTTTGGAAACACCGGAGCTACTGGGCCACATTTCCTACGCCATGGGAAAAGACGGAGACCTGGCTGGCCGGACTGTGGTGGTTAGCGCTGGAGGCACCATGGAGCCGATCGATCCGGTTCGAGTGATCACCAACCACTCTTCGGGCAAGATGGGCTATGCCGTGGCGGAAGCGGCCCGCGACCGGGGAGCAAATGTAGTGCTGGTGACGGCCCCGACTAATCTGGCCGACCCCGCTCTGATTAACGTGGTCCAAGTTCGCACCGCCGAACAGATGGGAGCCGCGATCCAAGAACATGCGGAGAAGGCTGACGCGCTGGTCATGGCTGCTGCCGTCGCCGACTACCGTCCCACAGAGGCTGCTGACCAGAAGATCAAGAAATCCGACGACGACTTGAACATTACCTTGTCCAAGACCCCCGATATTCTCAAAACGGCCAAAGGCCATTTTGTGCGAGTGGGCTTTGCTGCGGAGAGCCAAAACCTAGTGGCTAACGCCAAGGCCAAAGTGGACAGCAAGAAACTCGACCTGATTGTGGCCAACGATATTACCGCCGAGGGCAGTGGCTTCGGCTCGGACACCAACCAAGCCACCCTCATCGACCGAGACTTGGTTGTGGAAGAACTGCCTCTATTGTCCAAGTACGACGTCAGCAACCGGATACTGGACCGAGTAAAAGACCTCTTTAGGGACTAAGTCCCTTTAGCTCACAGCAATCAGCCGTCAGCGATTAGCAGCCGGTAATAAGCGGCTAAACCATCACCCCCTAACCATCGGAGGCGCGGGTTTTCAACTCGCCACTCCCCGCATCAACTAACTTACTTTCACCCGACCGACCGAATCCTCGCTTCCCAACCCGCCCTGACTGCGTGCCGCACCACCTCCCGTCTTT